>ERZ827492.1910-NODE-1910-length-15561-cov-3.781246_pt1 | contig 15561 bp, 9 predicted proteins | sample MGYA00519704_ERZ827492 | MGnify/ENA primary metagenome ERZ827492 (study PRJEB31778, sample SAMEA3449325) | human gut metagenome | biome: human gut; feature: human-associated habitat; material: faeces | place: United Kingdom | collected 2010/2012 ...
TACCACTGGTGTAAATTTTCTCTTTTTGACTAGTCCTATTTATATGCTAACATCATTTAAAGCCATATGCAGACTAAAAGGGTGATTATCTCACCCTTTTCATTTCGCTAATTTTTCTTTTAATAGTTCCATAGTGATTGGTTTTGCGATATGTCCATCCATACCTGCTTTTAGGCATTCTTGAATATCACTTTCAAATGCATTGGCACTCATCGCAAGAATATGTACGCTTTTCGCATCGCTTCTTGGTAAGGCACGTATTTCTTTTGTAGCTTCTAATCCATTTTTAATTGGCATCATAATATCCATAAAAATATAATCAAAAGTGTAAAGCTTAGATTCTTTGAATTGATCAATGGCTTCTTGTCCATTTCGAGCAGTCGATACATCAAGCCCTAAATCTTGTAAAAGAATGGTTGCGATTTCTAGGTTGATATCATTGTCTTCAACAAGGAGTGCTTTCTTATTTGTAAGATTTAATGGCTTAGTTTGAATGGGTTTTATGATTTGTGGGTTTGGATCTATCTGTAAAGGAAGAATTATCCTAAAGGTTGTACCCACATTTTCTTTATTTTCCATTTGAATCGTACCATGCATCATTTCTACAATGTCTTTGACAATGGATAGACCTAATCCTGTACCATTATATCCGGTTGTGGTTGGTTTACCTTCACAGGTAAATGGTTCAAAGGCATGTTTCTGGAAATCTTCACTCATACCAAGTCCTGTATCTTTACATACAAATTCATATAGGGCATGTGTATCATCACTCGATAATTCGGTGCAATATAATGTAACAGAGCCACCTTCACGGTTGTATTTTATGGCGTTGCTTGCGATATTCATCAATAGGCGGTTTAAATATTCACCACTACCCACAAAATTACGATGGATGATCTTGCTCATATCTTTACCGCCAAAGAATTGAATGTTGTGTTGTTCACAGTTTGTTTCAACAATCGCAATGATTTTATTAAGAATGTCAATTAGGTTGAATGGTTTGTTTTCTAAAACAAGTGTAACGGATTCTACTTTATTCATATCTAGAATATCATTGATCAAAGACAACAAATAGTCGAGTGAAGTCAATACTTTTTCTTTACAATCATAGAGCTTATCTGTGTCATTTGAATATCTTTCAGATAGGTTGATCATACCTACGATGCCATTTAATGGTGTACGTATGTCGTGAGACATTCTTCGTAAGAAGTTTGTCTTGGCAAGATTTGCACGCTTAGCTTCAATGGCAGCTTCTTTTAATTTTTCTTTGGCTTCTAGCTCTCTTTTCTTGAAATCATCAATATCAGATAGAGTCATCAATACATTAGTCAAATTATGATTCTTATCATAGGTTTGTGGGATGATGGAGCAGGCATGCCATTTTCCATCTTGGCCTTTTGTTTCTAGGGTAAGAATGTTTTTGCCTTTCATACGCTCAGGAATTGTGTCTAGATCAATAAATTCTAAGACTTCATCTTGAAAAGGTGAAGAACTATTCTTAGCTATATAATATTGTTTTAATTGTTCCATACTTCCTTTAAAATCGGTTTCCGTAATTTTCTTGTCTGAACTCTTGTAGGATAGTACGGTATAGGTTTGTTTCTTTAGATCAATGGTGGCGATACTTTTATAAATTGAACCAATCGCATGAATGATTTCGTTATATGTGCGTTCTTTTTTTAGGGCTTCATTCAATTGCTTGTTTTGTTCTTCACGTTCTTTGACAATATCATCAATATGACGTGAGCCTAGAATGATTTTAAAGCCGGTATCGGATTTGATTTTCACAACACGCGTTTCCATATAGGATGGATTGGCTTGGTCTTTATTGATACAAAATTGTAAAGAAAGTTCATCCTGATTTTTCATAGCTTGCATGAGATAGGTTCTCTTTAGTTTTTCAACATAGGATTCATTGCCTTTATAAATCGATTGTGTCTTACTATATATATCTAGGGTTGTTGAATATTTAAATTCAGAACCGGATGCGATATGTGGATTGGTATCTTTGATGACTTTTAAATCGTCTTTTTCTAAATCACATACATAGACAACACTATAGTCATTGCATAATGCCAATAATATGGAGTCTTCTTCAGAAGCTTGTTTATAGGCAATTTCTAATTCTTCTTTTTGATGTTTCTTTTCTTCAAGGAGTTGTTGAAGGCGCTTTTCATTCTTATATTGTTTTTCCATGAAATCATCCATGACTTTAACGCCAATCACAACTTCAAAGCTAGATTTGGATTCATTGAGTTTAATGGCTCGAAAAGAATGGTATTCATTACCGTTTTGATTTGGCTTTAAACGACAATGGTAGCAATAGATGGGGTTGTCTTTTAGTTTTTCCATTAATGCCTGGGGTTCAAATTCTTTCCATAAGCTTTCTTGAGCAGAATCTTGAATATAAAGATTCTCAAAATATTGAATCATCTTACTAAAAGAGTGAAGTGTATAGGGATCCATGGTTTGTATGGCCATATCGGTATGAGTTCCTTTGTCGAAGCGTACGATATCGATTGTATCTTGGATGAGGTCGCATTGATAGATGGCTGTAAAATCTGTGCATAAAGCTTCGAGTAGTTTTGGATTCATGATAACCCTCCCTTAAAAAAAAGCGTCTATAGAAAGACGCTGGTAAGATTGTGCAATTCATAATATAATCATGCACCTTTCTAAGGGCATTATACTCGATTGTTAAAACGAAAAAAAGAGCTGATCGGGTAAATCAGCTCAAGAAATAGGAAACGCTGGATAAGCGGTAAAAGGGTAATTTGATTATCCAGCATAGCCTAGTATATCACTATGAATTGAAAATGCAAGGAGATTGAACATATTTTCTGTATCACTAGTTTTTAATATTGATTTGTATTATACTTGAGATAGATTCCGTATCGGAATTTATTTTTTTTGGAGGAAATATGAAAATTATTGTAGTTGGCGATGGGAAAGTTGGCTTTGCGATTGCGAAACAATTGAATCAAGAGGGTCATGATATTACAGTGGTTGAAAATAAAGCGAATGTATTATCAAGTACAATGAATCAACTAGATATTGTTGGTGTGCAAGGGAATGGGGCTAGTTTAGACACATTGTTGGAAGCACGTGTACCTTCGAGTGATTTGTTGATTGCGGCTACATCAACGGATGAAGTGAATATTATTTGTTGTTTATTGGCAAAAAAATTGGGTGCTAGACATACCATTGCTCGTATTCGTAATCCAGAATACAATAATACAGTTCGTTTGATTAAAGATGAATTGGGGTTGAGTATGAGTATCAATCCAGAGCAGGCGGCGGCTCGTGAAATTTTGCGTGCGATTCGTTTCTCAAATTCCATTAAAGTATCGTCTTTTGCGAAGGGAAGAATTGAACTTGCTGAAGTTAAGGTAACAGAAAATTCCCCACTTATAAATATGCGTGTGGTTGATATCAATCGTCGTTTTAAGACGGAAGTATTGTTTGTGACGATTTTGCGTGATGGTGAAGTCATCATTCCAAATGGAAATACGGTGATTTATGCAAATGATCGTCTCACATTAACGGGTTCAACAACGCAATTAGAGCGTTTCTTTATTAAGATTGGTATTTTAAGTGATCGTACAGTCAATGAGGTTATGATTGTTGGTGGTGGTCGTATCACATATTATTTGACGAGCATGTTACTTGAATTGGGTATGGCCGTTAAAATTATTGAGTTGAATAAAGAGAAGTGTATCAACTTGGTTGAAAAATTCCCACAGGCAACAGTGATTCATGGAGATGGAACGGATCATGAATTATTATTGAGTGAATCATTAGAGGAAATGGATGCCTTTATCGCTCTTACAGATAATGATGAGGAGAATGTCATTATTTCCATGTTTGCCCAAAGTCATGGTGTTACGCATGTGCTTCCTAAGGTAAATCGTGTTTCTTTAGGTTTCTTGTTGGAAAAGTTGGGTCTTGAAAATTCAATTACGCCTAAGTTTATTACCGCAAACCAAATCGTGCAGTATGTTCGTGCTATGCAGAATACGGTTGGATCAAACGTTGAATCTTTGATCAAACTTGTGGATGACAAGGTAGAGGCTTTAGAATTTAGAGTGCGTGACAATTGTCGTTTTATTGATGTGCCAATTAAGGATCTAAATATTCGTAAGGGTATTATCATTGCGTATGTAACACATAAAGGTGTTTCTAAGGTGGCAACGGGTGATATGCGTATTCAACTATCGGATACGGTTATTATTATTAGTAAGGTTGCAGGGTTGAGGGATATCAATGATTTACTATCTTAAGCATAATATACATAAACTCAACTGGACTATGATTGGTAACGTATTGGGTATGGTGCTTATTGCGCAAGCCTGTTTAATGGTGTTGCCAGTCATTGTTGATTTGATTTATCAAGAAGGATTATATGATTCTTACTTGATCGTAATTGGGATTTGTTTGGTTTTAGGCTATGGTTTAATGCGTAAAAAGGCGAGAACGAATTCTTATTTTGCCAAAGACGGAATGCTTGCGGTAGGTCTTGCCTGGATTGTTGTTTCTTTCTTTGGCGGATTACCATTCTATTTGTCGGGTGAAATTCCTTCTTTTGTGGATTGCTTCTTTGAAGCTGTGTCTGGATTTACAACGACAGGTTCAAGTATTTTAACGGAAGTTGAGAATTTGAAACATGCCACACTATTCTGGCGTAGCTTTACACACTGGATTGGTGGTATGGGTATCTTGGTTTTCATTTTGGCCTTACTTCCAAAGTCAAATGATCGTGATATGCATATCATGCGTGCGGAAGCGCCTGGTCCTACCATTGGTAAATTAGTACCTCGTATGCGTCAGTCCGCTATGATTTTATATACCATGTATATGGGATTGACTATCATTCAGGTCATTTTACTATTGATTGGCAAGATGCCATTGTTTGATGCGTTATGTAATACGTTTGGTACAGCGGGTACCGGTGGTTTTGCGATTAAAAACACGAGTATTGGTGCCTACAACAATGCGTATTATGAAGTGATCATTACGATTTTTATGATTTTATTTGGTGTGAACTTTAATATGTACTACTTTTTATTAATCAAAGATTTCAAACAAGTCTTTAAAAATGAAGAGTTGCGTACATATTTAGGTATTATTCTATTCTCAATTATTTGTATCACATTGAATATTTTATCCATGTATAATTTTGATGTATTCAAATCCATTCGTTTGGCAAGTTTTCAAGTGGGTTCAATTATAACGACAACTGGATATTCGAGTTGTGATTATAGTGTCTGGCCGCAATTTAGTAAGATGATCCTCTTCTTATTAACAGTCTGTGGTGCGAGTGCTGGTTCGACTGGTGGTGGTGTGAAGGTAAGTCGTCTTTTGATTATTGTGAAGAAAATCAAATTGGATATTCAAAAGTTACTGCATCCACAAAAAGTAGAAGCTATCACAATGGATGGTAAGGTAGTGGATACAGAAGTAGTCAATCAGATTATGGCTTATTTTTGTAGTTTCATTATTATTGTTGGTGTGTTGTTGTTCTTGGTTTCATTTAATAACTTTGATTTTGAGACAACAGTTACATCCGTTATGACTTGTATTGGTAATGTAGGTCCAGGATTTGGCCTTTGTGGTCCAATGGGAAACTTTTCCATGTTCTCGGATTTTTCGAAGATTGTCTTATCTTTTGCGATGTTGATTGGTCGTTTGGAAATCTATCCAATTATCATTTTCTTGGCTCCAATTTTAAATATTCGTAGTGTATCTAAAAATATTCATAGTCGTAAAAAGCGTAGAAGCAATTAAGGTACTTTATGTACCTTTTTTTGTAATCCAAAATTAGATAGGGTCGACTAAAAGTTGGCTTTAAAAGATGTAGGGTTGAAAGCCCTACATCTTTTAAAGGATTAACTAGGGAGCAGATCATTACAAATCGGATTTTTTAATATGTGTTCTATTCCACGCTTACGGTTGAACAGAGGTTGGAACAATGATAAAATTTTGTTGGGACAATAGTTAACACATGTGTTCACATTTCATAGTTTAAAAGTAATGGATTGGAGTGGTGCTTATGGAAGATAAAATTGGAACCGATGAATATGGGGAAATACTTATATATCAGACGGATGATGGGCAGACAAATATAGAAGTTAAAATAGAAGATGATACAGTGTGGCTGACACAACAACAGCTTACTAAATTATATCAATGCAGTAAATCAAATATAAGTGAACATATAAAGCATATATTCGAAGAAGAGGAACTGGATAAGGATGCAGTTGTTCGGAAATTCCGAACAACTGCAGATGATGGAAAAACATATAATGTTACTTATTACAATTTAGATATGATTATCTCTCTTGGATATCGTATTAAATCAGTGATTGCAACAAGATTCAGGCAGTGGGCAACACAGCGGTTAAAAGAATATATGATTAAGGGATTTACGATAGATGACGAGCGTTTGAAAGGAAATAGTGGAGGAAATTACTGGAAAGAGTTACTTGACAGAATCAGGGATATTAGATCTTCAGAAAAGGTCTTGTATCGTCAGGTTCTTGATTTGTATGCTACAAGTGTAGATTACGATCCTCATAGCGAAGAGTCTGTTAAATTCTTTAAAATTGTTCAGAATAAACTTCACTATGCAGCACATGGTCATACTGCAGCAGAGGTTATATATCAGCGGGCAGATGCAGAAAAGCCGTTTATGGGACTTACTTCATTTGCCGGAGAATTACCAGCATTAAAGGATATAGGAATTGCAAAGAATTATCTTGAAGAAAATGAACTCAAAGTATTAAATAATCTTGTTTCTGGTTATTTTGATTTGGCTGAAATTAATGCAATTGAGCATAAGCCAATGTATATGGATGATTATGTAAAACAGCTGGATAGTGTGTTGTCATCAGGGAATAGAAAACTTTTAACTGGAGCTGGTTCTGTAAGTCATAAACAGGCATTGGAGAAAGCAAAGTCAGAATACAGAAAATATCAGGAGATTACTTTGACACCAGTCGAAAAAGCATATCTTGAAAGCATTAAAGAGGTTTCCAAGGAATTAAAAAGAAAATAGCTTGTATAATGAATTGGAGGGCATATATAATGTTTATTATTAGCGTATGATATGAGCATAAGGAACAAAATTAGTTGGAAGCAAAGAGTGAGTGGATCTACATTGAGTACATTGGATACGTTGAACAGGTATTTCAATCTTACAATCACCACTGGAAATATCATCAATAATCACAAATCTTTTATAGTGTCCATATAAGATAAAAAGACCAACGACACCACAAACAGGACAATGTAAAGAAAGCAGATCAATCGAAGCAACAAAAGCCTGATAATCATTTTCATTCAAAATCATGTTGAAGTCGTTGGTAATTTTCAGTATCATAATATTGTCTTAGAGGACGGATAGAAATCACAAACTTTGGACGGTTGGGGATTTCTATCTTTTTTATTTTATGTCCAATCCTTCTAAAAATACTGTAACAAAAAAGATAGAGAAATTCACCCTACAAGTGTTTAAAGGTTATCACTTTCTAAAAGCAAAAATCCCTATGACTTTTAAAGGTTGATTTATCCCTATCTATTTTTATATATTCGGTACTTTATGTACCTTTTTTTTTATTTGCACTTTTTAGTACAATTTGTACTTTTTAATTGAGTGTAAACGCATACATCTAACTTAAACGTAATTTATGTTACTATATAGTCAAATTAGTTTACTTTTATTTAATGGGAATATAACCATAGTTTTTAGTGGATTGAAATAGGATTGAGAGTTTGATAGAGTTATGGATATTAGGGGATTTTTTATGAAGATAATAGATAATGATTTGACAATTCAAGAAGTGTGTGGGCGTATTGGTGGATATCATCGGTGTTCATTGGAGGATGGATATCCCTTTTTATATGTGAGTTTAAAATTTCAAGAGATTTTTGGTTGGTCAAAAGAAGAGATTGAAACTCGATTTGATAATAAATTAATGAATATGGTGCATCCAGAGGATAGAGAGATGGATTTATTCCATTCTGTTTTTCGTTTGTTAGGAAAAGATGGATATCACTATGTAAGTGAGAGTGTAGAGAAAGAGGGAAATTCTATACTGCATGGACATATTTCGGATGTGACAGAGTTTATTCGTGAAAAGGAAAAGAATAATATCTTATCGGCTTTGACTATGGATTATACTTCTTTAGTGCTTTGTGACTTGAAACAAGATACCGTGGAAGTGATTAAGCAGGATGCGAGTTGTGCTGAAATGAATTGGCATAGTTATAGTGAGAGTTTAAATTATTTCTATGATAATGTACTGATGAAGGATTCTTGTCCAAATTATATGGATATTTTATCAAATGAGTCTTTAATGCGTACATTAAAGGAACAGGGTTCTTTAGAATGGCATTTTCAAATTGTTCCGGATGAGAATGGAATTTCGAATTTGGGTGCAAGGGCAGTATTTCTATATGAGGATTTGAATCATTTTAAGATTATAATGGGTTTTCGTCCAATTGATGAAATTGTAAAGAGGGAAAAAGTATTAGAACTTCAAAGAGAGATTATTGAGGGTCTAGGTAAAGAATATTTTTCCGTATTATTGTTGGAGTTGGATAGTGGTCAAATCTTTTCATATCGTGAAGTGGGTGAGAATGGTAAGCGTATTGCGGATTTTTGTCGTAAATATGAAAATCAGTGGTGTGCATTATTGCCGGCTTATGCCGATGAGATTGTGACGGATGAAAGTCGTGAAAATTTCTTAGATCAGCTTTCGTTAGATGCGTTATGTTCAAATCAAGATGATTTTTCAATGACCTATGAATTTAAAATGGGTGATCGTATTCTTTATCATCAGACACGTATTGCGTATGTTTATAAAAAGGATCGTAGTCGTGTGGCGGTGATTGGTACAAGAAACATTGATGATTTGATCAAGAAGGAACGTATGCAGGAGGCAAAATTAAAAGAGGCATATATTGTGGCGGAAGAGGCGAATAAGGCGAAAACGGATTTCTTAAACAATATGTCGCATGATATTCGTACGCCTATGAATGTGATTCTTGGCTACAATGAGTTGATGAAGCAGTACTTGACAGATCCAATCCTGGTGGATTATCAAAATAAGATTGAGCAGAGTGGTAAGTTATTACTTTCAATCATTAATAATGTGCTGGATATGGCACGTATTGAGAGTGGTAAGATGGTTGTCGAAGAAAGAGCCGAGCAAATCGGACTTGTAGTAGAAGAAATCGAGAACGTATTCGAGTCGAGTGCACAAGAAAAGAATATCGTATTTACAACGAGTGTGGATGTTGATCATACACATGTGTTGTGGGATGGTTTTAAGATTCGTGAAATTTTAATGAATCTAGTGGGCAATGCGTTTAAGTATACGCCTGAAGGTGGTCATATTGCGATTGATGTGAAGGAACTTGATTGTACAAGATCTGGTTATGTTAGAATTCAAACGCAAGTTAAAGATACGGGTGTTGGTATGAGTGAAGACTATCTTCCAACTTTATTTGATTCTTTTTCTAGAGAATACAATACAACGATTGGAAAAGTGTCGGGTACGGGTCTAGGTATGGCGATTGTCAAAAATCTTGTGGATATGATGGATGGCGAGATTTGTGTAAAGAGTAAACTTGGTGAGGGGACTTGTTTCACTCTTACTTTTGAGCATAGAATAGCGGATGAGGAATGTATAGAATTGAATCAAGAATTGGATGTTCTGGATGAAAAATCTATCTTACAAGGCAAGCATGTATTACTTGTGGAAGATAATGATTTAAATGCCGAGATTGCGATGGCCATACTTGAACAGAGTGGTTTAATATTGGATCGTGTTGAGGATGGTTTAGCTTGTATAAATCGGTTGTCTGAAGTGGATGCAGATTTGTATGATTTGATTTTGATGGATATTCAAATGCCAAATATGAATGGGTATGAGGCGACTAGAAGAATTCGTCAATTTGAGAATGTAAAAAAGGCAAGTATTCCAATTCTAGCTATGACGGCCAATGCGTTTGAGGAAGATAAGAAAATGGCAATGGAAGCAGGTATGAATGGGCATATTTCTAAGCCAATTGATGTGAATGTATTGGAAAAGCAGATCATAAACATATTCAAAAAAGTGTCTTAATGGACACTTTTTTCTATACAAGGTATATATTTGCGGTTTATAATGTGGGTAGTTCGATGCAAAGGAGTGGTAATATATATGAGATTTTTTGATTACATTGATACTCTCGAAAAGCCTACAATTGACAATATTCGAGTTATATATAAGGCTGTAAATGAGAAGTATGATGATCTCATAGACATGGCACTAGAGCCGAATAGTAAGAATTATAAAAAGTGGGTTCAGAATATGGAGTGTTTAAAAAAGTCTGAAAACATGATGATTGATTGTATTGGCAAAAAGCAGATTACAGATACAGAGTGGTTAGAACTTATGTATAATATTTATCGTTATCAAGTTAAATATGGTGGATTAAAATACCTTACAATTGAATTATAGGAAAGAACAGGATTCGTAATGAGTCCTGTTTTTCTTTTGTACATTTTAACAATTCTGTTGCACTTTTTAATCGAGTTTATTTCGGGTGGGGGACACATATATAACCAAAAAGTAAAATATGTAAGTAATACATAGGACAAACAATATTTAACACAAAATAAATATAACCATTGTAATTTAGGTATTTGAAAAATGATTGTAAGGCGCGTAATATGTAGATTACCAAAAGTTAGTGAATCTTAAAATGTTTGATAGGTAAGGGGTATTTGATGTATTTATGAATACATTATTGATAATTTGTGCAATATTTTTTTACTAAAGTGGTTTACAAGTTTACAAGGTAGACTTTTTTTTGCTAACTTGAAGTAAGCACTACCAATAAATATAGGGGTTAGATATGGAGAAGAAAGATTTAAAGCATTTGAGTCGTAGTGAGTTGGTGGATGTCATTTGCGAGATGAAAAAGGATACTACAAATTCAAATGATTTAACAATGGAAGAAATAGAATCGGAGCAGAAGCGGTTAAAGGATAGGCTGTATATCGTAAAACTTTAAAAGGGACGATTGGTATATTGGTTGTAGTAGCTGCCATTTCTGTTTTAGTAGCTACTTTATGGATGCCCGTATTATCTATTTATGGCTATAGTATGTCTCCTACTTTAGAACAGGGTCAGTATGTCGTTTCTGTAAAGAATACGGATTTAAAGTCGGGAGATATTGTAGCTTTTTGGCAGGGAAATAAGTTGTTGGTAAAACGCGTTATTGCCAGTCCTGGTCAATGGGTAGATATTGATGTGAATGGCAATGTGAGTGTGGATGGTAAAGCATTGGATGAAAAGTATCTTAATGAAAAAGCTTTAGGAAATTGTGATATTGATCTTCCGCACCAGGTGTCTGAATCGCATTGGTTTTTAATGGGTGATAATAGGGATACTTCTATAGATTCTAGAAGTAGAGCAATTGGAGATATTTCGAAAGAACAAATAGAGGGGCAGATTATTTTTAGAATTTGGCCTTTTGATCAAATAGGAAGTGTAAAGTAGGTGAGAGAGTATGGTTTCGGAATATATAAAAAAACTGCTTAAGGATAAAGCACGGTTAAAGAAATGGAAAAGGATTACTTTAGCCCTTTCTTGCGTGGTTGTTTTTTGCGTGGTTTATGCACTAACTCTTCCTGCCATTACTTTAGAGGGTAAGACCATTTGTGGAATGGAAGAGCATACTCATACTGAAGAGTGTTATCAAGATGACAAGTTAATTTGTGATAAAGAAGAACATCAACATACTGAGGATTGTTACGAAAAGGAAGAAGAACAGCCTGTTGAAGAAGAGAATACGCAACCAGATACAACAGAACCTAGTGATGAAGTAGAAACAGTAGAGAATCAAGATGATGGAACATCTAGTAAAGAGCTAGATACTGGAGAGCTAGATACTGGCAATGGAGAAGAAACAACTACTAAGACACCGTTTGTATTAAATAGTACAGACCGAATTGATTCCGTTACAGTAACTGATAATAAAAATAATCCAGGTATTTCAAATGGAACACTTACACCAGATTCGAGATATTTAAAAATTACCGTGAATTTTAAAAATATTAATGCGAGTGAGTTGAAAAATACATATGGTGGTTCTTTTAGTTATAAGCTACCTGATTTTTTTCGCATGATAGATACTACTGATAGACCAATCACAGATAGTAGCAATAATCAAATTGGAACTATCCATGTTGAAAATGGGAAAGCAATTGTCACCTACACTGATGAATTTTTTAATAGTTTAGTTGAGAATGCGACACTCGATGGAAGTTTTTTTGTGGAGGGTGAAATTAATTTAAACGAATTAAATAAAGATGATGGTACCATAAAATATACCAAGCCAGATGGAGATATCACCTTAAATTATGGACAAGATTATTTAGAAAAATTTGGCGATGTTAAAGTAGAAAAAAAGGTGTCTAAAAACAATAATAATGATTACATACAATATTCAATTACTGTAACAGCTGGTAAAGATGGAAGTAAAAATGTATATGTAGTCGATCAATTCACAAACAATGGTCAACTCGTTTCTTATATGGGTAATATTTCAAATAAGCCAATGGCACTTGAAGCTTCTTCTAATGGTCAAAATCCATATGAAACAAAAACAACATCTGTTGTAGGAAAGGTCTATTTAACAAATCAGCCAAAATCAGAGAATGAGATTCCTGCAGAAGTCGAAAATATTTCAAGTATTAAACAACCAGGAAGCTTAGTATGGTCAATTGATACATTAGCTCCAAATGAAAGTCGTACATTGACATATTTTGTAAAGTTAAGCGATAATCAGAGACTAAATGGTCAACCTATCACAAATAAAGCTTCGGCCTTTACAAAAAAAGGGGAGACCCCTTATTCTAAGGGGCAATCTCCACAAACGTTTACTCCTAATGCAACTTATACAATGCCTAAGAGTGTAGTAGAAACTAATGGAAAGAAGTATACAAAGGATAAAGAAGGAAATTATATTATTCAATATAAATTGGAATTTAATCTAAATTCACCTAGTAATTATCCGTTGAAGAATTTTGTCTTTATGGACTATTTAAACTATGGCGATATATATACAGATAACAAGATGCTTCCATATATTTCTTATGATAAAGATTCTGTAGAATTGCATCAAATTAAAAATGGCAAAGATGAAACGGTAGCTAAATCAAAATATAAAGTTGAATGGGAAACAGATGGAAATCCAAAACGATTTAGAGTAACAGGCAGTGACTCAGAACCGCTTACGATATATCCAGGTGATCAATATTATGTAACCTATAAGTTAAAAGTAAAACCAGAAGTATATGCGGCTATGCAATCAGATCAAGTAACGATTTATAATCGTTATATAAATAATGCGGATAACGCAAAAGATGCCGATAATGATAGTATTTTAAATAAATGGTGGACTCAAGTGGATTTAAAGGAATACAAATGGGTTGAAAAGAAAAAAGAAGAAAATGTAACTGACAAAGATCAAACGATTTCCATGAACAGCTCAGAAATCTATGTGAAAAAGAATGATAGTTACGAGAAGGATTCTTCAGTGGATTCATTTCAAGTGCCAGCCGGAAGCTATAAGTATACTGTTAATGTGAATCAAACAATGAATCAATTTAATGTAACGGATGCTACATTAAAGGATGTGCTGGGTTCGAACATTATGCATTATGTTGGCTATGTGAAAATAACGTCTTTAAAATACAATGAAAATACAAGTGTCTATGAAGACCAAGAATCGAAATGGGTGAAAATTGATAATCAACAAGAATTTGAATTAAAGCTATCTCAGATTGGATGGAGCAAAAATAAGGATGGATATCGATTTGAGTATTATGCCAAGACAGATGATTTAAGTCAGGTTGGAAATGTTACGGTAAAAAATACATTTACAATAAAAGGAAATGTTGTTGGAGATGACGGGACATTTACATTTAATGATGTTAGTTCTTCACAAACCATTCAAGTAAATGGTCATTATTCTTTGAGTGTGAATAAGAGTGCTTGGTATTATGAAAAACCACAGGAGAATGCTACTTCATGGAAGAATGGAAAGCTTTATTGGGTTATTCAAGTAAAAGGATCAGCAATTCGAGAAGGTACAAAGATTCAGGATGCAATTTCAAAAGATACGAATTTAATAGATTCTTTCTTGCATAGCGATTCAATTGCAGGGATTTATCAAGGAAAATCAGCTCAGGATATAAATTCTTATACAAGTTTTAAGGACTTCTTAGATGCAAATAAGGGATTAAAAGATAGATCGGATTTATTTGATAAAAAATTTGACAATAGTAAAGGTTTTAGTGGAGCAGACAATAATAGTGAATTGACTTTAACGGCAAAAGAAACAATTACATTAGGAACAGATGAAGATATCTATATTGTGATAAGGACAGAACCTCAAAGTCTGCCAGTAGCATATCGAGCGACATTCACTTATAAAAATCAGGTCTTAATGAAAGATTCTAAGGACCAAGAATTTAAAGAATGTAATAGTGCAAGTCAAGCGCTTTATGGTGGTTCCAATATCCTTAAAGAGTTAGGTCAAACATTTACGTATGATGGTAACACTGTATCTACTATTACAGTAGGTGCTGATAAGACTAATTCAGGTGAAGCGGATCCAAGTAAGATTTGTAGGGATTTATTAAATCTATCTAAAAGTAAGGGTGCTTATATAGCATGGGCGTTTAAAGTAAATTATGCTGGTGATTTAAAAGGAGATTACCGTGTTTTAGAAGATATTCCAAATGGTATGGAACTAGCGTATATCCGAATTAAATGGCATGGAGATCATGCAGGAGCAGTTCAATCAAAAACTATTGAAGGTTTGAGTGGTGATTGGAAGCCACAGAGTAATACAACAAAGAATGATAATGGAGATACAAATCAACAAACAATTTACTATTACAATGAAAATAAAAAACAAGCCCTAATTCAGTTAGGTGAATTTGTGGCTGGAAAAGAGCGCGATACATATTCAGTGGATGTACAGGTTGTTTGTCGAGTAACAGACAAGGAAGTTCTACTTGGTGGAGAAGAAAAAGATTTCACTAATAAAGTTACACTTCTAAGTGAAAATGGTTCAACTGAAATAGATACGGCTAGTAATACGGCAACAATAAAAAATAATTGCTTGGACAAGACTCATCCTGAAACATTAAATAAACAAACGATTGAGTATACAATTACTGCAAATACCTTAGGGCAAAAGCTTCCATTGAATGATGGAGATAAGTTAACTTTAGTCGATGAATTAGGCAATAACTTAGAATTGGATGCTACAACCATAAAAGCTACTGATGAAAATGGAAATGAAGTAGAATACGAAAAAGGTATAGGAACACACTCTTACTCAGAAATAGTTTACGACTCAACAGGTTACGACATATTTGACACTTGGGTAGGCCTTGACAAATTCGTCTCAAACCAAGAAGCATCAAGTGTAATCTTCAAAGTATACGTAGACAACGAGCTAAAAGCACAAACAGGCTTAATGAAATCAGATTCGCCA
>ERZ827492.1911-NODE-1911-length-15560-cov-3.045598_pt1 | contig 15560 bp, 12 predicted proteins | sample MGYA00519704_ERZ827492 | MGnify/ENA primary metagenome ERZ827492 (study PRJEB31778, sample SAMEA3449325) | human gut metagenome | biome: human gut; feature: human-associated habitat; material: faeces | place: United Kingdom | collected 2010/2012 ...
TAATATAGCCTCAACTCCTGACTTTGTCTGTGATGAGTCGTATGACAGCTTTTCAAATGCGAACATGGAGCTTGCGGATGACATATATGTTCTCGGATCGAGGTAATACTTTACAAGATCGTCCGAGGCTGCAAACCATGTTGAACCATCATATGATGAGTAGGAGTCTGTCTTGTAGTTGTATCCAACGGTCTGTGATCTCCAGCCGTAGTTAGGACTGTAAGATGTACAGTTTACAAGGTTGTTGACACGTCCCTGTACGTTGACCTCGTTCTTGACCACGTCGTTCCAGTTAAGGTTGGTGTGTACCGCCTTGAATATCCAGTTTGGGTGCTCCGCATGGAGCTTTCTGAGAAGCACCTTGTAGCTCTCAGGGAAGTTCTGGGCGGATAATTGCTTTTCAAATGCTGCATCCGATGTCTGGTTACCGTCAGGTTCCTTGTATGTTCCCATTGTGATGAGCGATGAGGAGATAAATCCTGTATACTTCTTGCTGCTGTATGTGAGGTTGACCTTGTACCATGACTTGTTGGATGTATCAGTCACGGAGAGTGCCTGTCCCTTCATGAGCATGATCGCGCTTCCGTTGTAGGTTATAGGTGTACCCGCTGCCGTATGGCGGAAGTATACATAGTCTTCATTCACGTAACCGCTCTTGGCTGCCTGAGCCGCTGTGGTAGGCTGCTGCGTAGTAGCCTTGGTCGTGGCCTTTGTTGTGGCTGAAGTGGAGTCGATCACGATGAACTTGGAATATACATAACCGGTGTAGCGCTTCTTCTTATATGTAAGCTTGACCTTGTACCATGTCTTGTTGGAAGTGCTCAGTACGGTCATGCTCTGACCGCCCATGAGCATGATCGGCGATCCGTTATACTTCAGCGGCGTGCCGTTTGGCGTTTTTCGGAAATATACATAGTTTTCATTTTTTCGAAGGTGAGCCTTCTTGGAGGTTGTCCTTGTTACCTTGATAAATGCGGAGTACACATAACCGGTGTAGCTCTTCTTCTTGTATGTAAGCTTGACCTTGTACCATGTCTTGTTGGAAGTGCTTAGTACGGTCATCTTCTGACCCTTCCTGAGGAGTATGGCCGAGCCGTTATATTTTATAGGCGTGCCGTTTGGTGATTTGCGGAAATACACGTAGTCAGACGTGAGAGTTCCCGTGGTCGCGGCTTCTGCGTGATTGTTTCCCACATACAGTCCGGTCACCGCGATGCAGACGACCGCCCAAATAAGCATTACGATAGAAATAGTAGTCCGGGTTCGTTTAGTATTGATATCCATAGTAACCTCCATTTTTCATAAAACAAATCTATATATAAAATAGTATTTATGACAAAATTACATCAGTCTAAGTTTACCATAATTATTGCAAATGAGCACCATTTTTGTGAAAAAAGTTATAAAAAAGTAATAAAATTGCAATAAAAAAGCTTTTGCCGGTCAGACAAGTGCTGACCGGCAAAAGCTTTTCGCCTTATGTCGTATATATTAACCTACTTTGAGCTTGAATTTCTGGATCTCTTTGTCCGTCTCTACCTTCTCGATGAGAGCACCAAGTCCGCGAAGCTTTTCGTCGAACTTCTCGTAGCCTCTCTGGATATACTTGATATCACATACAGTAGAGAAGTCGTTGGCCACAAGTGCCGCAATTACAAGTGCTGCGCCTGCTCTTAGGTCAGGTGCTGCAACATTTGCACCGGTGAATGTCTCCACACCATCGAGAATAGCGGTGTTGCCCTCGACTCTGATGTGTGCGCCCATTCTTGAAAGCTCTGCGACATACTTGAATCTGTTCTCAAATATGCTCTCGGTGACGATGCTTGTTCCGTTGGATAGTGCAAGTGTAACCGCCATCTGTGGCTGCATATCTGTCGGGAATCCCGGATATGGCAGAGTCTTGATGTTGGTAGCCTTGAGTCTCTTGTTGCACATTACTCTCACTGAATCATCGTACTCGATGACAGTGGCACCTATATCTGTAAGCTTTGAGGTTATAGCCTCAAGATGCTTAGGAATTACGTTCTTGATGAGGACGTTGCCTCTGGTGGCTGCTGCTGCAACCATGAAGGTTCCTGCCTCGATCTGATCCGGAATGATGGAATATGTAGTTCCGTGAAGTGACTTTACGCCACGGATACGGATGACATCAGTTCCGGCACCCTTGATGTTAGCACCCATACTGTTGAGGAAATTGGCAACATCAACGATATGTGGCTCCTTGGCTGCGTTCTCTATGGTAGTCTTGCCGTTTGCCATTACGGCGGCCATCATGACATTGATGGTGGCACCTACTGAGATCACATCCATGTAAATGTGGCTTCCGATCAGCTCATCAGCCTCAACGGATATCATACCGTTTGCTATATCAACGTGGGCTCCAAGTGCTTCAAAACCTTTTATGTGCAGATCTATCGGACGGGCTCCGATGTCGCATCCGCCTGGAAGAGCGACCTGTGAATGGTTATATTTGCCAAGCAGTGCGCCGAGCAGATAGTAGGATGCTCTGATCTTTCTGATATATTCGTCGTCGACACAGAGATTGGTATTCGGATTGATGGTTCCACCACATATAGCAACCGTGTGCTCGTCTATGTAACGGACCCTTGCGCCGATACCCTGAATGGCCTGAAGAAGGACTCTTGTATCTCTGACGTTCGGTACGTTTTCTATTGTGACTTCCTGGTCGGTCATGACTGCGGCGGCAAGTATTCCAAGTGCGGCATTCTTAGCACCCGCAATGGTAACTTCGCCCTCCAGAGGACGACCTCCCTTGATAACATACTGTTCCATATTTCACCTCTTAGATAATTCTCGGATTATCGCAACTTTATAGATTATAGCACATAAAACTGAAAAGTAAACAGTTACTTGTCTGCTTCACAGTATATACATCTGTAAATTCGCTTTTCTCTGTCTGTGAGTTTGAATATATGGGTTATTCCCTGCTCTGTGGTCGTAATGCATCTTGGATTGGTACATTTCTTTATTCCAACCAGTCTCTCAGGCAGTTCGATCTTACGTTTTTCAACGAGCTTGCCGTCCTTGATGATGTTGACGGATATATCCGGGTCGATATACCCCAGAACATCAAGGTTTATGTCAATATCCTGATCTATCTTAAGAATGTCCTTTCTTCCCATCTTCTCGCTTTTAACATTCTTGATTATAGCAACGGAGCAATCCAGCTTATCAAGATGAAGATCGTTGTATATCTGCAGGGCTTTGCCTGCTGTTATATGGTCAAGTACAATACCATTCTGAATACTGTCAATATTCATGATCATTCCTCCTATGCCTTAAAATCCTTGTCGAGTCCGAGAAGGTCCATGATGAGTGCCATTCGGACATATTTGCCGTTGAGTGCTTGTCGGAAATAACATGCTCTCGGATCGTCATCCACCTCAACAGATATCTCATTTACACGAGGAAGCGGGTGAAGGATCGACAGGTCAGGCCTAGCGAGAGCCAGCTTTGACTTGTCAAGAATATAGGTATCTTTCAGTCTTATGTAGTCCGCCTCGTTGAAGAAACGTTCTTTCTGGACTCTTGTCATATAGAGAACGTCCAGAGATCCGATAGCATCCTCAAGAGAGGAAATCTCCTCATATGGTATATTATTCTTTTCGATGACTTCTGTTCTTATATAATCAGGTAATTTTAATTCATCCGGTGATATGAGAATAAATTTTATGCCTTCGTATCTTGACATGGCCTTTATAAGTGAATGAACCGTACGACCAAACATAAGATCTCCGCAGAAACCTATGGTCATATTGTTTAGTCTGCCCTTCTCTCTCTTTATTGTGAGAAGATCGGCCAATGTCTGCGTAGGGTGATTGTGACCGCCGTCACCAGCATTAATAATAGGAACATCTGATTTCATGGAAGCCAGCATCGGGGCACCCTCTTTATAATGTCTCATAGCTATAATATCGGCATAACAGCTGACGATCTTGACGGTATCGCCGACACTCTCACCCTTGGTAGATGATGATGAGCTTGCTGATGAGAAACCGAGCACGTTGCCGCCCAGTTCCATCATGGCAGCCTCAAAGCTCAGCCTTGTACGTGTACTTGGCTCGAAGAACAGGGTAGCCAGCTTCTTGCCCTTGCACACCTCACTGTATTTTTCTTTGTTATCGATGATGTCCTGCGCCAGAGTGAGCAGATGATCGATCTCCTCAACTGACAGGTCCATTGGGTCTATTAAATGTCTCATTTGACATGATCCTCCTTAGGTTATCAGAATGAATATTTTAAGAATTAAGAAGGGTATACATAACAGCCTTCTCAGCGTGACGTCTGTTCTCAGCCTCATCCAAAATGTGGTTGAGGTTCTTGTCGATAACGCCCTGTGAGATCTCAAATCCCTGGTGCATAGGCATGTCGTGGAATACTATAGCCTTGCTGCCCTCTGTGAACTCCTCGTTGAGCTGGTAAGGCATCATCTTTGCAAGAGTCTCCTCCTTCTGCTGCTTGTATGCAGGGTTGTTGAAGAACTCCATGTCTACCCATGTATCTGTGTAGAGGATATCCATGTCCTTGGCGTACTTCTTGGCCTCCTCCATGCTCATGGTAGGATCGAGCTCAATATAGTGACCTGTAGCCTTTGCTGCCTCAAAGAAGTCATCGCCGCATACGGTGTTGTTCACAAGTGGCGTGAGTCCGTAGATAGTTCCCTTCTTCATCTTTGCAAAGAACTCAACAAGAGAGTTGAATACATTATTCTTGGCACCGATATACATAAGCTTTACATCGAGACTGCCAAACTTTTCTATAATAGTGAGGGCATCTGCCAGGATCTGGCATGGATGATAAGAACTCACATCCGTTGATAAATGGAACAGTAACATTGTTGCCGAACAGCTCGACTGTCTCATTCTTTACAAGACGTGCCATGATGATATCTACATTCCTGCATACATACTTAATCTCTGATACAGGCTCACCGAGTGTAAAGTTGGAATCCTTCCAGAGCTGGTTGTAATATGTACCGCCGAGCTCAGTTATACCTGTTGTAAATGAAAGAAATGTTCTTGTGGAAGTCTTCTCAAAAAGAGTGTAGAGTTTCTTGCCCTCAAGAGCGTGAGCGTACTTATCAGGGTTCTTCTTCATGTCAAGTGCCAGATTGAGAATATCCATCAGCTCATCAGCTGTGAAATTCTTGAAGTTAAGCATGTTTTTCATAACAAATGTCCTCTTTTCTCTAGAATTATAAATTGTTTGCAATACGGACAAACATAATCTGTGGATCCTGGCAATATATTTAGGATACGGGTGTTGAGATATGTCTGCCTGAAATTTTATTATATAGCACATGGTTTCAAAAGTAAAACAGTTTACGACATCACATAAATTATGAATGTAAATATTTGAAGATTTATGCCTGATTATAAAAAAATATAGATAATAAAGCAAAAAACAGCTTAATTTTTTGATTTTTATTGACAAAGATGTATATATATGGTTTTATATATTTTATAAAATTTTTATAAAAAATTTATAATTAAATCAAGGGAGGACATTTTATGATCAAACAGAGGAACATTGCTTTGTGCATAGTATTTTCAATCATTACATTTGGAATTTATGCACTGTATTGGTTCGTTTGCCTTACAAACGATGCTAATCAGGAATCTGGACAGACAGATGCAACAAGCGGTGGGGTAGCATTGTTGCTTACTATCGTTACATGTAATATCTATGGATGGTTCTGGGCATACAAGATGGGCGAGAAGATTGACGCAATAAAGACAAAGAATGGTCAGTCAGCAGGAAATTCAAGCATACTTTTCCTTCTGCTCCAGTTATGCGGACTTGGAATTGTATCATATGCTATTATGCAGGATACCATCAATAAAAATGCGTAATGAATCAAATTGCATACAAATATACATTGAAAAATGTATAGATGCAGTTGCGTACAGACAAAATGTATGAGAAAATAGTCCCGTAGACTGAGTTGTGTCTGCGGGGCTATTCTGTTATTTTTATTGCAGTTATGCAGTGGTTTACATATGAGTGGAATAATTGCAGTCATACACAAGTCCTACATAATTCAATTAAGGATTTAAGTTTAAGGAGGATTATCAATTATGATCAAACAGAGGAATATTGGAATATGTATTCTGCTTTCAATTGTGACATGCGGAATATATGGATTGTATTGGTTTGTTGTGCTGACAGACGATATCAATCAGGAGTCAGGAGAGACAGATGCAACAAGTGGTGGAATGTCGCTTTTGCTCACTATCGTTACATGTAACATCTATGGATGGTTCTGGGCATATAAGATGGGCGAGAAAGTTGATATCATAAAGAATAAGAACGGTGTACCATCAAGCAACTCAGGCATATTATACGTCCTTCTTCAGGTATTTGGACTTTGAATTATTGCATATGCGCTTATGCAGGACACTGCAAACAAATATGCAGAGGCTATACCTCAGATGAATACAGGATATGGTCAGCAGGGTTATAATCAGAACACATACAACCAGAATGCGTATGGTCAGCAGCAGGGATATGATCAGAATGCATACGGCCAGCAGCAGTATAACCAGAATGCGTATGGTCAGCAGGGATATGATCAGAACGCATACAACCAGAATGCGTATGGTCAGCAGCAGTATAATCAGAATGCATACGGACAGCAGCCATATGGTCAGCAGGGATATGACCAGAATGCATATAACCAGCAGGCATACGGACAGCAGCCATACAGCCAGCAGGGATATGATCAGAATGCATACAATCAGCAGGGATATGGTCAGCAGGCCGGTTTAGACCAGAATACATTTGGCCAGCAGTCAGATCAGAATATTAACACATCAGCAGATGCTTCAGGCAGTGATAACAGCCAGCAGTAGTCGGCGGAGACAAAGAAATACAGAGCATGGATCAGATACAGAAATCAAGAAGAAATGCGATAATTAAAAGGGATGCCATCCTCGTGGGGATAGGCATCCTCTATTATATATTCATAAGAGTGACAGGACTTGCCATACCATGTATATTCAGAAAGATAACCGGATTTTTATGCCCAGGATGCGGGATAACACGGGCTATCCTTGCGGCCGTAAGGCTGGATCTTGCAAAGGCATTTGCTTATAATCAATTTATGTTTATAGCTCTTCCGGCGTTGGCATACATAATTGTAAAAAACGATTATGTATTCGTAAGATATGGAAACAGAAAATTATCGCGATTTGACAATATACTTATATTTATATGTATTGCCGGGGCGGTGATGTTTGCCGTTCTCAGGAATGTGATGCGCTTTTGAGAGAGAGACGATGACAAGTTTATTGGCAGCGTTATAGAATGACCATCATAACAGACTTATTTAATATCCCATCTTCTTGACAATAAATAATAAAAAGGCATATAATTTACAATTACCGAGGAGTTTTTCGGTAAAGTTGCACAAGCATTTCATTTGTGCTTGTAGTATTTTTTCAGGGAGGGTTTTTGAAATGGCAAAAAAACCGTATTATATTACAACCGCCATTGCATATGCATCAGGTAAACCTCATATAGGCAACACCTACGAGATCGTGTTGGCTGACAGCATTGCAAGGTACAAGAGATTCGCAGGTTATGATGTAAGATTCATGACAGGAACAGATGAGCATGGACAGAAGATCGAGAACAAGGCTTTTGAGAACATGCAGACCCCAAAGGAATTCGTTGATGAGACATCAGGTGAGATCAAGAGAATATGGGATCTCATGAATACTTCATATGACAAGTTTATCCGTACAACAGATGATTACCATGAGAAGCAGGTACAGAAGATATTTAAGAAGCTGTACGATCAGGGTGATATATATAAGGGACATTATGTAGGAAAATACTGTACACCATGTGAGTCGTTCTTCACAGACGGACAGCTCATAGATGGCAAGTGCCCGGACTGTGGAAGACCTGTTCAGGAGGCCAAGGAGGAGGCATACTTCTTCAAGATGAGCAAGTATCAGGACAAGCTCATGAAGCATATAGAGCAGCATCCTGAGTTTATACAGCCTGAGTCAAGACGTAACGAGATGGTTAACAACTTCCTTAAGCCGGGACTTCAGGACCTGTGTGTTTCAAGAACATCATTCAAGTGGGGAATTCCGGTAGACTTTGATCCAAAACATGTTGTATATGTATGGGTTGATGCGCTTTCAAACTACATAACTGGACTTGGATATGACGTAGATGGAAAGAGCGATGAGAAGTTTTATAAATACTGGCCGGCAGATCTTCACTTGATCGGCAAGGATATCCTGAGATTCCATACCATTTACTGGCCTATCATGCTGATGGCACTCGGACTTCCGCTTCCAAAGCAGGTATTCGGTCATCCTTGGCTCCTCCAGAGTGATGGCAAGATGAGTAAGTCGAAGGGCAACGTAATGTACGCTGACGATATGGTCAATATATTTGGCGTGGATGCTGTCAGATTCTTTGTTCTTCACGAGATGCCATTTGAGAATGATGGAGTTATCTCATGGGAGCTCATGGTTGAGAGACTCAACTCAGAGCTTGCAAATACACTTGGAAATCTGGTCAATAGAACCATATCGATGTCAAACAAGTATTTCGGTGGCATTGTGACAAATACCAACGTCACAGAGCCTGTCGATGAGGATCTTAAGAAGGTCGTTATGGACTGCAGATACAAGGTTGCAGAGTGCATGGATAAGCTCAAGGTTGCAGATGCGATCACAGAGATATTTGCACTGTTCAAGAGGTGCAACAAGTACATAGATGAGACAATGCCTTGGGCACTCGCAAAGGAGGAGGACAAGAAGGACAGACTGAACACAGTTCTGTACAACCTTGTCGAGAGCATCGTTATAGGTGCAACACTCCTTGAGCCATATATGCCTGAGACAACTGAGAAGATCATGGCACAGCTCAATACCGAGAAGAGAAAGGTCACAGAGCTTGGAAAGTTTGGTCTGTACAAGTCAGGAACAAAGGTAACAGAGCAGCCTGAGATCCTATTCGCACGTCTTGACGTGAAGGAAGTTATGGCTAAGGTTGCCGAGTTCGCTCCAGTGGAGAAGGAGTCCATGTACGAGCAGGCCAAGAAGCAGAAGGAAGAGAAGGAGAATTCTGCTGAGACCAAGAAGATCAAGATAGCTGAGGCGAAGGTCCAGGCACTCAAGGCCAATCCTGATGTAGTTGACAAGCAGGAGATAAGCATTGAGGAGTTCCAGAAGATGCAGCTCATGATCGGCGAGATTGTTGCATGTGAGGAGGTTCCTAATTCAAGAAAGCTTCTCTGCTCACAGGTAAGCTTTGGCAAGAACAATGTAAAGCAGATAGTATCAGGAATCAAGGGTACATACTCAGCAGAGGATATGGTAGGTAAGAAGGTTGTGGCTATAGTAAATCTTAAGCCATGTAAGCTTGCCGGAGTCGTATCAGAGGGTATGCTTCTGTGCGCAGAGGATCCTGAGGGCAATCTGTCACTCCTGACCACCGAGAAGGACTTCCCAGGTGGATGCTTTATAAGCTAAGATATAAAATAGTGGATATAATGAGGGAAGCATCACAGGCCGGGCACACGGCCGGGATCCGTGGTGTTTCCCTGTTTTTATTTATAAAGCTGAAGTAAATTTTATGTTACAAAGATTATACGCAGAGGCCTTTCTGCATTGATTTATTAGATGTTTCATGATAGAATTTTGTTAGGTGCACGGACAGGAGGAGTGTGCCTTTGGAAAGATTTAGAAATCTTAGCGCCATGACCCCTGGGCTTTGGCTTTCAGGGATAACGAGGTTGAAGGTTATCGAATATTCGGCGGATGCCTTCACGCAGAGTCTGGATGCGCACATGATATCCAAATATGGGGGTAACTCCAAAACAAAGAATCATGACCGGACACCCATAGCTGTTATGTATGGTGGCTTCACCTTTTTTAAGTGCGCCATATTATAATATTATCAGTATACAGCGTGGTTATAAGCCGAAAGGAGATTAATTTAATATGTGTGGAATCATAGGATATGTAGGAAAGAAACCAGCCAAGGACATTCTTATTGACGGACTGGCAAAGCTCGAGTACAGGGGATATGACAGTGCGGGAATAGCACTGCTTAATGATGATGATACACTGACGATCAAGAAGAAAGCCGGCAGAGTGGAAGACCTCAGGGAGATGTGCAGCGACGACAGTCCTGTGTACAGATCAACCTGTGGAATAGGCCATACGAGATGGGCTACTCACGGCGGAGTTACGGATGTGAATGCACATCCACATAGGTGCGGAGATGTGGCACTTATACATAATGGAATTATAGAGAACTATAACGACATTGTGAGAGAATACGGACTGGCCGACAGGTTGGTATCCGAGACGGACACAGAGGTAGTAGCAGCACTTCTGGACACACTGTACGATGGCAATCCCATCGAGACTATCAGAAAGGCTGTTAAGGCTATAGCCGGTTCATTTGCACTCTGCATTATGTTTGCAGACAGACCGGGCAAGATATACGCAGTGAGAAATGTAAGTCCGATGATCGCTTCATACACAGATGAGGGATCGATCATTGCATCAGACCTCACAGCGATAATATCATTTTCAAAGGAATACTTTGTTGTGCCGGAGTATCATATACTGACACTCTCAAGCACAGGCATCAAAGTAGAAGACATGAAGGGGAACATGGTAGAGCCGGAGATGCTCAAGATAACATGGGACATAACGGCAGCTCAGAAGGGTGGATATCCGCACTTTATGCTGAAGGAGATCTATGAGCAGCCAGAGGCACTGAGAAACACGATAACTCCTCGTATAGTGAATGAGCTTCCTGATTTCACTGAGGACGGCATCGATGATGAGGTGTTTAAGAATCTTGAGAACATCACAGTGGTTGCATGCGGAACAGCTATGCACGCCGGAATAGTCGGCAAGGCCATGATTGAGAAGGAGTTAAAGATTCCTGTTAATGTTGAGATAGCATCAGAATTCAGATACAAGGAACCACTCATAAATGAAAAGACTCTCGTAATAGTTACATCACAGTCAGGAGAGACTATTGACACACTCGAGGCACTCAGACTTGCCAAGAGATGTGGATCAAAGGTTCTGTCCATAGTCAATGTAAAGGGATCGACCATCGCCAGAGAGAGCGATTACGTCCTTTATACACATGCCGGTCCTGAGATCGCAGTTGCAAGTACCAAGGCATATTCGGTACAGATGGCTGCAATGTATCTCATTGGATGCAGACTTGGCTATGTCAAGGGTATATACTCTGAGGACAGGGCAAAGGCATTCATCAGACAGCTTCAGGGCGTTATCCCGGTGATAGAGGAGACACTCAAGCAGGCAGATGAAGTAAAGACAGTTGCAAACTATATAAAGATGGCTCCGGATGCATTCTTCATAGGAAGAGGACTGGATTATACACTGTCACTGGAAGGTGCACTGAAGCTGAAAGAGATTTCTTATGTTCACGCTGAGGCTTATGCGGCAGGGGAGTTAAAACATGGAACGATAGCACTCATAACTGAGAACGTTCCGGTCATAGCTTTGGCTACACAGGAATCTGTATACGGAAAGATGATTTCCAATATACGCGAGGTTAAGGCAAGAGGCGCATACGTCATTCTTGTCAGCATGGATGAAGAGTACAATGATAAAGATGTATGTGACAAACACATATCCATACCAAAGCAGGATGGATTGTTCACGGTATTTTCGGCTGCTGTCATCCTGCAGCTTATAGCGTATTACACGTCCGATGCAAAGGGGTTGGACGTAGATAAGCCACGTAATCTGGCAAAGTCAGTTACAGTAGAATAATTGACTCCGGGACTTACATGGATATCGTGCGATAAATATCGGAGGGTTTTATATGAGTGATAAGATGTATTTGTGTGATGAGTACAAATTGTACTTTAAGATTGAAGACGATGTAGAGGTTCTTCACAATGAGGTAGAGCTGTACAATGCTCAGTTTGTGGGCAATAATGCGTTCTGCCATGAGGAATATATAGATGGTCAGAGAGCTCTGACATATTCTATTCCAGCCATGACTACCATGAATCAGTTCCTTGAGAAGAAGATACACAAGGATGAGCTGGTTGATCTGATATTCAGTATTGCAGATCAGCTCATGTATCTCAAGGCGAATGATCTGTCCATTGGAAAGGTTATACTGAATAAGGGATATATGTATATAGACTTCCAGAATATGGCTGTTCAGCTCATATTCCTGCCTATAGATAAGCCTATGGACAGATGTAATATGGAGAAGTTTATAAGGGATCTTATGGGCAATATGAAGTTTGCGAATAAGAAGGCATCCGATGCCGGATATGAGCTTATCAAATACTTTGATCACAATCCTACATTTTATCTGTCAGAATTTTATAAGTTTATAACAGACCTGAAGAATGACAATATAGCACATCCTGAGGATGAGCAGGAGCTTATGAAGTCAGCGGGAGTCAGCCCGGTCAATGTGGCTAAGGTAGAGGTTCCTGAGACTCCTCATGTTACAACTTCTTCATTCAAGCTTGCAAAGGAAGTTAAGGATTTCTCATCAAATGATATTGGATTTGATGACAACGATGACGGTTCGACAACAGTTCTCACGGCCAACAACCGTGGCAAGAGCGGCCCGGTCATCATAAGAACCAGAACAGGTGAGAGGATAAGGATCGACAAGCCGATATTCTGTATCGGTAAGTCTACACAGGGAGTTGACTATCAGGTAACTGACAACAATTCAGTCAGCCGCCGCCATGCTTACATTATCAATGTCAACGGCGTGTACTATCTGAGAGATAACAAGTCGACCAACCACACTTACCTTGGTGGCAAGATCATAAGCAGCGGAACGGATATGATGCTTATAGATGGTATCAGATTCAAGCTTGCGAATGAAGAGTTCACCTTCAAGGAGAAATAAAATAGTATATTATACTGGATAAGGAGACTTGTTTATTATTATAATGAGTCTCCTTATTTTATAATAAATCCCCTGCATGGGCGCGCCGGAGTACATGTGGGTAAAGGGGTAATATAAATAGAATGTGAAAAAAGGGGGAGTATCAAAGATTATGAAAAGAAAAGGAAGCTTATCGGGAAGGACACTGTGTAAAAAAGCAGCAACAGTGGTAATGTGTGCAGTGCTGATGCTGACGGCAGGTATTCAGACGACAGGTATTCAGACTGTTAAGGCCAGTACCCTTGACCAGCAGATAGAAGAGGCTCAGAGTGAGCTGGAACAGGTGAAGAAAGATCAGAGTGAAGTGCAGGCTGTATATGATCAGGGCTCTATAGGCTTTGTAGACTGGATGCTTGCGAAGAACGACTTGACAACAAAACAGAAAAATGATCTGGATTGGGCTAAGAATGTCCTGCAGAATGCATGTGAGGAAGATTTCTCCAAGTGGGCTGGTGGAAATAATACAGGCCTTCCGGAATCGAGAAATAACAAGGTTGTTGTTACCGGAGATAAGAAAGACGCCATATCGCTTGAAAACACAAAGGCGACATTTGCGGTATTGAATAAAATTAATTCGTTAAGGGACACAGACGAAAACTATGTCGGGGCAATGAAGAGGAATGCGGCTAAGACTAATTTCTATTTCATGGCGGTGGCACAGTCAGGCGCGGACAGAGGTGCAGGACTCACAAATCATTCACTTCTTCAGGTGTCATGTGAGAATCTGGCGTTTGGATATACTGATCCGGCGGCAGGATGGAACAGTGAGAAGGCATCTTTTAACAAGATAAGGGATGAGCTGGGATATTCATCCATAACTTCGCAGAGTCAGCTTACAGCTGTTGAACAAAAGGCGGATTCGGAGGGAGTCACGGTTGGACATTATACCAATATGTTCTGGGCAGCAGATCAGGTGATGGGAGTCGGATTCACACTCTATGGCAGGTATGGCAATACTTCATGCTTCAATGCAAGCAAGCTTTCAAACTATACTAGCAAATATGAGGTGTACACAATAGCTGAATTTGAGAAGCTGTTTGATGAATATTATGAGACTGTAGATCCGGAGAAGTGGCAGAAAAAGGTGGATGCAGCGCAGGCCAAGCTGGATAAGCTGCTTGGACAGCGGTATGATGCATGCACGGAGCATGTGTATGGTGAAGGTGTGAAAAAAGAGGCCACATGTACAGAGACAGGTGGAACAGTATACACATGCGCTAAATGTGGCTACAAAAAGATAGAGGATGAGGTTCCGGCTCTTGGGCATAGCTTTACAGATGGCGTATGTACGAGATGTAAAGTAACAGGACCAAAGACGATGTACGTGTACTGGAGATTATCGGAAACTGCTTCATCAGCCACATATGATCAAGAGTTCGAAGTAGGAAAGGATATAGAGACATACATATCTTTCTCGACGGCATCAGATAGCAAATCCGATGACAAATTCGTGTTTGATATAGCAGACCCGTCTATTATTTCGTATACCCCTTCGTCTAACTATGCTGGAACATTCCATATGAATAAGATAGGTGAGACGACGGTTACTGTATATCCGGTCGTGAATCCGGATATGAAGAGGGTAATCACTGTGTCGGTAACAGATGTGGGTGGTCATGACTATGTAATAAGTCAGGCAGAACCGGGATCTGGAGAGACAGAAAAAATTTGTTCAAAGTGCGGGACGACAAAAACGGTGACAATCCCGACGGCGATAACACGTACTGTATGGTGGAGTGATAGTAATGGATATTACAAGCCTGCTGATGTGGAAGTAGGTGATGAGATCAATCTGGAAGTAGATTATGCACCAACGAAGGTCGACAACTCTGAGTTTATAGTTACATCATCGGATGAAGGTATTGTAAAAGTGAGTGATCCGGAATCTTCTTATAGAAGATATGATGCTAAGCTTACGGCGGTCGGAACAGGTGATGTAACCATAAGAATAGTTCATAAATATGACAGCTCAATTTGTCAGGAATACACGTTCAATGTGGCAGATCAGGGGGGACATGAGTATGTCATATCAGAGGCAGATGAGGGTGAAAGCCAGACAGTAGAGACGTGTTCAAAGTGCGGATATGAGAAGATCGTGTCACTTCCTACCAGTATCAGATATGTGTATTGGCAGGAGAAGGACAGCGATAACAGGACTACTTCACCAAGTGAGTATGAAATTGGAGCGGAACTGAGTATAAATATAATGGATTGGCCAACGAGAGCGGACATACATGAGTATGCGGTTACATCGTCGGATGAGACTGTTGTAAAGGTGAATGAAGTGTCTAGGACTGCGGCATCACTTTCGGCAATCGGCAACGGCGTTGTAACGATTACGGTTGCCAGTAAATATAATCCGTGGGTGAAGGCTGAGTATGAACTTGATATAACAGAGATAGGCGGACATTCATACACTGCGGAAATAGTAAATGATGAAACTCTTGCACAGGCTGCGACCTGTACAACTGCTGCGAAATATTATTATTCCTGTGATAACTGTGGAAGAGTGAATCGCAAAAAGACATTTACACACGGGGATAGCCTGGGACATGATTACGCCCCAAAGTATGAGTGGTCAGCAAATGGCAACACTTGCA
>ERZ827492.1917-NODE-1917-length-15531-cov-3.620638_pt1 | contig 15531 bp, 13 predicted proteins | sample MGYA00519704_ERZ827492 | MGnify/ENA primary metagenome ERZ827492 (study PRJEB31778, sample SAMEA3449325) | human gut metagenome | biome: human gut; feature: human-associated habitat; material: faeces | place: United Kingdom | collected 2010/2012 ...
CTGGAGATCTTCTACCTGGGCCAGGCGGCCACCGGACAGGAGGACACGCCGGAGCTGCTGGCGGAGCAGGTGCGGCAGGTGACGGCGGAGCGGATCTTCGACGCCATGCAGACCGTCTCCCTGGACACGGTGTACTTCCTGAAGGGAAAGGAGGCGTGAGGATGTATTATCCCCGCATTGACGAGACGGTGACCTTCCGCCGCCTGAAAAACGGTCTGCCGGCCTATGTGGTCCACAAGCCCGGCTACACCCGGAAATACGCCATGTTCGCCACCCGCTACGGCGGCATGGATCTGCGCTTTCAGCAGGACGGCGTATGGCAGGATACCCCGGCGGGCATCGCCCACTATCTGGAGCACAAGATGTTCGACACCGCCGACGGAAACGCCATGCAGGAGATGGCCAAAAACGGCGCCGAGCCCAATGCCTTTACCAGCAACGCCATGACGGCCTACTACTTCGACTGCACGGAGCACTTTGACGAGAATCTGCGGCAGCTGCTGTCCTTTGTGTCGGTGCCGTACTTCACCGACGAGAGCGTGGCCAAGGAGCAGGGTATTATTGCTCAGGAGATCGGCATGATCGAGGACGACCCGGAGTGGCAGGTCTATAAGCGGATGCTGCAGGCCCTGTACCGGGAGAGTCCCGCCCGTATCCCCGTGGCCGGCTCCGTGGAGAGCATCTCCCGCATCACCGCCGAGACCCTGTACCGCTGCCACAAGGCCTTTTATACCCCCGCCAATATGTGTCTGGTGGCGGTGGGCGATCTGGACGCCGAGGCGGTGTTCCGGGCGGCGGAGGATATCCTGCCCCCGGAAAGCGGCCCGGATATCCCCCGTGACTACGGTGGCAGCGAGGGAGACACCCCCGCTCAGTCGGAGACCTCCTGCCGGATGGAGGTATCCATGCCGTCGTTTCTGGTGGGCTTCAAATGCCCCGCTCCCCCGGAGGGAGAGCAGCGGCTGCGCTGGGATATTCTGGGGGATCTGGCCTGCGATATCCTCATGGGGGACTCCAGTCCCTTGTTCTCTCGACTGTACAGTCAGGGCCTTATCAACGGTTCCTTCGGCAGTTCCTTCGACCTGCTGCCCGGTGCGGCCTACGCCTATGCCGGCGGCGACAGCAACGATCCCGCCGCCGTGATGGAGGCCATTTTAGAGGAGGCCCGACGCCTGACCCGTGAGGGTCTGGATCCGGACTACTGGCAGCGGATGAAGCGGGGGAACTTCGGGGCCTCCCTGAAGGGTCTCAACTCCTTCGATTCCATCGCTATTTCGCTGGTGGAGGGCTGCTTCCAGCACTTTGATCCCCTGCGCTTCCCGGAAATTTACGACAGCATCACCCCGCAGGATGTGCTGGATTTCATCCGGGAGCACATCTGCCGCAGCCGTGCAGCCCTGTCCGTTATCTATCCCAAGGAGGACTGATCATGAATGACAACTGGAAATTTTCCGATCTTCCCTATACCAGCCCCGATGTAGAGGCCCTTCAGGCCCGGTACGACGCCCTGACCCAGCGGGCTAAGGACGCCCAAGATTCGGAGGATCTGCTGGAGGTGGTTCGGCAGCGGGATGCCCTCCAGCAGGAGGTATCCCTCTGCCAGAGCATCGCCTTCATCCGGGCCTTCCACGATGTCACTGACGAGTTTTATCAGCGGGAGCTGCAGGAGACCATGCCCCGACTGGAGACGCTGGATACGCAGTCTCTGTCCATGGCCATAGCAGAGAGTCCCTACGCTGCGGCGGTGGATGAGGCCTTCGGCCCCCAGCTGCGCCGCCTGCTGACGCTGGACCAGCGGCTCCACACCGGCGGCAAGGAGCTGCAGGCCCGCATCTCCCGGCTCACCGCCCAATACCAGCAGCTGGTGGCCTCCGCCAAGTATCAGGTGCAGGGCGAGACTCTCAGCGGCGGCCAGCTGCGCTTTGCGCTGACCAGCACCGACCGGGAGCGCCGCAAGGCCGCCTATGACGCCCAGCAGCAGACCGCCGTGGAAAACGGCCCCGTAATGGAAAAGCTCCTGCGGGAGCTGGTCCATGCCCGGAACCAGCTGGCCCGTGAAAACGGCTTCGACAGCTTTGCTGACTACGGCGATCTCAGTATGCAGCGTCTGGGCTATGGCCGGGCGGAGTTGGACGAGTTCTGCCGTCAGGTGCAAAAGTACATCACGCCCCTGTATCTGCAAATGCAGGAGCAGCAGCGCCAGCGGCTGGGGGTGGAAACGCTGCTGCCCTATGACCGGGCGCTGGTATTCCCGGAGGGCAACGCCGTCCCCGTGGCGGCAGAGGAGCTTCCTAAGGCTGCACGCCGGATGTATCACGCCTTGAGTCCGGAGGCGGGACATTTCTTCGACGAGATGGTCCGCCACGACCTGTTGGACGTGGCAGGCTCTCCCAATAAAATCTCCGGCATGGGCTTCTGCGATATGCTGGGCGCCCCCTGCGGGATGCCCTTCATCTTCGCCAACTGCGACGGCACCGGCTCCGACGTCACCGTCTATACCCATGAGCTGGGCCACGGCCTTCAGGGCTACCTCTCCTACCGCAGCCAGCCGCTGGCGGACTATGTGGGGCTGAGTCCCGATCTGGCGGAGGTCCACTCCAAGACCATGGAGCTGCTGACCCTCCCCTACGCACGGGACTTCTTCGGCCCTCACGCCCCCCAGTTCCTGACGGAGCACCGCTACGACTTCATCAAGGAGCTGTGCGCCTTCTGCTCCATCCACACCTTCGAGACTTGGCTCTATGAGCACCCGGACGCTTCTCTTTCTCAGTGGGCAGAGGAGTTCGACCGCACGGAGAAAGTCTTCGGCCGGGCCCAGAACAACGAGCCGTGGCGGCAGCAGGTGCTGGCCGGCTGTGACCTGTTCACCAACACGGCCATCTATATGTTCCCCCGCTATGTGGTGAGCTACGCCCTCTCCATCGTCTGCGCCCAGCAGCTGAAGGCCGCCTATGACGCCGACCCCGTGGACGGCTGGGCCAGATATCACGCCCTGTGCGCCTCCGGCGGCAGCAAGCTCTACGCCGAGACGCTGGCAGCTGCCGGGCTGGAACTGCCCTACGCCCCCGGCGTGGTGGAGCGGCTGGCCCGTGAGCTGGCGGCACAGGCCTGAAGCCACCCCATCCCTTCGAGCGCACGGCGCTCTGCACTTTATCCCAAGGAGGAATCATCATGCAAATTATGACTGACAGCCCCATCCGGTTCCCCGGTCTGTTCGGGGACTGGGCCTTTACCGCCAGCTCCAAGGCGCTGGACATCGGCAACGGCATCTACTGGTACGGTATCCTCATCGCCCTTGGTCTGGTCATCGCCATCTGGTGGTGCATGAACCAGAAATCCAAGTACGGCATCACCGAGGACGACCTGCTGGACAGCGTTCTGTGGGGTATCCCCTGCGCCATCGTGGGGGCAAGAATTTACTATGTGCTGTTCTATCTGGATCAGTTCAAAAACAGCGACGGCAGCTTCAGCTTCCGCAAGGCCATTGCCATCTGGGACGGCGGCCTTGCCATCTACGGTGCCGTCATCGCCGTGGTCATCGTGGGCATCTGCATCAGCCGCCACAAGGGCTATAAGCTGGGAGCCATGCTGGATCTTGCGGTGATGGGCCTGCTCATCGGCCAGTGCATCGGCCGGTGGGGCAACTTCATGAACCGGGAGGCCTTCGGCGCCGAGACCACCCTGCCCTGGCGGATGCAGCTGACCACCGTCACCGGCCAGCTGGTGGAGGTCCACCCCACGTTCCTGTATGAGAGCCTGTGGAATCTTGCGGGCCTGCTGCTCATTATCTTCGTGGTATCCAAGGCCCGCCGCTTCGACGGCGAAAACACCTGGTTCTACTTCCTGTGGTACGGCATCGGCCGCTTCTGGATTGAGGGCCTGCGGACCGACAGCCTGTACCTCTTCAACTGGACCATCGGCGGCCAGCCCATCCGGGTGTCTCAGGCTCTGAGCCTTGTGATGGTATTCGTGTCCCTCTTCATGCTGTACTACAACATCAAGCTCCACCCCCACAAGCCGGAGGAGCTGTATGTCAACATCGTGGCGGCCCGCAATGCCGCCGCAGCCGAAGCGGCTGTCGCCCCGGCAGCTGAGTCTCCCGCTCAGGCGACCCCCACCGAGGATGCTCCAGCCGTCTCTTCCGAGCCGGAGGCTCCCTCCCAGAAGGATACCTCCGGTGAAACCCCGACGGAGGACCCGTCATGAGTGCTGCGCTGTTAGACGGCAAGGCCCTGTCCGCCCGGATGCGGGAGCGGCTGGGGCAGGAGGCCGCCGCCCTGCCCCGCCAGCCGGGTCTGGCGGTGATTCTGGTGGGGGACAATCCCGCCAGCGCCGTATACGTCCGCAACAAGGAGAAAGACTGCGCCCAGTGCGGGGTGCGGTGCCTGAACCATCACCTGCCCGCTGAAACCACCCAGCAGGAGCTGCTGGCACTGGTGGAGGACATGAACCGCCGGGAGGACGTGGACGGAATTCTGGTGCAGCTTCCCCTTCCGGAGGGGCTGGACAGCCGGGCCGTGCTGGAGGCCATCCGCCCGGAGAAGGATGTGGACGCCTTCCATCCGGAAAATGTGGGCCGCCTGATGCTGGGGCTGCCCCGGTTCCTGCCCTGCACCCCCGCCGGGGTCATGGCCCTGTTGCGGGCGTATGGTATCTCCCCCGCCGGGAAACACTGTGTGGTGATAGGCCGCAGCAACATCGTGGGAAAGCCCATGGCCCTGCTGCTTCTGGCGGAGGATGCCACCGTCACCGTCTGCCACAGCCGCACGCCGGATCTGGCGGAGCAGTGCCGACGGGCGGACATCCTCATCTCCGCCGTGGGCCGCCGTGGCCTCATCACCGCCGACATGGTCAAGCCCGGCGCCGTGGTCGTGGATGTGGCTATGAACCGCAATGAGGAGGGCAAACTCTGCGGCGACGTGGACTTCGCCGCCGTGGCGGAAAAGGCGGCCTATATCACCCCCGTGCCGGGGGGCGTAGGCCCCATGACACGGGCCATGCTCATGGAAAATACCATCTCTGCATCCCGCAGACGGCAGCATAAGGAGGACTGACTCATGAAAACCGATATCGAGATCGCACAGAGCTGCCCCCTCCTCCCTATCACCGCCATCGGCGCAAAGCTGGGCCTGACGGAGGAGCAGTTAGAGTGCTATGGCCGCTATAAGGCCAAGCTGCTGCCCTCCGCCACGGTGGGCAAGCCCCAGACCGGGAAGCTGATCCTGGTCACAGCCATCAACCCCACTGCCGCCGGGGAGGGGAAGACCACCACCAGCATTGGGCTGGCGGACAGCCTGTCGGCTCTGGGGAAAAAGACGGTGCTGGCCCTGCGGGAGCCGTCTCTGGGGCCGGTGTTCGGTCTCAAGGGCGGAGCCACCGGCGGCGGCTGGGCGCAGGTGGCCCCCATGGAGGACATCAACCTCCATTTTACTGGCGACTTCCACGCCATCGGTGCCGCCAACAACCTGCTGGCGGCCATGGTGGATAACCACATCTATCAGGGCAACGCTCTGGACATCCAACAGGTGACGTGGCGGCGCTGCGTGGACATGAACGACCGCCAGCTGCGGTACATCCTCTGCGGTCTGGGTGGCAAGGGAAACGGCGTCCCCCGTGAGGAGGGCTTTGACATTACCGTGGCCACGGAGGTCATGGCGGTGCTGTGTCTGGCGGAGGATCTGACAGACTTGAAGGCCCGTCTGGCCCGGATGATCGTGGGATACAACGGCCACGGCCAGCCGGTGACTGCCGGGGATCTGAAGGCTGCGGGGGCCATGGCTGCCCTATTGAAGGACGCCATCCGCCCCAATCTGGCCCAGTCGCTGGAGGGGACTCCCGCCATCATCCACGGCGGTCCCTTCGCCAACATCGCCCACGGCTGCAACAGCGTAGCCGCCACCAAGGCCGCTCTGCGGCTGGGGGACTATGTGGTGACGGAGGCGGGCTTCGGCGCTGATCTGGGGGCCGAGAAATTTCTGGATATCAAGTGCCGTAGGGCGGGACTGCGTCCGGATGCGGTGGTCATCGTGGCCACGGTCCGGGCCCTGAAACTCCACGGGGGCGCCGATAAGACCCAGCTGGCCACGGAGGACACGGCAGCCCTGCGCCGGGGCCTTCCCAATCTGCTGCGACACATCGAGAACATCACGCAGGTCTATGGCCTGCCGGCGGTGGTGGCCCTGAACCGCTTCACCAGCGACACAGCGGCGGAGCTGGCACTGGTGCAGGAGGCCTGCGCCGTCTATGGGGCGGAGGTAGCCCTATCGGAGGTGTGGGAGAAGGGCAGCCGGGGCGGCATGGAGCTGGCCCACGGCGTCCTGCGGGCGCTGGAGCGGGAGAACCACTTCCGCTTCGCCTACGATGCCGCTCTCCCCATCCGGGACAAGCTGCTGGCCCTGACCCAAAGGGTCTACGGCGGCCGCAATGTGGCCTATACCGAGGAGGCCGACCGGGAGATCAACCGCCTGACGGAGCTGGGCTTCGGCGGCCTGCCGGTGTGCGTGGCCAAGACCCAGTACAGTCTTTCCGATGACCCCACGAAGCTGGGGGCCCCTCAGGGCTTCATCCTGACGGTGCGGAAGGTGAAGGTCTCCGCCGGAGCCGGGTTCATCGTGGCCCTGACGGGGGCCATTCTCACCATGCCGGGTCTGCCCAAGATCCCGGCGGCAGAGGCCATCGACGTGGACGAAAACGGCGTCATCTCCGGCCTGTTCTGATAGGTAACATAACACGATAGAAATAGTAAAAAAGCATCGCATCTGCATAGCAGATGCGATGCTTTTTGTTCTCTTATCCCCTCAGAACAACCGCCGGCCCGTCAGGAAGTGGCTGGCATAGTAGCTCTCGCTGAAGGAGGTGATCTTCACGCAGTTGAATCGAGAATCGGAGGTGGCGTGGATGAACTGCCCGTCTCCGATGTAGATGCCGCAGTGGGAGGCGGCGCTGGAGGAGAAATCTGCATCCTGAAAGAACACCAGATCCCCCGGCTGCAGCTCCCCGAAGCCCACCGCCGTGCCGTAGCTCAGCTGATCCGTGGCCCCGTGGGGCAGATACACCCCGAACTGCTGATAGATGTACATGGTATAGCCGGAGCAGTCAAAGCCGCTGGGAGACGCCCCGCCATAGGCGTAAGGCACCCCCTGATAGGACAGGGCCAGCGCCACCAGATCCGACGCCGATCCGGAAACCGTTCCGGCGTCGCCGCCGCTGGGTAGGTCGCCGGAGCCGCCGGAGGAACCACTATCGGAGGACGTATTTCCCCCGGCTTGGGGCCGTGAGGCAGACAGCTCCAGATAGTCCCCGGAGACGTAGCCGCTCACTCCATCGTAGTCTACATAAAACCATCCGTCTTCAAACCCGGACACCGACACCCACGCCCCATTGGGGAGGGATGTCACCGTTTCATAGCCAGTACCGGCTCCGGAGCGCAGATTCAGTGCATCCGCCGTCACCAGCCCGTAGCCGGTCAGGCCGGAGGTTCGCAGGTCCAGATATTCCCCGGAGAGATAGCCCTCGATGCCGTCGTAGCGCACCTGATACCAGCCGCCGCTCTTTCCCGTGACGGCCACTGTGGTGCCATAGTCCACCAGCGCCAGCGCCTCGGCGTCCCAATCGCCGCTGCGGCGGATGTAGAGGGCGTCAGTGGTGACAGCCGCCGCCAGCACGGAGGTATCCGTCGCCGGAAGGCTCTCCTCCTCCGTAGGCTCCGCTGTCACGTCTGCCGTCGGCTCCGCCGTCTGGGGGGTCGCCAGAGCCGCAGTCTCCGCCGCCTTCAGCTTCTCCAGCGCCTCTCTTGGCACCACCATGCCCAAGTGGACGGCGGGGGAAACCACATTCTCCGGCGGCGTGCGCTCCGTGGTGAGATGTACCGTACACAAAGCCGCCAACAGGATCACCAGCGCCGCCAGCAGAAATTTTCGTGTCATGCCGGACACCCGCTTATTTCCCGGCCAGAGCCCGCTCCAGCCAGATGGAACCCACGTCCATGGCTGCGTACAGGCTGTCCTTCTCGGACTTCTTCACCACCCGGTCACGGGACTTCAGGTCGGGATCCGTCAGCTGCAGCTGCACGGACACACGGGTGGCCACGTCCATGTCCTGCTCCTTCTTGGTGTCCAGGATCTGCAGCATAATGATGTACTTGTCCGCCATGCTGCCGTAGTAAATGATGTTGTCGATACGGCGCAGAGGGTGGTTTTTATAGATGAGACCCTCGGTCTTTTTGTTTTCAGCCATTTGAATAACTCCCTTCTTTAATAGAACCATACACTTGTAACCAAATTGTAACACACACCGCTCCCCTTGTCAATTCGCCCGCCGGGAAAAAGCCTGCCACTTTCTGTCGTCGGTATCATTCCACGCCCTCTTGCCGCTAAATTTTTAGCATCCACATTAATTTTATCTCATATTAGTAAGGTTTCATAATCCCATTTTACAGCGATTTTCGCATACACAGCGCAGATAGTGAAATCCTTTCCGCCAAATCCCCCATAGTTTCGTCACGTTTTCGTCACATAACAGAAAACAACCTCTCTATACGCTAAAAAGTGCTTGCCAAAAAATGGCAGTTGGTGTATAATGACCAGAGATTTTCAAAAGAGGAGACCTTGCCATGTCTGCTATGACTGCTTCGGAGCGCCGCCAGCAAATCGCCCGGCTGCTTTCCGCATCCCAAGCGCCTATCAGCGCCACGACCCTTTCTCAGGAGCTGGGCGTCAGCCGTCAGATCATTGTGGGGGATATCGCCCTGCTGCGTGCCGCCGGTCAGGAGATCACCGCCACCGCACGGGGCTATGTGATCCCCGCACAAAATGGCCTGCTGCGCCGCATCGCCTGTATACACTCTGCCGAGGAGACACGGGACGAGCTCGACGCCATGGTGGACTGCGGCTGTACCGTGGTGGACGTCATCGTGGAGCACCCGGTCTACGGGCAGCTTACCGCTCCCCTGCACCTGTCCAGCCGTCTGGACGTGGATCAGTTCATGAAGCGCATGGACGGGGCCGCCCCCCTGTCCCAGCTCACCGGCGGCGTGCATCTGCACACCCTCTCCTGCCCGGACGAGACCGCCTATGAGCATCTGCTGCAGCTTCTGCGCCAGCGGGGCTTTCTGGTGGAGTGACCACCGGCCCTAAAAGAACGACCATTTCCCCTTTTCCCGGCGGAGGCCCTCCCTCCGCCGGGAATTTTTCTGTTGACAAATGGAAAAGAGCCGCTATAATATTGGAAAGTGGTCATGTGTCAAGACACCAAAGTTTACCAATAAGAGAGGGACACTCATGAACAAATTCAAAGCATTTCTGGCCCGGAAGAATATCGCATTCTCCGCCAAGCGCTACTTTATCGACGCCATGGGAGCTATGGCGCAGGGTCTCTTCTGCACCCTGCTGGTGGGGACCATCCTCAACACTCTGGGGACGCAGCTGCACATCGGCTTCCTGACGGAGAGCATCGTCACCATCGGCAAGGGCGAGGGGGCCGTGGCCTACACCATCGGCAGCCTGTGCTCCGCCATGGTGGGCCCCGGCATGGCGGTAGCCATCGGCCGGGCGCTGGAGGCCCCGCCGCTGGTGCTGTTCTCCCTGATCCCCGTGGGCTTCGCCACCAACTCCATGGGCGGAGCCGGCGGCCCGCTGGCGGTGCTGTTCGTCACCATTCTGGCCGCCGAGCTGGGTAAGGCCGTCAGTAAGGAGACTAAGATCGACATTCTGGTGACGCCCATCGTCACGGTGCTGGCGGGTATCGGCTTCGCCGCCCTCATTGCCGCCCCGGTGGGCAAGGCCGCCTCCGCCGTGGGACAGGCCATCATGTGGGCCACGGAGCTCCAGCCCTTCTTCATGGGGATCATCGTCTCCGTGGTCATCGGCGTGGCCCTGACCCTTCCCATCTCCTCCGCCGCCATCTGTCTGGCGCTGGGCCTGACGGGTCTGGCCGGCGGCGCCGCCGTGGCAGGCTGCTGCGCCCAGATGATCGGCTTCGCCGTCATGAGCTTCCCGGAGAACCGCTGGGGCGGTCTGGCGGCGCAGGGACTTGGCACCAGTATGCTGCAAATGGGCAACATCGTCCGCAATCCCCGTGTCTGGATCCCCCCCACGCTGGCCGCCGCCGTCACCGGCCCCATCGCTACCTGCGTCTTTGAGCTGCAAATGAACGGCCCCGCCGTGTCCAGCGGCATGGGCACCTGCGGGCTGGTGGGGCAGATCGGCGTATATACCGGCTGGGTCAGCGACGTGGCCGCCGGACTGAAGCCCGGCATCGGCGCCATGGACTGGCTGGGGCTGGCGCTGATCTCCTTCGTGTTGCCGGCGGTGCTGACGTGGCTGTTCGCCATGCCTCTGCGGAAGTGGGGCTGGATCAAGCCCGGCGACCTGAAGCTGGATCTGTAATCGTTTTCTCCGAAAAAGAGGGCTGTGGCAAATGCCACAGGCCCTCTTTTACTATTTCGTCAAAAACGCAGCAGCAGCTCCCGTGCGATCTCCTGTCCCTGCCGCAGATAGATGCGGGGTACCCGCTTGCTGACGGCGCAGGTCAGCTCATAGGGGATGGTCCCCGCCTGCTCCGCCATATCGTTGACGGAGTTGTCCGGCCCGAAGATCTCCACCTCGTCCCCCACGTCCACGCTGGGCCGATCCGTCAGATCGATCATGCACATATCCATGCAGATGCGTCCCCGCTGGGGGGCAGGCCCCTCCGCCGTCATCATCTGCCACCGGTCGGACAGGCACCGGAAAAATCCGTCGGCGTAGCCGTAAGGCACCACGCCCATGCGGGTGGTGCGGTTCGTGACGAACCGCCGCCCATAGCTGACGGAGGTCCCCGGCTCATAGACCTTGATGGTGCTGACGGTGGTTTTCAGGGTCATCACAGGCCGCAGGCCAAGCTGCCCGGCAAATTCACCGCAGCCATACAGCAGCAGCCCCGGCCGCACCATATCCAGATACGTCTCCGGCCACCGGGCCACCGCCCCGGTGTTGGCGCAGTGCCGCAGGGGGAATCTCCGTCCCAGCCGCTGCTCCACCGCCCCGATGACCCGGCAGAACAGGTCGAACTGTCCCCGTGTATAGGCGTCGCTCTCCGCATCCGCCTCATCGGACACAGCGAAATGGGTGAAGATACCCTCTGCCTCCAGTCCCGGCAGGGTGCAGGCAGCACAGATGCCCGCCACCCCCGTCTCGAAGTGGTCACCTCCGCACAGGAAGCCCAGCCGGGACATCCCGGTATCCACCTTGATGTGGACCTTCAGCGTGCCGCCGCAGCGCACCGCCTCGGCGCTGTACTCCTCCGCCTTGGCGGCACAGGTCACGGCCTGGGTGATGTGCAGGTCGATCAGCTCCTCCACCCGCTCCGGCGGTGTGTGGCCCAGAATCAGGATGGGCATGGTGATGCCCCCGGCCCGCAGCTCCATGGCCTCGTCCAGACTGGACACCGCCAGATAGTCCGCCCCCAGCTCCTCCAGCACTCGGGACACCTGCACCGACCCGTGGCCGTAAGCATCCGCTTTCACCACGCCCACGAATCTTGCGCCTGTCCGCTGCCGCAGCGTCTGATAATTATGTGCCAACGCATCCAGATCGATCTCCGCCCAGGTGCGCCTCAGTGTGGATTCCATGTCCGTTCCTCCTCTGCCCCGCAGGGCCAGATATCTTGCCTCTCATGATACTACATCCCGCCGGAAAAGTCTATGGGCGGAACACCGAAAAAGCAGGGACGGTCTCCCATCCCCGCCGCCGTTACTTCCTCCGGCAGGCCGCTGCCACCAGTCCGCCCAGCGTCACCAGCGCCAGTACGTTGGGCAGCACCATCAGCTGGTTGAATAGATCCGCCAGCTCCCATACCAAGTCGTTGGACAGGCACGAGCCCAGAAAGATGAACCCGATGGCCAGCACCGAATACACCCCCACGGCCTTCTCCCCCAGCAGCCACGATACGTTGAGCCGCCCGAAGAAGTTCCAGCTGAGGATGGTGGAAAAGGCGAAGAACAGCAGGCACACCGCCACGAACATACTGCCTGCCCGGCTGCCCAGCACCGTGCCGAAGGCCAGCTGCGCCATGTTGGCCTTGCTGACGCCCTCCGCCGCCCCGGCGGAGAGGATGCCGTTTCCTGCATACAGGGTGGAGATCACCACCAGCGCCGTCATGGTCAGCACCACGAAGGTATCGATGAACACACCCGTCATGGCCACCACGCCCTGCTCGTGGGGATGCTTCACCTTGGCCATGGCGTGGGCGTGAGGTGTGGAGCCCATGCCCGCCTCATTGGAGAACAGCCCCCGCTTGACCCCCTGACTGACGGCCATTTTCAGGGCATAGCCCAAGCTGCCGCCGATGATGGCGTTGGGGACGAAGGCGTAGCGGAAGATCATCCCCACCGCCTCCGGCAGGTACCGGACCCGGCACACCAGCACCACAAGTCCCCCCAGCAGGTACAGCGCCGCCATGATCGGCACCAGCTTCTCCGTGACTCCGGCGATGCGCTGGATACCTCCCAGAAACACCACCGCCGCCAGCACCGCCACCACGATGCCCACCGACCACGACGGCACACCGAAGGCAGCAGCGCAGGTCTCCCCGATGGAGTTGGACTGCACCATGCACCCCATGAAGCCCAGCGCCAGAATCAGCGCCACGGCGAAAAAGCCCGCTAAAAACGTGCCGAATCTCCCCGGAAAGGCCCGCTTGATGTAGTATACCGGCCCGCCGCTGACGCTGCCGTCCTCGGCCACCCGGCGGGTCTCCTGCGCCAACACCGCCTCGGCGTAGATGGTGGCCATGCCGAAAAAGGCGATGATCCACATCCAGAAGATGGCCCCCGGCCCGCCCAGCAGGATGGCACCGCAGGCGCCAATGATGTTGCCGGTACCCACCTGAGCGGCGATGGCGGTGGTCAGGCCTGAAAGGAGGACAGGCCCCCCTTCTGCCTGCCGCCCCGCATACTGAACTCCCCGAACACCGCCCGCATCCCCTCACCGAAGCACCGCACCTGCACAAATCGGGTACGGACGGAGAAATACAGGCCCGTGCCAATGAGCAGGAACACCAGAATATAATCCGACAGATAAAAGTTGATGCGCTGTACCAACTGCAATACCGCTTCCATAATGTGTCTCCTCCCTGCCCCCTGTAAAAAAAGGAGCCGCCGGCCTGCGCCAGCGACTCCGGAGAAACCACCAATCCGCCGCCCATAAGGCGGCCCGGTCGCTCTGTCCTTTTGCCTGAGAGATTCGGCCCGTGGGCCTTGCACCTTCGGCACTCACTGTCGTGAGTTTCTCCAGAGTCCCCTCCCCGGCCAGTCTCCTTGGATTCTGTCCGTTTCTTGGGGGCATATGTTTTTGTTGGAGGTACTATACCACAGATGGCCGGCGGATACAAGCCCTATCTGCAAAAATCTTTCCCGTCATCACTTCAGTCGCTGCCACCGGCCCTCCCGCAGGGTCCCTGCCGTTACGGGACAGTCCAGCACCGCTGCCAGCCGCCGGGCCAGCGGCCACTCCTCCGCCCGGTCCACCTGATTCAGAAACACCCGGTCGTGGAGGCACTCCAGACGCACCACACGAGCCGCCAGCTCCGGCGTTACCTCCTGATCCTCCGTGGCGCCCGCCAGCCGGGCATACAGCTCCGGCCGATGGGCCATGCGGCTGATGGGCTTGCCGAAGCCGTCGGCCCCCATCACCAGCACCGTAGCCTGCCGCTCCTCCGGCAGCACCGGCTCCCAGTCGGCATGGGCCTTGAAGGGCCGCCCCGCCGAGCCGTCCGCCTCCACCAGCACGAAATCCGCCATGGTCTCCCAGCCATCTATGGCCGGGGCCGTCAGCTTCCCCTGTTCCGTAGGCGTCCCGGCGCAGGCGATGCCCCGGCGGCACAGCTCCTCCCGCAGCGTCTCCGCTTCTACGCAGACCCTCAGATGCGCCGGGGGCCATATCTTGGTGGTGGTACACACCAGCACCGTCCCCTGCTGCCGCAGCTCCGACGCCAGATGATACATCAGCGTGGTCTTGCCGCCGCCGCCGATAAGCGCCGTCAGTCCCGGCCCGATCTCCAGCAGTTCCCGCAGTTCCATCCCGTGATCCGCCCCTTTCGTATCCGTTTTTCCCAATATACCACACTTTCCCGAAAAAAACGAGACCCCTTCTGTGAAAATCCTCCCGCTTCCCCGGCGTTTTTCCGCAGGATCACTATATTTTGTGCTTTCTTTTCTCCGTAATATCCCTTATCTTGTGTCGATTGTGAAGTATTGACAAATTTTCCTCTGGATTTTTGGTTCTGGTTTTCGTCTATATTTTGGCTCTCCCCCTTGCATCACCACCATATATAGTGTATGATAACAGTGCTCGCATTCATAGCCGCCCTGTGGCGACTTTTCATATGGCAAGGAGGAGAAAGAGAATGAAGATCATCAAGCGCAACGGTTCCGAGGTGGCCTTTGACATCACCAAGATCATTGTAGCCATCACCAAGGCCAACGAGGACGTGGACGAGGCCGACCGCATGACCCCGGTGCAGATCCGCCGCATCGCTGAATCCGTGGAGCTGCAATGTCAGAAAATGAACCGTGCCGCCACCGTGGAGGAGATCCAGGACATGGTGGAGCACCACATCATGGCCCACGGGGCCTTCGAGGTGGCCAAGCACTACATTACCTACCGCTACACCCGCTCTCTGGTGCGCCGCTCCAACACCACCGACGACAAGATCCTCTCCCTCATCGAGTGCAACAACGAGGAGGCCAAGCAGGAGAACTCCAATAAGAACCCGGTGGTGAACTCCACCCAGCGGGACTACATGGCCGGCGAGGTGAGCCGTGACATCACCAACCGCCTGCTGCTGCCCCGTGAGATCGTGGAGGCTCACGAGGAGGGCATCATCCACTTCCACGACACGGATTATTATGCCCAGCATATGCACAACTGCGACCTGGTGAATCTGGAGGATATGCTGCAAAACGGCACCGTCATCACCGGTACCCTCATCGAGCGGCCCCACAGCTTCGCCACCGCCTGCAACATCGCCACCCAGATCGTGGCCCAGGTGGCCAGCAACCAGTATGGCGGCCAGTCCATCAGCCTGACCCATCTGGCCCCCTTCGTGGAGGTCAGCCGCCAGAAGATCCGCAAGATCGTTCAGGCGGAGATGGACTCCATTGGCTTTGACCCCGGCGAGGAGAAGATCCACGAGTTGGTGGAGACTCGCCTGCGGGAGGAGATCCGCTGCGGCGTACAGACCATCCAGTATCAGGTGGTGACGCTGCTGACCACTAACGGACAGGCCCCCTTCATCACCGTGTTCATGTACCTCAACGAGGCCCACGACGAGCGGGAGAAGAAGGATCTTGCCATGATCGTGGAGGAGATGCTCCTCCAGCGGTATCAGGGCGTCAAGAATGAGCAGGGTGTGTGGGTCACCCCCGCCTTCCCCAAGCTGATCTATGTGCTGGAAGAGGACAACATCCGCCCCGGCACTCCCTACTATTATCTGACCGAGCTGGCCGCAAAGTGTACCGCAAAGCGCATGGTGCCCGACTATATCTCCGAAAAG
>ERZ827492.1928-NODE-1928-length-15496-cov-3.467003_pt1 | contig 15496 bp, 14 predicted proteins | sample MGYA00519704_ERZ827492 | MGnify/ENA primary metagenome ERZ827492 (study PRJEB31778, sample SAMEA3449325) | human gut metagenome | biome: human gut; feature: human-associated habitat; material: faeces | place: United Kingdom | collected 2010/2012 ...
GTCCTGCACGATGATGATCCCCATTTTTCAGAGCTTTTTGAAGCTCTGAAAAATGCTACAGCGTGGCGAAAAGACTTTTTCGACACGCTGAAGCCCCCGGAGGCCCTTCCTCCGGGGCTTGTAAATTTCTTAACGGCCGATTTTTCCCCGGATGACTTAAAATATACGGAATATCTTGCATAAATCAGTTGTAAATTCGGCGGAAGTATGATAATATATTGAATCACTGAACAGCGGCGCAGTATCCTAGTCAGATCTGCCGTCTTCTAAGAAGGGCCTAAAAATCCTTTTAAGGGCACAACTGTGAAACTCCTGGTGCCTGCTGCTTACGCCCAGTTTGGGGTGGGTGCTGGGAGGAGATGCGGGAGCCCCCGCATCTGCGGTGGTGGGGCGCCCTCCAATGGCATGGAGGACCCGACCCTGCCTCTGTGGAGACCTGCTGTTGTGCACAGGCGTACTCCCTTTGTGGTCAAGCGACCTGTGTACGAGGCAGATTGTGAACCTGCAATGCGGTGCTACCCGGCCTTGTGCCGTGAACGCTGTGTGCAGAGTAGCCTGCCTTGCGTGGGTAGGGTAGATAGGGAAGTGGAAGCACCACTGCCCCCGGCCAGGGGCAGCGTGTTGATTCTCTCGAAACCCTGCCTGCAAAAGAGGCTAAGAGACGGTTTGACTGCTGTGGAAATCACCTAGGCTGTCCCACAGGGGCGCAGGGGGGATTGCAGTGCGGACTAAGTGGCAGTCGGGTCCCATGACCGGTAACATCATGGTGCGGCACCGAACGGGAAACCGCCTGATCGGCAACGAGAGGTGTGCTGTGGGGAAATCCTACCCGTACCTAAGCCGCAAGATTAACCCTCGGCGCTGCCCTGTTCAGTATTTTCTTATGAAGCATCTATATTTTTGCAAAGCAAAGAGAGGGATATTCCTTTGAGCGAAAGCGATAAAACCGATAGAAATAAGGGAAAGAGCAAGAGCAAAAAGAAAAGTGGCCGTGGCTGGGCGCTGCGGGTCTTTCTGCTGGCGGTGGCGCTGTCGGCGCTGCTGAGCTTTTTCTCCTCCACTGCGCTGGAGGGGACCGGCTACGCCGTGGCCATCATCGTGCTGGCGGTGTTCATCGCCCTCGGCATCGTGTTTGATATGATCGGCGTGGCCGTCACCGCCGCCGACCCCAAGCCCTTCCACTCCATGGCGGCCCACAAGGAAAAGGGCGCCAAGGAGGCCATCCGTCTGCTGAAAAACGCCAATCAGGTCAGCTCCTTCTGCAACGACGTGGTGGGCGACATCTGCGGCATCGTCAGCGGCTCCACGGCGGCTGTCATCGTGGTGGAGCTGCAGAGGGACCTGAGCACCACCTCCATTCTTATCTCCATCGCCGTGACGGCGCTGATTTCCGGTATCACCATCGGCGGCAAGGCGCTGGGAAAGACGGTGGCCATCAACGAGTGTACCGGCGTGGTGTACCGGGTGGCCCGGCTCATGCATACCCTGCATCTTTACCGATGAAATGGAGCGATCAACTTGCTGTTGGAACAGATACATGACCCCTCCGATGTGAGGAAACTGAATGATGAACAGGCCCGCCTGCTGTGCCGTGAGCTGCGCACCTTCCTGCTGGAGCAGGTGTCACGGACAGGCGGGCATCTGGCGTCCAATCTGGGCGTGGTGGAGTTGACGGTGGCCATCCACCGGGTGTTCGACACGTCGCAGGACCGTCTGGTGTTCGACGTGGGCCACCAGTGCTACGTCCACAAGGCCCTCACCGGGCGGCGGGAGCTGTTTGGCACCCTGCGCCAGCTGGACGGCCTCTCCGGCTTCCCCAAGCCGTGGGAAAGCCACCACGATGCCTTCATCGCCGGCCACGCCTCCAACTCCGTGTCCGTGGCTCTGGGCATGGCACGGGCCCGGACGCTGCTGCACCAGCACTATCAGGTGCTGGCCCTGATCGGCGACGGAGCCTTGGGCGGCGGACTGAGCTTCGAGGGTCTGAATGACGCCGGGGCCTCTCACGAGCCTATGATCGTGATTTTGAACGATAACGGGATGTCCATCGACCCCAATGTGGGCGGGATGTCCCGGCATTTGTCACGCCTGCGCAGCAAGCCCGGCTACTACGCCTTTAAAAAGCGCTATCGCCAGGTGCTGGAGTCCTCCCAGACGGGGCAGAGGCTCTATTCCGTCAGCCACGACGTAAAAACGGCGCTGAAAAAGTCCCTGCTTCCCGGCAGCACCCTGTTTGAGAACATGGGCTTTACCTATATGGGGCCGGTGGATGGCCACGATGTGGTCCAGCTGACCCGGATGCTGCGGGAGGCCAAGGAACTCCACTGTCCGGTGCTGCTCCATGTCCACACGGTGAAGGGGCAGGGCTACGGCCCCGCCGAGGCGGATCCCGGCCGGTTCCATGGCATCGGGCCCTTCGATGTCCGTACCGGCAGCGGCAAGCCCGCCGCACCCAGTTTTTCCTCCGTATTCGGTGAGACACTGACCCGACTGGCGGGGGAGGACCGCCGCATCTGCGCCCTGACAGCCGCCATGGTGGACGGTACGGGGCTGACGAAATTCTCCAAGACCTACCCCAGCCGCTTTTTCGATGTGGGCATTGCCGAGGGCCACGCCGTGGCCACGGCGGCGGGCATGGCCAAGCAGGGCCTTGTGCCGGTACTGGCGGTGTACTCCAGCTTTCTGCAGCGTGGCTATGATATGCTGCTGCACGACGTGGCTCTCAGTGGGCTTCATGTGGTGCTGGGGGTGGACCGAGCCGGACTGGTGGGGGCCGACGGCGAGACCCACCACGGCTGCTTCGACGTGATGTACCTGTCTCAGGTGCCGGGCATGAAGGTGTTCTGTCCCGCCAGCTTTGCCGAACTGCGGACCATGCTGCGCCGTGCGGTGCAGGAGGAGACCGGTCCCGTGGCGGTGCGCTATCCCCGTGGCGGGGAGGGGGCCTATCAGGAGGATCGCAGCGATGAGGCCATCGCCTGCCTGCGTCCGGGGACGGATATCACCCTCCTGACCTACGGCACCCTCATCAACGAAGCCCTGTCCGCCGCTGATCTGCTGGCGCAGCGGGACATCTCCGCTCAGGTGCTGAAGCTCAGCACCATCGCCCCCCTGGACCCGGAGACCATCCGCACGGCCCTGACCGGCACGAAGCGCCTGCTGGTGCTGGAGGACTGCGTGGAGACCGGCTGCGTGGGCCAGCGGGTGGCAGCCATGATGGCCCAGCTGGGCATGGCCCCCCGGCGGCTGGTGCTGAAAAATACAGGCGACCGCTTTATCCCACAGGGCAGTGTAGCGGAGCTGCGTCATCTCTGCGGACTGGACGCTGAGGGCGTCGCCGCTGCGGCAGAGGAGGCTGTGCATGAGCAATAAAACAAGGTTGGACATACTCCTGACGGAGCGTGGCCTGGCGGAGAGCCGCCAGAAGGCACAGGCCGTCATCATGGCGGGCCACGTGTTCGTGGCGGGCCAGCGGGTGGATAAGCCCGGCACGGCGGTGCTGAGCGACGCCCCTATCGAGGTCCGAGGCCACGCTCTGCCTTATGTGAGCCGGGGCGGATTAAAGCTGGAAAAGGCCATGAAAACCTTTCCCATTACCCTGACCGATAAGATCTGCGCCGACATCGGCGCCTCCACCGGGGGCTTTACGGACTGTATGCTGCAAAATGGCGCCCGGAAGGTCTATTCCGTGGACGTGGGCTACGGCCAGCTGGACTGGAAGCTCCGCAGCGACCCCCGTGTGGTGTGCATGGAGCGCACCAACGCCCGGTATCTGACCCCGGAGCAGATCCCCGATCCTCTGGACTTTGCCAGTATCGACGTGTCCTTCATCTCCCTGAAGCTGATCTTCCCGGCACTGTACGGCCTGCTGCGGCAGGGGGGTGAGATCGCCTGCCTCATCAAGCCCCAGTTCGAGGCCGGTCGGGAAAAGGTGGGCAAAAAAGGTGTGGTACGGGACCCTGCTGTACATCTCGAAGTGCTGGAGCACTTCCTGACCCATGCCAAGGAGAGTCACTTTACAGTGCTTGGAATCACTTATTCTCCCATCCGTGGACCGGAGGGGAACATCGAATATCTTGGCTATTTGAAAAAGTGCGATGAGCCAGATGGCAGCTTCGATCTGTCGGCGCTGGTGGCGGAGTCGCACAGTCAGCTGAAGGACTGAGGAGGAGTAGATATGAAAAAAGTGATCCTCTGCCCCAATCCCTATCGGGATAGCGAACTGCGGGTGTGCAAGGAGGCCAAAAAGCTGTTGGATGCCCTGCATTTTCAGACGGTGGTGTGCCTGCCCTTCCAGCGGGAGGGCTATGGTGCGGAGCTGGGCCTGCGAATCACCCCGCTGCATCAGGAGATCCGCTCGGCGGATCTGCTCATCGCCTTCGGCGGCGACGGCACCATTCTGCATCTGGCCCGGACGGTGGCGCTGCACAGCGTCCCGGTGCTGGGAGTGAATCTGGGAAGCCTCGGATTCATGTCGGAGCTGGAGGTGGACGAGCTGGACCGCCTGCGGGATCTGGCGGACTGGAGCTTCGACGTGGAGTCCCGGATGATGCTGGACGTGTCCGTCCTCCGGGGCGGCAAGTCCGTGTATAACAACATCGCCCTCAACGACGCTGTCATCTCCAAGGGCTCCATTGCAAGGGTTGTAAGGCTGAATATCTTTACAGAGGAGGGCCAGCTTACCAAGGTCGGCGGCGACGGCATTATCGCCAGCACCCCCACCGGATCCACCGGCTACTCCATGGCCGCCGGCGGCCCCATCGTGGAGCCAACGGCCCGGAACCTGCTGCTGACCCCCATCTGCCCCCACTCCACCCGCTCCAGCAGCTACGTCCTTTCGCCGGAGCACGTCATCACCGTGGAGGCCCCGGACGCCAACCGCAAGTTCGTCTACCTGTCCGTGGACGGCGGCAAGGCGTTCTCTCTGAAAAACAACGATCAGGTGCGTGTCAGCACCTCCAAATACACCACAAAGCTGGTGCGGCTGTCCAAGAAGAGCTTCTGCGAGATTCTGGATAAGAAAATGGGCGGGGAGGCCACAAAAGCATGAAAAATCAGCGTCAGGAGTATCTGCTGCAGATCATTGCCGAGGAGGCGGTGGAGACACAGGAACAGCTGCTGGAACGGCTTCAGGAGCGGGGCATCCGCAGCACGCAGGCCACCATTTCACGGGATATCAAGGAGCTGCACCTCATCAAGGAGCCGGTAGGGCAGGGCCGCTACCGCTATGCCGTGTCCGCCCATCGGACAAAGCTGAACTTTGCCGACCGTCTGCGTACCATCTTCCGGGAGGGTGTCCTCAGCGTGGACTACGCCCAGAACCTGGTGGTCATCAAGACCATGCCGGGTCTGGCCAACGGCGCCGCCGCTGCACTGGACGGCATGGAGGTTCCCTATCTGGTGGGGTCTCTGGCGGGGGACGACACCGTTCTGCTGGTGCTGCGTGACAACGCCGCAGCGGCGGAGTTTGCCGACGAGATCAAGGAGATGCTGCGCTGAAACAGCGCCTGTACGGAGGGATGACAGATGCTGGAATTGCTCCATATCGAAAATATCGCCATCATCGACCGGGCGGATATCACCTTTGAGCCGGGCTTCAACGCCCTCACCGGCGAGACCGGCGCCGGTAAATCCATCGTCATTGACTCGCTGAGCGCTGTGCTGGGTCAGCGCACCTCCCGTGACCTGATCCGCACCGGGGCCGACAAAGCCTACGTCAGCGCCTGCTTCACCGGCATCCCGCCGGAGGTAGGGGAGGACTTGGGCATCACATGGGATGAGGAGCTGCTGCTGCAGCGGGAGATCCACGCCGACGGCAAAAACGTCTGCCGGGTGGGCAGCCGCCCCGTCACGGTGACGCAGCTGCGCACCCTGGGCAGCCGCCTGCTGAACATCCACGGTCAGCACGACGGCCAGCAGCTGCTGGATGAGGAACAGCACCTGCTGTATCTGGACAGCTTCGGCCGCACCGAACCGCTGCTGACCGCCTATCGGACGGAATACGCCAAGCTGACGGATATCCGTCGCCAGATGCACGCCCTGCAAATGGACGAGGCAGAGAAGGCCCGTCGCATGGATACCCTGCGCTACCAGATCCAGGAGCTTCAGCGGGCCAAGCTGAGGCCCGGTGAGGAGGAGGAGCTGACCTCCCGCCGCAACCTGCTGCGTAACGGCGAAAAATTCATGTCCGCCGTCTCCGAGGCGGACTTCTGCCTCAGCGGCGACGACAGCACCAGCGGCGCACTGGCTCTGCTGCGGCAGGCCCAGAGCGCTCTGGAACCCATCCGCCGTCTGGACGACAGCTTCGAGGAGCTGTACCAGCGGCTGGAGGCGGTGTACAGCGAGGTCTACGATCTGGCCTACACCGTGCAGGACAAGCGGGACGCCTTCGACTTCTCCCCGCAGGAGCTGGACGAGGTGGAGGGCCGTCTGGATCAGCTGTACCGGCTGAAAAAGAAGTATGGCCCGGATATAGAGAGTATGCTGGCCTATCTGGACCGCAGCACCAAGGAGCTGGACGCCATCGAGGACGCCGGCGATACCCTGCTGCACCTGCAGCAGCTGGAGAAGAAGGCCCTGTCTGCTGCCCAGTCTGCGGCGGAGGAGCTGTCCAAGGCCCGCCATCAGGCGGCAGAGCGGCTGGAGGAGCAGATCCTCACGGAGCTTCGCCAGCTGGATATGGGCCGCATCCGCTTCGCCATCGACTTCCAGCCCCAGCCCCTGTCGGAGTCCGGTATGGACGCCGTGCGCTTCCTTATGTCTGCCAACGTGGGCGAGGAGCTGCGCCCCATCCAGAAGATCGCCTCCGGCGGTGAGTTGGCCCGCATCATGCTGGCCATGAAGAACGTTCTGTCGGAGCAGGACCGGGTAGGTACCATGGTCTTTGACGAGGTGGATACCGGCGTCTCCGGTCGGGCCGCTCAGAAGGTGGCGGAGAAGATGGCCCGCATCAGCCGCACCAAGCAGGTGCTGTGCGTCACCCATCTGCCCCAGCTGGCCGCCATGGCCGATACCCATTTCTCCGTGGAGAAGGGCGTCACCGACGGCCGCACCTTTACCCATGTGCGGCGGCTGGATCGGGCCCAGCGGCGGCAGGAGCTGGCCCGCCTCACCGGCGGCGCCCACATCACCCCCACCATGCTGGAGGGGGCGGAGGAGCTGTTATCTGCGGCGGAGGATTTCAAGCGTACGCTGGAATAGGGCTTGACAAACCCGCCGATACCCCCTATAATGTCCTCACAGCAACTACAAAAGCTACTGCAAGGAAGGGAACAAGTAACAGCGCCTGCTGCCTGCAAAGAGAGCCTCTGTCCGGTGAAAAGAGGAGAGGAGCGTCGCTGCGAATACATCCCGGAGCAGCCGCCCCAACGCCCCGCTGCGGGCCAGTAGGCACGGTCGGGTCCGCCCGTTACAGCGGCGGAGTGTGATGGCACTCCATGAGGCCGCCTTCCGTGAGGGAGCGGCGAAGCTGAGGTGGTACAGCGATGATTCATCGCCCTCTGTCTGCGGACAGGGGGCGTTTTCTTTTCCCCCTGCGCCCGATCACATCCCACATAAAGGAGAAAGGAAAGAACAACTATGGGAATTTATGAAGAGCTGGTGGCCCGTGGCCTGATCGCACAGGTCACCAACGAGGAAGAGATCCGTGAAATGATCAACAACGGCAAAGCTACCTTTTACATCGGCTTTGACTGCACGGCGGATTCTCTGACGGCGGGTCATTTCATGGCCCTGACCCTGATGAAGCGCCTGCAGATGGCGGGCAACAAGCCTATCGCCCTCATCGGCGGCGGCACCACCATGATCGGTGACCCCTCCGGCCGCACCGATATGCGGAAGATGCTCACCAAGGAGGATATCGACCACAACGCCGAGTGCTTCAAACGCCAGATGGAGCGCTTTATCGAGTTCGGTGAGGGCAAGGCCGTCATGCTCAATAACGCCGACTGGCTGCTGAAGCTGAATTACGTGGATCTGCTGCGTGAGGTGGGCGCCTGCTTCTCCGTCAACAATATGCTGCGGGCCGAGTGCTATAAGCAGCGCATGGAGAAGGGCCTGAGCTTCCTGGAGTTCAACTACATGATCATGCAGAGCTACGATTTCTACTATATGTTCCAGCACAACGGCTGCAATATGCAGTTCGGCGGCAATGACCAATGGAGCAATATGCTGGGCGGCACGGAGTTGATCCGCCGCAAGCTGGGCAAGGATGCCCACGCCATGACCATCACCCTGCTGACGGACTCTCAGGGCAACAAGATGGGCAAGACCGCCGGCAACGCCGTGTGGCTGGATCCCAACAAGACCAGTCCCTTCGAGTTCTATCAGTACTGGCGCAACGTGGCGGATGCCGATGTGCTCAAGTGCATCCGGATGCTGACCTTCCTGCCTCTGGAGCAGATCGACGAGATGGCCGGCTGGGAGGGTGCAAAGCTCAACGAGGCCAAGGACATTCTGGCCTATGAGCTGACGAAGCTGGTCCACGGCGACGAGGAGGCCGACAAGGCCCGACAGGCCTCCAAGGCCCTGTTCTCCGGTGCCGGCGATGCCGCCCATATGCCCACCACGGAGCTGACCAACGACGATCTGGGCGGCGGGCAGATCAATATCCTGAACCTGATGGTCCGCTGCGGCCTGTGCGCCAGCAAGGGCGAGGCCCGCCGTCTGGTGCAGCAGGGCGGCGTCAGCGTCAACGACCGGAAGGTGGAGTCCATTGACGAAGCCTTGGGCTGTGAGCAGTTCACCGGCGACGGCGTCATCATCCGCAAGGGTAAGAAGGTGTTCCACAGGGTCGTACTGGTCTGATCTCCCAGAGAGCGAAATACCGTAAACCGGGGGCCAGCGTCCTGAAAGACACCGGTCTGCCCGCTGCCGAAGGGCGGCAATGTGTGCGCCATCCCACAAAAAGCGGGGAACCATAAGGGGAATGCCCTCACCTCCGGAAGCGGGAAAGGCAAAGACTTTTAAGAAAGGCCCGGCATTTCGACGGTCATACCACAAGACTCCGACCCTTTTGGATCGGAGTCTTGACCATTTTTCACGAATTTCCTTCTCACTATGGAATTTCCGCATGACTTGTGATATAATCATCGAGAGAACAAGGAGAGTGAGGGAGCGGCATGAAGCGGCAAGAATTGGCACCCGCCAAGGTGAACCTGACGCTGGATGTGGGGGCCAGACGCCCCGACGGCTATCACGAGGTAGTCTCGGTGATGCAGAGCGTGGCGCTGTACGATACGGTGACGATGGAGAGCGGCACAGGGGAGGGCATCTCCCTGACCTGCGACGATGCGGCGATCCCCGCCGACGGGAGCAATCTGGCGTGGCGGGCGGCGGAGGTGTTCTTCCGCACCACAGGCGTGGCCTGCGATGGCCTGCATATTACCTTGGAAAAGAGTATCCCCTCTCAGGCGGGGCTGGGCGGCGGCAGCAGCGACGCTGCCGCTGTGCTGCGTGGCCTGCGGAAGCTGTACGCCCCGGAGCTGCCCATGGAGGCGCTGGAACGCATGGGCATGGAGTTGGGCAGTGACGTCCCCTACTGCGTCCGGGGCGGCACGGTGCTGGTGCAGGGGAAGGGAGAGCAGCTGCTGTCGCTGCGGGCGCTGCCGGAGTGCTGGTTCGTTGTGTGCAAGCCGCAGGTGTCCTTCTCCACGGCGGAGATGTACCGGCGACTGGATGAGGCGGGGATGGCGGTCCACCCGGACACCCGCCGGATGATGGATGCCTTACAGCGCCGGGATCTGGCGGAGATCTTCTCCCGGATCGGCAACGTCTTTGAACAGGTGCTGTCACCGGAGAGTGAAATTTTTGTCATCCGGAATAGGCTCCTGACATTAGGGGCGGGGGCGGCCTGCATGAGCGGCTCCGGATCCGCCGTGGTGGGAATTTTTTCTCAGGAGGAAGCTGCCCGGTCATCCGCAGCGGCCATGACCGAGGTCCCCTTTGTCCGCTGCGTGGGACGGGGGTAATTTGCCCGACGGCGGCCTGATATCCTTTTAGGCATTTCTCTGGACATTTCTCTGGACATTTTTCTGGACATTTATCGGACGTCCAGCGGACAAAAAGGAAGAAAAAAGAGGTCGTGATTTTGTCCCGGCTTTGTCCTGTGATCGTCCAAAATTTTTCCGTACCGGTATAAAACGCAAAAGCACCGTCCACAATGCAGATAAGCTGCATGGGACGGTGCTTTCATCCTTCCGTGCAAAAATCAACGACACGGAGAGGTGTTTCCTATGCGGAAGAAAACTGGAAATAAATTACATACTTGGGAGGCGGCGCTGCTGCTGGCAGTGGCGGCGGCTTTGCTGTGGGGGGCCTGCACCCTCCAGCGGCAGGATGCGCTGGAGCGAAAGGTTATCCGGCTCCATGTCATCGCCAATTCCGACAGCGAGGCGGATCAGGCACTGAAGCTGCGGGTGCGGGATCGGGTGCTGGTGCTGACGGAGGACATCCTGCGCCAGTCGGGAGACATGGAGGAGGTCCGGCAGCGTCTCGCCGAGGCGCTGCCCCGGCTGCAGCAGACGGCGGCGGAGGAGATCGCCGCTCAGGGCAGCCGATACACCGTCAGCGCCGGGTTGGAGAAGACGGAGTTTCCTACACGGGAGTATGACGGCTTTGCATTACCCTCCGGGGAGTATCTGGCGCTGCGGGTGGTCATCGGGGAGGGAGCCGGGAAAAACTGGTGGTGCGTGGTGTTCCCACCCCTGTGTACCACTGCCGCCTGCGACTTTCAGGAGACGGCCGTCTCCGGCGGCTTGGGGGAGGAGGATCTGTCCCTCATCACCGAGGAGGACGGCGGTTACGTCCTGCGGTTCCGGGCGGTGGAGCTTTGGGAGGGCCTGCGCCAGTGGCTGGGAAAGCACTGACCGCGGAGGAAGGTCGGAGAGATGGAGATTCCGCATGGAGTGGTGAAGCTATGCAGCTCTGGGATATACGATACATGACCCTCTCCGGTAAACACCGGGGAGGGTCATGTGAGCCTGTCAAAAGAGCGGAAACCTTTCGTCAACGGGGCGGAAGGGTGTGTGCGGGAAACCCGGGAAGGGTGTCCTGCACGATGATGATGTGCATTTTTCAGAGCTTTTTGAAGCTCTGAAAAATGCCTCAGCGTGTCGAAAAGACTTTTTCGACACGCTGACATGGCCCTCCCCGGCGTTTGCCGGGGAGGGTCATACTGCGGATGCGTGATGTTTGCAGGGATGAAGGCGGTCAGATATACCGCTGCCAGCCATACTGTGGATGCGTCGGGGTCAGCAAGGGGTCAAGAGTACCGCTGCCAGACAGGGGAATGCTGCGGCCACGTCAGGGATGACGGGGTCATTTCAGGGTGTCGCTGTGGTTCAGGACGGGGACGCTGTACAGAAACAGCACATCCTGATCTGTAAAGGTAAGATACTTTCCAAGCGTTGTGCTGGAAAGGTATCGGATGTCCACCAGCGTGATTCTGGCATACTGCTCCACCAGAAGGGGGGCCAGACTGCTGGCGAAGGAATCACGGAAGATCACAAGCTCCCGGTCCGTGGCAGCGTGGGGATTTTCCACCGTCAGCAGGGACTCGGAGCCGGAGAGGAACCACTCGTAGGGGTCCCGCCCGGCGCCCTTCTCCCCATCGTAGATGCCGGTGGTCTGGCCGGTCTCATAGTGGTAGACGGTGCAGCTCTCCAAGGTGTCATTGGTGAGATAGCGGATGGTGTCCGGCTCCATGGGCAGGGCAGCGTAGCCGTAGTACACGCCGTAGTAGGGGGTGGGCAGAGTCTCCTCTCGGAAGGTGCCGGGGGCTTCGGCCCCCATCCCCTCCAGCAGGCGGGCAGCCACGTCCGTCAGCTGCTCCTGCCGCCAGTGGAGGTCGGTGCGGTAGTAGTCCTCCAGCGACAGCAGATCGCCTATCGGCAGATAGGTGAGGTAGGGGGCCTTTTCCCGCAGGCTTTGGGTGAAGGCCCCGTAGTCCAGCGCCGGATAACCGTGGGAGGAGGCCAGAAAGGCATTCTTGTCCGGGATCACCGACAGATACAGCCGGCAGTTCGTGCCGGAGAGATAGGTGTCGTACAGGTAGTCAAAGCGCCGGGCGGCGTGGGCGATGGAGTCCTCCTGCATGGGGTACTCCAATCGGGAGACATAGCCCTCCGCCAGATATACGCCGTTGGTGTCTCTCTGGCGCAGTAGATAGAGACTGGTCAGGGATCTCAGGGTCCGGAACTGCTCCCGCAGGGGGAATTGATCCGGGGCGTATGTCTCGAAATTCGACATATAGCGCCCACTGTAAATGCTTTCTACTGTACAGCTTGGCTTCGGAGTCAGCTTGCGGCGCTCACTCTGGGAAAAGGCGTCGTCGGGCTTCAGGTACGCCCAGAGGGAGAAGGTCAGCAGAAAGGCCCCCAGCAGGCATACCGTCAGCAGGGCAGTGCGTTTTTCGTTCATGGTCAGCCCTCCTTAAAACCGAAAATACAGGAAGGGATTGAAGGAGCCGTCCACCAGATACGCCGTACAAGCCGCCAGCAGCAGTACCAGCGCCACAGGCTCCGCAACGGACAGCACGGCGCTGCCGGCAGAGGTGTCCCGAAGGCGCTGCACCGCCTTGGCGGGCAGGGGGGTGGCCCCCAGCAAGGCGATGACCAATACGACGGCGTAGCTGCGGAGGTAGTAAAGGCTCTCCACCCCGGAGGCGGGCAGGCCGCCGAAACCAAAGAGGGCGGCGATCTGCTGCCCGGCGGCGGCGAGGTCGGCGGCATGGAAGAGCACGAAGCTCACCGCCAGCAGGGGGAGCATATACAGGTGCTTTAAGAGCCGGGTCTTTTCCAGCCCGTGGCCGTACCACAGCTTTTCCGCCGCCAGCAGGACGGCGAAAAACAGGCCCCACAGCACGAAATTCCACGCCGCCCCGTGCCACAGGCCCGTCAGGCCCCAAACAAGGAACACGTTCAGCAGCCACCGGCTGCGGGAGCAGCGGCTGCCCCCCAGCGGGATATAGACGTAGTCCCGGAACCAGCTGCCCAAACTGATATGCCAGCGCCGCCAGAACTCCGTGACACTGCCGGAGAGAAAGGGGTAGCGGAAGTTTTCCGGGAAATGAAAGCCAAAGATCCGACCGAGGCCCACGGCCATATCGCTGTAGCCGGAGAAGTCGAAGTAAATCTGGAATTTGCAGGGCGCAGGCCACGGCGTAGAGCCATGTAAACAGCACCGAGGGCTGGGTGGACTGCAAAAAGGCGGACATCAACTCATACAGCACGTTGGCGATCAGGACCTTTTTCCCAAGCCCCACCACGAAGCGCCGTGCGCCGGCGGCAGCGTCCGCCAACGTGTGGCGGCGGCGGGTCAGCTCCGGGGCAATGTCTGCATAGCGGACGATGGGCCCGGCAATGAGCTGGGGGAACATGGCCACATAGGTGGCCAGCTGCAGCAGGTTCCGCTGGGGCGGCACCGTGCCACGGTAGACATCGATGACGTAGCTGAGCACCTGAAAGGTATAGAAGCTGATGCCGATGGGCAGGGCGATCTGCAGGGCCGGCAGGGAAAGACCCGTCAGCGCACCCAAGGTGCGGAGGAAAAAGCCGGCGTATTTGCAATAGCCCAAGAGCCCCAGACTCAGCACCGCCGAGAGAATGAGAAAGAGCCGCTTATGACGGGGATACCGCTCCATGAGCCGCCCAAAGGCGTAGCCCTGTGCAATGGCGGCCAGCATGAACAGCAGGAACCGGGGCTCGCCCCAGCCGTAGAACACAAGGCTGCTCAGCAGCAGAGTCAGGTTCTTCCAGCGGTCCGGCGTCAGGAAGTAGAGCAGCAGCACCGGCAGCAGGAAGTAAAAGAGAAAGGGAATACTGGAAAAGAGCATCAGGCGATGGACTCGTCGTAGACCACAACGGCGGAGGAGAAGCAGTTCTGGAGCTTATCCCGGAAGGTATCCACCAGATCCTCGGCACCGTAGACGGACACAACAAACTGGCCCATGGTGAGGACCATCAGCTTGTCGGGGAAGCCGCACATCCACTGGCGGTTCATGATATTATCCCGCAGGGAGGAGGCCACGTCGGCGGCGCTGACGTCATCGCTGAGGTGGTAGGCGCCGCAGGTGAAGGTGTTGGCGTTCATCATGTGCATCAGGGACGCTGCGTCCACCAGATTGGCCACGGAGGGGCCGGGGAAGCCCAGCATATCGTCCATGTTGTCGGCGTTGGAGATGTCGAAGGCACCGGGAGCGTCGTCCACGGGGTGGTCATAGTCGCCGCCGGTGACGGGGAACTTTTCCTCCTCGCTGTAGGTGGCCCAGACGGTGTTCAGCAGGGTCAGGGCATCGGACACATCGCCGGTGCCGCTGTTCTTGCCGCCGCAGGCGGCCAGAGAGAGCACCAGCAGCATGGCCAGCGCCAGAGATACGATTTTTTTCATAGGTTCCTCCAAAAGTCGATTTTTTGTCTGCCGGAGAGCAGACGCCCTCATATTGTACCCGATTTTCAGGGAAAAGCAAGCAAAAAGTGTACTTCTGCAAAAAAATGCTGAAAAAATTTGGGAAAACAGAGGATTTTACAAAAGCGTGCTTGGATTATGTCCCACGGCAAGGTATAATATAAGTGTTGAAAAAGGCCAATTCAGAAAGGAGCATAATCATGGAGGAACTGAGAAAGAAGAAGGGCTTTATCTGCGACATGGACGGTGTGATCTATCACGGGAACCGTCTGCTGCCGGGGGTAAAGGAATTTGTGGAGTGGCTGTATCGGGAGCAGAAAAATTTCCTGTTCCTCACCAACTCCTCCGAGCGGTCCCCTAAGGAGCTGCAGCAGAAGCTGCACCGCATGGGGCTGGATGTGGACGAGAGCCACTTTTATACCAGCGCACTGGCCACGGCCCGGTTTATCAGCAGTCAGGCACCGGGATGCAGCGCCTACGTCATCGGCGGGGCGGGACTGATCATGGCTCTCCATGACGAGGGCATCACCATGAACGATGTGGACCCGGACTACGTCATCATCGGCGAGGGCAATACGTATAACTATGAGAACATCCTCAAGGCGGTTCGGCTGGTGCTGAAGGGGGCCAAGCTCATCGGCACCAACAGCGACCTGACCGGTCCCACCGAGCAGGGCATCGTGCCCGCCTGTCGGGCCCTGGTGGCCCCCATTGAGCTGGCCACAGGGAAGGAGGCCTACTACATCGGCAAGCCCAATCCGCTGATGATGCGGACGGGCATCAACCTCTTGGGGGGACACTCTCAGGACACCGTCATCATTGGGGACCGGATGGACACGGACATCGTGGCGGGCATTGAATGCGGCCTGGACACGGTGCTGGTTCTCTCCGGGGTTACAGACCGGTCCATGATTGACCACTTCCCCTATCGCCCCCGGCTGGTCTTGCAGGGGGTGGGGGACATCCCGGACGCGGCGGAAGAGGGGATCGTGCATCTGGAGTCCGCAGTGGGCTAAGGGCCTGCCCGCCCCGGGACGGTCTATTCCTGGTGGGAGAAAACAAAAAACCCTGAAACCTCTCGGCTTCAGGGTTT
>ERZ827492.1939-NODE-1939-length-15465-cov-3.590331_pt1 | contig 15465 bp, 17 predicted proteins | sample MGYA00519704_ERZ827492 | MGnify/ENA primary metagenome ERZ827492 (study PRJEB31778, sample SAMEA3449325) | human gut metagenome | biome: human gut; feature: human-associated habitat; material: faeces | place: United Kingdom | collected 2010/2012 ...
AAGAGGCGCGGCATGCATTGCATGCCGCGCCTCTTTTACCGTGGGAGAATGAGGAGGGAAAAGAAAATGACGAAAGACGTCAGTTTTCCTGATTTTCGACAAAGGCTTTCAGCAGCAGAATCGCCATTTCGCGGTTGACGCTGGCTGTGTTCAGGCAGAGGTCGTAATTTTCCATGCGGGCGAATTCCTGCCCTGTGTGGCGCTTGTAGTAGCGGGCACGCTCTTTTTCTGTTTCGTCGATAAGAATGGTGGCGTCCCCGCGGGAGAGCTGGTATTTCTGGGTGATGTGGTCCACGCGGGCCTCGTAATCGGCATAAAGGAACAGCGAGACCACACCCGGCGTGCCGCGCAGCACATGGTCCGCGCACCGGCCGATGATAACGCACGGACCTTCTTTGGCCAGCCGGCGGATGGTGGCGGACTGCCAGGCAAAGGTGGTGTCTGAGGTGACGATGGTGGAATAATCCACCGCGCCGGTCAGCATGCTCAGGGACGGGGCGCTCAGCGCAAAAGATTCCAGCACGCGGCTGGGCGCGGTCTCGTCATTGCGCTCCATCACGCTCACGGGGATGCAGTATGTCCGGGCGGCCTCTTCCAGCAGCTCCCGGTCATATACGGGCACCCCCAAGGCGGCGCCCAGCGCTTTTCCGATCTCGCGCCCTCCCGTTCCGAACTGGCGGCTGATGGTGATGACATAGTGCCGTGACATACAAAACATCTCCTTTCAAAAACGGTGAAGGAAAACTTTCCCTGTTTTTATTATAACACAGGAATACGGTGAAATAAATAAAATAATGATGAATGTTAGCAAATTTTATATACAAAAAGCACAAATGCGACTGTTTGCGCAAAAAACAGGAATTTCTTGCAAGCGCGTGAAAAATATAGTATACTGATAACAACAACACCGATAGGCGGCACAGCGCCGCCCATCCTGCGGAAAGGAGTTGGCGCACATGAAAAGAGGCAGCGCATTTCGTATCGTAGGTTTTGTGCTTGGCATCGTCGGCACCGTGGTCTCCGTCACGGCGATCGTCTTCAGTGTCGTCGGCCTGCTGCTGGCGAAAAAGCCTGTTAAGCCCCATATCCGCTGAGGAGCAAGGACGATAAGCCTGCCTGCGCCGTACGTGCGCAGGCGGCGGAACAATGCAGCATCAAGCCGGAGGCAGCCGCTTCCGGCTTGATTTTTGAAGCGGGAAGGAGGGCGCGGTATGCGTATCATGGAGCCTGTCCTGCCCCGGGAAATGGAGACGGCGATCCCGCTGGAAGAAGCGCTGGCTATGGCGGCGGCTTATGAGGAGCCGGTGTACGGTTACGCCTTCGCGGGCGGCAGCGCGGCGGGACACCAGCTGGAAAAGACGGAATACAAGGCGTGCATATTTACGAACTGCCGCTTCACCGGGGCGGCGCTTTCGGGCGCGTGGTTCCAGAACGCGGTGTTTGAAAACTGCGATCTTTCCGGAGCAAAGCTGCTGGAGGCTACGCTCCAGAAGGTGCGCCTGCGGGGGTGTAAGCTCTCGGGGGTGAATTTTGCGGCAGCCGTGCTTTCCGATGTGACGCTTGAGGAATGCGTCGCGGAGGGCGCTGTGTTCAGCGAAGCTGTGTTCAAAAACGTGATCTTCCGCAAAGACAATCTGCGGAGCGCCGTGTTTTGGGATGTAAAGCGGCGCAGTGTGTTCCGCTTTCAGGATTGCTGCCTGGTACAGGCGGAGTTTTTGCACACCAGTCTGAACGGACAGGATCTGACGACCTGTGATATCGAGGGCGCGGGCTTTTCCGGCGAGGAAGAGCTGCGCGGCGCGAAGGTGACGCCGGTGCAGGCCTGTGAACTGGCCAAACTGCTGGGCGTGATCATCGAATGAGCGCGGCGCGTCAAGGAGGTTTTCAAAATGAAACAATTTATCGAAGCGGGCGAATTCGTCACCACACACGGCGTGATGGGTGAGCTGAAGCTGTACCCATGGTGCGACGGACCAGAGTTCGTGGCCGCGCTGCCGCGCTTGTTCTTTACGCCCGAGGGCGGCCGGGAGACGAAGGTGGAGGCTGTGCGTGCGCACAAGGGGATGTGCCTTGTGAAGCTGAAGGGTGTGGACAGCATCGACGCGGCACGGCCGTACATCCGCAAGGTGGCATATTTTTCCCGCGCGGACGTTAAATTGCCGGAGGGACGCTATTTTGTGCAGGACATCGTGGGCTGCACGGTGAAGGACGCGGATACCGGCGTGGAATACGGTGTGATCACTGCGGTGGAGCATCCGGCAGCCATTGACGTTTACACGGTGGAAAACAGCGGGGGCGAGACGTTCCTCTTCCCCGCCGTGCCGGAATTTCTGGATACGCTTTCGCCGGAGCAGGGCGTGGTGACGGTGCGCCCCATCCCGGGCATGTTCACAAACGATGGGGGAAATGACGATGCGGATTGATATCGCCACGCTGTTTCCCGAGATGTGTGAGCGCGTTTTGAGTGAAAGCATCATCGGCCGTGCGCGCCAGCGCGGGTACATCGAGCTTGCCTGCCATCAGATCCGGGACTACACGACGAACCGGCAGAAGCAGGTGGACGACTACCCCTACGGAGGCGGGCCGGGTATGGTGATGCAGGCGCAGCCCATTTACGACTGCTGTGTGGATGTCATCCGCCAGATGGAGGAAGCGGGCCATGCGCGGCCCCACGTTGTTTTCATGACGGCTGCGGGCACGCCGCTTACAGAGGAAAAGTGCAAGCAGCTTGCCCAAAAGGACAGCCTCCTGCTGGTGTGCGGCCATTACGAGGGCATCGACGAGCGCGTCATTGAGGCGCTGGCGGACGAAGAGATCTCGATTGGAGATTACGTGCTCACGGGCGGCGAGCTTGCGGCGCTGGTGGTGGCGGACAGCGTGTGCCGCCTGTGCCCGGGCGTGCTTTCCAGCCCGGAAGGCTACGAGGAGGAGAGCCATTACAGCGGCTTGCTTGAGTATCCCCAGTACAGCCGCCCGGAGGAATGGAACGGCCGCCGCGTGCCGGAGATCCTGCTTTCAGGCCACCATGCAAACATCGCAAAATGGCGGCATGAACAGGCACTGGAGCGCACGCGCACCCGCCGTCCGGATCTATACGAGAAATACGAAGAAAAGTCAATGGCGAAAATAGATAAATAAAACTTCAGCGTTTTGTATAATGCGCCGACTATGTTGAAAACTAATTGGTGATTATAGCCAAAGAAAGGGGAAGGCGGGTCGGCTGTTTGTGTCATTGTTGCAGAAAATTGTGCAAAGCACCCAAAGTTGTTGACGCAACTCGGGTATTTGGTATAAAATAGGTGCAAAGGTAAGTTGGGTTTGGTATTTTTTAAGTAATATTAAACAATAGGAGCGTTTCGTTATGTTTGTGAAAGAAGTTACCGTGGAGAATCAGGTTGGTCTGCACGCACGTCCCGCAACGTTTTTTATCCAGAAAGCCAATGAGTTCAAATCCTCCATCTGGGTGGAGAAGGAAGAGCGCCGTGTGAACGCGAAAAGCCTGCTGGGCGTTTTGTCCCTGGGGATCGTGGGCGGTACGACGATTCGCATCATCGCTGACGGCGCGGACGAGCAGGCCGCTGTCGAAGGCCTGATCAAACTGGTGAATTCCGGGTTCAGTGAATAAGTGAAACGGGGAAAGCCGACGGCGAAGTCATGCAGTTTTGTGCGGCAAAGCGCAGGTCGCACGACGAACGCCTCTAAAAGGGCGGATTCCCTTTTCATTCGGAATCGTTGCGCGCCGTGCGCGTAAGCGGTTTCGCGCGCGGCGCAAGGCCGACGGATCAAGCCGGTGAAGTCTGGTTTCAGCGAATAAATTTCCTTGCGTGAGGTGCGCCGCCCGTTGGGCGGCGCATATTTTTTTGCGGCGCACGGGGCAAGCTATCCGCAGAGTATTTGTTAGCAATGTAAAAAAGGAGGCCGCGCATGACGAAGCGTGAGCTTTGGGAAAAAGCAAAAATGCTGCCGCTTTTGCCGGGAGTGTATATCATCCGCGACAAGACCGGCGAGATCATCTATATCGGCAAGGCCAAGCGTCTGCGCACGCGTGTCTCGCAGTATTTCCGCGAGGGCGTGCCGCATGACGCCAAGGTGACGAAAATGATCCAGAACGCTTTTGAGTTCGATGTGATCGTCACGCAGAGCGAGTTCGAGGCACTGGTGTTGGAATGCAGCCAGATCAAGCAGCATAAGCCCAAGTACAATATTTTATTGAAGGACGACAAGGGATACAGCTATGTGAAGGTGACAAGGGAAGCATACCCGCGCATTTCGGCCGCGCTGCAAAAGGACGACGACAATGCCGATTACATCGGCCCGTATACCTCCAGCTTTGCCGTGCGCGAAATGGTGGAGACCGCATGCAATGTGTTCCGCCTGCCGCGCTGCAGCAAAAAATTCCCCCAGGATATCGGCAAAGGCCGTCCCTGCCTGAACGCGCACATCGGCCGATGCATGGCCGTGTGCAGCGGAAAAATCTCCCGGGAGGACTACAATGAAGCTGTGCAGAGTGCCGTGCATATGATACGGCGCGGCCAGGGGGAGATCCTCAAGCTGCTGCGCGAGCGCATGGCCGATGCAGCCGAACGGCTGGATTTCGAACGTGCAGCGCTCATCCGGGATCAGATCGCAGCCATTGAAAAGGTGAGCCGGGGCCAGAAGGTGGTGCGCAGCGAGGTGGACGAGCAGGATGTGGTGGCCTTCGCGGGCACCGCGTCGGCTGTATGCGCGGCCATTCTGCGTTTCCGAGAGGGACGTCTGGTGGACAAAAGGGAGTTTTTGTTTCACGACACCCAAGACATCCCCGCCCTGCGGGAGGAGTTTCTGCCCCGCTATTATCTGGAGGACAACGAGTTCATCCCGAAGAGCATTGCCGTGGATGAGCTGCCCGCGGGTTCGGGCGAGCTTGCGCGCCTGCTGGGCGAGACGCGGGGCAGCAAGGTGCGGCTGTATGTGCCTCAGCGGGGCGATACCGCCCGTCTGGTGGAGATGGCGCGCACCAATGCCGTGGAACGTTTGGCACGGGAGAGCGGACGCTATGCCCGCGAACAGAAACATCTGGACGAATTGGCCGCGCTGCTGGGCCTGAAAGAGCCGCCCAGGATCATCGAGAGCTACGACATCTCCAACTGGGGCGACGGCACAAGCGTGGCGGGTATGGTGGTGTTTGAGGACGGAAAGCCCAAAAAAGCGGGCTACCGCCGCTTCAAGATGAACACCGTGGCGGGTACGGACGATTATGCTTCCATGGCCGAAACGCTGGCGCGCCGCGCCGCCGAATACGAAAAGGGCGCAAAAGGGCAGTTCGGCATAAAGCCGGACCTGCTGCTCATCGACGGCGGGCGAGGGCAGGTAAGCGCCGTGCAGGCCGCGCTGGCGGGCACACAGCTTGCAGATGTTCCCATGTTCGGCATGGTGAAGGACGACAAGCACCGCACGCGAGGCCTTGTGAGCGCCGCAGGCGGAGAGATCATGCTGGCCATGCACAGGGGCGTATTCACGTTTGTGACGTCCATTCAGGACGAGACGCACCGCTGGGCCAACGATTACCGCAGGCGCATGCAGAAAAGCCGCGCCTATTCTTCCACGCTGCAAAGCGTGCCGGGCGTCGGCCCGGCCACCAGCCGCGCGCTGATGGCCCATTTCAAAACGGTGTCTGCCGTTAAGGAGGCCAGCGAGGAACAGCTTGCCGGGGCCAAAGGCGTAAGCAGGGCGGCGGCGCGGGCCGTGTATGCCCATTTTCACCCGCAGCCGGAGCAGCCTTCCGCCGAGACGTAAAGAAGCACGGAGCGGCACGTTGGAAAAGAGCAATTCTGTAACCGGCAGGAAGTTGACAAAACGCCTGCAAACGGCGATAATGAGTAAAGAAATCAAGGCTTGTCCCGCACTTGCCCGCGCAGCGGCCGCAAAAGGCGGAAAGAAAGGATGTGCGGTGCGGCGGCAAGGCCGCCCGTGCGTATAAGGAGAATGAGATGCGCGTTATTTCCGGTACCGCGCGCGGCACAAGGCTGGCCGCGCTGCCCGGTGAAGAGATCACACGGCCCACGGTGGACCGTGTCAAGGAGGGCATGTTCAGCGCCGTCCAGTTCCTTTTGGCGGGCGCCCGTGTGCTGGACCTGTTTGCGGGTTCGGGCCAGCTTGGCATCGAGGCGCTCAGCCGCGGCGCTGCGCGCTGTGTGTTTATCGACAGCAGCCGGGAGGCCTGTGCGGTGGTGCGGCAAAACCTGAAGGCCGCCGGCCTGTTTGAAAAAGCCAGCGTGGCGGAAACGGCCGCAGAGATGTATCTGGCCGCATGCCGGGAACGGTTCGATCTTGTGCTGCTGGACCCGCCGTACCGTCAGGGTACCGTAGCCGCGCTGCTGCCTGCTGTGGCGGCCGTGACGGCCCCGGGCGGGACGGTGCTGGCGGAAACGGAGCACGGCGCGCCCCTGCCCGAGCGCTGCGGCACGCTGACGCTGAAAAAACAATACAAATACGGCACAGTGGCGCTGGCGCGCTACGAGGCCGACGCGGAGTTCTGAGCGCTCTGCAATTCACAGAAAAGGAGGGCGTGCGCATGCGCATCGCCATCTGCCCCGGCAGCTTCGACCCCGTTACCAAAGGCCATTTAAATATCATCGAGCGCAGCGCAAAACTGTTTGACGCGGTGACGGTGCTGGTGATGGTGAACCCCAATAAAACGCCGTCCTTCACGGCGCAGGAGCGCGCGGATTTTCTGCGGCGCGTCACAGGGCATATCCCGAATGTGAAAGTGGACGTCTACACCGGCCTGCTGGCCGAATATGCCCACAATGTCGGCGCTTGCACCATCATCAAGGGCCTGCGCGCCGTAACGGATTTTGAGTTTGAATTCCAGCAGGCGCTCACCAACAAAAAGCTCAACCCGGAGCTGGAGACCATGTTCGTCATCACCGATCCGGAATATATGTACCTTTCGTCCAGCATGGTGCGTCAGGTGGCCAGCTTTGGCGGCGACGTCACCGATTTCCTGCCGGACGGCATTTGTAAAGACATCGTAGAACGCCTCACACAGGGGCGAGCAAAGGAGTGACCATTATGAACATCGACGAATTGCTGGATGTAATGGATGAAACGCTGGAGGAGGCCGTCAATCTGCCCTTCACCGGCGGCAAGCGCATGGTGGATGTGGAGAAGGTGCGCGATATCATCGACGATATCCGCTTGAACATGCCTGCGGAGATCCGCCAGGCCAAGGCCATTGTACAGGACCGTGCGGATATCGTGGAAAGCGCGAAGAAGGAAGCTGAAGCCATTGTCAAGCGCGCGGAGGACCGCGCCCGCGCCATGGTGGCCCAGGAGGCCATCGTAAAGGCCGCCCAGCAGAAGGCTACAGAGATCCTGACCAGCGCCCAGAGCCAGAGCCGCGAGATGCGCACCACGGTTACCAATTACTGCGAAAACATGCTGCGCCATACCGAGGAGCAGCTTGCCAAGAGTATGACGGAGGTAAAGACCGTGCGCTCCACGCTGCGCCAAAGCGGTAAAAAAGCTACGGTACGTCCCGCCGCCCAGCCTCAGAAGCCCGAATAATGCGCTGTGCAGCGTCCGCCTGCTGGAGACCTTCCGGGGCGGGCGCTTTTTTGTTTGACGCCCCTTGGGGGACGGCGGAAAAGGAGGATGCGTTTGTACATATTCGAAACTGCCGTGCTGACGCCGCGTCAGACGGAACAGGTGCGCGCGCTGGAGCAGGCCGCCTGCGCACCCGAAGCGTTGGAGAACGGGGCATGGCTGTCCAACGAGCTGAACTTTGACCGCGCGCTGCCATGCTTTTATCTGGCGTGGCCGCAGGACGCGCCCGGCCCGGAGGATGCACCCGCCGCGTTTTTGACATTGTTTCTGCCCACGCGGGAACAGGCGGAGGTGGTGGCTTTTACCCATCCGGCCCACCGGCGCAGGGGATACTTCAAGGCGCTGTGCGCCCGTGCCGCCGCGCGGTGCCGGGCAGCGGGCATTCCGGAATTTTTGTTTGCGGTGGAGCCGCGCTCCGCAGGGGGGCGCGCCGTGCTGGAGACAACGCCCGGCTGTGTATGGAGCCATTCGGAATACCGGATGGAATATACAGGTCCTGCGCCGGTGCCTGCGGGACGGCTGGCACTGCAACGTGTGGACGCGGACGGCGCGGAACCCTACCGCCTGTTTCTGGAAAATGATATGGGTGAAGCGGATGTGGACAACTATGTGGCGGCATCGGTGGAAAACCCGGAGCGCGCGGCTTATCTGGCCATGCTGGACGGCGCGCCCGTGGGCATGTTTCACATCAACCTGGGGGAGCATCCCGGCCGGGCGTTTTTGTATGGTGTAGGCATTTCGCCCGGACGGCGCGGCCAGGGGCTGGGGCAGGAGCTGATGCTCCTTGCGTTGGCGGAGGCCCGGGCCATGCGGGACGGCGTAGTGCTGGACGTGGATTCCGGCAACGCACCCGCTTATCATATCTACCAAAAGCTGGGCTTCTGCGTGACGTTCCAGGTGGATTACTTCCGTGCGCCTGTGTGTGCCGGATGAGAAGCGGGCGCGGAAAATAAATTTGCAGTTTTGCTTGACATTTTATGCTAAATAGTATAGAATATCAATAAAGAATCATATCCTTCCCTTGAACGAGGGAGTAAGTAAGGAGCCCATTATGGAAAAACGCAACACCATCCAGAAGCAGCTTGTGCTGGACGCCGTGTTTCGTCTTGCCAACCATCCCACAGCGGAGGAGGTCTATGCCGAAGTGGCGCGCAGCCATCCCACGGTAAGCAAGGCGACGGTATACCGCAACCTCGGCAGCCTGTCTGAGGATGGCCTGCTGCGGCATATCAAGATGCCCGGCGGCGCAGACCGGTTCGACCATATGCTTTTGGAACACCATCACATCATATGCACCCGGTGCGGCTGTTTCGCAGACGCACCCGCGTCCGGGAGCGCTGCGCTGGACGAGGCCGTGGCACGCCAGACCGGGTACTCCGGTGTTTCTCACGACATTGTGTTCCGCGGCTTGTGCCCGGAGTGTGACAAAGCGGGCAAGGCGTAAGTCCGCGCTGATTTTGCCGGAAGCCGCGCTGCGGCTGTACATAAAAATCACATGATAGAAGAAGGAGCGTAATAAGATGGAACTGAAAGGAACAAAAACCGAAAAAAATCTGTGGACCGCGTTTGCCGGTGAGAGCCAGGCCCGCAACAAGTACACGTTCTATGCATCCAAGGCGCGCAAAGACGGTTATGTTCAGATTGCAAAGATCTTTGAAGAGACCGCTGCCAATGAGAAGGAGCACGCCGAGCTGTGGTTCAAGGCGCTGCACGGCGACGCCATTCCCGGCACGGCCGACAACCTGCTGGACGCCGCCGAGGGCGAGAATTACGAGTGGACCGATATGTATGCCCAGATGGCGAAGGACGCCAAGGAAGAGGGCTTTGACCACCTGGCTTTCCTGTTTGAAGAAGTGGGAAAGATCGAGCGTGAGCACGAAAACCGCTACCGCAAGCTGCTGGCGAATGTTGAGGGCGGCCTTGTGTTCTCCCGCGACGGCGACATGGTCTGGCAGTGCTCCAACTGCGGCCATATCGTCATCGGCAAGAATGCTCCCGAGGTGTGCCCCGTCTGCGCGCATCCGAAGGCATATTTCCAGCTCAAGGCCGAGAACTACTAAGCCTTACAGCGGCTTCAAAAGCCCACATATCCCGCAGGCGGCGGCAGGATTTTTCCTGCCGCCGCTTTTCTGTACCATTCCGCCAAATGCCTGCATGCCCTTTTTTTGGCCGGCCAAATGCGGTATACTATAAAAGACTGCCGAAGGCTGTTTTGTGTGGATGGCTCCGGGGGCGGGAGACGGCCCCAAAAATGGCCTGTGGCTATTTTTTATTGTGGATTAGCAAACAATGGCAGCGCTTGCTGCAGAAGGGGGCGGAGCTTTGTGCTGCGGCTGATATTGGGTATTTCAGGCACGGGCAAAACAGGCCGTGTGCTGGCCGAGATGAAGGTGCGCGCCGCCGCGCGGCGGCGCAGCATCCTGCTGGTGCCGGAACAGTTTTCTTCCTCTGCCGAGACGATGGTGTACCGCTCTTTGGGCGATGCGTTCAGCGCCTGTGCGGAGGTATACAGCTTTACCAGCTTTGCTGAGCTGGTGCTCAAGACCTTTGGCGGCGCAGCGGTGAAAACGCTGACGGACGCGGCCCGGGCCGTTGCGGTGCGCCGTGCTATGGATACGCTGGGCGACGAGCTGCAGGCCTACCGCCGTCACCGGCGCAGCACGGGCTTTTGCAGCATGTGCGCGGACGCCATCAAAGAGCTGAAAACGGCGGGCGCAAGCCCCGAGACGCTGCTGGACGTGGCCCGCACCGCGGGCGAGGACGGCGGAAAGCTGCACGAGCTGGGATTGATTTTCGCCGCCTATGAGGCGTTGATCGCCGGCTCCGCCATGGACCCGGCGGACCGTATTTCCGCCGCCGCGCTCCGGCTGGACCCGGCGTTTTTGGCGGACAAAGCCGTTTTTATCGACAATTTCGACGGCTTTACTGCACCGGAATACCGCATGCTGGAAAAGCTGGTGGAGGCTGAGGAATGCACTGTCACGCTGTGCTGCGACGGGCTTTCGGACAACGAAGCGGGCCTTGGCTTGTTCAGTCCGGTGAAAAAAACGGCGCAGAATCTACGGCGCATTGCAGGCAAGCAGAGCGTGGAGATCGCCGCGCCGCATGTGATGCAGGAGGATTTTCGCCACAAGAACGCCCCGGGCCTTGCGGCGGTCAACCAATGCCTGGCTTTCGGCGCGCCGGAAGCGCCGGAGCACGCGGGCTTTTTTGTCACGCCTGCCGCAGGTGTTTACGCCGAGTGCAAGGCCGTAGCCTGCCGCATCGCCGCGCTTGTGCGCGAACGGGGGCTGCGCTACGGCGGCGTTGCGGTCATCTGCCGCGAGATGGACGCATACGCCGCGCCCCTGCAATATGAATTTGCTCTGGCAGGCATCCCCTATTTCACAGACGAGACCACCAGCCCCGAGCACACTGCGCCGGCCGCTTTTTTTACGGCGGCGCTGTCGCTGCTGTCGAAAGGGCTTTCCACCGAGGCGCTCCTGCGCCTGCTCAAAACCGACTTGTGCGGGTTTGCGCCTGAGGAAATCGCGGTTTTGGAAAATTACGCTTACACCTGGCAGCTGAAAGCGGCCGACTGGCGCGCCCCTTTTGAAAAGAATCCGGCGGGCTTCGGCGCGCAGATGACGGATGAGGACAGGGCGGCTCTGGCCCGGGCGGAGGCTCTGCGCGCGGAAGTTGTGCCCCGTGTGGAACGCTTTCTGGACGCAGCGCGGGGACAGACGGCAGCGGGCATCTCCAAGCAGCTGTATCTGCTGCTGGATGCTTTCAGCGGCGCGGAGCACACCGCACAGGCGGCCGCCGCGTTTGAGCAGGCGGGCGACCCGCTGCGCGCCCGCGCACTGTACGCCACTTGGGAAAACATGATGGATCTGCTGGGCCAGATGGAGCAGCTTTTGGGCGGGGACGAGGTGACGGCAGCGGAATACGCCGAGCTGTTCGCGCTGCTGCTGCACGAAGCGGACCTGGGCCATGTTCCCGAAACGCAGGACGCGGTCATCGTGACCACTGCGGACCGCATGCGTCTGGACAGCCCGGACGTATGCTTTGTGCTGGGTGTGAGCGAGGGCAAGTTTCCAAAGCTGCTGGGCGCGAGCGGCCTGCTCTCCCACGCGGACAGGGATCTGCTGGTGCAGGGCGGCGTGGAGATGCCCGGCAGCTATGAAAACCGCACGCTGCTGGAACAGATGTTCTTTTACCGCGCTTTGACGGCGCCGGCGCAGGCGCTGTATGTCAGCTTTGTCCCTCCCGAGGCGGGCGGCGCGCCGTTGAGCGCGGCGATGGAGCCGCTGGTGGAGGCACTGGCTCCTCCGGCAGACGTACTGGACGAAGCCCAGCGCGCACCCACACCGGCCGCCGCCCTGGACTTGTTGGGAGCTGCCTACCGGGAGGATACGCCTCAGACCGCGGCGCTGGAGGCCGCTCTGCGCCGCCAGGACACGATGGCGGAGAGCCTGGCCGCCATGGAGCGCGCCGCACGGCCCGCGCACTTTTTCGCGCGGGAGACGCGCCCTCTGGGGGCGCTTTTGGGCGACAGGCTCACGCTTTCACCCACGCGTGTGGAACAATATTACCGCTGCCGGTTTTCTTACTTTCTGCAGTATGTCCTGCGCATTCGTCCGCGCAGACGCGCGGAGCTTTCTCCGCTGGAGAGCGGCAGCCTGGTGCATTATATCCTGGAGCACGTGATGCGCCGCGCGGGCGCGGAGTTCCCGCGTCTTGCGCCGGAGGAGCTGGCCCGGCTGGCCGGCGAGGTGGCCGACCAATACGTGGCCGAAAACATGCCCGCCGCAGGGCGGCGCTTTGCCTATCTGGTGGAACGGCTGAAGCGCGGCGTAACGCGTTTGTTGGCATATCTTCAGGCGGAGCAGGCCCAAAGCCTGTTCCACCCGGCCGCCTTTGAGCAGGAGATCGGAACAGGGGAGGGCGCGGTTCCTCCGCTGACGCTGCGCACGCCGGACGGCCGTACCGTGCAGGTGCAGGGCAAGATAGACCGTGTGGACGTAATGGAGCGGGAGGGCAGGACCTATCTGCGCGTGGTGGATTACAAAACGGGAAACAAAGCATTTAATCTGGACGAGGTGTATTGCGGCCTGAACACGCAGATGCTGCTGTATCTGTTCACGCTGCGCAGCAACGCGGCGCAGGTATACAAAAACCCCGTGGCCGCGGGCGTGCTGTATCTGGCCGGAGACCCTGTGCTGAAAACCGGCTCCCGTGCCGAGGCAGCGGCGGCCCCGGTGTACAAGGTGGACGGGCTGGTGCTCAACGACGAACTGGTGGTGCGCGGCATGGACCGGGACGCCACGGGCATGTTCGTACCGTTCGCCTTTGGAAAGGACGGCGCGCCCCGCGCCAGCGCCAAGCTGGCAAGCCTGGAAAAGCTGGGCAATATTGAAAAGCATCTGGACGCGCTGGTGGTGGAGATGGCCCGGGGCCTGTACGCGGGTGAAATAGACGCGGTGCCCCTTCGCACGGCGGCCCACTGTCCCTGCGACGTATGCGATTACCGTCCCGTCTGCCTGCACGAGGACGGGCGGGGCGAAACAAGCGTGCAGGCGCCGAAGGATGTGTTTGAAACGCGTGCGGACGCGTGCAAAGCACAGGGGGAGGGAAATATATGAGCGCGCCGAAATGGACGCCGGCCCAGCGCGCCGCCATCGAGGACCGGGGCGGTACGCTTCTGGTCTCGGCGGCGGCAGGCAGCGGCAAAACAGCGGTGCTGGTGGAGCGCGCGGTGCGGCTGATCACCGATGCGGCACATCCGGTCGCGGCCGACAGGCTGCTGATCGTCACCTTCACCCGCGCTGCGGCCGAAGAGCTGCGCGGGCGCATCGCGGTACGGCTTGCGGCCGAGGCGGCCGCGCACCCCGAGAGTGCGTACCTGCGCCGTCAGCGGCTGCTGCTGGGGCGCGCCAACATTTGTACCATCGACGCATTCTGTATGCAGCTGCTCAAGCGCTATTTCGCGGAGCTGGGCCTGCCGCCGGAGCTCGTGGAGCGCCAGCCCTTCCCCGGTCCGGGCCTTTCCGTGCGGATACTGGGCGAGGTGACGGAGCGCCGCCTGGCCACGCTGCGCCGTGCGGACGCCATCTTCCGCGAGGAGGTGGAGCGGCTGGAGCGGCGGCCGGAGCAGTATTTCGCGGTCCTGACGGGCGCGGTGAGCGTGGGTGTGCGGGGCGACTCGCGCAGCACGGGCGAGGTCCTGGCCCTGCGCGCCGTGACGACGGAGGACTTCATGACGGCGGACTGGTCCCGCCTGCCCTATGAGCTCGTGGCCGCGGCCTCGGCGCGGATAACCGCCGAGCTGCCGGAGATCTCGCGCGTGGTGCTGGACGTCACGCCCAAGCCCCCGGCGACGGTGGAGTGGGAGTGAGCCGATACGGGCTTGTAAGGCGGGGCGGAATCTGTTATAATCTCTTCGAGATACGCGCCTTGCGCGGTAAGGAGAGGTTAAGAGCATGGGTGAAGAGATAAAGTATACGGCGGCGGTCATAACCGTGAGCGACAAGTGCAGCCGGGGCGAGCGTGAGGACACGAGCGGCCCGGCCGTGAAGGAAATGCTGGAGGCGGACGGCTGGACGGTGGAATACTGCAACATCGTGCCGGACGAGTTCGAGCTCATCAAGGGCGAGCTCGTGAACTGCTCCTACGAGCTGGACGTATGTCTGGCCGTGACGACGGGCGGAACGGGCTTCTCCCGCCGGGACGTGACCCCGGAGGCGACGGAGGCCGTCATAAACCGCGTCGCGCCCGGCATAGCGGAGGCGATGCGCGCGGCCAGCGTGCAGATAACGCCCCGGGGGATGCTCTCGCGCGGGATAGCGGGCCTGCGCGGCGGCACGCTCATCATCAACCTGCCCGGCAGCGCCAAGGCCGCGACGGAAAGCCTTTCGGCGGTGCTGCCCGCGCTCAAGCACGGCGTGGACATGCTGCGCGGCCTCAAGGCCGAGTGCGCCGTACATACGCACAAGGAGCAATAAAAAAAGCCGCCCCGCAGGGCGGCAAGACAAAAGGCGCGGAGCTTCTCGCTCCGCGCCTTTGCTTTTTGTTTTCACTTCCCGAGGTAGCTCACGAGCAGCTCCTGCAGGAGCTCGTCCCTGTCCAGGCGGCAGATGAGGCTGCGCGCGTTGTTGTAGTTCGTGATATACGTCGGGTCCTCGGAGATTATATAGCCCACGAGCTGGTTTATGGGGTTGTAGCCCTTGAGCTTCAGAGAGTCGTACACGGAGGACAGGATCTCGCGTGTCTCGTTGCGGTTGTCTATCGCAGTGAATCTCCTCGTTACATCTTCCATGCCGGTACCCTCCAGTTCTTTCTCAACTGAATCTCATTATACCAAAATTCACGGAAGTGTAAAGCACCCCAATATTACTTTTCGATTACAAAACGCTCAGCGTATGACCGCGCCGAACTTTGCGTGCAGCGCTGCGAGGACGGCCTGGACGGCCTCGTCGGCGTGGGCGTCGGTGAGGGTCTGGTCGTCGGAGCGGAGCGTCAGCGAGAAGGCGACGGATTTCTTCCCCTCCGGGATGTTCGCGCCGCGGTAGACGTCAAAGACCTCGCAGCCCTTGAGGTACTCGCCGCCCGCCTCGCGGATGCAGGAGATGAGCTCGCCCGCCGTGAGCGCGTCGTCGCAGACGACGGCGATGTCGCGGTTCACGGACGGGAAGCGCGGCAGCGGCGTGTAATAGACCTCGGTGACGCGGCTGGCGAAGAGCGCGCCGAAGTCGAGCTCCGCCGTATAGAGCTCGTCGGCCACGCCGTAGTTCTTCGCCGCCAGCGGGTGGATCTGGCCGAATACGCCGAGCCGCCTGCCGTTCACGGCCAGCTCCGCGCAGCGGCCGGGGTGGTAGCTCGGATTGTCCGGCACCGCCC
>ERZ827492.1944-NODE-1944-length-15429-cov-5.998959_pt1 | contig 15429 bp, 7 predicted proteins | sample MGYA00519704_ERZ827492 | MGnify/ENA primary metagenome ERZ827492 (study PRJEB31778, sample SAMEA3449325) | human gut metagenome | biome: human gut; feature: human-associated habitat; material: faeces | place: United Kingdom | collected 2010/2012 ...
GCGTCGCGGCGGCAGGCGTTGACGGCCTGGATTTCCTTCATCTTCTCGCCGGTCAGGCTGTAGCCCTTCATGGCGATGAGAGTGGCCGCCCAGGCGACCATCGGGATGGCGCAGAACAGGACGATAACGACCACATTCATGCCCGGAGTGTACGGGTCATACTGGGTGGGCAGGTTGTTCAGACCGATGAAGGTCACGGCAATGCCGACGACGGTGGCGGACAGGCTGGAAACGAGCTTATCCACCAGGCTGAACAGCGTACCCATGATGCCCGGAATATACTTGCCGGAGCGGTAGGTCTCGTAGTCGGAGCAGTCGGCAACCATCGGAATGGGCATGTCGGCAGTAGCGTAGTATGCGCCGTAGCCGATGCCGAAGAACAGGATGAACAGAATCGTGTACAGGTTGATGGACAGACCATTCTCGCCCAGCAGGCTCAGATGGAATGCATCACCGTGACCCCACAGCAGCAGCAGGACCAGCACGCCGACATAGCAGGCCAGCGCCACGCTGACATACTTCGTCAGGCTGGCCTTCTGGCCCTTCTTCTGGCTGGTGCGCACAGAGAGAATGAAGAACGGCACACTGCAGGCGTAGCCCAGCACCATCATGGGCAGGTACAGCCCATCGTAAGCACCCATCATGCAGCCGTAGAGCATGCACAGAACCGTGGTGTTGTTGGCGATGGAGAGCGCCAGCTTCGTGCCAGCGCCCGCGATCATCAGACGCTGCATGGGTTTGTTTTCCCGGATGATCTGCAGATACTCGCTGACCTTGACCTTCTCGGTCTTTTCGCCGCCGATGCCGAAGTACTTGGGCTGATCCTTCTCCCAGATGCCGATGATGGCCAGGATGGTCAGCGCAATGGACATCACAATGCCCACGGGGGCCAGCGTGCGGAAGAAGCCCGCGGAGGAATAGCCGCCCTCATAGTTTTTGGCAAGGATGGGAGCCAGGAACTGCATAACGCCCATGCCCAGCAGACTGCCGACGGTGTTGAAGATCGTGAACAGCGGGCGCTGCTTGGGGTCGTTGGTCAGAACCGTCTGACCGGAACGGGTGCAGCTGGTCTGGAAGGTGTAGCCGATGACCCAGACAAAGTACAGGCCCACAAACGCGGCATAGCGTGCCCACATCATCGTATCGGGGATCATCGGGGTGATGCCGTACAGCACCAGAATGCTGGCGGCCATGATAAGGTTGCCGATGGCCATGAACGGGCGGAATTTGCCGAACTTACCGTTCGTGCGGTCCATCAGCGCACCGATGATCGGGTCGGTGATGGCGTCGCACAGGCGCATGGCCGTGACCATGACCGAGGCAAACAGAGTGCCCAGCGCCAGTACATTGCTGCCGAAGGTGGCAATGTAGGAAAGCACAAGGACGTAATAAACATTCGTGGCACCGTTGTTCAGCGGAAACAGTACCAGCTGGTAAAGTTTGGCGCGATTGACGCTGGACGCTTTTGCATTTTCGCTCATGGGCTGCTCCTTGTTGTGGAAAAAGAAATCTTACTCAAAAGTCCCCGCCGGGGCCGGCGGGGAGCTTACGGAAATTCTGTAGAAATCAGGCTTTCTTAGCGGCTTTCAGGGATTTTTTGAAATCCTTGTAGGCCTTGTATTCTTCGGTCTTGCGGAACTTGATGCCGCCAATGATCCACATCACGATGCCCAGCAGGCAGAAGAAGGTGGAGGCACAGGCAATGATGATGCTCATGGTGACAACCGTCGGGCGGGTGACCTTGATGGTGGTGTCGGCACCCACGCCGTTCATGCCGCAGGAGTTGGCGATGGCATACAGGTTGTGGTGGCAGGCCTCGCGCATGGCGGTGACGATGACGGGGTCGTTCTTGTACTTGGGCAGGGTGTCGGTGACGAAGGACATCATGGCGTCGTAGATGGACACACCGGCCAGAACGCCGTCGGGACCGTTGACATACTGGGTCAGAACGTTATCGGTGATGACCATGCCGTCGCAGCCCCACTCGTTGCGCAGGATGCCGGTGACCAGACCGTAGTTGCCGCCGGACCAGACAGCGCCCCAGCGGGTGTAGGCGATCATAACGCCGTTGGCGTTGCCGACCTCGACGGGAGCCTGGAAGGCTTTCAGGTAGACTTCACGGGCAGCCTGCTCGTTCAGCCAGACGCCCAGACCGATACGGTCCTGCTCGCAGTCGTTCAGGGCAAAGTGCTTCATAACAACGTGGACGCCCTTGTCCTGAATTGCCTTGACTTCGTAAGCGGACATCATGCCGGAGAGGAAGCCGTCCTCGGAGTAGTACTCGAAGTTACGGCCGCCGTAGGGGGTGCGGTGAATGTTGTTGCCGGGGCCGTACAGGCAGGCGATGTCGGCTTCCAGGCAGTTGTTGCCGATGACCTTGCCGATCTCGGTCATGATCTCGGTGTTGAAGGTGGCAGCCATAACGTCCTCAGAGGTGAAGGCGGTGGCGGTCAGCTGGCTCTTGTCGTTGCCCAGCAGGCTGGCGGTCAGACCCTGGGGGCCGTTCTCGTCACGGGTGCCGGGGGCTTCCACGCTCTTGACGGGCATGGTCCAGTGGAAGGCGTCGCCGATCAGGGAGTTCATCTCGTCGAAGGTCATCTGATCCAGCAGCTCGTCCCACTTGGGATCGTTGTAGTCCAGACCGATCATGTCGTACAGCTTAACGCCGTTCTTGGCGCCCAGGGTGGGCATATCAACGCTCTCGTAGTCGGCAGGATCGTAGCGGATGTCCTTCAGGTCCTTCTTGAGCAGCTCGGTCAGGGCCAGCTTGACGGTTTCGGTGGGCAGGGTGCCGTTCCAGTCAGAGCGGCTCAGCCAGGTCACGGTCTCCTCAATGCCCTCGTACAGGTTGGGGTCGGCGCTGGACAGCTGGTTGGTGATGGCGGTGCCGTTTTCGCTGGTGGCATAGGTAGTGGTGTCGAGGGCGTCCTCGGTCCAGGTGTAGGTCAGGTCGGCGTTGCCGTCGGCGGTCATCTTGCCGTTGGTGGACTCCACAGTGTAGCCCTTGGCAGCCAGAATGTTGTTGACAGCGTTGTGGGCATCGGTGGCGGCGGTGAAGTAGTAGTCACCGGCGTCGAGGACGTAGGTGCCGGCGCCGTAGGTGTCGTAGGAAGCGATATCGCGCTTGTTGACGGTCATGGACAGCGTCTCGGAAGCGCCCGGCTCGATCATGCCGGTCTTGCCGAAGCCGACCAGAGAAACGGCAGACTTCTCGACGCCGTTTTCCTTGTCGTAGTCGGTGTAGGGGCTCTGGACATAGACCTGCACGGTCTTTTTGCCCGCCATATCACCGGTGTTGGTGACCTTGACGGTGACGGTGTAGGTGTCATCGGCGGCATTGTAGCTGACGTTCATGTCGCTGATGTCGAAGTTGGTGTAGCTCATGCCGTAGCCGAAGGGGTAAGCCACGATGTCGCCGTAGGCGTAGTCGCCTGCGTTGCCGTTGCCGGTGACGAAGTCCTCGTAGCGGGTCTCGTAGTACTTGTAGCCCACATAGATGCCTTCCTGGTAGATCATGTAGGACTTAGCCTTGGCGGACACATCGCCGCCCTCAACATAGCCTTCGTAGGTGGTGGGGGTGAAGTTCCACATGGCGGGGGCGCTGAAGTTGTCGTAGCAGTAGGTATCGACCAGGCTGCCGGAGGGGTTGACCTTGCCGGTCAGGATCTCGGCCACGGCATTGATGCCGGAGATGCCCACGTCACCGATCCACAGTGCGGCGTCGATGTCGTACTCGTTGTTCTTGAGGAAATCGACCTGCAGGGCGTTGGCGGAGTTGATCAGCAAGATGGTCTTTTTGACGGTGCCGTTTTTCTTCATCTCGGCAACGTTCTGCAGCATAGCCTTCTCGTTCTCGTCGAGCGCCAGATAGTTGACCTCGCCGTAGGAAAGGTCAGCACCCTCGCCGCCGACGCGGGACAGGGTCACGATAGCGGCATCGCCGTACTGGGCAACGCTGTCCTTGACCTCGTCGGTGTAGACATCCCAAGGCACCTCGGCGGTGACCTCACTGGATTTGGCGACGGTGCCGCTCTTGGAGCGGGCGTAGTCCTTGCCGGCGCCGACGGTGTAGAAGTCCCACAGGGTGGGGTTGACGGTGACACCGACCTTTTCGAGGGCGGTGCGCAGGGTGTCGGCGGTGGAGGCATCAATATTGCCGGAGCCGGTGCCGCCGTACACGAGGTTGACGCTGCTGCTGGAGAAGGTGCTGACCTTAGCGTCGGCAGCCAGAGGCAGCGCATTGTTGTTGTTCATCAGCAGGGCAGCGCCCTCGGCCTCGACCTGCTGGGTCAAAGCCAGACCGTAGTTGACCATCTCCTCGGCGGAGTTGAAGTCACTGGTGTAATACTGGGCGTTGGCGTCCTCGTTCTGCAGCTTCCAGAAGCTGCCGCCGAAACGGGCCGCCATGGTGTTGTCGAACTTTTGCAGAAGGATGCTAAGCGGGATCGAAACGATCATCACCACGGCGCAGATGATTGCCAGAATCTTCCACGGCGTAATGTGCTTACGCTTGGTCTTTTTGTAGGCCTTTTTCAAGGTCTGCTTTTGCATTTTCAGATCATCCATTACGTTTTTCTCCTTGTTTTATATAAACCAGCCGCACGGTGCGGCGTGTTTCAAAAGAATACGATGCGATTTCCGGGAGGTTTGTAGGGGCCGGGCATGCCCGGCCCGCGGCTTTCCCGCAAATGCTCGTCTGCCATTCGGCTGCGGGCCGCACATGTGCGGCCCCTACAGCTTGGCGAAATTTACACCCAGTTTGCGCTGGTGGACTTTTTCTTAGTCAGCTTGTAGTCCGGGTTCGGGGCATCGACCTTGCGGAAAATGGCATCGTCGATGCTGTCCCCTGCCACGGCCTGGACCTTCGTCTCGCCGTTCAGCTTGACACGGAACTTGAAGATGTGCTCGCCCTCCTGCTCGGCCAGCTTTTCGCCGTTGACATAAAGGCTTACCTGCTTCTGGTTCGAGTAGACCTTGACCTCGATCTCATTCTCGGTGCGGTCCGCATAGCGCTTGGAGCAGATATGCACGAACGGCTCGTCGCTCCACCACGCTTTATAGATGTAGAAGCTGTCCTTCTTGGTCTTGCGGTCAAACGTGACCAGGCCCTTATGGTTCATACCCGGCTCGCCGCCCTGGTCGCGGGCGTCGGCGGCAAAGTCGTACATGTTCCAGACGTGGGTCGCCCACAGCCATTTGTGGCGGTCAAAGCAGCGGAGCATGTACTCATGGTAGATGGCCTGGTATTCCTCGGTGTGGTCACCGCGGCGGGGATGGCTGCTGTGCAGGTTCGGCATACCCTCGGCGCCGTACTCGCTGAAGCCGAGCGCGCGGTTCGGGTAGCAGAGGTGGAAGAAGTCCATCCAGAGGTCGTTTAAAAAGAGGCCCGGCACGTACCAGCCCAGATACAGGTTCCAGCTGACGAGATCCGTGATATGCGCTACCGGGTTGAAGGGGCCGCACATCGCGTAGCAGGCCAGCGTCGTCAGGCGGGTCTTGTCCATCTCATGGCAGAGATCGTTCAGCACATGATGGTTGTCGCGCATGTCGCGGTTGTCCTTCGTCGAAATTGTGATCTCGTTCGAGACGCCCCAGCAGACGATGCAGGCGTGGTTGTAGTTCTGGACGATCAGCTCCTTCATCTGCGAGATGGTGTTCTCACGCCCGTTGGGCATGTGCTCGGAGATGTAGGGGATCTCAGCCCAGACGACCATGCCGGCCTCATCGCAGAGGTCGTAGAAGTACTGGTCATGCTGGTAGTGCGCCAGACGGATCGTGTTCGCGCCCAGCTCCTTGATGAGCTGCATATCCTCGTCGTGCATCTCGCGCGTGATGGCATTGCCCAGACCCTTGCGGTCCTGATGGCGGGAGACGCCGTGCAGCGGGTACGGGCGGCCATTGAGGAAGAAGCCCCGCTTGGGGTCAACCGAGAAGCTGCGCACGCCGAAGCGCTGGCGTACCTCGTCCTGTACCTCGCCGTTCAGCACCAGACGCACCGCGCAGGTGTAGAGATACGGGTCGCGGACGCCGTCCCACAGGTGCGGGTGCTCCAGCGTGACCGTCGTGTCCCGGCCCTTGCCGGTCAGCACCTCGGCACCGGCGGCGTCGTAAATCGAGAACTCGACCTCGCCGTCGCCCTCCATCCAGGTCTTGACCTCGATGTCAGCGTTTGCGCCGTTGACAGTGGGCGTGATCTGCACGCCCGGGCCGCCGAGGTAATCCAGCGCGATGTGGTTCCGGTTGACGACCAGCAGGCTGACGTCACGGTAGATGCCGCCGTAGAAGGTGAAGTCAGCCTTCTGGGGGTAGACGCGGTCATTTTTGCTGTTGTCCGCCTCCACGATCAGCTCATTGCTGTCGGCCAGCAGCGCCGTGACATCCGCGCGGAAGGTGGAGTAACCGCCGTCGTGGCGGGCGACCTCCACCCCGTTCAGCGTGACCTTGGCACTGGCATTCACACCCTCAAACTGCAGCCAGACCTGTTGGGTATCCTTGTCATAAGCGGGCGCCGTGAACTGCGTCTTGTAGATGCAGGTGCCGCGCCAGTAGTCGTTGCCGCCGTCCTGGCCGTCGATGTTGTTCCATGTGTGCGGCAGGTCCACGGCAGTGGTCTTACCGTCAGGGCCGGTGAACTGCCAGTTCTTCATCAGCTTGGTCGTGCTTCGCATTGCGCCCTCCTGTGTTGTTTTTTACTGTACCTGTATTGTACAGAACTGTTAAATTTCTGGCAATAGGTTTGCGAAAAGTGGTATTTCTGGCGGGATATTCGGTTTTTGGGGTACAAAAATAGCCGCCCGTTCTTTGTACATCTTGCACAAAAAACAGGCGGTATTTTTTCTTTCATCCCCTGGTGAGCGGCATCACGATCTTGACGGCGAACAGCTCTCCGCGGGGCTCTGTCGCCATGGTGCCGCTGTATTTCTGCACGACACGGCGGGCAACCTTCAGCTCATAGCTGTGGCGGCGTCCGTGGTCGGACTGGCTGCCGGACAGCGCCGGGCCGATGACGTTGATGACCGCGAAGCCCTGCCGCCTGCATACAAGCAGGTCGATCATGCGGCGGTCATTCGGCTGCTGGGCTGCAGCGTCGATGGCCTGGTCGAGCAGGTTCGAGAACAGCGCGTACAGGTCACCCGGCTCGATGGCCGCAAGGCAGGTGCCATCGGCCACGCAGTTCAGGCGGATGCGCTGGGCCTCACACAGCAGGCTCTTTTCGGTCAGGACGACGTCCAGCACCTCATTACCGGTGGCAGCGTTGGCGTCGTACATCCGGGCCGCCTGCTCGGCCTCGTCAAGGCTCTGCGTTGTGGCCTCGTCGGGCTGCAGGCGGCGCAGGTCGGCGATTTGAACCTTGAGCTCATGGCACTTGCGGTTGATGATCTGCACGTTCTGCCGTGCGATCTGGTACTGCTTGCGCTGGCGGTCATACAGAAGGTTCAGTGCGTCCATCTCCTTCTGCATGGCCGCTTTTTTGAAAAGCTCGGTCTGTAAATAGAGCAGCGTCACACAGTAAAACTGGGTCAGCATCGACGGTGCGACTACCGCCGATGGCTGCAGTCCGACGCGCAGACTGGTTTGTAGTGCAAAAAACTGAAAGACGAATATCGCGCCCAGAAGTCCGGCACTGCCCAGCTGGCGAGGGCCGATGTGGTAGATGCCGTCCTCCGGCATCGTGCGCGCCATGGTATACCGGACCGTCACACAGCAGGCAATGGTAAAGCCCAGCTGCCCCAGCAGCATCGGCGTGCTGTGCAGCGGCAGATGGCGCATTCCAAGCGTCTGCGCCGTCCAGATCAGAACGCGCCACAGCTCATAGGCCGACTCCGTCGTCAGGACGATCCAAATGCTGCAATATGCGCTGGCCGACCAGTCCAGCAGCGTGCAGAGATGGGTTGCCACCGCAGCCCAGATGAAATAACCGCCGTAAATCACCAGCAGCATCGTCGGATTGGCGTGGCCGCTGTTGGCCCAGATGATGACCTGCGCAAGCGGCACTGCCGCGATAAAATTCAGGGCGGTGCGCATGGTAAAATTCCTGCGTTTTTTCAGCGGCAGCCAGTAGGCCAGCTCCGCACCGCACAGGCCGACAGCACAAACCACCCATGTCAGAAGTGTATCCACCTACAGCGCACCCCCGACATAGGCCGCCAGCGCGGCCAGAAAGGCCGTGCGCTGGCGGCGGCTGATCTCCAGCCGTTCCTCCCCCACCTGCACCAAATCATCCTGCACGCCCCTGACGTGGCGCAGGTTGACCAGATAGCACTGGTTGCAGCGCGCAAAGTGGTAGGCAGCCAGATCCTTTTCGGCCTTCAGCAGACTGCCGCGCACTGACCAGGTATCCGTGGCCGTGTGGTAGTGCAAAAGGCGGTCCCGCGTTTCCAGATAAAGGATGTCGTCGGTATCCAGCAGCTGCACCCCGCCGCTGACCTGCAAGGCCACCTGCCCGCCGCGGCGGCGCTGGATGCGCTGCAAGGCGCGCTCCAGCTTGGTGCTGAACTGGTAGTAGCTGACGGGCTTGAGCACAAAGTCGAGCGCGTCGACCTCATACCCGCGGATGGCATACTGTGCCATGTTGGTGACGAACACGAGCACCACATCCGGGTCCTGCCTGCGGATGCGCTCCGCCGTCGGCATGCCGCCGAGCTTTGGCATCTCAATATCCAGAAAGATGATGTCAAACCCGGGGCGGTACGGCTCCACAAGCTGTGCTCCGTCCGAGAAGGCGGTCACGTCCAGCTGGTGTCCGCTCTCCTGCGCATACTGCGCGATGAACCCGCAGAGCTGCGCCCGCATGGCGTCGTTGTCCTCGACCACGGCGATTTTCGCCATCTGCTGTGCCTCCTTTCCTGCATAAGCCTGCCTATTGCATATATATTTATTATGGCAAAAGACAGCAAAAAAAGCAACACCTTTGCAGGAAAAGGTGCTGCCGTTATGATAAATTTTATACCAGCATGACGAGTGTGCCCGCGACAAGCACGGCCAGACCTGTCAGAGCCTTTCTGCTCAGGCGCTCATGGAACACGATGTAGGAGAACAGCACCGTGACCAGAATGCTCAGCTTATCGATGGGCGCGACGAGGCTGGCCGGGCCGAGCTGCAGCGCTTTGTAATAGCACAGCCAACTGGCACCCGTCGCCAGGCCCGACAGACAGATGAAGCCAAGCTCATTTTTGGGCACCGCCTTCACCTGGCCCTGCTTGCCCTGCACAAACACCATGACCCACGCCATGATGAGCACCACGCCGGTGCGCAGCGCCGTACCGAGATTGGACTCGACCCCGGTGATGCCGACCTTGCCCAGGATCGAGGTCAGCGCCGCAAAAATGGCCGAACCGAACGCCGCCAGCAACCAGCCGTTTTCCTTTTTCTGGACACCGCCCTTTTTCTCGATCATCAGGAACGTGCCGGCGGCGATCAGCACAACGCCGATGCCCCTGATCAAGGTCACACTCTCGCCCAGCAGCAGTGCAGCCAGCAAGATCGTCATGACCGTGCTGCTCTTGTCGATGGGCACGACCTTATCGATCGGCCCGCGCTGCAAGGCATAAAAATAGCACAGCCAGCTGGTACCCGTAGCCAGACCCGACAGCCCCAGGAATACCAGACTTCTGGCCGGGATGCTGGCAATCGTCCCCTGCGAGCCGACCACAAACACCATGACCCACGCAAAAATCAGCACAATGATCGTGCGGATGGCCGTGGCCACGGTGGAATCCGTTTTGCGAATGCCGCATTTTGCCAGAATGGATGTCAGACCCGCGAACAGCGCAGAGCCGACTGCGTACAGTAACCACATACAAATCGCCTCATTCAGTACTATTGTACGCTCTTTGCCAGTCTTGTGCAACCTGCTTTTGTACAAATCGCGTTTTTACGCAAAAGCCGCACCCCGGTCTCTGCGCGGGGTGCGGCTTCATACTTATTCGCTCAATTCATGTGCCAGCACCGGCAGAAAATCGTGGCGACCAGCACGGCCAGTGCGGCCACGACCAGCAGCGCGTAGATCGTGCTGCGCAGCGTGCGGTTGTATTTCTTTTTGTATTGCAGACGCTCGCGCTCCTTGGCGACAGCCTCGGCGGAAGGGATCTCCACCGTGCGCGGCGTCGGGACCTGTCTGGGCATATAGGCTCCTTATTCCTGATCTTCGCGGGAACGGCGCTTTTGCAGCAGGGCTGCCAGCTCGGGGCTGATCTGCACGGCCCTGCGCACCTGCCGACGGAAAAGCTCCCACTGTCTGTCGGCCTCCCTGTTGGCCCGGCTCACAATGTCGTCGGTCTCGCGCCGGGCATCCGCCAGCAGCTTATCAGCAGCAGGTGTTCATCAGTCGTCAGCGGTCCGGCTCACAGTCGAGGATCGACGGGATGTCCGTCCAGCGGTCTGCCTCGGCGGTGTAACGCTCATGCAGCCAGGCGACGGCCTTATCCAAGCCCGCCTGGTCGCCGTCAAACAGCTGCGTCTCGATCTTTTCCTCGGCGGTATGCTCGATGCTCCACGGGCCGGGCCAGACCTCGGCGCAGAGGGCCTCGCGCTTTTTCTTGCCGCTCTCGTCGCTCGGGTCGGGCACCTTGATGGGGGTGATGACATAGCGCATACCGCCCTCTGCCCCGGAATAGGGGTTGCCGTTGTGGAACCAGTGATAGATCGGGAATGCGTCAAGCATGGTCGGCACCTCTTTTTGCACAAATAAAAACACCCCGAAGCGAAACGCCTCGGGGTATCTTGGAGCGGGATACGAGTCTCGAACTCGCCACCTACTGCTTGGGAAGCAGTCACTCTACCGGATGAGCTAATCCCGCATCAGTGACTGCTATTATAGCGCAAATCAGGTAGGTTGTCAAGGGGGCAAGTTGGCGGCAACGGCAAAGCGGCAGAGTCCCTCACCTTTATATCATACTGAACAAGTCCACCTGGCTCGTTTCGGGCAGACTGCCCAAAGCGCCGACGGCGCGGAGCTTGTCAAAAACAGACTGCGCCACACCGCTGGCCTGCTGCAATTCCTCCACCGAGATATACTCCTGCCCGTGCATCGTGGCCTGTTCCAGCGCAACGGCGGCGGCATCACCCAAACCGCGGATGGCCGTGAACGGCAGACGCACCTTGCCGTCCTCAACCACGTACTTGCTGGCGTAGCTCCTGCCCAGCTCGATGGGCAAAAACTCGCAGCCGCGCTGCAGCATTTCGTTTTCCAGCTGCAGGCTGACCAGCGCGTCATCGTCCTTGGCGGTGCGCTCGTCCTTGGGGATCTTTTCGTTGTCGCGCAGGTGCTGCTTCGCCACACGGACGCCGCCCACGGCGGCCTCGTAGTCAATATCCGCGCCGCGCACCGTGAAGTACACCGCGTAGAAGATGGCCGGGTGGTAGACCTTGAACCACATCAGGCGAATGGCCGCCATCAGGTAGGCCACGGCGTGGGCCTTGGGGAACATATACTTGATCTTGCGGCAGGATTCAATATACCAGTCGGGCACATCGTGCTCGCGCATGGCTTCCTCCCACCCGGGCTTGAAGCCGCCCTTGGCGACCTTGCCCTTACGCACGGCCTCCATGATGTCGAACGACATCTTCGGCTCCAGTCCCTTGCGCAGCAGGTACAGCATGATGCTGTCACGGCAGCCGATGACCTCCGCAATCGTGCAGGTGCCCGAGCGGATCAGCTCGTCGGCGTTGCCGGTCCAGACGTCGGTGCCGTGGGACAGACCGGAGATTTGGATCAGCTCGGAGAAATTCTTCGGCTGGGCGTCCAGAAGCATCTGGCGCACGAAGTTCGTGCCCATCTCGGGGATGCCGAACGTGCCGGTCTTGGAGCCGATCTGCTCCTCCGTCACGCCGAGGGCCTCGGGGCTGGTCAGCAGACTGTAGACCTTCTCGTCGTTCATCGGGACGGAATCAATCGGAATGCCGGAGTATTCCTCAAAGAACTTGTAGAAGGTCGGCACATCATGGCCCAGCTCATCCAGCTTGAGCAGCGTATCGTGCAGGTATTTAAATTCAAAGTGGGTCGTCAGCAGACCGCCCTTGACGTCGTCCGCCGGGTGCTGGATGGCGCAGAAGTCGTAAATGTCGAAGGTATCCGGCACAACGACCATGCCGCCGGGGTGCTGACCCGTCGTGCGCTTGACGCCGGTGCAGCCCATGACAAGGCGGTTTTCCTCGGCGCGGTTGACGGTCTTGCCGCGCTCCTCGAGGTATTTTTTGACATAGCCGTAGGCGGTCTTATCCTGCAGACCGGAGACCGTGCCCGCCTTGAACACGTTTTCCTTGCCGAACAGTTCCTCGGTGTAGCGGTGGACGTGGGACTGATACATGCCCGAGAAGTTCAGGTCAATATCAGGCTCCTTGTCGCCGTAGAAGCCGAGGAAGGTCTCAAACGGGATGTCGTGGCCCTCGACGATCATCGGCTTGCCGCAGACCGGGCAGGTCTTGTCGGGCAGGTCGAAGCCGTCAAAGTGTACGCCGTCGTTGATCCACTCGCTGTGCTTGCAGTTGGGGCACAGATAGTGCGGCGGCATCGAGTTGACCTCGGAAATGCCGGAGAAGTGCGCGACGGCGGATGAGCCGACGGAGCCACGGCTGCCGACCTGATAGCCGCCCGCATTGGAGTAGGCCACCAGACGCACGGCAATGACGTACAAAACGGCGTAACCGTGGCCGCAGATGGAGTCCAGCTCCTTTTTCAGCCGCTTTTGCAGCACGTCGGGCAGCGGGCTGCCGTAGTCGCGCGCCGCATGCTTCCAGGTGTCGTCGCGCAGCTCCTGTTCCGCGCCCGGGATGCTGGGCGGGTAGGTGCCCTTGGGGATGGCGCGCAGGTTATTGTCGATGGTCGCGGCGATCTTGTTGGGGTTCGTCACCACAATTTCATACGCCTTTTCCTGCGGCAGATAGCTGAAATCCTCCAGCATATCGGGCGTGGTGCGGAAGTAGAGCGGGGCCTGGTTGTCCGCGTCCTTGAAGCCGTTGCCGGCCTGCAGAACAGCGCGGTAGATCCAGTCCTCCGGCTCCTGAAAGTGGGAGTCGCCCGTGGCGACAACCGGCTTATGCAGGTCCTCGCCCAGCTTTATGACGGTGCGGTTGAAGTTTTTGATGGCCTCAATCGAGTCCACCTGCCCGTTGCGCACCATGAATTCATTGTTGCCGAGCGGCTGCACTTCGAGATAATCGTAATAATCGGCAATGCGGAGCAGCTGTTCGTAGGGCTGACCGGCCACGATTGCCCTGTAAAGCTCACCTGCTTCACAGGCCGGGGAGAGCAGCAGGCCCTCGCGGTACTGGTTCAGCAGGCTGCGCGGCACGCGCGGTTTCTTAAAGAAATACTGCGTGTGGGCGGCGCTGACAATGCGGTAGAGGTTCTTTAAGCCCACCTGATTCTGCACCAATATAATAAGGTGGTAGTATTTCTTTTTCAGCACCTCTTTGTTGCCGCCGAGGCCGGTGTTGATAGACTCCACCGTATGGATGTCCTTTTCCTCGAGGTCGGTCAGCATGACCTCATAGATGCGGGCCAGCGCCATGGCGTCATCGACGGCGCGGTGATGGTTGAAGGGCGGGATCTCGAGGTGCTTGTTGATGGTGTCCAGCTTGTAGTTGCGCAGACCCGGAAAGAGCGCCTGCCCCATCGGCAGTGTGTCGATATAGGTGTTCTCGTCCCAGCTGACGCCCGCCTTCTCCCCTGCCTTGCGGATGAACAGCATGTCAAAGCTGTGGGCGTTGTGGGCCACAAGGATGTTGTCCCCGCAAAATTCTTTAAAAGCGCGGATGGCCTCCTCGGGCGTCGGGGCGTCGGCGACCATGGCATCGTTGATGCCGGTCAGGTCAACGACCTTCTGCGGGATCGGCTTGCCGGGGTTGACGAAGGTGCAGAACTTCTTTTCCTCGTTGATCTTGCCGTTTTCAACATAGACTGCGCCGATCTCGGTCAGGCGCTCGGTGTTGGAGTCGAGCCCCGTCGTCTCGGTGTCAAAGACGACGAACGAGCCGGAGAGCGGCATCTCGGCGCTGCCGTAGACTGCGGGGATCATGTCATCGACGAAGTAGGCCTCACAGCCGTAAATCAGTTTAAAGTTCGGGTCTGTTTCGTGGATGGCATCGGTGGCCAGCATCGCTTCGGGGTAGCCCTGGCAGACGCCGTGGTCGGTGATGGCAATGGCGCGGTGCCCCATGCGGTGAGCCAGACGCACGATCTTGCCGGGGTCGTTGAAGCCGTCCATCGAGCTGGACTTGGTGTGCAGGTGCAGTTCGACGCGCTTTTCGCCGTCGGGCGCGGTATCCTGGCGCTGCTCACGCTCGACCTGCAAAACGTCGTAGGGCATGATGACAAAGTCATGCTCGTACTTGTCGTACATATAGTTGCCGCGGACGATGAGGGTCGTGCCGGGCTTGAGGCCCTCCCACTTGGACATATCCGCGCCTTCTTCCCCCATGACCTTGAGGTTGACGGAGCCGGAGTAGTCGGTAATGGAGGTAAAATAAATCTTGCGGCGGCTGCCCTTGACCTCGGTAGCAAAGACGTCGCCCCAGACCGTGACCTTGCCGCCGTCGCCCAGATCGTTGAGGCGGCGGGTGTCGGTGGGCTTGAACTGCTTGCCGTAGAACAGCTTGACCGGCTTGTTCGTGAGGGCGAGACCCTCAATCGTAAAGTCGGGCGGTGTCTCCTTGGCCTCGAACTTGACAACGGGGGCCTTCTCCTGCAGGTACTGCTCAAATTCCTCCTCGGTGCGCGCCTTACCGGAATCGGCCAGGCGGACGACAGGCAGACTTCCTGTGCGCTCCTGGATCATCTCGGCCAGCACGCGGGGCAGTTCGACGCTCTCAAGGATCTGGCGGCCCGCGCTGACGTGGACCGTGATGCCGTCCTCGCCAAAGGTGACGGGCTCGGACTTATCGAGGAAGCCGTTGACCGGCATTCCCTTTTCTTTCAATTCCTCGATCATCAGGCGCACGGCCTCGGGGGTGATGTTCGGGTAGGCAAAGTAGCTGCGGACTTGCAGCTCATACCCGGCGAACACCTCGGCAAGGGACGCACAAAGACGCCCGCACAGCGCCTGATCCAGAGGTTCAGCACTGCGCAGGCAGATGACGACCTGTCTTTGTGTGCGGTAAAGCTCCACGCGGTCCACAAGCACACTGCCGAACGCCGCGCAGAACTGCTGGTCCGCCGTAAACTGCGGCCAGACCTGGGTGACAAATGGTTTCAAATGGGGTACCTCACAAGTGGGTGTAGAGACAAGGCTTCCTCCGAGGGGCTGCGCCCGCAGGCGCGTGTCGGAGTGCAACCGCCGTAGGCGGCTCTTGGCACGGAGACTGAAGCTGTCCGCGAAGCGGACTGATGAGGGCGGAGTTGCTAGGCATTACCCGCAAACGGATTACCGAGGACAGCTTGCCCCTCATCCGGCCCTGCGGGGCCACCTTCCCCCGCGGGGGAAGGCTTTA
>ERZ827492.1945-NODE-1945-length-15425-cov-4.990371_pt1 | contig 15425 bp, 13 predicted proteins | sample MGYA00519704_ERZ827492 | MGnify/ENA primary metagenome ERZ827492 (study PRJEB31778, sample SAMEA3449325) | human gut metagenome | biome: human gut; feature: human-associated habitat; material: faeces | place: United Kingdom | collected 2010/2012 ...
AACGCACAGACTATATTTTCATTCTCAGCTGTGATGGCATTTCATGAGGCGTTGATAATTACATAGATCAATCTGGTTGTGTGCCATTTCAGGAGGATTACTCAGGAATGGCAACGAAAATCAACCGCACGATTATAATTAACGGTGAGCGGCGTTGGATTCATGCCAACACCGAGCAGGAATACGCTGACAAGCTGGCAAGGCTACTTAGTGGAGATTCGGAAAACAAGCCGAAACACAACTTTGCAGAGTACGCTTGGAATTGGTACAACACCTATTCCGCTCCGAATGTTGAAACTGCCACAGCTACCACCTATAAGCGGCAGCTCACACTTCATTTGCTCCCCTTCTTTGACGGGTTTACCGTGGAGGACATTAGGACAGATGACGTGCAACGGTTTTTTAACAGCATGAGCGGAGCCAAAGCTACTAAACGGAAGGCAAAGCAAGTATTGAACATGATACTTGATACAGCACTGGAAGATGGCTTGATTGATAAGAACCCGCTCAAGTCTAAGCGTCTGAAGATCACCGGGGCTGCAAGCAAGTTCACTGACACTTACAGCGTGGAGCAAATGCGTTATCTGATCCAGCATATCGGTGATATCCAAAACCCCGTAGACCGGGCTTATCTGGCCTTACAAGCCCTGCATCCGCTACGGCTGGAAGAAGTACTTGGCCTCAAATGGGAGGATGTAGACACCGATAACATGGTGCTCCATATCCGCAGGGCAGTAACCCATCCTAACCGCAATCAGCCGGAAATCAAAAAGCCAAAAACCGAGGCCAGTGAGAGGGATATTGGATTATCAAGCATAGCTGTTGCTTACCTTGTCCGCGGTGCGTCTGGCGAGTTCGTTTTCGGTGGCGAAAAGCCTCTTTCATATCAGCAAGTCAAGCGTATGTGTTGGAGGATTCAAGCCGACACGGGCTTTGCCGAGAAGATCACTCCCATACGCTTCCGCACGACTGTCTTAACTGACCTCTATGATCAGAGCCATGATATTAAGTTGGCGCAATATGCGGCAGGACATACCACGTCAGCAATGGCCTTGAAGCACTATGTCAAAGGCCGAGGCAACACCTCAACTGCAACAGCCGCTATTGATCGTGTCTATGGCGGCAAACCCGATTCAAATTTGCAAAGTTTTTGCACAGCCTAAAATCCGCAAGCCCTTGCAGCGCAATGGTTTCATGTACATAGAAGCGCAGGAAATTTGCAAATCCGTTTGCAAAATACCCCGAAAATTGAGTAAGAGGTCATGAACGCAAATACAAATTGCCCTAAAAAGTTCGGAAATCGCAAGAAAAAAAGCACCCAAACCGTCAAGTTTGAGTGCTTAATGTTGGAGCTGCTAGGCAGATTCGAACCGCCGACCTCATCCTTACCAAGCGACTTTTTGAATTTTTTCTAACTATTTTTTGCGCTTTATGGCCATATCTGCTCCAATCCGCTTGCTTTCCGTCACTTTTTGAGCATCCTGTTTCCGTATACTCCACATCGCGCTGTGGCTGAAAATGTGGTCAAAAGCGCCTCCCCTCTTTTGCCGGCGGCATGTCCGCCGACAAAGTGGGGAGGCATTTTCTGCCCGTCTGCGTTGTAATTTTTGGAGGGAAATAATGTAATCCATTTATGCCGGAGGCAGCTCAAAATTTACGGGACAGTAAACAATATGAGCTACCCTCTTATTCCACCCCCGCAATTGCCGCGGCCTCATTCTGCCGCTCCTTCGCAGCCTCCAGGTCGTCGAAATCCCCCAGCGCCCGCAGATCCACATGGGAGGCGTCCACCCCCGCCCCCTGTTGGGCCAGGGTGATAGGGTAGTCCCCCTCCAGCTGTCCCCGAATGCTCTCAGAGCGCAGGCGGCACACCTCCAGCAGCGTGTCCACCGCCAGCAGATGATCCTCATAGGAGCAGAAGGCGGTGGGATCGACCTCCACATAGGGAGCGATCATGACCTGTGCCTGCCGGATGACTGCCTCATACCGGCCGCTCTCGAAATACTCCGAGAGCAGTTGGCCGAAATAGGCGTGGTACCGGGCAAAATAGTCTCTGTTTTTCATCAGATTGTGATACAGAGGCCGCTCCAGCATGACCTCCCCCCGGGCGGGGGTGTTCACCGGCCAGTTGATCAGCACGTCGGGGTCCCGGATGGGATCGGTCATGCCCAGGGCGTAGGTGCCAAAGGCCAGGTTGTAGTCCCAGGGCAGAATGGAGATCACCCCGTCCTCCTCATAGAGGAAGTAGTTGTGCCCGGTGTGGCCCAGGTAGCTGTCCCAGTTCATGACGAACACCTGGACGGCAAAATACCGCAGCACCTCATCCGCATTGACCGCCGTCTCCAGGTCCTCCCCGGTGGACAGCACCCGCAGGGCCTGGATCAGCCGCTCCCGGTCCGCCACGTCCGTGTCAAACTTGGCGTTGTCAAAGATGTTTGGGTAGGCGGCGGGGTCATCGCCGATGTACCGCAGGGCCACGTCGGTGTTCTCCGCGTTCAGGGAGCGGTAGTCCGGCTTGTAGAGCGCTCCGTGATCCGGGCCGAAGTTTCGCCGGGCAAAGGCCTCCTCTGGCTCCTCGATGGCCAGAAACAGCCCCCAGGGGGTGCCGTTCACCGTCACCCAGGCATAGCTGCACAGAGGGGCGGGCACCCCCATGTAGGCCATCATGTGGTAGACCAGCCAGGTTTTGAGATAGCTGTTGTCCTGGAAGGAGGCGTCCAGGGAGAGCTTGTCCAGGCCGTGGTAATTCCCGCCGTCCACATAGTGGTCGAACTCCAGTTTTAGGCTGTACCGGGACAGACCATACTCCTCCGTCAGCCGGAGGGAGTTGTTCCCCTTGGCCCGTAGGCCCACCTGGTAAAATTCCTCCCCGTCGATGACCGCGGTGCAGGGGATATACTCCTCCGCCGGGGCGTTTTCGAGGAAAGCCGCCCAGTCCTCCACCCGCAGGTCCACGGTGTGGACCCGGCCATCGTCAAAGAGGCGGGAGGCGTACCCGGGCGCGGCGCTGGCGGGCCGGAGGCCCAGGGCCTCCCCGAAGCAGAGCAGGCCGGTGAGGACCAGGGCCAATAGGATGGCCCCGCCGCAGATAAGATCGATATGCCGGTGGCGGATCATGGCCTCACCCCATGTAGTCCCCGTTGTAGGAGACCAGCACCACGTTCCCCACGCCCTCCATGGCCCCCAGCTCATTGACGAACTCCGTGTCGGCATCCCGCAGGCGCACCTCGTAGTTCAGCTCGATCTGGCCCGGGGCCACGCTCTTGCTCTTCAGATTCAGCCGCCGCACCCGGGCCTCCACCAGGGCGCGCACCTGCCCCTCCACATCCTGGTCGGCGCAGTGGACCACCAGGATGTAGGGGGACTCCCCGTTCTTCTGCCGGGAGAACACCAGCAGCACCACCCCCACAAATAGGCTGCCCACCACCGCCAGGGGGATCAGCCCCGCCGCCAGCACGATGCCCGCCGCGATGGCCCAGAACAGGAAGGCGATATCCATGGGCTCCTTGATGGCGGTACGGAAGCGGACGATGGACAGGGCGCCCACCATGCCCAGGGAGAGGACGATGTTGCTGGTCACCGCCAGGATCAGCAGGGTTGTGATGAGGGTGAGGGCGATGAGGGTCACCCCGAAGCTGGGGGCGTACATGACCCCGGCGTAGCATTTTTTATAGACCAGGAAGATGAACAGGCCCAGGCAGAAGGCCAGCGCCAGGGCGATGGCGGCGTCCGGCAGGGAGACCGCGTCCAGCCGCTCCAGAAAGCTGGATTTGAAGATGTCCTGAAAGGTGAACGTGGGCATGGCAGCCACACCTCTTTTCTTCGTTCTCAGTCAAACCGCCGGCACAGGGCGTATTTGGAACAGGCCCCCGCCCGGCGGCCCGGCGTCTGGACGGCCAGCCGCACCAGGTCGGGGAGAAAGGCATCGTACTTGACCTCCAGTACCGTCACCCCCTCCAGGGGCCTGAGGGGAAAGGCTCCTGGGGACAGGAAGCCGGCGCTGTCCCCGCAGGTGCGCAGGTCCCGGTCCAGGGTCACCCGGACGTTTCCGGGGGCGTACAGGAATGCCTCCCGGTCATAGCACACCACCGTCCTGGGCCGCAGCAGCGTCCCCCGGAGCTTGTGGTACAGCTCCGACAGCAGCGGCTCCCCCCGCTCCAGAAGGAAGGCGTCCTCCCCGGAGAGCAGCCGCTCCGCCTCCGACCAGGTCAGGCGGGCGGACCGCTTGCCGCACAGGCCGTTCACCTTAAATTTTTTCTCCAGCTTGAGAAAATCCGGGCGCTCCCCGTAGTACCGCAGGCGGAACTTCTCCCGCCGGTCCACCCCGTCCAGCTTCTCCCGGAGGGCGGTATCGTAGGGGGTGTCGAAATACAGGCTGGTCACCCGGTAGGAGCCGTCCGGCCCGGCGTGGCCGTCCCGGGGAAAGAGCTTCCCCAGCCTGGAAGCGAGCACCAGATCCTCCTGGGGAGAGATCTGGTGCTTGACCTCGTGGCGCAGGCGGAGGGGCTCAGTCGTCCCAATCGTCGTCCCAGTCGTCATCGTCGTCCCAGTCGTCATCGTCGTCCCGGTCGTCGTAGTCCGTGTCGTCCCAGCCGTCGTCATCGTCGTCCCAGTGGTCCTCGCCGGTGGGGTCGCCGTACCAGTCGTCGTCATCGCCCCAGTCGTCGTAGTCGGTGATGCCATCGGCATTGGGGCCGTAGTCGGTGTCGTCGTAATCGGTGATGCCGTCGGCGTTGGGACCGTAGTCGGTGTCGTCGTAATCGGTGATTCCATCATTGTTGGGGCCATAGTCCGTGTCGTCATAGTCGGTGATCCCGTCGGCATTGGGGCCGTAGTCGGTGTCGTCGTAGTCGGTGATCCCGTCGGCATTGGGGCCGTAGTCGGTGTCGTCGTAGTCAGTCACGCCGTAATCGGTGATCCCATCGCTGCCCGGGCCGTAGTCGGTGTCGTCATAGTCCTGGAACTCCGCGTCCATCTCGGTAACCTTGCCGGTGTAGGCGTTCACCTCGTACTCGTACTCCACGCCGTCCAGGACGAACTCCACCTCGTACTCCCCGTCGTCCAGGTCGTACTCCTTCTCCACAAACTGCAGGTCGTCCCGGCCCAGCTGGGTGGAGAGGATGCTCTGGGCGGCGGAGGCGTTGATGTACCCCTTGTCGCCGTAGGCGTCGTCATAGTCGTCCTGGTCCAGGGTCACGGGCTGAGAGCCGATCTGGTCAGCTTCCACCACCAGCCGGACCGCCTCGGCCAGCTCGCTCAGGAACTGGTCATTGGGGTAGGCGGAGCCCCGCTCCAGCTTCAGGATGATGTTCTTCTCGTGGCCGCCCACGGTGGCGTCGAAATAGCCCAGGGCATTGATCTCGTCCACCAGCTCTCCCACCACCTGGGTACAGGGCCGGCCCTGGTAGCCGGTGTAGGAGGCCAGCAGGGTCTGGGCCTCCTGGTTGCGGCCGGTGAGGGCCACCACGTTGCCCAGATCGTCATAGTCCATCTCGATCTCCGGGTTCACGCTCAGCAGGACGGTGCCGGCCACGCCGCCGCTCTCTTCCAGGAGGGGGGCGCTGGTGCCGGGGGTCTCGGGGAGGGACGCCGTGCCGGCGCCGTTCCCGCAGGCGGTCAGAGTGGTCAGGGCCAGGGCGGCGGTCAGGGTCAGGGCAAACCATTTGGTGCGGATGTTCTGTTTCATTTCATTCATCTCCTTGAAAAGGGTGTTTGGTTTGTGTGTTCTGCTTTTAGATTACGGAGCCGCTGCCGAAAAACCGGGGCCTGGGAAAAACTTTTTTCCTCTTCTTCGGCTGACACAGGGAGGATACGGCGGCCGGTCTCCAAAACCGGGGCCGCGGCGGAAATTTTTCTGCTTTAATCGTCGTCATCCCGCTCTCCGTCATCATCGCCGTCGTCATCATCGTCGTCATCGTCATCGTCCCGGTCGTCGTCATCGTCGTCCCGGTCATCGCCGTCATCCCGGTCCTCATAGTCGGTGTCACCGTCCACATAAGGGCCGTCGTTGGGAGACTCATAGTCGGTGACGCCGTCGCTGTAAGGACCGTAATCCGTATCCTCATAATCGGTGACCCCGTCGGCGTTGGGGCCGTAGTCCGTGTCATCGTAGTCCGTGATCCCCGGGTCGGCAGAGGGGACAGGGGGCGCGGAGGGCGCCGGCGTGGGCTCCGGCACAGGCTCCGGCGTGAGGTCCGAGGTGGGGGACGGCGTGGGGCTGGGCGGCGCCACCGGGATCACCACCTCGGTGGCCGGCGGCTCCTCGTCAGTAGGGCCGATCTGGATCACGATGGTCTCCCCGTACCGCTCCTCCAGATCCTCCCGGGCCGCCTGTTCCTCCCGGGCCTGCCAGTCGGCGTCGGCGCTGGTAACTGTGATGGATACCGTCTCCCCGCCGGAGAGGTAGCCCAGATCGATGGCCCGCTCCACCAGCTCTTCGGTTACATCCTCCCGGTCCTTGCCGCCATAGTCGTAGCCCTCGATCAGGACCCGGCCGTCCTCGTTGAGCCCCTCCAGCTCCAGCACCCGGTCGGTGCGGCTGAGGGTGAGCTCCACATCCGGATTGATCTGGATGCGCAGGGCGCCATAGGGGGTGAAATTGGGCTGGTAATATCCAAAGAACACCAGGCACAGGCAGGCGGCCAGACCGGCGACGCCGGACATGGGCTTCCACAGGGCGGGGCGTTTTTCCCTGGGGCGCCGCAGCTCCACGATGTCCCGCACCGTGTCCCCCACCTGATAGCGCAGGTTGGCGGCCTTCAAAAAGCGGCCCTCCTCGTCCAGCACCACCGCATAGGCCGGATGCACCTCCATGACCAGATAGTTCACGCCTCGTCGCCCCCTCTCTTGGGGCCCACCTGGCACAGGTGCCCCCGGATGATCTCATAGCCGTTGGTAAAGGCCAGCAGGATGGCCACCAGGTACTTCCGGTGCCGCTCCATGGTCTTCTTGTCGGTGCCGGAGCCGGCGGACAGCTCCACCATGGGCAACTTGCCCGTGTCCTCCACCCGCTTCAGCAGCGTGGGCTGGGTCCGGGCGAAGTCCAGCACCCGGCGGCAGGCGGCGAAGGTCCGCTCCTGCCGGGGGCAGTTGTCCGCCACGTCGGAGAAGGTCAGGCCGAACTGGGCCAGCTTCTCAGAAAACTCCTGGATCTCCCGCCGGCTGGCGGTGCGCATCACATAGTCCTCGGCGTGATCCACAGTGTCGGGGATGGTGTCCAGTAGCTCGCCGCCGTCCTCCTCTCCGCCCAGGGGGGTGTGGAGGGAGATCACGTTGCCGTGGCGCTTCTCCGTCCGGTAGTGGTCGATGAGCCGGTTTTTGATGGCCCGGGCGGCGTAGGGCAGAAAGGCGCCCCGGCTCTTCTCATAGGCCAGCACCGCCTCATAGAAGGCCAGCATGGCGATGCTCAGCTCGTCCTCGTGGCCGTTCTCCGGGGCGGTGTGGAGAAACTTCACCGTCTCCGAGCGGATAAAGCCCATGTACTGACGGATCAGGGCGTCCGCCGCCTCCGAGTCCGTCTTGGCCGATTGTACCTGGGAAACGATGTCGTGCTCTGTGCGCACCATTGCCATCCCTCCATCCCCCTCCGGCAGAAGGATACGGACACGCCGCCGGATTTTCGGGGTCACAGCAGAAAATTTCAAAGGGTAGAAAACGCTATTGTAAAGTTTAGCGGTTGCGAAACGGAAGCGCGACCGTCTGGATGTCAAATCTTTGTCAAATGTAGGTAAAGAAACGGATGGGGCGGTTTTGTGTTCCCTTGGATGGGTTGCGCGCCAGGGTTCTTCGTGGTAGGATGGAGGCACGCACACAGAAAGGAGCGCGCGGGATGAAACAGATCTTTTCTTTCGGTTTGACAGCGGCGCTTTTGCTGGCCTGCCTGACCGGCTGCGGCGGACAGGCGGGCGGCGCCGCGCCCGGCGGGACGGCCCCCTCCGGCAGCCAGACTCCCCCGGCGTCCTCCGTTCCGGAAACGCCCGCCGGCCAGGGGCAGACGCCGCCTGTGTCCCCCGACCCGGAGAGGGGAGTCGCCGCCGGGGAGATCAGCCGGGAGGAGGCCCTGGCCATCGCCCTGGACAATGCGGACGTGCCGGAGGGCGACGCCTACAACATCAAAAACGAGACCGACAGCGACAACGGCATTCCCATCTATGACATCGAGTTCGAGACCGACTACGGCGACTACGACTTTGAGGTGGCCATGGCCGACGGTCGCATCGTTGGTGCGGACTACGAGGTGGACGAGGAGTGGCTGGACGCTCTGGACGGCAGCCCTGTCACAGCGGAGGAGGCCACTTCCATCGTGGCCGGCAAGGTTTCCGGCGCCAGTGCGGCGGACGTATCTGTCTGGGAAGAGTCCGGCGACGGCCGGGGACGTTACGAAGGGGAGCTGTTCCTGGACGGCATGAAGTACGAGTTTGAACTGGACCCCCGGACGGGGCGGATCTTCGACTGGACCGCCGATCTGAGGGACTGACCGGCACAGAAAAGCAGCGGGGAGAAGGCACATCTGCCTACTCCCCGCTGCTTTATTTTGCTGATGTTTAGAATGGCTCCTTGGGCGAGAGTCCCAGTTTGGCCTCCAGTTCCCGCGTTTTGGTCTCCATCTCGTACAGCGCCATGGAGGGCGTTTTTTCCTGCCTGGTCACCATCTTGACCAGGAGCTCGCTCAGGATGGACGCATTCGTCCGCTCCAGCAGCTCCATCGCCCGCTCCAACGTTTGCCCGGAGAATCCGACCTTTTCCAGCTTCCGGCGTTCCTTATCCAAACGCTTCATGGTCTTCACACCCCAATTCGCCTGGTTATTTGGTGAATTGGGACAGGGCCAGCAGCGCCTGGGCAGTCTGCACCCGAGTGGCTGCCTGGCCGGGGGCCAGCGTGTCCAAGGAGGTCGCGGTGAGCACGCCGGCCTCCACCGCCCAGGTCATGGCCTCCGCAGCGTAGCCGGCGATCTGGTCGTAGTCCGCATACTCCCGGATGGCCATACCGCCCTGGGTGGTGTCATAGCCCTCGTGCTGGGCGTAGCGGTAGAGCATGACCGCCAGCTGCTCCCGGGTGATGGGATCGTCCGGGCCGAACAGGCCGCCTCCGTAGCCGCCGGCGATCCCCTCGGAGGCGGCCCAGCGGACGGCCTCACCATAGGAGACCGCCGGGTCCACATCGGAGAAAGTCATCAGATAGTTTACTACCGGGCGGCCCTCCAGCGCCCACAGGGCCGTGACCGCCTCGCCACGGGTCAGGGCCCCGCTGGGATTAAAACGATCCGCGCTGACACCGGCCAGCAGGCCGTTCTCATAGGCATAGCGCACCGCTTGGGCGTCCCGGGCCTCCACATCGGTGAAGGGCAGGACAGACAGGGCCTCGCCGCCCACCTGATAGACGGCCACCGTGCCGGACACCTCGCAGGCGGCCAGCAGCAGGGCCTCGCCGGTGGGGCTGACGGAGCCGTCCAGGAACAGCAGGCCCTCGGGGGCCACGTCGCCGCCGGTGACCCACTTGTCCAGCTCCCCGTCCTCGTATTCCTCGGAGCCCTCCACTATGGAGGCGAAATCCCGGGTGTTAATGTAGTTCACGTACTGGGCGGAGGCAGGCTCGGTCACGTCATAGACCATGACGCCGCCGGTGCGCTCCAGGGCCACGAAGGCATAGGTGCGGCCGTCCACCGTACCAACCGTGACGCTCTCCGCCTCCGGTCCCTTCTTGCCAGAGCGGTCATCCACCACGGTGTTGTCGTTGGAGCAGTTGTAGTAATCGGTCAGGTACCGGGCGGTGAGGGTCTCAAAGTCGTTGCCGCTGGTGAACACCTCGGTGACGCCGTTCTCCCCGGCCTCATAAATGGTAAAGGTGCGGCCGCCGAAGAGGTAGTCCTTGCCGCTGTCCAAGCCGTCAAAGTCCTCCACCTTGAAGAAGACCACCTTGCCCTCCAGGCCGGAGTTCTCCCCGGTGATGGCTCCAGTGGGGGAGGTCACGCCCTCCTCGCCGAAGTCCTGCTCGTCCTCGCTGAGGTAGAAGGTGCCCAGATCCTCGTCGCCCCACTCTCGGGCGTCGCCCTCGTTGGCGGTGACCAGATAGGTTTTGCCGTCCACCTGGAAGGCGGCGATGCCGTCGGGCATCCGGATGCCCATGAGGCTGCCGTAGGTCCTGGGCGCATAGGCGTCATCCTTCTTGTCGATATCAATGGGGGTGACGCTGTAGTCCTCAAAACCTGCGGAGTAGATCCCGTCAAAGGTACGGGAGGCCAGATCCAGCACGGCGATGGCATTGTTCTCCTGCAGGGTGACATAGGCCTTGCCGCCGGATACGGCGATATACTCCGGCTCCAGGTCCGTGGAGGGATCGACTCCCTTCTTCAGCACGATCCCGGCTGAGGCCAGCTCGTCACGGCGGGCGTCGAAAGCGTCAAAGCCCACCACCTCGCTGGTGAGGGTTGACACATCTGCCACAGTAACCGAGCCCCTGGGATCAACGATTCCGTCGCCGTAGCCCTCCCGAGGCTCCCCCTCGTCGGCGGTGAGGACGGTGCTGCTGCCGGCAAAGGTCACCATATCCGGCTGCACACCGGTTTCCACCAGTCCCCTCAGGGTCAAGGAGCCGTCGGCATTGCAGGCGAACAGGGCTACCCGGCCGGCGTCATGATATCCCTCCGCCTGGAGGGCGGCGGCCAGGATGGTGTTGTCCGGAGAGATGGCCACGGAGGTCATGTCCCCATAGCGGAATGAGCTGTCCGCCGCCTCCACCAGGGCCTTCACGTCGATGTCCGTGCCGCTGAGCCGGGCGACGGAGATCCCGGCGGTGAGATCCCCCAGGGGGATTGCCGCCAGCAGGCCGCTCTGGCCGTTGATGGCGTAAGCATAGCCATTGCTCTGGCTGTAGGCCACGATCTCCATGACGCCGCCGTCCACGTTGTACTGGCCGGAGGCGTACCGGGCAATCAGGTTCAGATTCAGGGGGGAATTGCCGTTTTCATACCCAGCGGTCGAGTTGATGCCCGCTGCCGCCGCTGGCACCACAGTGCCCAGCTGAAGCGCCAGGGCGAGGGCCATGGCAATGGCTGCCGGCCGTCTTGCTTTTCTCATGCTGTTTCCTCCTGCGATTTTGTTTTGGAAAGGGAGCGGTACGTTCTCCTTATTTGATTTAGTATAATCCCACGACTGTAAAATCCGAAAGAGGGAATGTGTAAATTTCTTGTAGGCAGAGGAGGTCTGGAACGAAACCGGGTTCATAGCAAACGCGCTTCACATGGATTTGACGGTTTCTTTACTGAAATACCGTCGCACGCTGGGAAAGGCGTCTGCTATACTGAACACAGATGCGGTAGGCATCGGTTGGGAGCGGCAGTATGGAGTACGGTTTCAGACAGCCCGATCAAAATCGACAGAGTATGATCAGCGCCGGTTTGCGCCCTTACAGGGCGGACCGGCGCTGTTTTTGTGGATGCCGCGCCCAATGGTCATAAGACAGCAAAGAAGAAAGGCAGGCGCAACGTATGCAGAAGACCTATGTGCTGGACGCCAATGTCCTCCTCCAGGCCCCCTACGCTCTGGAGTCCTTCGAGGACAACCACATCGTGCTGCCACTGGCGGTGCTGGAGGAGTTGGATGATCGGAAGGGGGCTGACGGTGAAGCGGGAAACAACGCCCGACATGTGCTCCGCTTCCTGGAGAGATTACGGCTCCAAGGAGACCTGGTAAAAGGCGTGACCCTGCCCAGTGGAGGCACCGTGCGCCTGGAGGTCAACCATGTGGACGCGGCCCTTCCCCAAGGGATAGAACCCGGCAGCCGGGCGGGAAGGGTGCTGAAGGTGTGTCGGGGCCTCATGGACGAGGGAGCGCCGGTGACGCTGGTGAGCCGGGACATGGTCGCTCGCATCCGGGCCCAGATGATGGAGGTGCCGGCGGAGGACTTCACCACCGACCGGCTGCCGGATGGAGCCCAGCCCTACACCGGCCGGGCGGAGGTCTACATCTCGGACAGCCTGCTCACAGCGTTCAAGAAAAAGGGAGCTCCGGCGGAAGAACTCTATACCGTGGACGGCGCGGGGGAGCGGAAGCCGGTTTCCTTGACCGAGAACCAGTTTGTCCTTCTGCACTCGGATACCGAGCCGAAAAAGACCATGCTGGGCCGTTTCCGGGAGGGGAAGGTCACCGCCCTGCGCTTTGGCGGCGTCCGCCCATTCGGCGTCAAGCCCCGGAGCGTGGGGCAGCAATTCCTGCAGGAGGCCCTGCTGCTGCCGGTGGCGGAGGCGCCCCTGGCCATCATCCAAGGGCCGGCGGGCACCGCCAAGACCTTTTACGCCCTGGCTGCAGGGCTGGAGCAGGTGCTGGAGGCGGAGGAACGGCCCTATCGGAAGATTCTGGTGTGCCGCCCCAATGCCCAGTTTGACGCGGACATCGGTTTTCTCCCGGGCAGTGAGCAGGAAAAGATCTCCCCCCTCATGCGGCCCATTGTGGACAACCTGGAGATCTTGCTGGACCTGGAGGGGAAGAAAAAGGAGCGGCGCAGCGAGGAGGAGCTGCGGGGGCGCATTGACTACCTCTTTGACACCGGCGTCATCGCTGCCGAGGCCATGAACTTCATGCGGGGCCGCTCCATCACCGATACCTGGCTCATCATCGACGAGGCCCAGAACCTCACCCCCCGGCAGGTCAAGGGCATCATCACCCGGGTGGGAAAGGGCACCAAGGTAGTGCTGCTGGGGGACCCGGCCCAGATCGACCACCCCCTGCTGGACACCCGGAGCAACGGATTGACCTATGCCAGCGCCCGCATGAAGGGCAGTCCCCTGTGCGTCCAGCTGACCATGCTCCCTGACGAGTGCGAGCGTTCCTCTTTGGCTCTGGACGCGGCGATGCGGATGTAAATGAGGGCAGAACTTACATAACACGGCAGATAAGAAAATTTATTTACATTTTACAGGGCTTTGGGGGAAGAATTTACATCCCGGTGGTACACTGTGCCTGTGTGAGCGAGAAACACACCATCATAGGGAGGAAAATATGCTATGAGTATCGCACAGAAGCAGACTGCCACACAGTCCCAGAAGCTGATGATCTTTGTCCTGTCCATGTCCCTGTACGGGCTGGCCACCCTGTTCACGGAGCTGATCCCCAAGTTCCAGGTGGGGGTCGTGGAGTTCTCCGTGGAGTACTTCCTGTTCATTCCCCTGACCCTGGCCATGCTGTTCGACCCCCTGTCCGCCGCCCTGGGCGCCGCCACCGGCGAGCTGGTGTTCAGCGAGATCATGCTGGGCCAGTTCGGCGGCCTGGGCGAGCTGGAGAAGTTCCTTACCGTCACCATCGGCGTGTACATCGCCGGCCGGCTGGTGAAGGACCCCAGGAACCGCGCCCTGGTGGGCGTGGCCGCCATCACCGGCACCGCCGCGCAGCTGCTGATGGGAACCGCGGTGGACATCCTGAAGGTCCAGCTGGCGGTGGAGGACTTCGAGGCTGTGGCCGGCCTGCCTGAGAGCGTGTTCGCCACCGAGGGCTTCGCCTTCCTCAATGACCTGCTGTTCTCCGGCATCCTGTTCTGCCTGCTGCCCACTCTGTACCTGGTACCCAAGCTGTACGGCAAGATCGAGCCCCTGCTGGGCATGGCTCCCCGCACCCCGGACAGCGCCGTCAGCGGCATCAGCCCCAAGGCCCTGGCCGTGTGCGCCGTCGGCTTTGTGTGCGCCATCGTGGCCGAGCTGGCCGCCACCGCCGGCATGTCCCTCATCGACTGGGAGGCCGAGTGGGCGGAGAGCGGCACCGCCATGGCCGTGGGCATGGTAGCGGCCGCCGCGGTGGCCATCATCGCCCTGCTGGTCATCAAAAAGAACGCCGGGAAAAAGGCCGCGGTGAACTGACATGAACGCGGTTGAGATCGACGGCCTGACCTATACCTACCCAGGCGCCCCTCAGCCCACCCTGAAAGAGATCTCCCTTCAGATCGAGAAAGGGGACTTCCTGGCGGTCGTTGGCAACAACGGCTGCGGGAAGTCCACTTTGTGTAAGGCCCTCAACGGCCTGATCCCCCACTTTATCACGGGGACCATGGAGGGAAGCGTGCGGGTGGAGGGGCTTGACACCCGGGAGAGCGACGTGGGCGTCCTGGCCCAGAAGGTGGGCTATGTATATCAGGACTTTGAAAACCAGATCGTCCGGCCCACCGTGCTGGACGACGCCTCCTATGCCTGCCTGAACTACGCCTTCCCCGACTACCTGGCGCGGGGCAGGACTGCTTTGCGGCAGTGCGGTCTGGAGGGCAGGGAGGAGGAATATGTCTGGCAGCTCTCCGGCGGTCAGACCCACCTGCTGGCCCTGGCCGGCGCGGTGTCCCTCCAGCCGGACATTCTGATCCTGGACGAGCCCATCGCCCAGTTGGACCCCATGCACGCCGACCGGATCTATGAGGTCCTCCGGGACTTGAATGAGAATCACGGCAAGACCATCCTCGTCATTGAACACCATACCGAGTACATCGCCGACTACTGCAAGCATGTGATGCTCATGAGGGACGGCCAGGTGCGCTGGATACTGCCCACGGAGAATGCCCTCCAGCGGGTGGAGGAGCTGGAGGAATGCAACATCTTCCCGCCCCAGGTGACCCAGGCGGCCCACCGGCTGCGGAGGGCAGGCCGTCTCCCGGCGGACATCCTCCTGCCCACCACCGTGGAGGGAGGAAAAACCGCCTTCGCCGGACTGCATTATATCTCCCGGGAACGTCCGGCGCCAGCTGTCCCAGACGGAGAGAGCGCAGTCTCCTTCCAGGACGTATCTTTGGCCTACCGCTCGGTAAAGGGGGAGCCCCACACCGTGTTCGACGGCCTGAACCTGAACATACGGAAAGGGGAAAAGGTGGCCCTCATCGGCTCCAACGGGGCGGGCAAGTCCACCCTCATGAAGCTGATGGTGGGTCTGCTGAAGCCCAATTCCGGCACAGTTTCCCTCTTTGAGGAGGCCATTGGGGACAAAAAGGCCGAGGATCTGTCCCGGCAGATCTCCCTGGTGTATCAAAACCCGGAGGAGATGTTCATCAAGGACTCCATCCGCGCCGACATCGCCTACGCCATGGAGGTGCGGAACGTCCCGGAGTGGGAGAAACGCACCGGGGAGCTGCTGGAGCGGTTCCGGCTGACAGAGCTGGCAGACCGGGACGGTCGCCTCATGTCCGGCGGGCAGATGCGCCGGGCCAGCCTGGCCATCGGGATCGCTTTGAATCCCGGCATTCTGCTGCTGGACGAGCCCACCGCCAACCTGGACATCGCCACCCGGCGGGAGATCCTGGCGGTGCTGGAGGATATGAAGGACGTGGTTCAGACCGCTGTCATTGCCACCCACGACATGCAGCTGGTGTGCCAGTGGGCGGAGCGGATCATTGTGCTATGCGGCGGGCGTGTGGTGGCGGACGGACCGCGGGATGAGATCTTTGCCCGGGCCGATGT
>ERZ827492.1946-NODE-1946-length-15425-cov-3.422186_pt1 | contig 15425 bp, 12 predicted proteins | sample MGYA00519704_ERZ827492 | MGnify/ENA primary metagenome ERZ827492 (study PRJEB31778, sample SAMEA3449325) | human gut metagenome | biome: human gut; feature: human-associated habitat; material: faeces | place: United Kingdom | collected 2010/2012 ...
GCGAGGCTGACAGCCTTGTCGAGTCGGCGCGGGAATTTGCCGAAAAACATGAAATGTCAATAGAGCATGTAATTTTTGACCGACAGGACGGGCGGACAATTATGCTGAACATGTATGCCGATTCGGCCGTGTACAGGGAGCCGACAACGCTCCTCGTTCGCAATTATGCCTGCCTTGGCAATTCGGAGATACAACGGCTTACAATGCATAAAAAACTTGTACGAAACGGGCTGACGGTCGTTTTTGAAGGCGGAAGCCCGGTTGCGGATGAAAGAAAGCTGATTCTCCATACAATAAAATCCTATTACAGCTGCGGTGATGAATGGGAACGGAAATATGCCGGGGAAAGTCAATCGGCACAAGTGCGGACGGAGCCTTTTCCCGGGGCGAAATACGCAATGCCGGTGCCGTTCGGATACAGATTCGAAAACGGAGCACCGATTGCGGATCCCGCTGAGTCCGTTGTTGTGCGGAAGATATTTGAAATGTACAGGCACGGAACCGGTGTTATCGAAATTGCAAAGGAAGCGAACAGGCTTTTGGCGGATATCAGGAATGAAAACGGACAGAATACAGCCGATGCCAAGCCGCTTACGCGTCACAACGTGTATGCAATGGTCGAAAACAACAGATATTTCGGTATTGAGGAAAAAGACGGGTTCGCACCCTATCCCGCAATCGTTCCGAATTACCTTCGGCTGTATGCAGCGCGTATCAACAGACAAAGAAAGGAAAAGGCGGAAGCGGGGCACAGATTTATGTTTGCAAACATCCTGCCCGTCGGCCTCGGAACAGTTTTGCAAACGGTCAATATTGCCTCTCCGTACAAGCCTGAAATCAGGTTTTATTGTGAAAACGGCAGAATAATCGTTGATGCCGTCAGGTTTGAAAATGCGATTTACGATGCATTGTGGATGCAGCTGAGAAACGGAAGCGAACGAATGGAAAGAGCTGTTCGCAGATACATTGCCGAAAACAGGAAAACGGCGGAGGCAACCCGAAACGATGTTTACAGCAGACTGGAAATGATTCGCGAGGAGATAAACCGCATCGGTGAAAACGGATGGAGCGAAAGCATCATGCCGCATATGAATCGTGCAGGCTGTTTTGACGATTTCAAAACGGCGTACGACGAGCTGAGGGAAGAGTTTAGGTGTGCGCAGCTCGAATGCGAGCTTTTGAGCGTTACAGGCGTTCAAATTTCAGGCTTTTTTGCTCATGCCGCCGATATTCCGATACAGTGCGCGGAGGAAATTCGGTTTTTCTCCTCCGTATTCATTAAAAATATCCTGATTGACGAGAAAAGAATAACAATAAAAACACTTGGCGAAGAGTGGGGAGATGCATCGATGCCCGCAAACGGCATAGTGCGGTTCGTAAAAAACCAACCGGATCAGTCCGACTCGGATTGTTTCGATTCGGACTGTGAAAATGCCCAATGCAGCACCGTGGACGAAACAGTACACAATGTGACGGGATGAAAACCTAATTAAAAAACAGGCGGAGACACTGATATGCAGAAAAAGCAAAGAATACCTAAAAACATAAAAGAGCAGAGAACAAAAAAAGCGAAAGGCGCATCAGCATACGATGAAGCCTTGTATTTCCTGACGCCGAAAGCGCGAACGGTGCGCGAGGTTGAAAACAGACTGGATGAATGCAATTATTCCGAAGGCGAAATCATGGCGGCAATCGACAGGCTGCGAAACAACGGGCTTTTGAACGATGAAAAATTTGCCCGTGATTTTATTGAATCGCGCCTCAACACAAAACCGGTCAGCAGAGGAAAACTGCGCAGACAGCTGAGGGAGCATTTTGTTGAAAATGCGGTTATTGACGAGGCTCTATCCGCCGTTTCGGACGAAACGGAGCTTTCCAACGCCGCCGCTGTCGGAAGCAAGTATTTCAGGCAGTATTCAAACCTTTCTCTCAAAGAAAGACTGCGTCGAACGGGTTCAAGGCTTGTTTCGTGCGGGTATGCGTTTGACGATGTAAAAACGGTGCTTTCCGAGCTTGCGGAAAATTCCGAAGAGACCGGGAATTCCGATGAAATACACGATGAAATCGAGTTTTCGTTACGTTCGGCCGAAAACGGTGCAGATGATGAAGAATGACAAAAACGGGCTGACAGGCTCTGTGAATTGTTTTAAAATGCACAGCATACGGAAGGCAGAAACGGTGCATGAAACGGATTCCACAAATGCGGAGCTGAAGCGGCGCGCTGCAAACGGCGTGTTGAAAGACGGAACCGTATTGATTGCGGAACGGCAAACGAGAGGACGCGGCAGACGCGGCAGAAAATGGGAAAACACATCGGGAGCGCTGCTGATGAGCATTGCCTGTGATGCTGAGGATATTGCGGCGGAGGATATTCCTCTGGTTACGCTTGCGGCGGCACTCGGAGTGCTCGATTCGCTCGGTTTGCTCCTGTCTTCAAAAAAACGGTCAAAAGCCGACGCAGCGGATGTACGGATAAAATGGCCGAATGATATTCTGCTCAGACAGAAAAAACTTTGCGGAATACTTGCTGAGCTTGTTAAGAACGGAACGCGGACAATGACCGTTATCGGAATCGGCATGAACGTGAATGCCGCTGAAGTGTCGGATGCATGGATGCAGCGGGCAACTTCGCTTTTTATCGAAACGAGAGCAGTAACCGATGTGAATGAACTCGGAGCCTGCATTGCCGAACATGTGCATGAACGTGTTAACATGCTGAAACAGGGGGAGAAAGACCGTATCCTGCGGGATTACATAAATAACTGTTCAACATTGAATCAGGAAATCACGATTCACGGCACGGACGGCAGCAAGGTTAAGGCGTTTGCGGAGGGAATCGATGAACACGGCAGACTGATCGCCGCTTTTCCGAACGGAGAAACAAAAACAGTGGATGCTGCGGATGTGTCCGTCCGAACGGCAGAACGCATGCCAGAATAAATCAGTACGGGGAACAAAACGACACAAAGGACAGAATTTATGCTTAACGTATCCAAAACGACATTGATGCGCAGCTGCGACAAAAATATGACGGAAAAGATCGGCATACCCGACGCGGTTCTGATGGAAAATGCGGCAAACGCAGTTGCACAGAGCATAAAAAAACATACTGCAGGGCGTAAAAACGGCAGCCGCGTGTTCATACTTATCGGCCCCGGCAACAACGGAGGGGACGGACTTGCGCTGCTCCGAATTTTGACGGCGGAGGGGTACAATGCGGAGGGAATTCTGCTTTTTGAACCGATACAGAACAAAAAAGATGAACAATCGGCTGCGTTGCCGCGCAGCAGTGCCGAACTGAATTATCAAATTGCGATAAATCTCGGTTTACCGCTTTCAAACGACATTAACAGGTTGAATACCTGCCGGGAATCGGATATAATCGTTGATGCTGTCTTCGGCACAGGGTTGAACCGAAAGCCGAGCGGTGTTTTTAAAACGGCGATTGAAAGGGCAAACGCTCTTCCCGCCTGCCGCATTGCGGTGGATGCAGGGAATTTCCACAAGACCGGCCACAGGGTCACACACAAGGCCCAATACATTGCCCAGAGAGATGGACACCGCGTCACCCAGCATATCCGGCGTGCCGCCGCACAATTCCACAAGCGCCGCCGCAGCCATGGCTGCGGCACTGCCGCACTCGGCCTGACAGCCGCCCTGCGCGCCCGCAATGCACGCATTGTTTGCAATCACCATACCAACCGCTGACGCCGTGAACAGTGACATCACGCAAGCGCGCTCCGGCAGCTTACGCTCTGCCTGCAACGTGAGCACGGCGGCCGGCAGAATTCCGCAGGAGCCTGCCGTGGGCGCCGCAACGATACGGCCCATTGCCGCGTTCCATTCGCTGACTGCAAGCGCGCGGGTGAGCGCGCCGGAGAACACCCCGCCGCACAGCACGTTCCCTTCCCGCTCTGCACGTGCCATACGGTAAGCGTCTCCGCCCGAAAGGCCGCTGGCCGAACGTACGCCGGGCGCTTTCCCCTCCTCCACGGATGCCGCCATTACCGCGTAGCTTTTGCGCATGATTTCATACAATTCGTCCGCGCTCTGTTCCATTTGTACCGCCTGCTGCTCCAGCACCAGCTCAGAGAGCTTCCTCCCGCTTTGTTTCGCTGCTTCGATCAATGCGGCGATTGAATCATATCTTAAATCCATTCTCATTCTCCCCCGTTACATCGGTGCAAGCATCGTGGACGACAACACATTCGGAAGTTTTTCCACACAGGAATTCACATCAGGCTCCAGCGCGCCGTCCACCTCGATGGTCATGACCGCTGTTCCTCCTTTTTGTGCGCGGGAAAGGCGGAAATTACAGATATTGACGCCGCGCCGGCTCATTTCCTCCGTAACGGCGGCAATCGTTCCTGGCGCATCACGGTGCAGTACGATCAGCGTCGTATACTGACCGGTGATCTCCACAGCCATGCCGTTTACGCGTGTGACAAGAATATTTCCTCCGCCCACTGAAGCTCCCTGCACGCTCACCGTATGTCCCTGCGCATCCGTCAAAGTGATAAGCGCGGTATTGGGGTGTGCATTTTCCAAAGCAGCCGGCATGATGGTGATGGCCAGCCCGGCTTTCTGCGCAAGCGTCAAACTGTCGCGCAGGCGCGCGTCATCGGGCTTCATGCCCAGTATCCCCGCGACAAGCGCCTTATCCGTCCCGTGGCCCCGGTATGTCTTGGCAAAACTGCCGTGCAAACGAATGTCCGCCGTCACGGCCGGAGCACCCAAAAGCGCCCGTGCGATGAGCCCAATACGCGCCGCGCCCGCGGTATGTGAGCTGGACGGCCCGATCATCACAGGCCCGACAATATCAAATACATTCATGGAACCCCTCCACATTATGTTTTACATATGCGCTGCCGCCATTTGCCCGCCCCTCTGAACATCGCTCTGCGGCTTCGGGGTTATTATACTACATTTATCCCTTTTTTGATATGGGAAATATGTATCATCCGCAACCAAAAAGGCGGCGCTCCCGTGCAGAAACGCCGCCATGAATGGGTCAAATTTTGATTTTGAGCCACTTGTCATGTTTGAAGCGCCACATTGTGAGCAACAGGCGCAGAAGCTGATCGATGGCCAAGCCGAGCCATGCACCGAACAGCCCCATGCCCAGCGGATAAACAAACAGCCAGCCGGACAGCGGACGGATACACGCCACACTGATAAGAGAAACCAGCGCCACGAAACGCGTATCGCCGCCGCCGCGCAGGCACCCGCTGTAAATCACCTGAGATATCTGCAGGAACACGATGACCGCGACGAAATCCATGATCATGGCGCCGTAATCAAGGATCTCCGGATCTGCTGAAAAAAGGCGGAACACATCGCGGCCAAATACAACATACACAAACGCCACCGTTGCCGAGCACAAAAAGCCCAGCCGCTGGCAAAAGCCGCCGTACACCTTGGCCAGGTCCGGACGCTTTTCTCCCAGGCTCTGCCCGACAAGTGACACCGACGCAACAGAAAGGCCGTCGCCAAACGCAAAGGAAATGGTAATAATATTCATGCCGATCTGATGGGCGGCAAATGCGTTCGTTCCCAGGCGCGCCACGACCATCGTGTACATCAGGAAGCCAAAACGCAGGAACAGCTGTTCCGCCAGGGTGGCGGAACCAATGTTGGCGATGGAGCCGAGTGTCTTGCGGTCAAAGCCCACCGGCCTTTTATTGTAAAATAAGTAGAGGAAGCTGTCGGGATGCATTACCGAGCGCAAAGCCATTCCGCTGGCTACGACAGTACCCAGCACTGTTGCGATGGCAGCGCCGTTTACCCCCAGTGCCGGGAAGCCGAAGTTTCCGCCGATAAGCAGGTAGTTGAACACAATATTCACAAGATTTGAAACAATATTGGTACGCATCGCAATTTTTGTGTTGCCGACGCCGCGCTGAGCCGCATTGATGACCATATTCAGCACGTTGAAAAACTGGCAGCCCACAATGATGCGAAAATAACCCGTGGCAAGCTCGTGCGTGTCCTCGTTGGTTCCCGCGAGCCGAAGCACCGGCTCTGCAAAAATGAGCGCTAGAGCGGTGATAACGACAGTAAGCACCACTGTGATCAAAATTGCCTGTACCAGAACACGATTTGCGCCTTCGCGGTCTCCTTCCCCCTTGCGCCGTGCTACAATGGCACTGACCGCCACATTCACAGAAAGGAAAACCGCCAGACAAATGAATTTCGGCTGCCCGGTCAGACCGATGGCCGCAATGGCCGCGGCTCCCAGTGACGATACCATAATGGTATCCACCACGCTGACAAGCGCCACCAGAAAGGATTCCAGCGTGGAAGGCCATGCGACGCGGAACGCCCGCCTCAGCAGGTCTCCGTCGTCCGGCAGGGGTCCCTCCAGCTGTGTGCGCTTTAAAATGCGCCGCGCATTAAAAAGCAATGAAGCAACTCGGTTCAATTCCCAATCCTCCATACATTTGGCCGCATCACAGATGCGGCCATTTTTCCTATATATTTGCATTATATAACACCTTTCGGCACAGAGCAAGCCGCCTGCTATGCCGTCAAAAAATCCCGGCCGAAGTACAAACGGCCGGGATACATTTTAAGATAACAGGAGCCGCTGCCTTATCCTTTGACCGCTCCCGCTGTCAAACCGGTGATGAACTGACGGTTCGCCAGCAGGTATACGATCAAAATAGGGATCAGGGCGATGGAAGCGCCGGCCGTCATAATGTGCCATTCTGCCGCGGCGTTGGCAGAATAACGCAGATTTGCCACAGCCACGCTCAACGTTTTCAAGCCCGGGTTTGACATCGTGAAAACCTGTGCCGTCACAAATTCGTTCCATGCGGTGCGGAATGCAAACAGCGCGATGACGCCGAGGATGGGTTTGATCGCAGGAACAATGATCTGCCAGAAAATGCGGAACGTACCTGCGCCGTCTATGGTCGCAGCTTCATCCAGTTCCTTGGGAACACTGCGCACAAAGCCTGAAACCATGAAGATATTCGCCGCCTGCCCGCCCGTGAGCAGCAATGCCAGCCCCACCATATTACTGGTAAGTCCGACGGCATGCAGAAGGCCGTACAGCGGATACAGCGCCACAGAACCCACGGAGATGAACATGCTGAGCAGATAACTTGTGGTGAGCAGTTTTTTGCCCGGGAACTCTCTGCGGGCAATGATATATGCAGCCATCGAAGCAGTCGTAACTGTGAACAACACGGTCAGCAGGGCCAGCACAACACTGTTTAGCGTATATTTACCGAACTCCAGCTTCTGGAATGCGTAGATATAGTTTTCGATCTGCCATTTTTCCGGCAAGATACCGCCGCCCAGCGTAAGCTCGGCATTTGTTTTGAAAGAGCCCAACAGAGTGTAAATAACGGGATACAGCGTAAAAATGCACATTGCGCCCACAAAAGCCCATTTGAGCACCTGCCCGATGAAGGATACCGCCGCATCGCGGCGTTCGCTGGGGCGCATCTCTGCCCAGCGCAAACGGTGTGTTTTTTCCATAGCGGTTCCTCCTTATTCGCCCGTTACTTTGTCCAGCTTACTGCCGATAAAGAGATACAGACCGGTGATCAAACCGATGATGCAAGCCGCCACCAGGCTGACAGCCGCGCCGTATCCAAATTCCTGGGTGACCGTAGAGCCTGCGGAAATCGGGAAGAAGAGCTGGTAGATATAAAGGAACATGACATTTGTTTTGCCCATTGGACCGCCCTCGGTCAGCACCATGATGCTCTGCATATCCATAAAGGAAATCACCAGTGCCAGCATCAAGATCATCTTCAGAACCGGTGCCAGGAGCGGTATCGTGATGCGGAACAAAGTCTGTGCACCGTTTGCACCGTCCAGCTTTGCGCTTTCATATACATCCGTAGAGATCCCCGTCAGGCCTGCGATAAAATACACCATGTAGTTGCCCACACCACCCCAAACAGCCAGGATGATGACTGTGAGCATCGCATGCTGCACCCCCAGCCAGTTTATATTTTCATCGATGACGCCAAGCCACATCAGAAAACGGTTGATCTCGCCGTTGTATGTATTGAACAGCAGATAGAAGATAAGAGCCATCACTGCGCTGGACATAATGGTTGGCGTAAAAATAATGGACTGGCTCACGGCGTTGATGCGTGTGCTTTTACTGAGCAGAAATGCCAGCATGAACGCGATGGGCAGCGTAAGAATGAGTTTGCCCCCCACATAGACGAAGGTGTTTACCACAGAATCCCAAAACACAGGGTCCCTCGTAAAAACACGCACAAAATTGTCCATTCCAACAAACTTCGCCTCGCCGTAGCCGCGATAGTCGAACAGCATATACCGCAGCGCCCACAGGATGGGATACACCGTGAACACTGCGAACATGATGATGTTCGGCAGCAGCATCAGATACGAGGTGCGCTCGTTATAGACGCGCTCCCAGACCTTTTTCCCTTTCTTCGACATGCCGTCACTCCCCTTGCCGTAATTGGTACCTCAATTATACCGCCGGCCCAAGTATGCGAGGGAGGAAAATCATCGGAAGATATGTCTAAAATTCAACGAATATCAAGCCTTTCCCTCCAGGGCGGCAGCTTGATATTCACTGGGCGTCATATGGTAGAATTTTTTAAAACATACGGAAAAATATCGTGAATCCGCGTAGCCCGCCTGTTCGGCAACATCGCACACCTTCGTCTGCGGATTGCCAAGCAGCATGTGTGCGTGCTGCATACGCTGCGCTGTCAGGAATTCCGTAAACGTCTGCCCAGTCTCCTGCTTGAACAGCTGCCGCAGATAATTGGGGCTGATAAACAGTGCCGCAGCCACGTCATCCAGAGAAAAATCAATGTCTGAGATATGCGCCTGCACCACCTCGCTCACCCGCTCCGTCAGTATGCGCCGGGGCGGTTTTTCTCCCTGGCGGCGCAGCCAGTACAGCGATACGAAGTTCTCGAAGCAGGCTCTCAGCTCCTCCATGCTCGCCGCCGCCATGATCTCCTGCTGAAAATTTGTGAATTCGTAATAGCTCATCGGCATATCGGAAGCTGGTTTTTTCAGAATGGAATAGCACAAGCGCAGCACGCACATGCGAATGAATGTCGCATCGCGGATCTCCCGCTCCACAAACCATGCGAACAGCGCTTCGCAATTTTGGACAAAAGCAGCCCGGCTGCCGCACTGTACCGCGGCGGGGATGTCACGAAGGAGCTCCTCCGGCGGCTCCGGACACGGCAGAAGCTTTCCGGCCAAAACATCCTCGTAGGTGGTAACGGGCGCCGCCTGTTCCGGGAACGCATAGGCGCGAGCCTGCGTAGATTGGCGGTAGGAAAGCTCCAGCTTGGCGGGCGTTTCCGCAATACAGCCGACAAAAAAATGCACATCCAACGCCTGCGCGCGTTTACAGGATACCGCAATGGAAGTAAGCGCATGGCTCAGCGTGAGAAACAGCCCTGCGCGTGCCGTGCGGGGCGCACAGAACACCACCGCCTGCCGGGGCGGCGTGCCGAGACGGAGCAGTACAGTACGCACCGCGCCATAGAGCCGTTGTTCCAGCACCCGCTCTAAAAGAGCGCGCTGTGCGTCCAGGCCGTCGCACAGTACGCAGCAATAGCTTGTCCCCTCTTGCGCAAACACGGCGTTTGCCGCAGAGAGAGCGGGCAGCTCTTCTCCCAGCAACGCAGCACGGAAATAGCTCTGCAATTCCAGCTCGTTGGTTTTCTGCGTGTTGGTCCGCAGCGTTTCTATCTGGGCCCAGCGCAAAGCCTGTGCGTCCAGTTCCGCTGCGAAACGGCTCAAAGCGGAAACGAGCTTTGCAGTGTCCAACGGCTTCAGCAGGTAATCGCTGACCCCAAGACGGAGAGCCTGCACAGCGTATTCAAACTGGTCATACCCGCTCAGCACCAGCAGCTTTGCCTCCGGCAGAAGATCAGACAGGCTTTCCAAAAACTCCAATCCGTTCATGTGGGGCATCGTGATATCCGTCAACACCGCATCGGGCAGAATCTCCCGCGCCAGCGCCAGCGCCTCGCGTCCGTCCCGCGCCAGTGCTGCAACATCCCATTCCGGGCAGTTCTGCCGCACAAAATCCGCCACGCCCTCGCGGATGCTCTCCTCATCGTCCGCTATCAGTAAGCGATACATATTGCTCCACCTCATCCTGTGTGATACAGGGCAATCGCACGGCGGCCACCGTGCCGCGCCCATATTCGCTCTCCAGCATCAATCCGTACTCTGCGCCAAAATACAGCCTGATACGTTCGTTGACGTTGAAAATGCCGTACCCCTCCCCGCTGACGGAAAGGCCGCGCGCAAGGTCTGCCTGCAGCATGGCCAGCCGTTCCGGCGGTATCCCCGGGCCGTTATCCGTCACGCGCAGCTCCATCACACTGCCGCTGCGCCGCCCGGATATGGCAATAAGCCCCGGCGCCTCGCTCTCTTTGATCCCGTGATAAATCGCGTTTTCCACCAACGGCTGCAAAATCAGCTTAACGGTATAAAGCTGCAGGATATCCGGCGAAAGCTCCACCGTATAACTCAGCTTTCCGCCGTAACGCAGCTTCTGAATCTGCAGATAACTGCCCACATGCTGCGCTTCCTGCTCCACGGAAATGATCTCTCTGCCGCGGCTCAGCCCGATACGGAACAGCGTCGCCAATGCCGTTGTCATTCGGCTGATATCCTGCGCGCCCGCACGTTCAGCTTTCCAGCGAATGGAGTCCAGCGTGTTGTACAAAAAATGAGGATTGATCTGCGCCTGCAGCGCCTTCAGCTCTGCGCGGCGCTTGAGCTGCTGCTCCACACGCACACGCTCTTTTTCGTCCTGTAATTGGGCGATGTATGTTTCCTGTTCGTCCAAAAGCATGTGAATGTGCGCCAGCATGCTGTTAAAGCTGCGGGACAGCGTTCCGATCTCGTTATGATACGGATATTCAAAGCCCTGCCAGTCGTTTTTCACGTCCACACTGCGCATACGCTGCGACAGACGCGAAAGCGGCTGTGTTACGCTGTGGACGATACGGGTCAGCGCCACGAGAAGCACCAGCACCACAGCAAGACTGACGGCAAAAAACACATTGCGGATGTTCTGCAGCTGGCCCAGAATATGTTTTTCCGATTGAAGATAGACCACGTGCCAAGGAGCGTTTGCCAACGCACGGTGAGCCGTCAGATACTTCCCCCCTTGCGCTGCGGTTTCTGTAAAACCTTCGGTTTCAAGCACCGCATGCAGCGCCCCGTAGTCTTCCGCAAGCGCGGCGGCAGCCGCGCCTCCCGCCTGCGTAACCAACCGGCCCCGGCCGTCCACCAGCAGCATATCCGAACCGTCGTCGGGTACAATATCGTGCAGATACGCCGTCAGACGCGCTTTGTCGATATTGGCCAGAAGCACGCAATCGCCCCCGTAACCGTCTACGGAAAAACGGTACATCACAGGCAGCACCTCGCGATGCGTGATGAATATTTCATCTTTCTGCACTTCACCCCAAATAACATAGCTTTCGCTTTCTTCAGCCTGGCGCCACAGCACAGACGCCTCAAAGCGGTATTCCTGCTCGGTAGAGACGCCCATATCCGTGAAGCTGCTTTTGGGCGTATACAAAAAGATGGAACTGATGAGAGGCTCCGTTACCTTGTGCAGCGAGAGGCACGGCGAAAGCAGCGTCATCGCCACGCCCTGCGCCGACGGCTTATCGCTGAGCAGATAATCGGTCAATGCGCCCTCAAAGCTCGGGTCGAGCCGAATATAAAACAGCCGCTCCACTACATTGCGCAGCTTTGCGTCCATATAAGTCTGCGCCTGTGTGAGCGTCACATCCGCCGCGCTGCGCGCCTGCCGTTCCACATTTTCAGCCACATAGAAATACAACGCTACCTGGCACGCGATCAGCACGGTCAAAAGCACCGCCGTCACCAGCAGCGAAAGCTTTACCCTGAGGCTCGCGTTGCGGTAAGCACACAACAGCCGTTTCATTCCAATCCCCCCGGCACGAAGCGCAAAATACCGTTCATTCTTGCTTTGCACAGCAAAGCAAGAAAACCGCCCGGGCGGTTTTGCGCCGCTTTTTTATACAAGTATACCATTTTGCCCCGCCAAACGCCAAAAAGAGAGCCCTTGGGCAGGGTTCTCTTTCGGCGCTTAGGGTTTGTATTTTACTTGGCGGTGTCCTGCTTGAGCGGATCAAAATTGGGATAGACGATGCGCTCCGCACCACCGTCCACCAGCTTGTCGTAAGCGGCGTTGTAGCGGGTGTTCAGGTCTTCAATGGCACTGTCGATGTCCGTCACACCAAAAATGCACTCCACACAGGTGGTGTAATAATCCTTGCCTTCCACCACGACGCCCGCAGGCAGCGGCGGCCAGTTCTGGTCATCGGCATTGATGGCCAGATTCGGCATCTTCTCAATGGATTCCGGCGCTTCGGCGCTTTCCACGGCGCTGGGGATCATCACGGTGCCAAGCCCGGCTGTATGATACGGTCCCATAACCTCATCGCTGTGCAGGAACTTCATCACTTCCCACGCCTCATCCGGATGCTCCGTCGCGGGATTGATGCCGAGGTTCGAACCGCCGAACCAGAGCTGCTGCTTACCTTCCACCTTGCCGTTCACCGTGGGGAGCTGAGCGCAGTTCCAGTTTGCATCCGTCGGGAACTGGCTGGCATATACGCCCGGCTCCGCATGGCTGATGGAGATATACATCGCGATATTTCCGGCTGCGAATTGCGTGCGCAGCGGGTCGATATCCAAAGATTCACTGCCCGGGAACGAAACGCCGGTGGCGAACATTTCCTTGAACGCCTCCAGGACGGGCTTATAGCTGGAGAAGTCATAAGTACCGGTTTTGTAGTCAAACCCACCGCGGGTGCCGCCGCTGCGCATCACGATCATGTCGATGGAACGCGCCACGGAGCTCGCCGCGGATTTGAAGTTACCCGCAATGCCGTAAATCCCTTCACTGCCAAGCTGTTCTGTAACGAGCTTTGCGTCCGCCACCAGCTCATCCAGCGTTTGAGGTGGCCCGTCTATGCCTACACGGTCAAAGATGTCCTGGTTATAGAACAGGCGCGCGGCAGAAGCCGTGTACGGCAGCGAATAGATGCCGTCCCCCAGCGCGTTGATGCCTTCCACAAAAGCGCCTTCGCCAAAACGCGCTCTGTATTCGTCATCCATGTAAGGGGCAAGGTCCAGAAGCTGCCCCTTCTCCTTGACGACGACCTCGATCGGGTCCGTACCTGCAAGCTGGTACACATCCGGCGCTGTGTTTGTGCTGAACGCCAGATCCAGCATTTGGCTGTAATTGTCGGCATATACCTGGAAATCAATGTAGATATTTTTGTCGTTGGTCGCATTGAACTCCTCTATGAGCGGCGTCATATATGCCTGATCGTGACGGTTTGTGGTCCAGTAGGAAATCGTGATTTTCCCTTCCGCTCCTGCCGGCGTGGAACCGGCTGCCGAAGCGCTCCCGGATGCAGACCCGGACGCGCTGCCGGAGCCTCCTCCGCACGCGCTAAGCGAAAGCACCATAACACCTGCAGCAACTGCCGAAAGGATACGTTTTGCCTTTTTCATGTTTCTTCCTCCTTTGGTTGATATCCGCCGCGCCGTCTCCAGCGGCGCTGCCGTGGTTTCATGGTATCCGTTTTTCGCCCGTTTTAAAAGAGAAAATTTTCCGAACTCATGTGTGTTATCTTCAGTTTCAAGCGCCGGAGCCGCTACGCCTCACAATCGCACCATATCTCCAGGCCGTTTTCGCGAAACACTTTACCGACACGGATGGCGTCGGGCGCACAAACCGCGGCAGCCTCTCCGGACATCAGACGGTCCGTCATGGAAATATATCGTGCAATCGCCTGTTTTTCCCGCATTGCGGGCAGCTCATGTCCAATACAGATAGAGTCAAATTCGCTCTCGCGCGCCCACAGTCTGCGCAGGCTGGCATTGTACTCATGAAAATCATGTCCGGTGAGCGCCATGCTTACGTTGACCGTGTCGCCGGTAAACAGAAGCCTGTTTTCTTTGTCCAACAGACAAATGGAACCGGGCGAATGCCCCGGCGTGTGGATGACCTCCAGCGTCCGTCCGCCGAGATCGAACACATCACCGTCAGCCAAAGGCAAATACTCGGGCTGCGGAAGCTCCTGCCGGGGCACCAGCGCATCGATTTTCCTCTCGTTGCCCGGGTTGCGCACCGGCGCCCGCGTTTTCACAAACCATTTGCGCATCGTATTGTTCAGCGGGAAACGGCGGCTGTGTTCCCAATCCAGAGGGTGGAGATACACATGCGGGAAATGGCCCGCGCCGCCCACATGGTCCGGGTCTCCGTGTGTCGCAATAACAACGAGGGGAAGCCCTGTAAGCCTTTCGATGTCTTCCGGCAGCGGGCCGATACCTCCGCCCGTGTCGATCAATGCGGCCCGGTGTTTTCCGACCACGAGAAACATATTAACGAGTTTGTATTCACTGACCAGATAAGTATCCGGAGCTATTTTTACAACGGGCCGTTCCAGCATGTTGTTATCCTCTCCTTTAATCATACAAGGCGTTCGGGTTCATACCAGATCAGTACGCGCTTGTATTTGTATCCTGTTCCGCCATGCAGTGCATTCCGCCCTTTTTCCCCGTGTGCCTGTCCGGACAGCAGGAGATCCGTCGCTTCAATATAGTCCGTGATCATGGTTTTATCCGCCTTGTCCAGCGCGTCATGCCCCAGGCAAATAAAATCAAATTCTTTTTCCTGCGCCCACAGTCTGCGCATACTTTCGTTATACACTTTCACGGTACTGCTGGAATCTCCGCAGTTCAGCAGCAGACTGTCGTTGCACATATCGCCCGTGAACAGCAGACGGTTTTCCCTGTCCAAAAGACAGACGGAACCCAAGCTATGGCCAGGCGTATGGATGACTTCTATTGTGCGGCCTCCCAACTCGAAAACCGTTCCGCCTTCCATAGGGATGCGCCTCACAGGCCCGTTTTTCTGCACCAGCGCCAGAAGTTCTTCCTCCGTCGCCTCCGGGTTGCGCACAGGGCCGCGGCTTTTGGCATACCAGGCGCGCGCTTCTTCACCGCGGGCATAGCCCTCCTCCGACAGCTTGATATCCATCGGATGCAGGTGAATTTCCGGAAACAGTGCGGCTGCGCCGTCATGGTCAAAATGGCCGTGTGTGATGGCAACCGTGAGAGGCTTATCGGTAAGTTCCCGAACCGTCTCGGCCGCATTTCCGATGCCGGTACCGCAGTCGATGAGCAGCGCAGCTTCATCGCCCTCCAACAAATACATATTCACCAGTTTATATTCACTGATGAGCCAGGTGCGCGGTGCGATTTCGACAACAGGTTTTGCAAGCATATGTTTTCCTCCTTTTATCAGCCGGACTCTCGTTCATTTGAATCCGGCGCCGTGTTGATCCATGCGCATATCTCATCCAAGGCCCAGTCTCTCGTGAAAAGCGGTTTCACATCCT
>ERZ827492.1952-NODE-1952-length-15351-cov-3.758760_pt1 | contig 15351 bp, 20 predicted proteins | sample MGYA00519704_ERZ827492 | MGnify/ENA primary metagenome ERZ827492 (study PRJEB31778, sample SAMEA3449325) | human gut metagenome | biome: human gut; feature: human-associated habitat; material: faeces | place: United Kingdom | collected 2010/2012 ...
GTCAATAGAGACTGGCACCGATTCTGCTCCCTCGTAAAAATGGGGGTTCTTAGGGGGCAAGCCCTGCGTACGAGGGACGCCCTCTGTCCCGAAGTTAAGCCGGGGTTGCGCCCCTAAGCGCGTCTTTGCCTACTTTCTGCGCGTGCAGAAAGTAGGTCGCCCTTCCGGGCGAAACCGGAACGCGCCTGTCGGGGCGGGACCCGGCCTCCAACTGAGCGCGAAAAAAGAGAGCCCCTGAGGGCTCTCTTTTTTTGATCTCTTTCTTCTGCGCGCTTACTTCTGCTCCCCGCAGCCGGAGCAGCTGGCACAGGAGTGGCTGGCGTTCCACAGCTTATCGGCGGTAGGCGTCCAGTTGGCGGCGTAGGCGTCGCACTTGGCGCACAGGTGCTCGGCGCTCTCCGGGGACTCGGGGTCGGTAGAGTGGGCGCCGGTGCGCGCCACCATCTCCCGCAGCTTCTCTGGGTTCTCCAGCATGGGGCAGGGGCGCAGCATGTTCTCGTTGAAGGGCTGGCCGTCGTGATAGGCCATGAACATGGGGCCCCGCAGGCAGTCCAGCAGAGACTTCTCCCGGATGTTGGAGTCAGAGTAGTGGATGAACACGCAGGGATCCACGTCCCCGTTGGCGTTGATGTGCAGGTAGCGCCGCCCGCCGGCAATGCAGCCGCCCACATATTCCCCGTCGTTCTGGAAGTCCAGCAAAAAGATGGGCTTGGTTTTGCGGTAGTTGTCCCGCACCCGGTGGTACAGCTCCTCCCGCTGCTCCGGAGTGGGCAGCAGTTCAGGTACGGCGTCGTTGCCCACGGGCATGTAGTGGAAATACCAGGCGAACTTAGCCCCCCACTCCACCAGACCATCCACAAACTCCTCTGAGCTAATGGACTCCATGTTGGCGCTGGTGTAACAGCAAGACACGCCGAAGGGCAGTTTCTTCTCCTTCAGGATCTGCATAGCACGGCGCACCTTCTGGAACACGCCGTCACCGCGGCGGCCGTCGGTGGCCTCCTCAAACCCCTCCACACTGATGGCAGGCACAAAGTTCTTCACCCGGAGCATCTCGTCGGCAAAGTCCTCGTCGATGAGGGTGGCGTTGGTGAAAGCCAAAAACTCACAGTCGGAGTGCTTGTTGCACAGAGCGATCAGGTCGTTCTTGCGCACCATCGGCTCCCCGCCGGTATAGATGTAGATGTAAACGCCCAGCTCCTTGCCCTGGGTAATGATGGAGTCGATCTCGTCAAAGCTCAGGTTCAGCTTATTGCCATACTCGGCCGCCCAGCAGCCGGTGCAGTGCAGGTTGCAGGCGGAGGTGGGGTCCAGCAGGATGGCCCAGGGAATGTTGCAGCCGTATTTCTGCCGGTTTTCCTCCTGCTTCTTCCAGCCGATCAGGTTGCCGTTGAGCATGAAGTTCTCAAAAAAGGTCCGGCGCACCCCGTCATCAATATCAGTCCACATGCTGCGGATCAGCCGGTACCAGTTGTTGTCCGGGTCCTGGATAGCCCGGCGGAAGGCCGCCCGCTGAGAGGGGAAGCTGTTGGGGCCATCCCCGGCAAACCTGTCCACCCAGTCCATCAGCTTGGGAATGTTCGCGTCCGGGTCCTTGTCCAGGTACTCATACACCTTGCGGAATCCGATCTTTTTCACACTATCCATTACGCTCATGGTATACCTTCTCCCGATCAATGTGATTTAGAATGGATGCATCCAAAAGGATTTTCCACGGTCCTATTATAGGCCGGATCCTTCCCCAACACTATTGACACAGTTCGACAAATTGTCTGCAATTTTGACACAGAACTCTATTTGTCAATTCTTTTGACGCCGCTGCGCCAAACGCTCCAGCATGAAGTCCATGCTTCCGTCCATAATGGCGTAAAAATCCTCCAGCCAGTCCACAGAGTTCTGGGGCATCCCCCGGTCCACCCACCGAAGCACGACGCTGGCCAATCCCTGGGCGCACAGCTGGGTGACAAACTGCTCCTGCTGCGGGGTGACCCTGTGATTCTTCGCCGTCTCCTCCACCTTCGCCCGGATGGGCGGCAGCAGCCACCGGCACAGGTAGTGCTCCACATAGCTGCGCTCGTATGCCCGGTAGATATTGAGCACCACGGTGCGGTGGTTCCGCAGGCGCTCCATGGTCTGCTGCATCACCGTCCACCACTGATCCGGCCGAATATCCTGCAGCTTTTCCATCTCCTGCTGCAGGCCCCAGTCCACCACACCGTACAGGTCGGAAAAGTGGTAGTAGAACGCCTGTCTGGAAATCCCGCAGCGCTCCACCAGCTCGGTCACCGTGATCTCATCCAGCGGTTTTTGCTCCAACAGCTCCAACAGAGCGGCCTGGATTTCCCCTTTCGTACTTCTCGGCATTTTATTCCCTCATTTCGCCATTCTTTTTTCAAATTATACTGGGATTCCAAACCCCGCGCAACTGTTTTCTTTCTACAACGCATCCAATGGCTGGGAATACTCCGGCCGCCGCGGCGGCATACTGGGAACAGGTAAACGCATCTCTCACGGCAAGGAGGAGTCAAATTGGGCAAATCAAATCAACCGGGAAATAAGCTCTGGTACGCCGCCGTGGGCGGGGCCGCAGGGCTGGTGAACGGATTTTTCGGCGGCGGGGGCGGCATGGTGCTGGTCCCCCTGCTGGCGGGCCAGTGTGGGCTGGGCCAGCGCCGGGCCTTTGCCACCTCGGTGGCGGTGATCGCCCCCCTGTGCGCCCTGTCCGCCGGCATCTACTACCTGCGGGGCAGCCTGGACCCCATAGCCGCCCTGCCCTATCTGACAGGCGGGCTAATTGGCGGGCTCATCGGCGGCAAGGTCTTCCGGCGCATGTCCATGGTCCTGCTGCGCCGGGTGTTCGCCCTGCTCATCCTGTACGGGGCGGTCAGGGCGCTGCTGTGAGCGGCTGGCTCATCCCCCTTTTGGCCGGGGCGGCCACCGGGATTCTTTCCGGCTTCGGCATCGGGGGCGGCTCCCTCCTGCTCATCTATATGACCAGCTTTGCCGGCGTACCACAAAACCTGGCCCAGGGCATCAACCTGCTCTACTTCCTGCCCACAGCGGGGGCCGCCCTGCCTGCCCACTTCAAAAACGGCTATGTGGAAAAGGCCGCCCTGGCCCCCGCCATCCTGGCCGGGTTGGCCGGGACGGCGCTGGCGGCCTGGGCGGCCACGTCCATGGACACCGATCTTCTGCGCCGGTGCTTCGGCGCTTTCCTGCTGGTCATTGGCCTGCGGGAGCTGTTCCGGGAAACCCCAGCTGACGAGCGATCCCCTCGGTGACCCCCGGGGCGCCCAACAGGTAGACCTCTCCCTCCGTGGTGGTCACCAGCAGCCAAGGCCCCTCCCTGGGATCTAAGCAGAGGGTGAGGCTGGCGTACCCGGCGGCGGCGTACTGCCCCTTGCGCACCGTGTCCATGGCGGTGCCCGCCACCCGGATCAGACCGGAGGGCATGGCATCCAGCAGCTCTGCTTCGGCGATGTCGTCCAAATCAATTTCGTACCGGTCCCTCCCGTGGGAGGCGATGAGGGCCTCGTCAGTGAGGGCCAGCTCCACCGGGGCCCGCTCCTCCTCCACCAGCCACACCCCCAGCAGAGGCAGGCAGATCAGCAGGGCGGCCACCATCCCCATGAGGATCTTCCCCGCCGGGCGGGCCAGGTTCACCGAGGTGTTGCCCCCCACCCGATCGTTGACCACCAGCCGCCGGTCGTTGGGGTTGCAGTAGAACAGGCCCCAGATCCACTGCTCGTCCTCGTCCACATAGAAGCCGGTGCCGCTGTCGGCGGTGAGCTTCTCCTGGGCCCGGCGGAGGCGGAACTCCAGGCCGAAGACTGCCGCCACCAGTCCCAGGGTGAGCACCCCGATGGCCGCGAAGCTGGGCAGGAAGGCGTAGTAGCTCCCCCACAGGGCCAGGGCGAACAGGGCCATGAACCAGCTCAGCCACAGCCAGCTGCGCCGCCAGTACTGCCGCCGCAGCCGGGTGAGGGCCTGGGTGCGGTCGGTGTTGCCGTCCACCACCTCGGATTTCCGGCGGAAGGCGTACCGATAGAGCAGCCAGAACAGCAGGATACACAGGGGGTTGACCAGGAATACCACCCCCGCCACCCAGCCCCAGGCTGCCCACACCCCGGCCACGGGGATGGCGCTCACCACCAGGGGCGGCAGGAAGTGGCGGAAGGACAGCTCTTTTGCCGGCTGGACGGCGGCGGAAAGGTCCACTGTCACCGTCTGGGGGGCGGTGGTCTGCCCCCAGCCCCGGCCGGCCTTGATGGCCCGCAGATCCCGGTTGCATCGGACATACACCACCAGGGGGGCCACAATGGCCAGGTCCGTCCACACCAGCATGGCCGTTAGGCTCTCCCCCATGGACAAGGGGAGGAACAGGCCCATGAGGGCCAGGGCAGTGAGGATCAGGCAAACCGCACCCAGCTGGCGTTTGAACTTGCCCAGCCGGGCCTGCACGTCGGGGTCGGTGCGGGCCTCAAAGGGCAGCGTTGTCCCGATGACGATGTTCTTCTTGAATTTCGTCTCGTTGGCCAAAAAGAAGTAGAGCACCAGCGGCACCCAGATCACGCACAGCCACAGGATCACCTTGCCCGTCATTTCCCTTCCCCCTCCTCGTCATACAGCCTGGCACACAGGTCCAGGATCTCCTCCCGGCCCAGCCCGGCCAGCCGCAGCTCCCCCAGGCGCAGGCGCAGGCCCTGGATGGTATCCCGACTGGGCCCGGCCGCCCCCTGCCTGGGGACCACCGTGGCCCCCAGGCGCCGGTCGGTCTGGATGTATCCCTCCTGCTTCAGCAGCTGGTAGGCCTTGGACACCGTCATCATGTTGATGCCCGCCTCCTCCGCCAGGGCCCGGATGGTGGGCAGGCGCTGGCCGGGTTCCAGCCCGCCCTGGGCGATGCCCAGCACGATCTGGTTGCGGATCTGCTGGTAGATGGGCACATCGCTGTTGAAGTCCAATTGCAGCAGCATTCTGTTTGCCTCCTTTGTATTACAAATAATAATGCAAATAGTGCTATCTGTCAAGGAAAACTTTTTGCCGCTCCCGCTTGACAGAAGATGTAAAGCACGCTATACTATTTTTGTAAAGTAAGCTTAACATTTATGAGGGGGGATGGCCTGTGAGGAACCGCATTGCCGAGCTGCGCCGTGCCCGGCGGGTCTCTCAGGCAGAGCTGGCCGACGCAGTGGATGTCACCCGGCAGACCATCATCTCCCTGGAGAACGGGCGGTATAACGCCTCCCTCCTGCTGGCCCACAAAATCGCCCGGTATTTTGATCTGACCATCGAGGACGTCTTTTTGTTTGAGGAGGAGAGCCCATGAAACCCAATCTTTGCCAAGACCGTTATCTCGCCGCCGGAATGGGGCTGTTCGCCGCCTACCTGGCTCTGGGCAGGTTCGCCCCCGCCGCCCTGGGCCAGTTCCTGTCCGGGGCATTGGCCGGGCTGTCCCTGCTGCTGATCTGGGTCAGCATCCTCCAAAACACCCGGCGGGGCCGGGCCCTGCTGGCCCGGGCGGGCCGGTTCAAAGCCCGCCTGCTGGGAAGGGGGGCATGACCATGCCCGCCTGTCTGTTTCCCTCTGCCGACTATGAGCAATCTCTCCGCCGCCGGCGGCTGGCGGGTGTCGGCCTCATGGTGCTGGGGGTGATGGGCTGCCTGTGCTATGTCCTGCTCCTCGAGGAGGGCAGCGCCCTGTCCGACTACGCCCAGGGCTTTTACCTGGGGTTCAGCTGCGGCCTGGCCCTGGCGGGGGTGGTGGTGCTGGTCCGGGCCCAGTACCTGCTGAGCCACCCCCAGGCCCGCAGGAAGGCCAGAATCCGGGAGCGGGACGAGCGCTCCCGCGCCATCGCCGCCCGGTCCTTCCAGTTCGCCGGGCTGCTCACCTTCTACCTGTGCGCCGCCGCCCTGCTGGTGGCGGTGGCGGTCAACCAGATCGCCGCCAAAGTGCTGCTGGGGGTGATGGCGGTGTATGCCGCCGCCTTCCTGTGCGCCGGCGTCGTTCTGTCCAAACGGCTGTAAAGGAGGCATGCCATGCCGCAGTCTGACACATCCCTGAAGATCCGCTACCTCACCCTGCCCATCTCGGAGGAGTTGGCAGGGACGGAAGTGAACACCCTGCTGCGCCGTCACATGGGCCTGTCCGGGACGGTGCTGCGGCGGATCAAGTGGCTGCCCGACGGCATCACGGTGGACGGGGTGCGGGTAAACGTGCGCTGCCGGGTTATAAAGGGGCAGGTGCTGTCCGCCCGTCTGTCCGACCCGGACACCGCCGTCCAGCCTTGGCCCAGCCAGGGGCCGCTGGACCTGGTCTACGAGGATGAGGACCTCTGCGTAGTGAACAAGGCTCCCGGAATGCTGGTCCATCCCAGCCATGGGCACTGGGCCGACACGGTGGGCAACTATCTCATGGGACACTACTTAGAGCGGCGGGAGGCCTCCGGCTTCCACCCCGTCCACCGGCTAGACAAGGGCACCTCCGGCCTGCTGGTCACCGCCAAGCACCCCCACGGCCAGGAGAAGCTGAAGAACCAGCTCCACACCGGGGGCTTTCGCCGGGTGTACCTGGCGGTGTGCGACGGCGTACCCCGGCCCGCCCAGGGCGCCATCGACGCCCCCATCGGCCCTGCCCCCGGCTCCCGGGTGGCCCAGGCGGTGCGCCCCGATGGAAAGCCCGCCCACACCCATTACCGGGTGCTGCGGGAGCTGGACGGGCGGGCCCTGCTGGAACTGGAGCTGGACACCGGTCGCACCCATCAGATCCGGGTCCACCTGGCCCACATCGGCCATCCTCTGGTGGGGGATTTTCTCTACGGGACCGAGTCCCCCCTGATCCCCTGTCCCGCCCTCCACTCCGCCCGGGTGGAGCTGACCCATCCCATCACGGGAGAGCGGCTGGCCCTTGTCTGCCCTCTCCCGGAGGATATGAAATATCTTTTGTAAAGGAGTTTGTACGTTATGGCCAAAAAGGAAAAGCGATTCGAGATCATCCATGAGGAGGGCAACGGCCTGTCTATCGCCTACACGGTGTTTCTGGACACCGCCACCGGAGTGCAGTACCTCTTCGCCCAGTCTGGGTACGGCGGAGGTCTTACCCCCCTATTAGACAGGGATGGGAAACCCATGACATGGGAGGTGTGAGGGGGCGGCGCCCCTCAGCCCCCCGGGGAGTTCCGCCGCCTGCGGGCGGCGGGACGCTTGGGGGTTCCACCCCCCAACCCCCGGGACGCTCCGCCCCGGTGCGTCCTCAGTTACGCCTGAGGGCAAGTTACTTTTGGCACGGGCCAAAAGTAACCAAAAGCCCGCATAGGGGGTGAAAAGCCGGTTCGAGCGGCCAAAGGACGGCGCGCTCTCAAGGCTTTCCACCCCCTATGTACCCCCGTTTTCCGGGGGAGCAAAATCGGTGCGGTGTCCTCTTTCCGGCGTGCGCCTGCTGACACTCCCAGCGACGCACGGCGGCCCGCGTCGTCGCAAAGTCCGCTCAGTTTCGTTTCCGCCCAAAGGCGGCGAAAACTCCACCCGCTCCCTTGCTCCTCCTTTCCCCGCGTCGCCACAAGCTCCATATCCTTCGCTTCCGCCTCTGGCGAAAGCTCATCCATTTCGCTGCGGCTCCTTTCCCCACAAAAACACAACTTTTGTGGGGGCCCCAGCTATCCGCTTCGCTGGGCTTCGGCGGGGGCCCCAGATGCCCGCCGGTGCGGAAACCGGCATAAGCATGGCGTCCCGCCGCCCCTGTATCAGAAGAAAAAGGTCAGGCCCAGGGGGCCTGACCTTTTTCTACCGGAACACCCGGTTGAAATCCCGAGGCATTTTGGCGGTGAAGCGCATTTCCTCCCCGGTGACGGGGTGGCGCAGGCGCAGCTCATTGGCGTGGAGGCACAGCCTGCCGATGGGATTGGTCTGGGCGCCGTACTGCCGGTCCCCGGCGATGGGGCAGCCCAACTCCTTCATGTGTACCCGGATCTGGTTCTTCCGTCCGGTGTCGATGGAGATGTCCAGCAGGGTGTAACCATTCCCGGTACGTGTCACCTCGTAGTTGGTGACCGCCTCCCTGGCGCCGGGCCCGGGCTGGCCGGAAAAGCTCAGGTGGGTTTTCGTCTCCACCAGGAAGGACCGGATGGTGTCCCGGTCCCTGGGAGGACGGCCCTCCACCACCGCCTGGTAGCCGCGGCGCAGGACGATCTCGTTCCACTTGGACTGGAACAGTTCCTTGGTTTCTAGGTCCTTGGCGAACATCAGCACGCCGGAGGTGTCCCGGTCCAGTCGGTGGAGGACATAGATCCGGTTGTCCACGTGCTGGCTCTTCACGTAGTCGGTGACGGCGTGGTAGGCGGTACGCCGCTTCTCCTTCTCTGTGGCCACGCTGAGCAGCTTGGCGGGCTTATTGACCACGATGAGGTGTTCGTCCTCGTAGAGTAGGGGAAAGGGCAGCGCGTTGCTGCGGGGGCCGGGAGCGTCCAGCAGGGACACCACCTGACCGGGGGACAGGGGGGTGTCAAACTGGGAGGTGGGCCGGCCGTCCACGGCAATGAGCTTGCGGGAGAGCAGGGATTTGACGTTGTTCCGGCTCTTGTCCGTGAGCACTGTGAGCAGGAAGGGGAGCAGCAGGGTGGGGTGCTCCACAGAAAAGCTGCGGGGCCGGCGCCTGCCGGCGGAGTGGGAAGTGTGATTCATAGGGATAACCGCCTTTACGGGAGATGTTTTGTCCCCAGTTTACCATGGGGAGGGGAAAAAGTCCATGGGAAATAAGCCGGACAGGCAAGGGGGACGGGATCGCCGCATAGGCTTTCCAGAGGTGATGGCGGTGTCGGGAAAGGAAGGATGGCTGGCCCGGGCCTCCCGGATGCTGGACCTGCCGGGGGATGTGGTGGCGGGGTTGCCCCGGATCGAGTTGATCGGCAGCGGGGAACTGCGCATGGAGGGGCACCGGGGCATCCTGGCCTACGGCCCAGAGGAGATCCACATCTCCGGCGGGAAACTGGTGGTGCGGGTGAAAGGCAGCGGCCTGGAGCTGGGGGCCATGGACCCCACCCAGCTGCTGATCACCGGGGAAATCTCATCGGTGGAGCTGGTGTAACATGAAGAAGCTCATCAACCTGCTTCGTGGATATGTGGAAATCCAGGTCACGGGCGCCTTTCCAGAGCGAATCTTGAACCTGTGCGCCCAGCACCGGCTGCCCTTCTGGCGCCTGGAGTGGCTGGACGAGACCACCTTTACTTTCCGGGTGGCTCTGGCCGACCTGGAGCGGCTGAAGGAGCTGGCGGAGCGGGCCATGTGCGAGATCCGGGTGACGGCCCGGCGGGGGGCTGCCGCTGCGGCTGCAGGGATGCGGAAGCGTTGGGGATTCCTGCTGGGGCTGGCGGTGTGCCTGGCGGCGGTAAGTGTGCTCTCCCGGTTCCTGCTGGTGGTGGAAGTGGAGGGCAACGAGAGTGTGCCCACCGCCGTTATTCTGTCTGAGCTACAACGGCTGGGGGTGCGCCCAGGGGCCTATGGCCCGGCCATCAACGAGCGGGAGGTGGCCAACGAGGCTCTAATTGCCCTGCCCCAGCTGTCCTTCCTGGCCATCAATCTCCACGGTACCCGGGCCCAGGTGCTGGTAGAGGAGGCGGTGCAGGCCCCAGAGCTGCTGGACGAGAAGACCCCGGCGGACGTGGTGGCCGACGTGGACGGCATCATCCTGGACATCCACACCAGCGCCGGCCGGGCGCAGTTTGTTGACGGAGACATCGTCACCGAGGGGGAAGTGCTCATCTCCGGCCAGCTGGACCTGTACGAGCCGGAGGGCAGCCCCATCGACATGGGGAGCCTGCTGGTGCGGGCCGCAGGCACCGTCACCGCCCGCACCTGGCGCACCTTGGAGGAGACCATTCCCCTGGCCACGGAGGAAAAATGCTATACAGGACAGGAGAAGAAGCTCTATTCCCTGCATGTTTTGTGGGGACGCTTTGATTTTTTTGAAAACAGTAGCATTTCCGGCGGAATGTATGATAAAATAACCCAGACAGGCTACCTCACCCTGTTCGGCCATGCCCTTCCCATCGGCCTGACCACCACCACCCTGCGGGAGTATACCCTGGAGGAGAGGACGCTGGAGGAGGAGCAGGCAGAGGAGCGCCTGCGGGCGCTGCTGCTGACTAGGCTGGAGGGCATCCTGGAGTCCCGGGAGGGCCAGACACTTCGCACCGACTTCGTCACCCGGGTGGAGGATGGGAAGCTCACCGTCACCCTGTTGGCGGAGTGTGAGGAGCGGATTGGCAAAACGGTGGAACGGGATGGGGAGACCGGCCGCGTATACGGCGAAGGCTCCGGGCCTGAAAGAAACGAATGATTCGGCGGAAAGGACCGCCGCAAAGGAGAAAACTGCCCATGACAGAACAGTCCATCAGCATTGAGCGCATGGAGGAGGCCGTTAACCTCTTCGGCCTGTTTGACGAGAATATCCGGATCATTGAGCAGGAGTTGGGCGTCTCGGTGGTCAACCGAGAGTCCAACCTGAAGATCTCCGGGGAGGGGGAGAACGTGATGCTGGCGGTGAAGGCCATCCAGGGTCTGCTCTCCCTATCCGCCCGGGGGGAGGCCATCAGCCAGCAGAACGTGCGCTACATCATCGAGCTGGTGCGCACGGGAAACGAAGGTAAGATTGCCCAGCTGGCGGGGGATGTGGTGTGCGTCACTGCCAAGGGCAAGCCCATCAAGGCCAAGACCATCGGCCAGCGCCGGTATGTGGAGGCCATCAAGAACAACACCATCACCTTAGGGGTGGGCCCCGCCGGCACCGGCAAGACCTATCTGGCGGTGGCTGCGGCGGTGGCCGCCTTCCGGGAGAAGCAGATCAACCGCATCATCCTCACCCGCCCGGCGGTGGAGGCGGGGGAGCGGCTGGGCTTCCTCCCCGGCGACCTCCAGTCCAAGGTGGACCCCTACCTGCGGCCCCTGTACGACGCACTGTTCGACATGCTGGGGGCGGAGACCTACCAGAAATATTTAGAGAGAGGCAACATTGAGGTGGCTCCCCTGGCCTACATGCGGGGGCGCACCCTGGATGACAGTTTCATCATCCTGGACGAGGCCCAGAATACCAGCCGGGAGCAGATGAAGATGTTTTTGACCCGGCTGGGATTCGGATCCAAGATCGTCATCACCGGGGATATCACTCAGATCGACCTGCCGGCGGACAAGGTGTCCGGTCTGCGGGAGGCCATGCGGGTGCTCAAGGGAGTGGAGGATATTGCCATCTGCCAGCTCACCGGAGCGGACGTGGTGCGCCACGTCATCGTCCAGCGCATCATCCAGGCCTACGAGGAGGACGAGAAGCGCCGGGGAATCAAGCGGGAGCGAGACAAGCGGTGAGGAGGGCAGAGCATGAACCATGAGCTGATCATCGACAGCCAGGTGGAGGGCGCGGAGCCCTATGCTGCCTTACTGGAAAAGGTCATCCCTGCCGCCCTGGCTGCGGAGGGAGTGGGTTTCCCCTGGGAGGTGGACGTGCTGTTCACCGACGATGAGGGCATCCGCACCATCAACCGGGAGCAGCGGGGGGTGGACGCCCCCACCGATGTGCTCTCCTTTCCCATGTTTCAGCTGGAGCCGGGTGCGCCGCCCACCTTGGAGCAGGTAGAGGCTGACCCCGGTACGGGGCTGGTGCCCCTGGGGGACATGGTGATCTCCCTGGAGCGGGCGAAGGCCCAGGGGGAGGAGTACGGCCATGGGACGCAGCGGGAGGTGGCCTACCTGGCGGTCCACTCGGCGCTCCACCTACTGGGATATGACCATCTGGACGAGGGAGTGCAGAAGCGCCAGATGCGCGCCCGGGAGGAGGCCATTCTGGGACAGCTGGGCCTGGTCCGGCAGGCATGGGAACCGGAGGAAGGAGGGGCGGTATGAGGCGCGCGTACAGGACGCTGGCGGCGGGGCTGCTGGCCGCCCTGCTGTTTCTGGCGGGGTGCGCCGGGACGGCGGAGGAGAGCGAGGCGCCCGGCGGGACCCAGACGGCTCAGCCCACCCAGGGGACAAGCCCCTCGGAGGGGGCCGCTCCCACCCTGGAGCCGGGACCCACTCCGGAGCAAACCCAGGAGACGGAGCTGGGGCAGGAGGAGCTGTTTGCCGCCCTGGCGGGGGAGAGCGTGATGGGCCTGGTTCTCTTGGAACCCACTTCGGAGGAGCTGGCCCTGGCGGCCGAGGTGGAGGAGGTGTTCCCGCCCCAGGAGTACGGGGAGCGGATGCTCGTCGTCCCCCGCCTGCCGGACAGCACCGTCATCATCCAGCGGCTGGACTATGACCAGGAGGGGACCCTGACCGGGGCGGAGGAGATCTGGCGCAGCCAGAGCCAGCCCGCCGCGGTCCTCCTCCAGCAGGACATCCCTGAGGGCTACCCCACCCTCCGGATCGTCATCCAGTCCGGTGAACGCACCGGCACCTATGATGTGAGCTATTACGGAAAGGGGGACGGTCGGCGGGACTTCTATGTCTGGCTGGACCGGGAAGACTGAGCGAATCAAGCGGCCGGAAGGCAAAACGGCGAGGCTCAATGCCGTCAAATAAAGGAAAGTTGAGGATCATCTATGTCAGACATCAAGAAATGTGGAATCATCACCCTGTGTGGGCGGCCCAACGTGGGCAAGTCCACCCTCACCAACACCTTAGTAGGGGAGAAGGTGGCCATCGTGTCCTCCAAGCCCCAGACTACCCGCAATCGGATCTGTGCCATTCTCAACCGGGGGGACAGTCAGTTCGTGTTCGTGGACACCCCAGGGCTGCACAAGGCGCGCACCCGACTGGGAGACTACATGGTGAAGGTGGTCCGCCAGAGCGTGGCCGACGTGGACGGGGTGTGCCTGCTGGTGGAGCCGGTGGCCCACATCGGCCCGCCGGAGGAGGAGCTCATCCGGCGCATCCAGGCCCTGGGCGCTCCGGCGGCCCTGGTCATCAACAAGATCGACACGGTGGAGAAGGAGGAGCTGCTGGCGGTGATGGCCCTCTACGGCCAGGCCCACGACTGGGACGCGGTGGTGCCTATCTCCGCCCGCACCGGCGAGGGAGTGGACGAGCTGCTGGAGGTGCTCGCCCGCTGGCTGCCCGAGGGGCCTCAGCTCTTCCCCGACGGCATGGTCACCGACCAGCCCGAGCGGCAGGTTATGGCGGAGATCGTCCGGGAGAAGCTGCTGCGCAACCTGGACAAGGAGATCCCCCACGGTACCGCCGTGGAGGTGACGAAATTCTCCCAGCGGGACGACGGCATCATCGACTGCCATGTGACCATTTACTGCGAGAAGGAGTCCCACAAGGGCATCATCATCGGTAAAAAGGGAGCCATGCTCAAGAAGATATCCACCCAGGCCCGGGAGGATATGGAGGCCTTCATGGGGGATAAGGTCTACCTGGAAGTGTGGATCAAGGTACAGGAGAGGTGGCGGGACGATGCGGCTGCCATCCGCAATTTCGGCTACACCGAGGATTGAAACGCGGAGGGAATGCCGCGCTGGTTTTTTAGCGCGCCAGAGTCGGCAGCCGGGGCTGTGGCGGAACGAGACAGATCATGGGGGGAGCGAAGTTGCTTCAGATCATCACAGCAGCAGACGAGGATGTGGTAAAGCGCCTGTTGGAGGTTTACCGGGAATCCATGGACGACCTGGCGGGAAATTTTGAAAGCCCCGCGGAGATGGAATGGGCATATGGGGCCTTTCTGCGGGAGTTTGTCCGTCGCCCGGGTCAGTTGCTTCTGGTAGAGCAGGGGCAGGGGCACTGGGGCAGCGCCCTGCGGGCGGTGGAAGTCCAGACGGGACAGTGGTTCCTTGAGGCGGTGGAGACGAATCCCAGGGACCGGGGCAAAGGCTGGGGGAAAGCGCTGCTGATCCATACGGTGCAAGAGCTGGAGCGCCGGGGAGCCTGGGAACTGTTCAGCCTCATCCACCCGGACAATGGCCCGTCTATTGCTGCCCATGAGGCTGCCGGGTTTTCGGCCACAGAGCGCGACCCGGTGAACGGCTGGGGGGAGCGGGAGGATAAGTGCGTTCTCTATGCCCTGTGCCCCGTCGCACGGCGGGAGAGGACATCGCCATGCACCTGACCACCAACGCCCTGGTGCTGCGGGAAGTGAACTATAAGGAATCGGACAAGATCCTCACCGTCCTCACCGACCAGGAGGGCAAACTCACTGTGTCCGCCCGGGGCTGCCGGAAGAAGGGCAGCGCCATCGCCGCCCCCTGCCAGCTGCTGGTGTACTCGGAGATGACCCTGTATGAGTACCAGGGGCGCTGGGCGGTGAAGGAGGCGGCTACCCAGCGGCGGTTTGACGGGGTGCGCTCCGACCTGGACAAGCTGGCCTTGGCCAGCTATTTTGCCGAGGTCATTGAGCTGCTTGCTGAGGAGGGCCAGAGAGAGCCGGGCCTGCTCTCCCTCATCCTCAACTGCCTCCACGCCCTGGATCAGATGGACCTGCCATTGGGACTGATCAAGACCGCCTTTGAGTGGAAGACCATGGCCCTGGCGGGGTACGAGCCCATGACGGAGGAGTGCGCCGTGTGCGGCCGGCCCGACCTGGAGGACCCCAGTCTGCTGCTCAGCCAGGGGGTGGTGTGCTGCGAGGCCTGCCGGGGCGGAGCGGGGGAGGGGACGGCCATGCCCCTGACTGGTGCCGCCCTGGCTGCCCTACGGCACATTGTGGGAGGCAGTCCCAAGCGGCTGTTCTCCTTCCGGGTAGACGACAGATCCCTGGAGCAGCTGGAGGCAGCCTCCGAGGCCTACCTGCTCACCCAGCTGGAGCGGGGATTTCGCACCCTGGACTTCTATAAGGGGCTGAAACCCGTCCAGCCCCACAATCCAACTTAGGGAGAATCACCATGACGCAACTGTTTGAGAAATCCATTCATACCCTGGAATTGCCCCGGGTGCTGGACCTGTTGGCGGAGGAGGCGGTGACCGAGGAGGGCAAGGAGCGGTGCCGGACGGCTCTGCCCAGCGTGGATCGGTCGGAGGTGCAGCGACTCCAGAGCCAGACCTCGGCGGCCTTCGACCTGCTGGTGAAGGCGGGCAGCCCCGGCTTTTCTGGGGTGCGGCCGGTGTCCGCCGCCCTCCAGCGGGCGGATCGGGGGGGCAGCCTGAACACCCGAGAGCTGCTGGACATCGCCCAGGTGCTGCGCTGTGCCCGGTCGGTGCGTGAGTACGGCATGGGGGAGTCCACCGCCAAATCGGTGCTGGACGGCTACTTCCAGTCCCTCACCCCCAACCGGTTCCTGGAGGACAAAATCACCGGCGCCATCCTCAGCGAGGAGGAGATCGCCGACGCCGCCTCCCCAGAGCTGGCGGATATCCGCCGCCACATGCGGGCGGCGGCGGGCAAGGGGCGGG
>ERZ827492.1956-NODE-1956-length-15334-cov-3.560181_pt1 | contig 15334 bp, 12 predicted proteins | sample MGYA00519704_ERZ827492 | MGnify/ENA primary metagenome ERZ827492 (study PRJEB31778, sample SAMEA3449325) | human gut metagenome | biome: human gut; feature: human-associated habitat; material: faeces | place: United Kingdom | collected 2010/2012 ...
CTGTCGGCCGGGATGCCTCGACCTGACCAGTTCAACGGTCCGTTTACCTTCCCACTGGAAGGCAACGAGCGCCTGCACATGATCTGGTCGGATTCTCCATGCTGGGAGACCTGCTGGAACGGCGGAAACGCCATGCAGGATGCATTGCGTGACGAATCTATCGAGTTCGTCATCATCCAGCATCCGTGGCTTGAGAATGATTGCTACTTCGCGGACATCATTTTGCCGACGAACACCAAGTTCGAGACCGAAGACATCGGCACCGATAACGACAACGGCCAATGGACGCTCGTCTACTACGAGCAGCAGGCAATTCAGCCTCGACTGGAATCCATGTCTGACATGGAGGCAGTCGGCGAGGTTGCCAAGAAGCTCGAGAAGTATGGCGGCATCTACGAAAACCTCTACGAGCGCTATATGGGTGGCAAGACCTGCGAGGAATACATACAAGCGGGCTTTGAGAACACGGGCGCTGCACAGAAGATGGACTTCGAGGAGTTCAAGGAGAAGCAGTACTACGCCTTTCCCACGAAGGAAGACTGGCAGGACATGCCAGCTGGCCTTATCGGGTTTTATGAGGATCCCGAGGCAAATCCGCTCTCTACTCCGTCGGGCAAGCTGGAGTACTACTCGACCGCGCTTGCCCAGAGCTTCCCCGACGACAAGGAGCGAGGGCCTATTCCGCATTGGATTGACCAAGGCGCGGGACATGAGGAGCGCCAGTATCTCGAGCGTGGCCGCAAATACCCGTTCTTGCTGGTGTCGAACCATCCTCGTTGGCGCGTCCATGCAAATCTCGATGACGTCACGTGGTTCCGCGAGATGGAGGAGTACGTCAAGGTGACGGGGCCCGATGGCTACAAGTACGAGCCTGTTTGGGTGCATCCAAAGGATGCGGGCAAGCTCGGTCTCGAGACTGGTGACATCGTCCGGATTTACAACGAGCGTGGTTCGGTCATGGGCGGCGTTCGTGTGACCGAGCGCATCATGCCAGGTGCCATATCGCAAGATCACGGCGCCCGCGTTGATGGCATCGTGCTCGGAACGGGTGGTCTTGACCGTGGCGGAGCAAATAACCTGATTGCGCCCACGGCGACCACTTCCCGACATGCTGCCGGTGAAGTTACGAGTGGATTTTTGGTCAACATCGAAAAGGTCGACGTGTTTGCGCTTGCCAAGCGCTACCCCGAGGCGTTTGGTCGTCCCTATGACCCCGACTGTGGCCTGATTGCCTCGTCAAGACTCGTAGGGGAGGAATAGAGATGGGAAAGGTATTTGTATTCGACGTCTCCAAGTGCAGCGGTTGTCGCAATTGCCAGATTGCGTGCAAGGACGAGCACGTGGACAACGACTGGTCTCCCTATGCCAAGCCCCAGCCGGATATCGGCCAGTTTTGGAATCGCATCGAGGAGAAGGTGCGCGGCCAGGTTCCCAAGGTGAAAGTCGCCTACACCTTGCGCATGTGTCAGCACTGCGACGATGCGCCGTGCATGAAGGCCGCGCCCGATGCGGTCTACAAGCGTGATGACGGGCTTGTCATCATCGATCCGGAAAAGGCGAAGGGCTGCGAAAAGCTCGTGAATGCGTGTCCGTATGGAGCGATTTTCTGGAACAAGGAGCTCGAGATTCCTCAGAAATGTACTGGTTGTGCACACCTGGTGGATGCCGGGCGTGTTCCTCACTGCGTGGACGTGTGTGCTCATGGCGCCATCAGATTTGGGGACGAGGAAGAGTTTGCTGACGAGATTGCTCAGGCGCAGCCTCTTGATCCCGAACGCGGCGATAGTGACAGACCGCGTGTCTACTACCTCAACATGCCCAAGCGCTTCCTCGCCGGAATCGTCATCGATCCCGAAGAGGACGAGGTGATTGTCGGCGCAAAGGTTACGGCGGAAAACGTCGATACCGGCGAGGTTCTGGTGACGCAGAGCGACGAGTTTGGGGATTTCTGGTTTCACCAGGTTGGTGCAGCAAAATGGCGCGTCTATGTAGAGGCAGATGGATATATGACCCGCGTGTTCGATGAAACGACGCTGGAAGAGGACCGTAACACTGGTCCGCTTGAACTCTATAGAAATGCGTTCTAGTAAAGGAGGAAGGAGAAAGGAGGGTTGCGGGGCGTAAGATCTGCGCCCCGCAGGGCCAGTAAGTTACACACCAAATCAAAGGGGAAAGACATGGTGCAAGAAGCGGTAGCAGTCGCCAAGGACCAGACTGCAAAGTTTTTTAGCAAGGAGGGATTTCTAAACAAACGCGGCGTGGGTGTTATTCTCGGAATAATCATCCTCATCGTCGCGGCTTGTATCCCCGGATCGGATGCCATTTCGCACGAGGGCATCATGTCGATTGGCGCATTGCTGTTCGCCGTCGTGTTCTGGGTGTGCGGAGTGCTTCCCGTAGGCGTTACGGGTCTGCTCGCCCTGGTTATCTGTGTGTTGGCAGGGGCGGCCACAATGAAGACGGCGTTTGGCGCGTTTGGCAGCAACGTGATCTGGTTCATCGTTGCCATCTTTGCGCTGCCGGCGTTGCTCACAAAGACGAATTGGCCAGTGCGCCTCATCAACAAGCTGTTCAAGCTGACAGGCGATAGCTCGGAAAAGCTCGTGTTGGTCTTCATGATAGGTGCAGCAATCGTGTCGACGGTCATGTCCGATACTGCTGCAGTCGTTCTCTTCGTGGGCATCGCGTTTGTCATCCTGCGCTCGATCGACGCGCAGCCGGGAAAGTCGAATCTGGGCAAAGCGCTTATGATTGGCATCCCCGTCGGCGCTGTTATTGGTGGCGTCGTGACGCCCGCAGGCAGCTCGTTTAACATGCTTGCCTTGGGCATGATGCAGCAGGCGACCGGTCAGACGATTAGCTTCCTCGAGTGGATTATCATTGGTTTGCCGGTGGCCATCATAAGCATCCCGCTGTGCTGGTTCTCCATCGTGAAGATTCTCAAGCCCGAAAAGATCGACCAGATTGGTTATGACAACCTGCGCAAGGCAGGAGAGGAAGCTGGCAAGTCAACGACGTTTGAGAAGCGTGCCCTGTTCATGATTCTCATTCTGCCCGTGCTGTGGATTGTCGGCAGCTTCGTGCCTGTTCTCAACACGACGACCGTCGCCATCATCGGTCTTGCCATCATGTTCCTTCCCGGCGTCAATCTTCTGGAGTGGAAGGAATACGTCTCCCAGGTTCCGTGGCCCATCATTCTGATGATGGGCTCCGTCATGTCTCTGGGCGATATCGTTGCCGCGACAGGCGCCGCGCAGTTCGTGACGGATGCGTTCCTGAGCACGGGCGTTGCCGGACTTGACCTGACGTTGTTCCTGCTCGTGTGCGTCGTTGTCGTGTACCTGCTTCATACGATTGCCCCGGCTGGTGCTGCCATCCTGAGCCTCTTCCTGCCCATCATGATCGGCGTGTGCGCTTCGTACGGTATCTCGCCGGCCGTGCCCACCACCCTTCTTGCCTTCATCGTTGCCGGTAACTTTATCCTGCCGGTCAACCCCACGGTGCTCATCACCTTTGGCGAGGGCTACTTCACCTTTGGCGATATGGCCAAATCGGGCATCATCCCCGCCGTTATCTTCTGCGTCGTGATGGTGCTCTGGGTACCGTTTATTTGCGGGGTCATGGGCATCTAGCCGCTGACAACGATAAGGCGAGTCGCCAGGCACAGGGGCCCTCCTGCGTTTGGGCATCAGCCCAAGCCGGAGGGCCCCTTCTTACCGTTTCGATTCGAGGAGTATTTTGTGAAGGGTACGATCAAATATCAGAACTACATCGCTGTGTCGATTGTGCTGACGCTTGTCGGCATTGCCGTAGCACTTGGCCAGTTTAAGATTCCATCCATCATGCCGGCGATCATGGAGCGTTTCTCCATGAGTCTTGGCTCAGCGTCCATGCTCATGTCGGTGTTTACGCTGGCGGGTATCTTTTTGTCGCTCCCGACGGGTTTTCTTGCCCGTAGGTTTGGTTGCAAGAACATGCTCGTCATGGCCGTGCTCGTCATGGTCTGCGGCACTCTTATTGGCATGGTCGCGACTTCGGGGAATATGCTCATTGTCTCCCGTGCCATCGAGGGCGTGGCGCTTGTGTTTTGCAGCGTGAGCGGCCCATTGGTCTTGAGAAAGTACGTGAGACCCGAAAAGATTGGGTTCGCGAGCGGAGTTTGGTCGCTCTGGTTTTCGCTGGGCTCTTTTTTCGGAGGCGTCTTGACGCCGGGATTGTACGAGAACGTGGGCTTTTCCGGAACCTGGCTTGTTTTTGCCATCATCGTCTTTGCTGCCGGACTCGCGCTCTTTGTCTACCTCAGGCCGACTGACGGGCGCTTTATTGAGAAGGTGAGCTCTGCGACGGCGCATGAGGCAGACGAAGAAGCCGAGGAGGTGCTTTCCGAAAGCAAGCCGATTATCCGGGAGCTGTTTACGCGCAATGTCGTTTGCGTGTTGCTCGGCTTTTTGACCTTCAACATCGTCCTGATTTCGTTTCTCTCATTTAGTCCGACATTCTTGCAGAGCGAGGGCATGAGTCCGACGCTGGCCGGTTTTGCAAGCACCCTGCCCATGCTCATAGCCATTGTGAGTTCGGTTCTCTTTGGCGTGATTGCTGACAAGACCAAGCGCTACAAGCTTCTCATGGTTCTTTCGATGGTCGTTCTTGGACCCTGCGCTTTTGTGCTGCTGACAAATAGCGGTCCGGCGCTTTGGGTTGCGGCGAGCGTACTGGGAATCATCGGCCTGGGTGCGCCTCCGATGTACCTTATCCTTTATCCGGCGGTGGTTCCCGACAAGCGCTTGCTACCGGTTGCCATGGGCTTTCTTGTCATGACGCAGAGCCTGGGGCAATTCATAGGCACGCTGGTCATGCCCCTCATACTTGAAGCGGGCTGGATGGCGGCTGGTGTGTTTGTGCTGGTTGTGGGCTTGGCAGGAACGGCGATTCTCCTGTTCGTCAAGGATCCGGCCAAATGCGCATCATAGTCATTGAAATGCGGCAGGCGAGCTCGATGCACCTGCCACATTCTCGATTATCAAGATTAAGAACATTTCTCATGCCGGCTCATCGTGGTAGTCTTCGTGCTGACGATAGGCCGTTTGGTCATGACCGTGCTCGGTTTTTGAGGTGAGAGATGCGCTGCTGGGAAGACAGGGGTTGCCACGGGGCGATGTCGAAGGACTGCCCGCATGATGCCACGGGCATCTGCCCGCGCGACTGCATCAACACCATATGCGATTGCCCCTGGTACGAGCGCGCCAGCGCCATGGAAATGCTCGATGCCTATGACGTCGACTTCAGCGTGGCTCGCAAGGAGAACTGCCATAACTGCCGCTTCTTCCTCTCACGGGCTCCCAAGATTGCATAGCGAGGACGAGGGTGTCGGGGCTGCTTGTTCTGGCGAAAACTAGCGCTTGGGGCGCGTCTGCGCCAGGCGTGTGACAAGAATGAGCGGTTGTGGTGCAGCAGATGTGCCACAAGCGCTGCTTTTTGCCGTATCCTGCCAAGAACCCCCTGCTGTGGCACGTTCCGTGTGCCACAACCGCCAATCCTCGCCAGCAACAGTGTGAGCGCGCGCCACAAGCGTCAATTCTCGCCAGCAACGGTGCGAGCGTGTGCCACAAACGTCATTTCTCGTCAGCGCTGGCACGATTGGCTGCCGCGAATGAGACAGTGTCTCTGAGCAACTGTCTCATTTGCCTGGTCAGCGCGCCCTCTCATACACCCTCTCACTATCGAAAAACGTGCATGCTAGTTTGTGTATGACCCGTTTGCCCGGTTGTTGTCTCCCGCGACGATTGCATTGACGATGGCACTCACAATCGAAATCACGATGGACGCAAGAAATGCGCTGCCAAAGCCCGAAATCCAGAACCCGACGCCGAATAGCCCATTGGCAAGCCAGGCTGCAAGATACAGCAGTGCCGTGTTGACGATTAGATAGAAGATGCCCAGCGTGAAAACCGTGATGGGCAACGACAGAATCTGCAGTATCGGCTTGATTGATATGTTGATGAGCGACAGGATCAACGCGAAAATGACGATGCCGACCCAAGCGGAGTCACCGCCAATGATTTCGATGCCGGGAATGAGCCATACGGCTGCGGCAACGGCAATGGCAGTTACTATCCAGCGAATAAGAAACGACATGGCTACTCCTTTCACGAGCGACTATGGTGAGGTGTGCAGGCGAATTGCGCCTGACCTTCTTGAATCGCGTATATAATGACATTATACGCCAGCAAGATGAACGTGATCGGAGGTTCCCATGGCAGAGAACGAAACCCGGCAATCACGCAAGCGCGTGGCGATTGTCACAGGCGCCTCATCGGGGCTAGGACGGGAATTCGCCCGGCAGATAGACCTTCTCCAGCAAGTAGACGAACTGTGGCTCATCGCCCGCAACCATGACGCACTGCAAGAGATCGCCGACGCGCTCAGTTCTCCGGCGGTTCCCATCGTGGCAGACCTCACGAGCAAGGCAGATATCGCGGCTATCAAGCAGCGTCTGGCGGACTTCGATCCCGATGTGCGCTACCTCGTCAATGCCGCGGGGTTTGGCAAGTTCGGGGATTGGCAGAGCATCTCGGACGAGGCCGTCGATTCCATGATTGACCTCAACTGCCGTGGTCTTGTCGACATGACGCATGCGACACTGCCCTATATGGGTCGCGGCGCGCATATCGTGCAGGTTGCATCTGCCGCGGCTTTTGTCCCGCTTCCTCATATGAACGTATATGCAGCTACCAAGGCGTTCGTGCTGCGCTACACGCGTGCGCTGCGTTGGGAGCTGCACGGCACGGGAATCACGGCAACTGCGCTGTGTCCCACCTGGGTAAAGACAGGCTTCGAGAAGGTTGCCCGCGAGTCTGGCGGAGGCAGTGACGTACATCATCTGCTCGGTGCCCAGAAGGCTTCGACCGTCGTGTCTCGCGCGCTGCGAGCAAATCGTCTGCATATGGCGGTTGCCACGGCAAGCCCGCAGTCCTGTGCTTTGCGCATTATCGGGAAGGTTGTTCCCAACTGCATCAGCATGGCGGGCTGGGAGCTTGTGCGCCGCATTTAGGCGGCGAGGAGAAGGAGACGTCATGAATCTCTACGAAACGCCCGTCAATTCCGCGGCAGATGTGCAGGACATCATCGACGAGATCGGGACGTATTTTCGCACCGGTGTCACCTTGTCCGTCGATTTCAGGATTCGACAACTCAATCGCCTGGGGGCGTACTTGCGTGAGCATGAGCAAGAGGCGCTCGAGGCGCTCCATGCCGACCTGGGCAAGAGTGCCTTCGAGTCCTACGCCACCGAGCTCGGTCTCGTCTATGACGAGATTCGCACCTGCGTCAGGCACGTACGCGCATGGGCTCGACCCAAGCACGTACGCACGCCGTTGATGAACTTTCCGGCAACGTCCAAGGTCTATCCCTATCCCTTTGGCGTAGCCGCAGTGCTATCCCCATGGAATTATCCCATCCAGTTGGCGCTCGTGCCCCTGGTGGATGCCATCGCGGCCGGCAATTGCGTTGTCATGAAGCCGTCCAAGACCTCCGTGCACTCGAGCGCCTTCATCCGAAAGATGTGCGAGGAGGTCTTCGACTCGCGCTACGTCTTTTGTCTGCATGGCAGCGATGACATGAACAAATGGTTGCTTGAGGCCACCTTCGACAAGATCATGTTCACGGGCAGCCCGCACGTGGGTAAGCTCATCATGAAGCACGCGGCCGATTCACTCACGAGCGTCACCTTGGAGCTTGGTGGCAAGAGCCCGCTGTTCATCGCTGCGGACGCCAACGTGAAGCGTGCAGCGCAACGCGTGGCCTGGGGCAAGTGCCTCAATTCCGGACAGACCTGCGTGGCACCTGATTATGCCCTCGTTCACGTGAGCGTGATTGACGAATTCGTGCACTGGATGGGCCATTACCTGCATGAGTTCTACGGTGCGGACATCTTGGCAAGCCCCGACTATCCTCACATGATCAACAAAAAGCACTTCGACGAGGTGTGCGCCTACATCGACAATCGTCCCGCGGACTGCGCCGTCGCGCTTGGTGGTGGCAGAGACGCCACGACGCTCAAGATCGAACCGACCCTGCTTACGAACGTCACGATAGACGACCCGGTGATGGCCCAGGAGATATTCGGCCCCGTGCTCCCCATCATCGCATGGGACGATGTTGAGGACGCCATTGGCGTGACCCGCCACTTCGGGCACCCTCTTGCCTGCTACATCTTCTCGGAGAGCAGAGGATTCCAGCGCACGATTCTCGATAGAGTTCCCAGTGGTGGCGCCGTCATAAATGATGTGATCATTCACGTGGCCAACAGTCATATGGGATTCGGTGGCCTGCAGAACTCCGGCATCGGTGCCTATCACGGCAAGGTTGGATTCGACTGCTTCACGCACTACAAGTCGACCTCCAAGAAGACGACGCTTTTCGACATCCCCGTACGCAATCCGCCGTTCAACAAGATGTCGATGCGCATCCTGAAGCTCCTGGTCCCATCTCCGCGCTAGGGCACACGAGGGTGAACGAGGCTCTCCAGGCTAACGTTCTTTGCTCTAACAGAGAATGGTTAATTGAGGTTAATTGACAAGTCAAACCCCACCTGAAGTCTTGTATGTGCACTCTTTGCGTCCTAGAATATATTCAGGTTAGATAAACAAAAGGATGGTGGTCACAATGGTCGATACATTAGACGAGGACGCCCGCAAGGATCTCGAGCGCATCGAGGAGGAGGCAGCCGCCGAGGCTGCGGCCGCAGTCGAGGATTTTGACGCGATGGGCGAGGAAGAGGCCGCAGTCGATGCTGCCGAGACCGCCGCGACCTTCGAAGAGGCTGCGCAGAACAATTAGTCCGTCTGAGATAACCGGACAGACTACATCGAGGGGAAAGGAGCAGTCGCTTCTTTCCCCTCTTTGATATGCCTCTTCGTATGTCGTATCGTCATCGCCTAAGATGGGACTTTGCTGATTGCTTCCCACGCGAGCCGATCAAAGAGCTCTCGCTGACCATTTCTCGAACCGCGTTGCCAAAGATTGCGAGTGCGTGACCGCAAAGTGCCAAGGATTGCGGGCGAGTGACAGTATAAAGCGGTCACGGAGGGGCACTTCTTGGCTCTTGCCGGTCAAGCGCCCGCAATCCTTGGCATTGACATGCAAATTGCGATTAGCGGCCCATGGTCTTTGGCGACGATTGTCTGGTTCTTCGCCTGTCTTTTGTATTGCAATGTGTGGATTTGTGCTAGTATACGTATCCGCGCAAAAGCGCCGCATGCGGGCGTGGCGGAATGGCAGACGCGCTGGCTTCAGGTGCCAGTGGGCTTCGGCCCGTGAAGGTTCAACTCCTTTCGCCCGCACCATACAAGCATGAAAGGCCGACCCAAGTGGTCGGCCTTTTTCGTGGACTTCGGCGGTTTTATCCGCCGATTACCTATAATGTGCTACTGCATCTGTCAAAATGAACAGAAAACGAGGAGAGAGGCAAGATGCAAGGTCCGTTGATTCTGGATCGCTATCGACCCATAGAAGTTAAAGGCGAAGGTGGCAGCGGCAGGGTCGAAATCTGCTGGGACACGCGCATACAGCGTCGCGTCGCCATCAAGCGCATGCCCATCTCAAACGCGCAAGCAAATGGCGTCGTCACTGGTCTTTCCGAGGCCCGCACGGGCGCGATGCTCAGCCGCCCCTCCATCGTAAGCGTGTACGACTTCGACAGGGTCGATGATGAGGCATTCCTCATCATGGAAGCCATCGATGGCCCCTCCCTGGCACAGATCATTCACGACACCCCGGCGGGCAGCTTCGACCTCGACATCGCGGCGGCCATCATCCTCGCCGTCGGCGATGCAGTCGAGTTCGCGCACGAGAATCAGGTCCTGCACCTCGACATCAAGCCCGATAACATCCTCGTGAACCGCAACGGCGCCTGCAAGGTCAGCGACTTTGGCGTGTCCGAGCTCGCCGACGCGCAAGGCTTCCGCAAGGCAAGCGGCGGCACCATCGGCTACATGCCGCCCGAGCAGATGAACGGCCACATGCTCGACGAGCGCACCGACGAGTTTGCCCTGGCAGCCGTCGTGTACGAGATTCTCACGGGCAAGCGTCCCTTTGCGGCAAGTAGCCTCGATGCGAGCGCCAAGCTCATCCAGAAGTTCGATGTCGCCCCACCGTCTTCGGTGCGCCTTGACCTCGACCCGGGCATCGACAGCGTGCTGTTCACGGCGCTCTCGCCCGACCCAGAAGATCGTTACGACAGCATCGCGGATTTCCTCACCGCGCTCATGCCCTATCTGGGCAACGCCGCGCAGGGTAGCCGCCGTCTGCGCGAGATCGTTCAAGTAGACGATGAAGTTGTCGAGGAGCAGAGCTACGCGCCCAAGAAACGCGGCATCCTCGATCGCGTCTCGCCCAACCTGAGCGTCATCCTCGGACGCGTCATCGCCGCAGCGCTTTGCTGGTGGATCAGCACCTCGGCGTTTTTCAACATCACGATGATAGACACCAACATCGCCATGCTCATCGCACTGCTGCCGGCAGTTGCCGCAGCGGTCAAGCCCCCCTTCGGCGCCCTGCTTGCGATGCTCATTAATGGTGTTTCGCTCTTTCTCTGCCCCGTGCCCATGCCGGTGCTCGGCGTGGTTGCCATTGCGGCGGCCATCGCCTGGGTCGTGCTTTTCGGCAGGGAGGGCGTTGCCGACACCAATTGCGCGCTTGTCATCTCGCCCCTCGGCCTCGTCGGTTTTGCGCCGCTCGCGCCCATGATCGCCGGCTACTGTCTGCCGCCAAAACGCGCGCTTGGTGCCGCCGTCATTCAGGTCGTTCTCATGCTCACCGTAGGCAAGAACACGGGGCCAGAATTATTGTTTGGCAGCATCACGAGCATACCGACCTGGATTATGATATGTGGTTGGATTATCGCGACTGTACTTATGTCGGTGCTATGCGTGCGCGAGACACGTATACTGTCGATACTTGGTGCAATCTGCGCGGCGCTTATTCTGCTTATCGCGCAGGGTATTGGATTGACTATCTTGACCGGTTTCCCCGCCGGTCCGAGCGGCACGTGGGCCATTACTACGGTTCTTGCGTGCGTTGCAATGTGTGTCGTCGGCGTCCTTGGGTCGTCGGTACGTCATAAAGGAGAGTAGCAATGGGCATTTTTTCGAGGTTCGAGAACAAGGCCGAGGACGTCATCGAAGGTTCGGGCGGCCGCGGGCGCGGTGGCATCGAACCCGTCAAGCTTGCCAAACGCGCTTGTAAGGAAATGGAGCACGAGAAGATGATCGGCGTCGGGCACGAGTATGCCCCCACGCTCTACAACATCCTCGTGTCACCCGAAGACGATGCCGCGATGAGCGGATACTACCCCTCGCTTGCCGGCGAAATCGAGACCTACCTGACCGGCCAGGGCGCCCAGCGCGGCCTGGTCTTCGATTGCCCGCCGCTGGCGCGCTTCATCGTCGATGACGGCTTGCGCCGCGGCAAGTTCGACATCATCGCCGAGAGCGTCAGCCCGGCAATCATCGCCGAGCTCCGTCACGAGGAGATGGTGCGTTACGGCATCGAGCCGGATTACGACAACCTCGACAACTTCGACTTCGACCGCTCCCAGTCGCACTCGAGAAACCAGCAGCCGCAGGGAGCTGATTTCCAGGTTGACGATGGCTTCGCAGGAGAGCCCTTTGCGAGCGACTTTGACGAGCCTCTTTTCGACGCGCCCGCACCCATGCCTTCGGGTACCCCGGCCCCTGGTCCTGACGCATTCGCGAACGATGCCGTCGACAATGCGACGGATGATGCCGTCAGCGATGCCGCACCTGCCGATCAGCGTACTGTCATCCTCAACGAGCCCATGCCGCAGCAGCCTCAGGCCGTCCTCTACAACCTCAAGACGCAGCGCGTGTACCAGCTGCGTGATGATCGCACCGTCGTCGGTCGCGATACCAACTGCGACGTCATCATCGGTGACCCAAGCGTTTCGCGTCACCATGCCGAGGTCCTGCACAACGATTCTGGCTGGCTCATCCGTGATACCGGGTCAACCAACGGCATGATCGTCAACGGCATTGCCACGACGCAGTCGCGCATCTACGACGGTGACATCATCGATCTCGGTACCACCCAGCTCGAGTTCCAGGAGGGCTAAGCTCAGCATGGTCGATCTTCTTCTTCTGGCTGGCCGCCTGCTGCTCGTCGCCCTGCTCTACCTCTTCCTGTTCTTCGTCGTGAAGACGGGCGTCGGCCTCGTGCGCGGTCAGAACAAGAAGGAAAAGTCCTGGACGCTCAACGTCGAGAAAGGTCCGCGCACGCTCAAGGGCGTGCGTCTGACTATCGCCGGCCCCATCGTCATCGGCCGTGCTCCGGGCGCCGATATCGTCATCCCCACCGATTACGTCTCGGCACGTCATGCGCGCTTCTCGCTTTCGGGCAAGAGCCTTTCGGTCGAGGACCTCAACTCCACCAACGGCACCCTGCTCAACGGGCATCCCGTCACCAAGCCTGTCGCCTGCTCTGAGGGCGATATCGTTACCATCGGAAACGTCGATATAAAGATTGGCCGTCAATGAGTTTCAACTTCACCAAGCCCACCATGCCGCGTTCGTATGCTGCTCGCTCGGATGTCGGCAGCGTGCGCGAACACAACGAGGACAGCTATCTGGTCAAGACCCCGCTCTTCGTCGTCGCTGACGGTATGGGCGGCCATGAGGCCGGCGAGGTCGCGAGCAATATTGCCGTCACCACCATGGAAGCCCATGCGCCCAAGAGCACGAGCCCCGAAGCGCTTGCCGCGGCCGTCATCAAGGCAAACGAGGCCGTCTTGCGCGGCGCCCAGGACGGCACGGGCAAACCGGGCATGGGCACGACGCTCACCGCCGCCTTCGTCTTCGAGGACGAGGCAACCATCGCGCAGGTGGGCGACTCGCGCGCGTACCTGCTGCACGATGGCCAGCTCCAGCGCATTACGCGCGACCACTCGCTCGTGGCAGACCTTATCGAGCAGGGTCGTCTGACGGAGGCCGAGGCGCGTTTCCATCCGCAGCGCTCGGTCATCACGCGTGCTCTCGGCAGCGATCCGCACATGCAGCCCGACCTCTACACCCTGCACATCGAGGAGGGCGATCGACTGCTCCTGTGCTCCGATGGCCTATGCTCAATGATCTCCGATGAGGATATCGAGGAGATTCTGCTCGATAATCCAGCTCCCGCCCATGCCTGCGATGCGCTGGTCGAGGAGGCGATTATCGCCGGTGGCCTCGACAACGTCACCGTCATCGTCATCGACCCCCTCGGTGATCCTCCGAGCGAGAAGGACGAGGAGGATATCGTCGAGGAGCGCGTCGTTGGCCTTCCCGAAGACGCAAGGGCCGATGAGGAGGAGCCCGCCGCTCCTGCCGCTGCAGCCGCACCCGTTGAAGCTGCGCCCACGCAGGCGGCACACGCATCCAAGAGCAAGCCCAAGAAAAACGGCAAGGGTGGCAAGCACCATAAACCCAAGCACAGGGGCAGGATGGCACCGTTCATCTGGGCGCTTGCCTTCATCCTCATTCTCGCTGCCGCAGGCTTCGGATTCTACGCCTTCGCGCAGAACTCCTACTTCATCATCGCCGAAAACGGCGTCGTGAACGTCTACCGCGGCCTTCCCGGCGAGTTTGCCGGCATCTCGGTGTCCTGGCTCGAGTCTCAGGCTCCTGATATCGACGTGTCCAAGCTCACGCCCATGGTGCAGAGCAATCTGAAGAACGGCATTTCCGTCAACTCGCTTGACGAGGCAAACGAGAAGATTTCCGAGTTCCGTCTGCAGACCACGAAGGGCTAATCGTGCGTTCACGCCGGACGACAGAGCTATGGCTTCTCATAGCGGCAACACCCGTATTGTTGTTGCTGTTCCTCATGCTGCTCGTCAACGCGAACACGCCGTTGACGTTCAACTCCTTTGCCGTGCCCATCGCGCTGGTCGTGAGCTTCTTCGTCGCGCATCTGGCGCTGCGCCGATTTGCGCCCAACGCAGACCCGGCGATCTTGCCCATAGCGTTTCTGCTGTGCGGCATAGGCATATGCTTTGTGCTGCGCCTTGCGCCCGATAGCGCCGGACGTCAAATCATCTGGCTCTTCGCCGGCATCGCGCTCATGGTCGCGACCATCATTCTCGTGCCCAGCGTCGAGCGTCTGGGGCGCTACAAGTACACCTGCCTGCTCTTCGGCCTCATATTGCTGCTGTTGCCGGTCGTTCCGTTTATCGGAGCGGAATACAACGGCTCGCGCATCTGGCTGTCGATTTTCGGGCTTTCGTTCCAGCCCGGCGAAATCGCCAAGATTTTCGTCGTCCTGTTTCTCGCCGCCTATCTCGCCGACAACCGCGAGCTGCTGAGCGTCATGCGCCGTAGCCGCTCCGGCCTCAAGTACCCTGACTTCCGCGCGCTCATACCGTTGCTTGCGATGTGGATCATCGCCATGCTCATCGTCATCCTCGAGCGCGACCTGGGAAGCGCCCTGCTGTTCTTCGGCATCTTCCTCGTGATGGTCTACGTCTGCACCGGCAGGCTCTCCTACGTGCTCATCGGCATTGTGCTCGTCGCCATTGGCGGCGTGGGTCTCTACACGCTCTTTCCGCACGTGCAGACGCGCATCGCAATCTGGCTCAACCCCTTTGCCGATCCAGGCGGCTCGGGCTATCAGCTCGTGCAGTCGCTGTACTCGCTTGCCGATGGTGGCCTGTTTGGTTGCGGCATCGGCCGTGGCATGCCCACCTTCATCCCCGAGGTGGAGAGCGACTTCATTTTTTCGGCCATCGCCGAGGAGATGGGCCTGCTTGGCGCATCGGGCGTCATCTTCTTGTTCATGCTCTTTGCCGTGCGCGGATTTCTCACCGCAGCACGCGCCAAATCCGACATGGCGGCCTTCACGGCTGTCGGCCTCACCACGTCCATCTGCCTGCAGGCCTTCATCATCATCGGTGGCGTCACGGGCTTTATCCCGCTTACGGGTCTGACGCTTCCCTTCATGAGCCAAGGTGGCTCGTCGCTGCTCTCGAGCTTCATCATCGTCGGCCTGCTGCTCTGCGCTGGCAATGAGGGAACCGGTCTGCAAACCGAGATGACGAGCACTACCACGATCAAGACTCCGGGCGAGACGGGCGTTCTGGGCCGTTCGGCCCTGGGCAAGCGCCTTACCAGGCTCATTACCGTCTTTGCGCTGCTCTTTGCCGCGCTTATCGCCAACCTCACCTACGTGCAGGTCGTGCAAGCCGATGACCTGCAAAATCGTAGCGGCAATAACCATACGCTGCAGCGCATCGCCGAGCAGCAGCGCGGCGCCATCGTCCCCTCCGACAACGTCGTGCTCGCCGAAT
>ERZ827492.1963-NODE-1963-length-15254-cov-4.717350_pt1 | contig 15254 bp, 14 predicted proteins | sample MGYA00519704_ERZ827492 | MGnify/ENA primary metagenome ERZ827492 (study PRJEB31778, sample SAMEA3449325) | human gut metagenome | biome: human gut; feature: human-associated habitat; material: faeces | place: United Kingdom | collected 2010/2012 ...
ATGTTTTTAAAGTGGGATAAAGTTGAAAAATGGCTTGAAAGAAAGGTATAATGTAAAAGTGTTGGAAGGAGATTTAGATTATGCCACATCTATTTGAGTCTAAAGATAGTTTTAAGGAAAGCTTTAAAGAAGCTGTTTCTGATGCCTATGGACGTGATTTTGAAGATACATATCCTGAAGAGAGATATATTGTCCTAGGTAACATGATTCGTGATTTTGCCGGAGAGCATTGGAGAGAAACTAAAAATGCGATCAAGAAAACAGAATCAAAACAGCTTTATTATTTTTCTATGGAATTCTTGATGGGTCGTTTAATGACTAGCAACCTAATGAACCTAAACATCTATGATGTTGTTAAAGATGGTTTAAAAGATTTAGGTATGGACATCAATGAAATGGAAAACATTGAAAGTGATGCAGGATTAGGAAATGGTGGTTTAGGAAGACTTGCCGCATGTTTCATGGATTCATTAGCATCTCTTGATTTGCCAGGACATGGTAACTGTATTCGTTACCGTTATGGTTTGTTCAAACAAAAAATTGAAAACAACCAACAGGTTGAATTGCCAGACTGCTGGTTAAAGAATGGTAATGTTTGGGAAGTATGGAAACCTCAGCATGCCGTAAAAGTTAAATTTGGTGGTTACGTAGATGGATACATGGATGGATATGGAAAATTCCATGCTCAACATCATCCAGAATTTGTCGTACGTGCTGTACCTTATGATGAACCAATCGTTGGATATCATACAACGACCACAAATACACTTCGCTTATGGGATGCAGAAGTTGATGAAGATTCTGTAAACTCAGGTGGATTAAATGAATATTTGAATCAAGTAACAGCTATTACAGCCAATGTATATCCTGATGATTCAACAATCGAAGGAAAACGTTTACGTTTAACACAAGAATATTTCTTTGTATGTGCTGGAATTGATCAAATTATTCGTTCACACTTACGTGTATACCCAAGCTTAGATAATTTAGGTGATAAAGTTGCGATTCAGTTAAATGATACACACCCTGTATTAGTTATTCCTGAATTAATGCGTGTATTACTAGATGATTACTTCTATGACTGGGATGATGCTTGGAATATCGTGACAAAGACTGTTGCGTATACAAACCACACAGTTATGGCAGAAGCACTTGAAAAATGGCCTCAAGACATGGTTCGTTCATTGTTGCCACGTCTATATATGATCATTGAAGAAATCAACCGTCGTTTCAAATATGACGTAGATCACAGAGGACTATGTGGAATCTTCAACAATGTTTCAATCTTAAAAGAAGGACAAGTTCACATGGCTAACTTGGCTGTTGTTGGTTCTCACAGTGTAAACGGTGTTGCGAAACTTCACTCTGAAATCTTAGTAAATGATGTATTCAAAGATTTTGTGACAATTTATCCAGATAAATTCAATAATAAGACAAATGGTATTACTCACCGTAGATGGTTATTGTTCTCAAACCCTCAATTGACTCAGTTGTTAGAAGAAACAATTGGAGATGAGTTCAAGACAAATCCAGAAAAATTAGAAGATTTAATGGAACACGTTGAAGATGATGCTTTACAAGCTAAATTCATGGATGTGAAATTAGAGCGTAAAAAGATTTTGGCTGCCTATGTAAAAGAAAACTTAGGTATTGATATTGATGTGAATTCAATCTTTGACTGCCAAGCTAAACGTCTTCACGCATACAAACGTCAATTATTAAATATCTTCCACGTTATGTATTTATACTTAAGAATGAAACAGGATCCTTCATTTAGAATTTACCCTCGTACATTCTTCTATTCTGCAAAAGCAACAGCAAGTTATGATTTAGCGAAGGAAATTATTAAATTGATCAACATGGTTGCCAATGTTGTTAATAATGACCCAGAAATTTCTAAATACATGAAGGTTGTCTTCATTCCTAACTACTCTGTATCCATTGCTGAAATCTTATTGAATGCGGCAGATGTTTCTGAACAGATTTCTACGGCTGGTAAAGAAGCAAGTGGTACAGGAAACATGAAGTACATGATGAATGGTGCAATCACTCTTGGTACACTTGATGGAGCTAACGTTGAAATCGTTGAGCGTGTTGGATACGAAAATGCAGAAATCTTTGGCTTACATGTAGAAGACATCAATGAACTTCGTCATGAAAACTCATACAACGCATGGAACCTATACAATTCAAGCTACAATATTCGTATGGTAATTGATTCACTTAAGAATTGTACATGGTCAAATGATCCAAACGAATTTAAGTTGATCAACAACGACTTAATGATGCGTAACGATGAATTCTTCGTATTAGCTGACTTTGATGCATATGTATATGCACAAGAAAGAGTACAAGCTCGTTACATGGACAAGAGTCGTTGGGCTAAGACAATGTTAGTCAACATTGCCAAATCAGGATATTTCTCTAGTGATCGTACAATTAGCGAATACGCTAAAGAAATTTGGAATTTAAAACCATTGTCATTTGAAGACTAATTAAAAAAACAGATCATATTTACCGAACAAAGGTGATATGATCTTTTTTTCATGGTAGAATGGTTTTATGAATGAAATTCTTTTTGCGGAAATCTACTATATATGTGTAGCTATCATGTTGATTCTAGGCTTTAAAACCTATCATTCCATGATGAAAAACAGTCAAAAAGTTAGCTTTTTGGCAGTTGTCTTTGTACATATTTTGTACATATATTATATTTTCAAACTGATTTAGTACGAATGACGACAAATGGTCAGGACCTGTTTCTAACTGAAATGAGCTTCTTGTTCTTTTCGCTATGCACACTTTCCTGGTTTAATTACATCCAAACAATGCTTGATATTCATTATGAAAAGAAATCGCAAACACTCTTTGCGATGCTTCCTGTGATTATAAGTGTTGTATTATTGTTGATAAATACATTGAATGGATGTTTATTTCAAATCGATTCATATGGAAATTTTCAAGAAGGACCACTCTATATTTTGTATGTATTTATAAACGATCTCTATTTTATGGTTGGAGCCTATCAAGCTTATGTGTATAGCCGTAAGGCAAAGAATTATCAACAAAAGAAATCAAATCAAATTTTAGGCATTTATATGGTGTCACTATTGTTGATTGGCACAATGCAAGATTTTTTCCGTGACATTCCTGTTTTTTGTGTAGGAACTAGTCTTAGTATCCTTATTGTATATATTAGTTTGGAAGAACAAATGATTTCTATTGATCCATTAACACAATTGAATAACCGTAATCGTATGGAACAGCATTTATTTGAGTGTGTAAGAAGTCAAGATTTAAATATGTACTTGTTAGTGCTGGACGTGAAAAGATTTAAGAAAATCAACGATGAGTATGGACATGTGCATGGGGATTTAGCATTAAAGGCCATTGCGAACTGTTTAAAAGAATCTTGTATTGAAAAAAGTGATTTTATTGCTCGCTATGGTGGGGATGAATTTGTGATTGTGTATAAAGGAAATGATGTAGAAGGTTTGTGCCAAAGAATTCATGCGTATATAAAAAAACTATCTTTTCCGTTTGATTTAGATGTGAGTATTGGATGTGCACCATATCACAAAGATATACATAAATGGAATGATTGGTTTATTGAAGCTGATAAACAATTATATAATGAAAAGAAAAAATTGAAAGACCGGTGATCCGGTCTTTATTCATACCAAGCAATCGCTCGAATAGGAAAGCCTTCACAGTTTTCAATTTTAAGTGGGAAACAACTAAACCAAAATAAATCATTTCCGCATTGATCTAAGTTGGTAAGATTTTCGATATTCACAATATCTGTATCTTTAAATAATGCTTTGTGTCGATTCAGATTATTATCACGCAGGGGGTCTAATCCCATTACGTCAAAGCCAATGCCTTTGAAATTACTATTTAGAATGAATTCTAAGACTGTGTCATCTATGCACGGGTAATCATTAAAATAGGTATCTAAATTCCAACGTTTGTCCCAACCAAGATTGAAGAGAAGAAAATCAGCCAACTTGGCTTTATCTATATTGATTTTATCGATTGTGATGGCTTGTCCTTCTTTTAAATCTCTACAATCAACGACAAGAGCTTTGCCGATGAATTGTTCTGGGGAGAATTGATCTAAAGTCTTTCTGTTCGCAAAAATATGAGCCGGTGGATCCATGTGTGTTCCTACATGAGAATTGATTTAGATGAATGTTTCTTTAAAACCATCCTTTTCGTAGGTGCTTTTTGTGGTTAATTTTGTGTTTCACTACCCGGAAAGACGGGCATATCTTCCGAAATAGTATGTGTTAAATCAATGACTTTCATAATTTACCTCCAATTACTATTTAACCACATCTTTTATCTGTATTGTGTTAAAATGATAAGTACAGGTGATGAATTATGAAAAGAATATTATTATTAGGAGCTACAGGCTCTATCGGTTTACAAACAGTGGATGTGATTGAACAACATCCAGACCAATTTTGTCTAGTTGGTATTGCGGCTGGACATCAAGTGGATGTAATGCAGAAAATCATTGATAAACATCCTACCATTCAGGTAGCTGGTATTTCAGATGTTTCAAAGGCTAAAGAATTAAGTGGTGTTACTGTTTATAGTGGCAATGAAGCCATGGTTCAATGTATTGAAAACTGTGAATATGATTTGTTGGTGAATGCTGTTGTTGGATTTAGAGGATTAAAGCCTACCTTAACATCTTTAAAAAAAGGAATTGATGTGGCATTGGCTAATAAAGAAAGCTTGGTTGCGGGCGGTGTTTTGGTGCGTCAGACATTGCAGGAAACAAACACCAAACTATATCCAATCGATTCAGAACACTCTGCCATCTTCCAATCCTTGCAGGGAAATCGTAGTGAAGATGTGAAGCGTTTAATTATTACGGCAAGTGGTGGTAGCTTTAGAGATAAGACAAGGGATGAGTTAAGTGATGTAACAGTAGAACAGACTTTAAAACATCCAAACTGGAATATGGGAAAACGAATCACAGTGGATAGTGCAACAATGGTCAATAAAGGTTTTGAAGTGATTGAAGCACACTATTTATTTGATTTGCCGTATGAAAAAATCGATACGGTGTTACATCGTCAAAGCATCGTGCATTCTATGGTTGAATACAATGACAACGCAATTATTGCACAACTTGGATCTGCCGATATGCGTTTACCAATTCAATATGCGTTATGTTATCCAGATCGTCCGGTGTTAAAGGAAGATCATCCTTTGGATATGACAAAAACAATGGATTTGAACTTTAAAGAAATGGATTATGTTCGTTATCCAATGTTGAAACTAGCCTATGAAATTGGTAAAAAAGAAGGAAATCTAGGTGCCGTATTTAATGGAGCGGATGAACAGGCAGTACAGCTATTTTTAGATAAAAAGATTTCATTTTTACAAATTGAAGAAAGTATTGAACAAGCTTGTAAGCAGGCAAAATATATTGAAAACCCTACAATTGAACAATTAGAAGCAACGGATGCGTGGGCTCGAAAGTTTGTTGTTGAATATTGGGACTAGACCAATTGATATTTTGGGAGTAAAATAGTGAAATGGAATGGAGGGTTTGTCGTGAATAAAGCAAAGGTTTATTGTGTCGCAAGTGCTGTAGCAGTTTGTGTGGCTTCAAATCCAAATATGGATGTGCTTGCCAAACAAGTACAGCCAGTAAAATTAGAAGAAAAAGCCCAACAGACAATTACTGCAGATGATTTTATCAAACAATATTTGAGTACAAAAGAAATTGTTAAAGATAGTACAAATAAAGATGTAGAAAAATATACATTGATCACTAAGGTGGATGAAAAGAATTATTCTTTTGTATTAGCAGGAGATCAATTGTTCAAAGTCTTGACTAAAGAAAATCAGGATCAAATCAAAACAGCTTATGAAACAGCATATACAGAAGCAGGTATGAAAAAAGCTGAAGGGTGTAAATTAAGCGCATATGAGATTGTTGTAGCTGAGGCCAATACATTGGCTAATACATTGATTCTAAACGCTAAAACTGCTTTAGATACATCTTTAAAAGATGCACAAAGTTTAGATTCTACAATCTTTACTGCAAATAGCTATGCCGCTTTAAAAACAGCGATGGATGAATCCAGCCTTTTGGTTCAATCAACAACTTCAACTTTAGAACAACTTACACAAGAGTTAGTGAAGCTGGATAATGCAAAAAAAGCATTGATCAATGTTTCTGGATTAAAAGCTATCGTAGATCAATCAAATACATATGTAAAAGATAGCTATACTAATAGAAGCTATACGGCATATGAAACAAGTTTGAATGAAGCTAAAAAGGTGTTAGAAAATGGTGCAAGTACTGTTGAAGACATTGAAAAGGCACAGTCTGCTTTAAATGCGGCAGCTGCTTCTTTAGTTAAAAAAGCGGATTTCTCTAAATTGAATGAAAAAGTGCAGGAAGCTAGTGAAGTCTTAGAATCCAATAAGGATATGCTTGAAGAAGAGTCTTATAATAACTTCAAGAAAGAATTGGATGATTGTAGTCTTGTACTTTCAAATGATGAATCAACACAGGCAAAAGTGGATGAAACGTTAGCACATCTAAATGCATATTTAGACGATAATACAAACTTTGTATACAAGGTGGTTACTTTAGAAGAAAAGGTTGCACCAAAAGTAGAAACAAGTAATGAATTATTAGTGCAAACACCAGTTGTACAAGAACAGCCGCAAGTTGTGGCTCCAACTGTAGAAAAAAAGAATGTGGAAGCTGCAAAAGTGGAAACAGTAGTCAAACAAGAGGTTACAAGTACGGCAGCTAATAATTTCATTAAGACATACTTAACGAGTGCAAGTGGAAATATCTTTACAAGTGCCAACAACTTGAATTATCAAAAGATTCTTTCTGCGATGCCTAGCTGGGTAAAATTATCTGCAACTGATAAAAATGCAGTGAATGCAGAATTGGTGAATAAAGTTGGTAAAAAGTATCAGCGTTTATTGCAGGAAGCACAAAAATTTAGTATGAATGCAGGAAAATATACGCCTGTAAATACATCAACAAACACAAATGTAACGATTTATTCATGGTTATGTATGATGTCTTTAGGTGTATTAACATTTGCACTAAAACGTTTAAGAAAACAAGATTAAGGGCTATGGCCCTTTTTTTCATGCTTAAAAATTGTTATAATAACGAAAGAAAGGCTTATAATTTTATGAAACAACAGAAATACAATTTTAAAGATCTAACTCTAGCATACTTTCAAAAAAAATCGAAATTGTATCGTGCAGGTGGATATAAATATGCCATTCCATTAAAACGGAATCTAAGAGATTACCAAAATCATTTCTTTGCGTTTTTGATGGATGTCAACATTTGTTTATTGCCTGTTTATATATGGGTTCTTGAGTTTTTATTAATTATGTGTGGATTGATTCCACCACACTTCTTTGATTTATTATTCTACTTAATGTTTGCCTTGTTATTTGTATCTAGTGTATTATTACTTGCGTTTTTTACAGCACGAACAAATGGGCAGTCATTTGGATATGCCATTATGGATTTGAAATTGGTTCGTAGAAACAAAAAAGAGGCGATGCCAATCCATTTGATCTTACGACAAGCATTGGGATTTGGTCTTCCTTTGATGATTTTAGGGTTCTTCTTTCAAGTGCCAGGAGTCATTTTATGGTGGGTCATCAATGGTATTGTTGTCTTAATCACTCCAAACCAACAAACTCTATTTGATTTGATTTTTGGTTTGGTTCCTGTAAATGAACCAGAGCAGGAGATTCGTTTTGAAACAAAGGCGGAACCAACTTTAGTAAAAGAAGAGTTGGTTGTGACTCCAATCGATTTACATATTCGTTCAAACTACAGTGATGATGGTTATTATGATGTAGAAGAATTATTCAAACAAGCCAAAGAAAATCGCTTGGAAGTTATCTCAATCACAGACCACAACTGTGCAAGAGCGAATGCGGCAGCGGTTCGTTTTTCAAGTTTGTACAACATTCAATATATTCCAGGCGTGGAAGTGGATGCACAATATAAAAGAATGCGAGTACGTATTCTAGGTTATTATATTGACTGGACGAATGAAGTGTTTGAAGTGTTAGAACAAAATTCTTTGAAGCGTGAAAAAGATTTATCCATGGAGCGTGTTGAAAAATTCGAAAATTACTCAGGTATTCGTATTGATGTAGATTCATTAATTTCAAATTCTCGTTTCCAAACTATTACACCAGCAGAAATCACAAAGATGGTGTTCCATAACGAAAGAACGCGTTTATTGCCTTTTGTGAAGAAGTATATTGATAGTTGTGAAAATGAGAGTGTTGCGATGTCTCGTTTTGAAACCGATGTATTTGGTAAGAATGGACCTTGTTATGTAAAGGCTAACTATCCGGATGCGAAAGCAGTCATTGATGCGATTCATAGTGCTGGAGGTATTGCGATTTTATCAAGCTGGCATTTAGATTATATTTCAGATGATGTTTTAGAAGAAATTGTGGATTTAGGTATGGATGGAGTGGAATGCTTCTCTAATGATATTCATGAACAAACGGTTGCGGCTGCCTTGAAGATTGTTCAGAAACGCAAATTATTCGTATCTTGTGGTAGTGATTATCATGGTCCTACTAAGCCAAAATATCATATGGGTGTTTCAAATTGTCCTGAAAAAGCTTTACCATTGGTAAAAATTTTGACAAAAGCTGCGAAATAAATTTGCTCAAAATACGTTTTATAGCGTATAATAAACAAGTCAATAAGCTTAGAAAAGAAGAGTATTTATATGGCGTACTAAAGAGAGCAGATGGTTTGGTGTGAATCTGCGTACAATATATAAAGAAGATGGTCTTGGAGCTTCTTTATCGATAGGTAGGTAAAGACGTATGCTGGCGTTAACAGCTTGAGGTGTGAAAACACAAACTAAGGTGGTACCACGAAGCTTTCGTCCTTGGATGAAGGCTTTTTTTATTTGTATGATAGGAGGAAATAAAGATGACACAAAAGAAAGAACCATTTTATTTAACAACGGCCATTGCGTATACATCAGGTAGACCTCACATTGGGAATACATATGAAATTATCTTGTCGGATGCGATTGCTCGTTTTAAAAGAGCACAAGGATATGATGTATTCTTCCAGACAGGTACAGATGAGCATGGTGTAAAAATTGAAGAAAAGGCAAAAGCTGCAGGTGTAAGTCCACAAGAATTCGTGGATGGTGTGGCTGCTCAAATTAAATCAAACTGGGATTTAATGAATACAAGCTATGATTATTTTGTACGTACTACAGATGATTATCACGTAAAAGAAGTACAAAGTATTTTTAAACGTTTATACGATCAAGGAGATATCTATAAAGGAACATACGAAGGATGGTATTGTACGCCTTGTGAATCATTCTGGACAGAATCTCAATTGGTAGATGGATGTTGCCCAGATTGTGGTCGTCCAGTTAAGAAGGCAAAAGAAGAAGCTTATTTCTTTAATATGCAAAAGTATGCGGATCGCTTAATTAAATACATTGAAGATCATCCTGATTTCATTCAACCAGAATCTCGTAAGAATGAAATGCTGAATAACTTCTTGCGTCCAGGATTACAAGACCTTTGTGTATCTCGTACATCATTTACATGGGGAGTTCCTGTTGACTTTGATCCAAAACACGTTGTATACGTTTGGATTGATGCATTAAGCAACTATATAACTACACTTGGCTATCATGCCAATGGTGTTAGTGATGAAAAGTTCAACAAATACTGGCCTGCAACACACATTATTGGTAAAGATATTTTGCGTTTCCACACAATTTATTGGCCAATTATTTTAATGGCTTTGGATTTACCTTTACCTAAGAAAGTATTTGGTCATCCATGGTTGCTTACGGGAAGTGACAAAATGTCTAAATCAAAAGGCAATGTGATTTATGCCGAAGATTTAGTGGCTCACTTTGGTGTAGATGCTGTTCGTTATTACTGTTTACACGAAATGCCATTTGCGCAAGATGGAACGATTACTTGGGAATTAATGATTGAAAGAATCAATTCGGACTTGGCAAACATTTTAGGAAACTTAGTATCTCGTACAATTGCGATGTCAAATAAATATTTTGGTGGTTTAGTCACAAATCCAAATGTATGTGAAGCAGTCGATGAAGAATTAAAAGCTTGTGCTTTAGAAACTAAGAAGAAAGTAGAAGCTAAGATGGAAGAACTTCGTGTTGGTGATGCATTAGATGAAGTATTCACATTGCTTCGTCGTACAAACAAGTACATTGATGAAACAATGCCTTGGGTACTCGCAAAAGATGAATCAAAACAAGATCGTTTAGCTACTGTTTTATATAACTTATTAGAATCTATTCGTATTTCAGCAGTATTATTACATTCATTCTTACCTGAAACTGCAGAAAAGATGTTCGCATATTTAAATACAAAAGTAACGGATTTAGATTCTTGTGAATCTTTTGGAAACTTAGAAACAAATATTCATGTAGTTGAAAAGTGTGAACCATTGTTTGCACGTATTGATGAAAAGAAATTTATGGAAGAGTTTAAGAAAGAAAAAGAAGCAGCTAAAAAAGAAGAGCCTAAAAAAGAAGAAAAAGTAGAAGAAGTTACGATTGATGATTTTGCGAAACTACAATTCAAAGTCGGTACGATTGTGAAGTGTGAACCACATCCAAAGGCAGATCGTTTATTGGTTGAACAAATTGATTTGGGTGGTGAAGTTCGTCAAATCGTTAGTGGTATTGCGAAACACTACAAGCCAGAAGAATTGATTGGAAAACAAGTTGTCGTAGTGACAAACTTAAAACCAGTAAAATTACGTGGTGTAGAATCATATGGTATGATTTTGTGTGCTACAGATGATAAAGACTTGTCATTTGTCACTCTCGCAAAAGAAATGCCTAATGGTGTAACTGTTCGCTAATGAATGATAAACAAAAGGTTGTTTTTAAACAATTACAGCTGGCTGGACTTGGCATTGTCGTCTTTGTGTTTGGCTTGTTGTATCAAGAAAAAGCCATTTCCATTGTAGGAATCTGTATCTTGATCTTTGGCTTATTAAGAACCTACTACATTAAAAAAGTAATTGATAAACTAGATGAGTAAATAATTGCTCATCTTTTTTTGCGCAAAATAAAAAAGGCGATGAACTCGCCTTGATTACTGCATTAAACGATGCATATTTTTAGCTTCATACATAGAATCGTCCATGGCTGATAAGAATGCATCGGTATTTTTACCGTTAAATTTAGCTATTCCAATCGAGAAAGATAAATGGAATGGTTCTTTTGATTTTATATTAAATTGTCGAACATTATATTTAATTTGTTTCTTTAAAGCCAAGGCTTCTTCATCTGATTTGAGTTTCGCAAAGATCACAAATTCATCTCCACCCATACGAATGGCAACTGAATCTTTATCGATCGAATGTTGTAGAATTATACCAAACTGTATGAGGGCATAATCACCTTTTAAATGTCCATATGTATCATTGATGGCTTTAAAGTCATTGATATCCATCATGAATCCATATACATGTTTCGTTTTATCGTTTTGTAGCTTATTCAGATAATGGTTCATGTATTTTCGATTGTAAAGCCCAGATAAATCATCAATAAAGGATATAGATATTTGAATTTCCATGTAAACTATGATAAATGCGATTGCGACACAAAGCCAAATCGTAGAAACTCCAAAGAAGAAACCTTGAATCATGGTACCAATCATACAAGGGATGATAAAGTAGTAAATGGGAAAGAATTCTACTAAAATGGAATCATATTTAGCTTTATGAACAGTATATATACTTTCGATATAATAAACAAAGACAAAAATATATAAAATAAAATTCATGGGACCACGAGTATATACATTTTCCTTTGAAATATCAAAGATGATACCCGTTCCCAATAAATTGATAATGATCAAGATTGTGGCAATGATCAATGGAATGGCTAAGATTCTTGATTTCTTCTTGATGCGCTCAAAATTTCTATGAATATGATATTCTACGAATAAACACCAACAATATCCGATGATGCCTGAGCTAGCTGAAGAAATTGTATTTGAGATATATTGTAAAATATGAAAGATAAAACCTGGGCGTGCATCAATGATAAAACTAAGCGTTTCATTGATCGTGGCAATAAAGGTAACTATAAGCATAAAGTTATAGGCTTTTTCATCAAACTGATTCGTTTGCGCAATTCGTATTCGATATAACAATAAGAAGAGTACTAAAAATGCCCCAGTCCCGTTTGCCACCAGTATCTCGGGTATGTTGATCATAATAAACTCCGTTTCCTTATGGTTAGATACTTTTATGATAATCCTCTTTATAAGAACTTGCAAATGAGAAATTGGTTCTTATGTAAATTAAAATTAACATAGATTAAGGATAAATTAAGCGTTGGATAAATGTCTGTTCAATCGTATCTAGTCATATTGTACTTTATTTAAAGTGTTTTATACTAAAGATGTAAGGGAGGTACAGATATGACTATGATTAAAAATTCAGTTGTAGAAATCTTTATTTTACTACTTTGCGCATGTACCGTTTTTATTTATACAATACCAGATACAACTCACACTTGGTTATTAAATTCAGTTGTGATTGTGGTAATGGGCATTTGTGTTCTTAGAATTGCACTTAAAATGATGAATAATAAATAATCTTGGCTTTTCCTGATGGGAAAGCCTTTTCTTGTGGTATATTATACATATGAAAAGATTTTTAAAAGATATTGCACAAGGTATATATGATGGACTACAAGAAAATGAAACTACACATAATCAATACAGTTTTCAAGAAATCTATGATGTAATCCAGGAATTTGTATCCTATCTTTTTGTTGGCTTGATTTTAAGCGTAGGAGCTGTTTTTTGGTATCCCTATTATAAGACGTTTATATCATTGGGTGCGGTACTCCTTCTTGTATGGGCATTTATCTTGTATTATTTTTTAAGTTCGAAAGATTTTAAAAAAATCAAAAAGAAATGAGGAAGAGGTATGCAGACTATTTTAGTTTTACTTGTGGCATTTGTCGCAGGCATTGAAGGCATCTTGGATGAGTTTGAATTTCATCAACCCATTGTTGCCTGTACTTTAATTGGTTTAGTGACGAACCATTTAGCAGAAGGATTATTATTAGGTGGATCTTTACAATTGATTGCCTTAGGGTGGGCCAATATTGGTGCGGCTGTTGCACCCGATGTATGTTTAGCGAGTGTGATTTCATCTATATTGATGATTCATGGCCTTGAAAGTGCAATTGAAGCTAGATATGTGATCGCATTTAGTATTGCCCTAGCGATTCCATTATCTTTAGTGGGGTTATCTTTGACAAAGGTATGTCGTAATTTAGCAATCCAACTTGTACATAAAATGGATGAAACAAAGAAAGTTTCTTATTATCAATGGATTGGTATTTGTGTGCAGGGAATTCGTGTTTTGATTCCGACGGTTGTATTATTATTGATCCCTTCATCTGTGATTTGTTCAATCTTGGAAATGATTCCATTGAGCGTTTATAAAGGATTATTAATTGGTTCTGGCGTCGTTTGTGTGGTTGGCTTTGCGATTGTAGCGAATGTATTAGGCTCTAAATTTACATATCCATTCTTTATGATTGGCTTTGGCTTGGCATGTATGACGAACCTATCTTTAATATCTTTATGCTTTATTGGTGGTGGCTTAGTTTGGCTATATATGTTGTTGAATGCCAAGGAACAATCAAGTAAAACAAGTGATGATCCGTTAGGGGACATCTTAAATGATTATGAATAGGTGGTTTATATGAAGAAGAGTACAAGATTAAAGGTTTGTTTAAACCATCAATATTTACAAGGTTCATGGAACTTTGAGCGTATGCAAAATGGCGGCTGGTGCTATGGCTTGCTTCCGGCATTAAAAGAATTATATCCAAACAAAGAAGATTATGATTTGGCTGTAGAGCGCCATTTAAAGTTCTATAATACACATCCATATGTTTCTGCTCCCATTGTTGGTATTGTCTTGGCTATGGAAGAAGAAAAGGCAAAAGGTGCTGATATTTCAGATACTTCCATTCAAGATGTAAAAATTGGTTTAATGGGACCGTTGGCAGGTGTAGGAGATCCAGTATTCTGGTTTACTATGCGTCCAATTCTTGCGGCTGTTGGTGCATCCCTTGCGTTATCACAAAATATTTTAGGCCCTATTTTCTTCTTTGTGGCATGGAACGTACTTCGTTTTGGCTTTCTTTGGATTACACAAGAACTGGGCTATAAGAAGGGTACTAAGTTGATTACGGACTTGTCCGATACATTCTTAAAGAACGTAACATTAGCTGCAAGTATGCTCGGAATGTTTGTGATTGGTATACTAGTTCAGAGATTTGTTTCAATCAATGTAGTAAACATTCAATCGGATTTAAATATGGTATTGCCTGGAGTTCTTTCTTTATGTCTATTCTTTGGTTGTACAAAGATACTAAAAAAAGGTTTTTCACCCGTATTATTAATTGTCATTTTATTTATTCTTTGTATCATTTTGGAAATGGCAGGAATCTTAGTGATTTAAGTCTAAAAATATGATTTATTTACGAGGAAAAAGATAAATCGGAAGTTGAGGGATAAAATATGGAAGTTCATCTTCCAGCTGATATATATATAGTTAATAAAGAGAGGTGCATATGCTATGCCAGGTATACTCGTGGTTGAAGATGATGAAAATTTAAATCGTGGAATTACATTTTCACTGAAAAAATCCGGATATGAGGTTTTTTCAGCAGAATCAGTGAAAAAAGCGAAAAGAATTGCAAGTGATAATAATGTGGATGTTACCATTTGTGATGTGAATCTTCCGGATGGGAATGGACTGGAATTTGTAAGGTGGATGAGATGCAATTATAATACATACATTATTTGTCTTACAGCACTAGATCAGGAGATGGATCAGGTCATGGGATATGAAGCAGGGGCAGATGATTATATTACAAAGCCGTTTAGTCTTTCGGTACTTCTTTTGAAAATAGAAGCACATTTCCGCCGCAGACAGGAGAAAACGGAAGCCGGAAAGATGATTTCGGGAGATATCGTATTTATCGCAGGAGAAATGAAAGTCCTGATAAAGAGTCGTGAAATCAGTCTGACAAAAACGGAGTTGAAAATGCTGACTTTTTTTCTTCAGAATCCGAAACAGATTCTTTCAAAAACACAAATATTGGAAAATGTGTTTGATCTGGAAGGGGATTTTGTGGATGAAAATACAATCGCTGTCAATATCA
>ERZ827492.1982-NODE-1982-length-15151-cov-3.878113_pt1 | contig 15151 bp, 14 predicted proteins | sample MGYA00519704_ERZ827492 | MGnify/ENA primary metagenome ERZ827492 (study PRJEB31778, sample SAMEA3449325) | human gut metagenome | biome: human gut; feature: human-associated habitat; material: faeces | place: United Kingdom | collected 2010/2012 ...
GGGGGCTACGCCCCTGCGACCCCATTTTCGATAAACAAGAGGTTTATCGACAGACTGAGGCCGCACCTTTATATCGGTGCGGTTTTTCTGTTGTTACGGACATTGATTAAACATTGAATATTCAGCTGCGTTGTGATATACTTAAACCATAAAGATATAAAACGCATAAACCTTGCTCATGATGAATTTTCTAAATATCGGAGGGAATACCGTGTTTGAAAAAATACCCGTAAAATAAATAACGTCACAGCAAAAAAAGTCAGAATTCCGCTTGTTGACGATAATGATATCGACATATAGAATTATTGCGGTAAACAAAGAAGAATGAACTCTCTTATACTACAGCAACAGAAAGAGGTAATTACTTTGGCACAATTTGATATAAAGGATGCTGTACTGAAAAAATGTCTGCTAAAAGAGGACGAAACTGTCATTACTGTGCCTGACGGTGTAACGACCATAGGCAAGGACGCCCTCTGCGGCTTACAGAGCGTTATTGCCGTTACGCTCCCGGAAAGTCTGAAAGTCATAAACGACGGCGCATTCTATGGCTGTTCATCGCTGACTTCTGTCACGTTGCCGGGCAGTGTTGAACGGCTCGGAAGCTGTGCTTTCGCCCAGTGCAGTGCACTCAATACAATATATCTTGATAACAAACTTACGGAAATCGGAAATTCTGCATTCTGGGGATGCACAAGCCTTGAAAGTATTGACATTCCCGCAGGCGTTACTAAGATAGGATATAATCTTTTCGGCAGTTGCCTGTCGCTGATATCGGTATCTCTGCCCGATACAGTTACAGAGCTTGATGAGCGAGCTTTCAAAGAGTGTACAAGCCTTGCTTGTATCACGCTTCCCGACAGTTTGATTAAAATAGGAAATATGGCATTTCTGAACTGCTACAACCTGAAATCGGTAAATATTCCCGACAGGTTGGAAAGTATAGGAGAAAAGGCATTCTTTATGTGCGAAAGCCTGCATGAACTTGAGATCCCGGACGGCATAGCTTCAGTCGGCGGCGACGCATTTTCCGATTGTGTAAGCGTTACCGTTAGAAGCACAATCAGCGGGAAACCGCTTTATAAAGCAGTTACGGCGACCGACGGATCATCGGCGTACAATTTTATATTGCGTAATATCTGGGGCAAAGACGGTTTTGACTTTGCGGCGCAGGATAATTATTTCCCCGCTTTGCAGGACGAAAATCTTCAATATGCGATAGCGTTTTCACGCCTTATGTACAGAGTGAATCTCAGCGCCTCAGCAGAGGAGCATTACCTTGATTTTCTGCATAATAATGCGGAAAACGCCGTGCGTTACTGTATTGCGCAGGACAGTGCCGAGCTACTCGGAATATGCAAGGAAAACGGCTTGATCACCGCCGGGAATGTAACAGGGCTTATTGAATTTGCAGACGAGCAGGGTAATACCTCTGCCGCCGCATTTCTTCTGACGGTTGCAAACAGTCCGGAACACGACAATTTTTGCGACCCGCTGTCATCGCTGGAACTATAGCCTTATATGTGATTTTATATACACGGTGCCGTTTTTGCGGGATGTACCTCGCTGAAGAAGCTGACTATTCCCGATACGGTGCGAGTTATAGAGCAACACGCATTTGCAAATTGTACTTCCCTTGAAAAGGTGACGCTAAGTGAAAATACCTTTATTTCACGGAGAATTTTTTACGGTTGCGAAAAAATACATATTTACTCATCTCAGACAGGCAACGAAATAACCGATTGGTACAACGGGATAACTTATTGAATCGACAAAGGAAGTGATTTTACGGATAAGGAATATGAAAAGGCAAAGGAGCGTGCCGAGAAGCTTTCGGCGCTTGCAACCGACATACTTATGCTGTCCCGCAATACGCTTGCCGTAAATCTCAGATTTCTTGACAACGCAATTAATAAGCTGCCGCTGAAACCGTCGATCATCACCGAAACTGTTGCTACTGACGGCAGATACATTTTCTATGACGAAAGCTATGTGCTGAAAAGCTATAAATCCGGATATAATCTGACACGGGCATATCTTCATATGATGCTTCATTGCGTGTTCCGCCACAATATTGTCGGTACGCTTGTAGACACGCTCAGGTGGAATCTGGCGTGCGATATCTCCGCTGAGAATATCATGAATGAGCTGGATATAAAGGCGCTTTCTTCGCCCCGACAAGTCAGACAGGGTAGTATTATCGATAAAATCAAAACGGATTGCCGGTTTGTCACCGCAGAGAAGATATATGACTATCTTCTGAGGAATGTTGACGATTTGCAGGTCTATGCCTGGTCGGAGCTGTTTGCGGAAGACGACCACAGAATCTGGTATGCAAAGCCGCCTGAAACAGAAGCTTCAACGCAGATCAAAAGCAATCCGGACAGCAAGGACGGCAACAGCCGGAACAGTAATGACATGAATTCTGATAACGGACAGTCGGGTAATGATACGGATAACAGCAATGGCAGCAACAGAAACGGTAACGCAGAAAATCCCGGAAATGAAGATGGAACGGGAAATGATATGCAGATGTCAGCTGAAACCGCCTCACAGCTTGAAAAGGACTGGAAAGAAATTTCGGAGAAAATGCAGATCGAAATAGAAGCGTTTTCAAAGGAAAAAGGCGATACAAGGGGCAGCTTCATTCAGAATCTGAACGCCGTCAACCGTGAGAAATACGACTATACGCAATTTCTGAAAAAATTCTCTGTAATGGGAGAAGCGATGCGTGTAAACGATGATGAGTTTGATTATATCTTCTACACCTACGGACTGAAATTATATGAGCGTATGCCGCTTATAGAACCGCTTGAATACAAGGAAGTAAAGCGAATAAAGGAATTTGTTATAGCAATCGATACATCGGGCTCGGTATCAGGCGAGCTTGTACAGAAATTCATTCAGAAGACGTACAATATCCTCAAAAACGAGGAAAGCTTTTTCACAAAGATAAATCTTCATATTATCCAGTGCGACACGGACATACAGGAGGACAGAAAGATAACCTCGCAGGAAGAGTTTGACGATTATCTTGCTGCAATGAAATTGCACGGATTCGGCGGTACGGATTTCCGCCCGGTATTCGCTTATGTTGATAAGCTGATACAAAGCAAAGAGTTTACAAATCTCAAGGGGCTTATATATCTTACAGACGGATACGGGGATTTTCCCGCAAGAAAACCGCCGTATGAAACGGCATTTGTATTCATAGACGATGAGTACAATAATCCCGATGTTCCGCCGTGGGCGATAAAGCTTGTTCTTCCGTCGGATGAGATCTAAAGGAGCAGAGTATGAATATAAAAGAAGCAAAAGAACAGATAAAGAATGCCATGACGGCATATTTCACAAAGGACGAAACGGGCGGCTATGCGATTCCTGTTGAAAAACAGCGCCCTGTATTTCTGATGGGACCTCCCGGAATAGGCAAGACTGCGATAATGGAGCAGGTAGCGTCGGAAATGGGAGTTGGTCTGCTGTCGTACTCCATGACGCACCACACAAGGCAATCCGCACTCGGACTGCCGTTCATTGTACACAAGAATTACGGCGGTAAGGAATATGACGTGTCGGAGTACACTATGTCGGAAATCATCTCGGCAGTGTATGACCTTATGGAAAATACGGGTGTAAAAGAGGGAATACTGTTCCTTGATGAGATAAATTGCGTATCAGAAACGCTCGCCCCGATTATGCTCCAGTTCCTGCAATACAAGGTGTTCGGCAGACACAGAGTGCCTGACGGCTGGATAATAGTCACTGCGGGAAATCCGCCCGAATACAATAATTCCGTCCGTGAGTTTGACATTGTAACGTGGGACAGACTGAAAAGAATTGACATCGAGCCTGATTTTACAGCGTGGAAAGAATACGCTTACAAGGCGGGCGTTCATGCCTCTGTGCTTACCTATCTTGAAATTAAGAAAGCGGATTTTTACCGCATAGAAAGTACGGTTGACGGAAAATCGTTCGTTACGGCGAGAGGCTGGGAAGACCTGTCGCAGATGATAACCCTGTATGAGAAAAATAATATCAAGGTCGACATAAAGCTTATTCGTCAGTACATACAGCACAATGTGACAGCGAGAAGCTTTGCGGAATATTACGACCTGTTCAACAAGTACAGGAGCGACTATCAGATAGACGAGATACTCAGCGGCAATGCAAGTGACAGCATAAAAGACAGGGCTGAAAACGCAAAGTTTGACGAGCGTTTATCCTTGCTCGGACTTATCCTTGACAGCGTTACGGCATCGGCAAAGCAGGTAACAGACGGCGAGGATATGCTCCGTGAAACGCTTGTAACGCTGAAAGAATTCAAACTGAGAACGCATGACAGCGATATTTCCGCAGAAAAGCTGATGAATGAGCTTATAGCGGTAAAGAAAAACGAGCTTGAAAACGGCAAGCAGTCGTCAAGCATTTCCGTATCACGTCAGAAAACGCTCGCAAGAGCAATATCACAGCTTGAGAATATGACTGCGCTCACAGTCGGCAAGGACGGAAAAACGGCGTTTGCGGATATCAGGAGCAGATATGACAGTCTTGTGTCTGAGCTTAAAATTTCGGCGAAAACGGCACGGGATAAGATGTCAAACGCATTTATTTTCTGCAATGAAGTGTACACCGACGGACAGGAAATGCTGATACTTGTAACCGAGCTTACCGCAAACAGCTACACGGCAAGATTTATTTCCGAGTTTGGATGTAAGGAGTATTACGAGCATAACAAGGCTCTGCTGTTTGTCGACAGAAGCAAGGAAATTATGCAGAGACTAGAGGAGTTCGGGGAGATATAAACTGAACTGTGCAGCGCTTCATTTTATAAACAAACATACTTTTTCTACAAGCTGAAATGCCGCCCTGATGAGCGGCATAGAGAGTCTGAATAATAAACTATGCAAATGCCAATAATAACCATAAAAAATTGAATGTAAATTGGTATGAAAAACAGAAATCACGGATTAAGCGAAAAGGAGCTCGTTCAGCTTCTGATGGCAGACTGTGAAAGCATAGGAGATATTCAGGCAAAACTGAAAAAGCTGTTTGCAGGAACGATCGAACAGATGCTTGAAGTGGAGATGGCTCTGGACGAGATAATCTGGCTGATTACTCTGCTTTGCAATCAGAGCATTGAGATACATAATCTCAGAAACAGCGAGAAAAAGCCGCTTCTCACCGAGGAAACCGTGGAACTCCTGACCTCCCCCGGCGAGCTTGCCGAATACAAGGACGCAATCACCGAAGCTATGCTGAAAGGCACAAAACGAAATGTAGAAAGCGATGATACCTCAAAAAACGCAGTAACAGCCGAGTGAACGACGCAGAACTGTTCACCCGGCTGTTCTATTACGGAACGGCGCAGCTGCACCTCGGTTCGGAGGAGGTGTGGCTTATGCCGTGCGGGTTTCTGCTGGATTTGTGGGAGTGTCATAAGCAGTTTATTGGAATCTCCAAACCTAAGCGGGAAGCGGATATTGACGAGATTGTGCCGATGGGAATTTGATTGGAAAAGCGGTTGAAAAATTTGAATTGATGTGGTATAATCAAAATATGGCAATTAAGTCTTTTTGTTTTTTTATGAAAGGAAAAAACTATGAAAGTATGGAGAATACATATCAAGAATGAAGTTGCTGTAGGATACACCAGACAGGATTTGTTGGATTTTTGCCAAAAGGAAAATTTGATAGGTGTGGGTTGGGGAGAAATCAAAACCAGAATCAATTCCGATTCAGCGATTCGACAACAGGCACAATATTATTCTAATGTGACGCCCGCTATAAAGGCACTTAATGCCATGAGGAAAATGGAAATAGATGATCTTATTTGGACTCGATTAGACAGCAGCCATTATTGTTTATGCCGTGTTACGGGACTATGGGTTGATAGCAAACCTACTGATAAGCATTATAAATTGGATGTTCCTAATTATGTAAATGTCGAATGGCTAAAAATAGGCATGGAACAAGATGTGCCGGGAAAAGTAGTTAGCAGTTTTCGCCCTGCTGCACCAGCGCAAGCAATTAGCGGTGTAGAAGATATTTCTATGTATATTTGGAACAAGAAATCTAATACAAACCATTACAGTGTAAGCAAAAAGGATACGAATTTTTGGTCTGTTCTTTCTGCTGAAGCCATCGAAGAAATTGTGTTGCTATATCTTCAGATAGAAAAAGGATATCACATTTTTTCGTCAACTGTAAAATACACTTTTCCAAAGTATGAGTGTCAAATGGTTAACGATAAGGGGTACCATGCTTATCCGCAAGTAAAGAGTGGTTCTGTCCCTTTGAACGCTAATGACTATATGGATACGATAAAAGATGATCCAAGTTCTGAGGTGTTCCTTTTTTCAACTTCAGAATCATATACGAAGAATAACAACAAGAATATTCATTTTATTTATAAGGAAGAAATGGAAAACTTTATAAAAAAATATCGAAAGGCTCTTCCTACTCTAACTTGCCATTGGATTGAATTTTGCGGTTTCTTTGATTGACCAATTACGATGTGACTAAAACAATTAAGGAGCAACCAAGATCTATGCTGTTGTAGATGAATTGGGCAATCCTGTTTGCTTTATGCTTACAGGTGGTCAGGTTCACGATTCCAAGACGGCAGTAGATGTTTTATCGGAAATTGACATATCCGGCAGTAATATTCTCGGTGATAAAGCCTATGGTACTGAAAAAATCAGAACTTACATTACCGGGCAAAATGCAAAATACACAATTCCGCCAAAGGAAAACAATTCTGACCCGTGGTATTGTGATTATTGGTTGTATAAGGAACGTCATCTGGTTGAGTGTTTTTTCAATAAAATCAAAGCTTTTCGCAGAGTTGCTACTCGTTATGATAAGCTTGCTTCATCGTTTCTTGTTTTCGTACACGTTGCTTCCATTTGGCTTTTGTCTAAATGATACAACTCTTTTGAGTTTTCAGATACGCTCTGGTATGGTGGCATTGAAATTTTAGTTGGGATGTGATATAATGAGGAAAATGGGTGCAAATCTGCCTTATAAATTTGGAGATGGCACATTCTTTTTTAGGAGCAAAAAAGAAATGACTAAAATACTTGTTCTGATTTCTGTGGTGATTTTTTTTACAGCCTGTACGGTAAAGACAACGGAAAATTTGACTGATGTAAGACATCCGTATGGTGTTTTTATCGGAGCAGAAAAGGAAAAACTGTTGTCGCTAAACAACTATGACGTTCTTGTTATTGATGCGGAATTATTGACAGCCGAGGACATTGATGTGATACACCAAAACGGAAACAACGAGATATATTCCTATCTTAATATTGGTTCAGTAGAAGACTTTCGCAGCTATTACAAAGAATTTTTGCCTTTTACCATAGGCGAATACAAGGATTGGGATAATGAAAAGTGGATAGATGTATCATCAGAAAAATGGCAGACACACATCGTTGAAGCAGCGGATGAACTGGTGGATAAGGGAGTTTCAGGACTATTTGTGGATAATACCGATGTTTACTATGCATTTCACGAGCAGAAAATATACAATGCGTTACTGGATATTTTCAACGCTTTTACTGAAAAAGGAATAAAGGTAATTGTGAATGGCGGCGATGTGTTTATAAGTGAAGTAATAAATAATCGCTCTATCCCAACTTGCATAAAAGCGGTTAATCAGGAAACCGTATTTACATCAATAAATTTCGATGATAAATCCTTTGGCGAAAATAATTTGGAGAATAGAGAGTATTTTATTGAATATCTTAATGTCTGCAAACAAAACGGTATGGATGTTTTGCTTATTGAATATGGCGCAAACGATAAACTGAGGGAAAAGGTCATGGATTACTGCAATAAAAATGATTATATATGCTATTTTGCTGACTCTTTGGCGCTTGATTGATAAACAGCCATTTCTCAATCAGATATATCTGCCGTAAATTAAGTGATATGCTGTGTTCGTTTTAGCATATTCAGCTGTAATAGTCAATGCAAAAGGGGAAGAGCGGAGCATTGAGAAATGAATGCACTGGCTCTACCCCAAAATCTGTGTAAACCACAAACGTGCATTAAGTGAAATCAGTAAGCTCAGGTAACATTTTGATGAGTCCGGAGCTTATTCATAGTAACATAAATCAATTGAGTTGTTAATAGGAACTGCTGTTGAAGCGGAGGGCCTGTCCGGACAGATCATCACCTTCGACGAAAGCTACGTCCGCAGACTGTTCAGCCGGATCACGATCTTCGATGACAAGGTGGTGTTTGCCTTCAAGGACGGGAAGGAAGTCACGATAAAGGAATAAAGCCCATAGATGCAGAAACACCTCCGAGCCGTTATGGTTCAGAGGTGTTTTTTGCTAATGTTCGCTCCCCGCCGCCGGTGATGGCAGTGTGGGAGCCTTGATGTATATATTTTCAAGTCTTTGATTCTTCTTTCTTCCTGTCTTTGATTACATAGGCAATAAAGAATCCGACCACGATGCCGATAAAATTACAGATCAAGTCATCAATATCGAAGCTTCTGCCAAATACCATCTGCAGCAGTTCTACAATGAATGGAACAGCGATGGCTACCACAAAGATGTTTTTTCTGTTGACTCTTTCTGTGACAAACGGGAGGAAAAACCCCAACGGTAAAAACATCGCTATGTTTCCTATGAGCATGGTTTTTACCCAACTGCCTATAGTGAGTTCACCTGATAATGCCTTTATAAGCGACGGTACTAAATTGAACCCGCCAAAGCTGAAAATCGGGAGCATTTCATCCCACCAGCCTAAGAGGATGCCATCAAAAAAGCTCAACCAGAAGTTTGCAGGTAAGACCACGAGGCTAATTAATCCCGTAAGATAACAGGTGAAAAGCAGCTTCATTATTTCTTTCAGCCACTCAACCTTGAGCTTGTTTCTCTTTACAGTGACCACTCTGATAATCAGATAAACGATTCCTACAAAGCATGTTATCGGCACAGCCTGAAAGAAATAACCCAGCACCGAGCCTGAATTCATTATTGATCTAAACCAGTTCAACATAATCTATTTCTTATCTCCTCCTATAGCCCTCGGACAACAAAACTACCGTTACAGCCCGATTTGACAACATAACGAGAGTATCAACCTCTCGAAAAGGACCAAATGACAACAATCCGATAGTCTCAATCTCACATTTTTGCCGTTGATAGCGAAAGAAGAGTTACAGCAACAAATTTCCTCAATTCTGCGCCCTCGCTCTGTGGAAACATATCTATGCCCCCGCTAAAGACATAAACCCGTAAATGCCCTTATTTCAAGCCTTTTTCACACTTTTACTTATGTACCTTAGTCAACATTACCACGCACTCAACATGCCTCGTATGCGGGAACATATCAAACGGCTGAATATCGGTCACTGTGTACTTTTTCGTTAGCGTTTTCAGATCCCTTGCCTGTGTAGCCGGATTGCAGGAAATATAAACTATTCTTTCCGGTGCGATTTTTACGAGCGAGTTTAAAAACTTTCTGTCCGCTCCCGTCCTTGCAGGGTCGAGAATCACTGCGTCATAATGCGTGCCGAGCTTTGCCTTCTTTTCAAGAAACTCGCCTGCATCGCCACGGTTAAAAGCAATGTTGCGGGTAAGCCCGTTTTCGTGACAGTTCTTTACTGCGTCACGGACGGCTGATGCGTTGTATTCAATGCCCTGTACCTGCTTTACATAGTCAGACGCAATTATGCCTATCGTGCCTATTCCGCTGTATGCGTCAAGCAGAACGTCCTTCTTCGTGAGCTTCGCCGCCTTTATAGCGTAGTCGTACAGCTTTTCGGTCTGTGCGTGATTTATCTGATAGAACGAGTGCGGAGATATTCTGAATCTTTTTCCGCAAAGAATATCCGTAATGTATCCCTCGCCGTAAAGTACCTCGTTATTTTCTCCGAGAAGAAGCATTTCGGGAGTGCGGTTTACCGAGAATGTTACAGTCGTAATATCCGGGAACCGCTTTACAAGCGCTTTCACGAAGTCGTGCTTTTTAGGGAACATTGAGTTTCCGCCGACAAGAGTAACCAGTATCTCTCCGGTATTCTTTCCGACACGGACAAGCACATGACGTAAAAAGCCACGCTCCGTACCCTCGTCATATGGATGTAATTTGAACGATCCGAGCAGCTCTCTTATGCCGACGATTATCTCGTCCGCACGCTTATCGTCAAGCATACAGCTGTCAATTCCGACAATGCCGTTTCTGGACGACTGATATACGCCGGAGATTATCCTGCCGTTTCTGTCAGAGCGGAATACCGCCTGCACCTTGTTTCTGTAGTTATACGGGTCGTCTGCGCCTATAATTTTAGATACCTTGCCGAAACCGCCGAGCAGCTTTTCGGTATCCTTCTGCTTCCATTCAAGCTGCTGTTCGTATGTCATGTTGGACAGCTGACAGCCACTGCATTTTTTTGCAACGGGACATTTCTTGTTTGCCATTTATATTTCCTGTTCTTTCTCCAAAAATTCTTCAAGACCCTCAAGATACATCTCCATATCCTTCCTCCCAAGCTCATAAACGCTTTTCAGCCTGTCGGGATTTCTCTCCGTTCTGCTTATCGTTATCGGCTCAGACGGACGGATAATAAACACCCTGCCGCTTTGTTCAAGTTCGCATAGCTTGTCTATGCTTTCGTTGTAGACATTGTGACGGTTTTCAAGCGCATTGCACAAGTCGGGAAATTTACCGTAGAACGAGCGTATCAGCAGCTTGTTCATCGGCTTTTTGCGGTAGTTCATATCACGGGTGAGGATTACCACCTGCTTTTTGTATCCCATTTCGGAAAAATGCTCAAACGGTATGCTGTCAGAAATTCCTCCGTCAAGATACGCTCTGCCTCCGATTATTACAGGCTTAGATATAAACGGCATCGAAGCAGAAGCACGGAGCATTTCCATATCCCGAAGTACGCTTTTTACCTGCAGATACTCCGGCTTTCCCGTTTTTACATCGGTCACCGTTGCATAAAAAGGCACGTCCGATTTCTGATAGGTTTCGTCATCGAATATATCAAGCTCGTTCGGCACTTTGTAATAGGCATATTCCGTGTTGAAAAAGTCGCCGCTTTTAAGTAACGGCTTTATCCCCATGTAGTTCCTGTCGCCGTTGAAGCGGCAGTTGTAGCGGATGACCCTGCCGTCCTGCCTTGACAGGAAATTCACTCCGAACACCGCACCTGCCGATGTTCCTATTATCCCGTCAAAATTTATATCGTTTTCAAGAAGTACGTCAAGTGCGCCTGCCGTGTACATTCCACGCATAGCGCCGCCTTCAAGCACAAGTCCTGTTTTCATAATGTTCTCCGTTAAATTTATTTGCCGTATTCGTTGTCAAATTCTTGTATTTCTCTGAGCATATCCTCAGTGCTGTCATCGCTCATATCGTACCATTCCATCTTTTTCAGGTACTTGCCGAGCCAGCTGTCGTGAAGCGCATTCGCCACAATTCCGACTTCGCTGAAAGAATCGTTACCGTCCCCGATAACAAAAGCAAGCCGCTTATTATCTGTCGGCACTTCTTTAAAATTACACCCTGCAAACGCTTCTCTTACTGTCTTATATACTGCATCCAAATCGTGTTGCTGTAAGCTCAGCACTTTTTCATCGTCTATTTCCACTGTGATTTTGTATAAGTAATCCATACCTGCCGCCTTCTCGGGTTACATATTTTTAGTACCGCCATATTTGACAACATCCGCCCGATACGCTATAATATTCAGTGCGACAAGCGGATGCGCTGTGATAATATTCTATCACTTTTCGATATTATTTGCAATACGAAAAAGTCCGCCCGAAAGGAAATAATAAACAATATGGCTGAAATAATAGATGTTGCCGATATAAATATACCCGAGCTTGAAATATACACTCACCTGACAGATGCACGGCTTCGCAAGGTGTATGAGTATGAACACGGAATATTCATAGCCGAAAGTCAGACGGTTATAGAAGTAGCCCTTGATGCAGGCTGTAAGCCTATTTCGATGTTCACAGACAGAAAGTATATCAATGACCGTGCAAACGGCATAATAGAGCGGTGCGGTGATATTCCGGTATATACCGCCGACAGTAAGATAATGTCCGGGCTTACAGGCTATGAGCTGACACGGGGAATGCTGTGCGCTATGGAGCGTCCTGCACCGAAAAGGGCAGAGGAGCTTTGCAAAAACGCACGAAGGATTGCCGTGCTCGAAAATATAGCCGATGTCAGCAACACAGGAGCAATAATTCGCTCTGCGGCGGCACTCGGCATAGACGCTGTGCTGATAACCCCGTCCTGCTGTGACCCTCTTTGCAGGAGAGCCATAAGAGTAAGTATGGGAACGGTATTTCTTATCCCGTGGGGATATATCGGAGAGGATGAGCATTGGTGGCAATCACACGGCCCCGCTTATCTTAATTCGCTCGGCTTTAAAACAGCGGCAATGGCACTCACAGATAACTCGGTAAGTATTGATGACAAGACGCTTCAGAGTGAGGAACGGCTTGCTATAATACTCGGCTCTGAGGGTTACGGACTGTCGCAGAAGACTATAGACGGCTGTGATTACACGGTAAAGATACCTATGTATCACGGTGTCGATTCGCTCAACGTCGGTGCGGCGGCCGCTGTCGCATTCAGAGAGCTGAGAGTAAGAGAATAATAAAAGGGCTGAATTGCAACTAAGCAGTTCAGCCCTTAGGCTGTCGAAAAACCTATATAATTTTTAAAAATGGGGTCGCAGGGGCGTAGCCCCCGTACAGGTCGTCAGCCATTTGTGCCACTGCATCGTGCAGTGGCTTTGTGTGGCTGACTGCAAGCATCCTTGCTTGGTCTAGGGGCGGTAGCCCCAGTAAAATCCCCCTTTCCCGGGGAAAGGGGGCAGGGGGATAGGGGTAGTGAGTTAGAAGTTTGTTTCAAAAACATACTTTTTCTACAATCTGAGGGCTGAATTGCAACTAAGCAGTTCAGCCCTTTTATTATTACATTATGAATATTAAGTTATCTTATAAAATCCGTTCTTACAACCGCACTTGTATCGGGCAGTGCAATGCCATTCTTTTTGCCAAGCTCAAAGCACTTCATCATCCATGCCATGTTTTTTGCAAGGTTCTGCATTGTCTGCATACCCTCAAGATCCTGTCCGGCTTCACCGGGTACTCTGCCGTATACCATGTTCCAGTAGGTAGAGCCGACAACAGGCATCTGTGCTATGCCGAAATACTTGTTCAGGCAATCGAACGATGCTGAACTGCCTCCTCGTCTTGCAACCGCAACCGATGCACCGGGCTTGAATCTGAAAGCCGCACCGCCTGCATAGAACGCTCTGTCAAGGAATGACAGTATACGTCCGCTCGGGTGAGCATAATATACCGGCGTGCCGAATACAAATCCGTCCGCTTCTTTAGCTTTTGCTATAAACTCATTAACATCGTCATCGTTGAAAGCACAGCCTTTTTCACTGCACTGTCCGCAGCCTATGCAATCTCTGACAGGCTTTCCGCCCATCTGAAATATCTCATATGAAATGCCCTCGTTTTCAAGCGTCCTGCCGACTTCAAGCAGTGCGGCATTGGTATTGCCGTTCGCCTTCGGGCTGCCGTTGAGCATCAATACCTTCATTAAAATCGCTCCTTCAAATAATATATTGCAATTTTGCGTTACAGATTATATCACCTTGAATAAAAATAGTCAAGGCAAAATTACAGCATAACTTCACGCTGTTTATCATTCCGTCATTCCCACAACCTGCTTATACATTTCTTCATCGTCATAAATAAGATAAAAGTCGGTTGGAACAAAGTATCTCTCCTGCAATACCGAGCTCAGTTCATCCGCAAATTTCTCCGTGCTTTCATACTTACGGGTTATGACCTTTTCGCTGTCTGTCGGATAAATTTTAAGTGCGGTATCGTTAAAGATTCTCTGCCATAATTCGCTGTGTCTGCCGCAGAAATGATACTCGGTTTTACCGAACTGAGTTATCATCAGCAGTGCCTCGTTTTCGATAAATTCGCTGTTATCGGTGTTGTTTACAATATAGAATATCTGCGCAATATGTTCCTTTACGGGTGTAATTGAACCTGTCAGCAATTCGGCGCCGTACAGATTATCCCGCAGCTTTTCACATCTGTCCATTTATTCTTCCTCCGGGTAAATTATGCCGTGTTCCTGCCTGAACCTTGTCATTATCTCCATAACATCGGCGGTATAGTCAAGGCACATTACGTTTTTGTCGCCGTTTACCGCCTTTTCCATATCGGTTATTTCATAGTAAAGCGCATCGGAATTTTCACCTGCGCTGACAAGCTCCGTCCTGCCGTCTGTATAGGTTATTTTTGCTTCCCGCGCTCTCGGATATTCCATGATCTCAATATAGCCGTTTTCGCAGGAAATCATAGCACGCTTGGGCTGTTTTGAATGGAGCGACAGCATAACGGTTGCCATCTGTCCCTCCTTGTCCGACAGCAAAAGGCTCGCCTGTTCGTCAACTCCCGTCGGTGCGGTTTTAAGCTGTGACAGCATATTATCCGGCTTTGAATCGAAAAACCAACGGATAACAGACAAGGCATACACGCCTATATCAAGCATCGCACCGCCTGCAAGGTTTCTGTTGAAAAAACGGTTTTTCATATCGTATTCCTTAAAACTGCCGAAATTCATCGTGATAAGATTCACCCTGCCGAGTGTGCCGCTTTTCAGAATTTCATTCAGCTTTTTATATATCGGCATATGATAAACCGTCATAGCTTCACCGATTACAACGTTGTTTTTGTCGGCAAGTGTGATAAGCTCACCGAGTTCGTCACTGTTCAATGTTATCGACTTTTCAACAAGAATATGCTTTTTATTTAAAATTGCTTTCTTCATAAAGCCGTAATGCGTGTTGTGCGGAGTGGTGATGTAGATTATATCGACATCGGGGTCGGTGAACATTTCGTCATAGCTGTCATACACCTTGCCGATATTGTATCTTTCGGCAAAAGCCACAGCCTTGCCGTGCGTCCTGTTACCTACGGCAAACAGATTTCTTCCGTTTTTTAGCATTGCGGCGGATGTTTCATTGGCTATAACGCCCGTGCCGAGTACCGCCCAGTTGTAGTTTTTCATAATATGCTCCTTATAAAGCCGTAATGCGTGTTGTGCGGAGTGGTGATGTAGATTATATCGACATC
>ERZ827492.1985-NODE-1985-length-15137-cov-3.008023_pt1 | contig 15137 bp, 11 predicted proteins | sample MGYA00519704_ERZ827492 | MGnify/ENA primary metagenome ERZ827492 (study PRJEB31778, sample SAMEA3449325) | human gut metagenome | biome: human gut; feature: human-associated habitat; material: faeces | place: United Kingdom | collected 2010/2012 ...
CATCGTGGAGGAAGAGGAGAAGTAGCTCCTTTGTCGCGCCGCTTCGAGCTTCCGTGTGCCGTTCGTGGACTTTCCCAGAAAGGCGCGATAATTTCCCTTGCGCCGAGGGTATAGGGGCGATATACTGTCAAATCGCGTCCAAACGAGAAATGATGCAAGACCATTTAGAAGTATAGAGTAGGAAAAGGCAATGGATATCATTCGCGCTATTGAGCAGCAGCAGATCAAGCAGGACCTCCCCGAGTTCCACGTGGGCGACAACGTGAAGGTTCACTACCGCATCACCGAGGGCAACCGCGAGCGTATCCAGGTGTTCCAGGGCGACGTCATCCGCCGTCAGGGCGAGTCGGTTCGCGAGACCTTCACCGTGCGCAAGATCAGCTTCTCCATCGGCGTGGAGCGCACCTTCCCCGTGCATTCCCCGAAGATCGAGAAGATCGAGGTCGTTCGTCATGGTGCCGTACGTCGTGCCAAGCTCTACTATCTGCGCGACAAGGTCGGCAAGGCCGCCCGTCTGCGTGAAAAGGGCTTCTAATCGGCCTCACCAAACAAGAACGCGAAGAGCTCCGCAGGGTACATACCGCGGAGCTCTATTCTTATATGCGCGAGCTTGCGCCTGAGGGCATCGTCGTCGGTATTGACGAGGTGGGCAGGGGAGCGTTGGCCGGCCCCCTCGTCGTTGCCTGCGTGGCCCTGCCCGACGAGCCGCAGATCGTGGGGCTCGATGACTCGAAGAAGCTCTCGCCCAAGCGACGCGAGGAGCTTGCCACGCAGGTTGACGAGCTGGCCCTTGGCGTGGGCATCGCACATGTCGAGCCCGAGGAGATCGATGCCTGCGGCATGGCCGCATCTCTACGCGTCGCGATGGTTCGCGCGCTTGCGGCGTGCAAATGCGACCTTGCCGTCCGTGGCAACGATGACGATATCGCCACAATCCCGTGCACATCCACGAGGGAGAGCTTTGCGTCGTCAAGGGCGACGGCAAAATTGCCTGCATCGCAGCGGCGAGCATCGCCGCGAAGGTCGCCCGCGACAAACTCATGTGCGCGTATGCCCAGGATTATCCGGCATATGGCTTCGAGGGCAACAAGGGCTATGGCTCTGCCGCGCACATTGCCGCGCTCAAGGAACACGGGGCAAGTAGCATCCACCGCCGGAGCTTTCTGGGCAACATACTCGCCGAGCAGCAGTCTCTGTTGTAGAATGTTGGGTCATGCGCGTATGGCCCGCGTGCACATATTACGAGCCTGCGCACACCATACACATCGAGGAAACTTGCATCGAACGTACAGGAGTCTTTAATGGCGCAACGCAAGTCGTCTGGAAGCGGGTCGGGCAAGAAGCCCGAGTCGGACAGCGAGAAGAAGAAGCGCGCGAAGGAGCGCGAGAGGGCTGCCAAGCAGCGAGCCAAGGACCGGGCAAGGCAGGAGAAGGACGCCGAGCGTTACCGCAAGGCAGCCGAGGCCGCACGTAAGCGCGCCGCTGACGAGCGCGCAAAACGCGCAGCTCAGGAAAACGACCCCGTCTATCAGGAGAAGAAGCGCAAGGAGGCCGAAAAGCTCAAGGAGCGCGGCAAGCGCGAGATGGAGAAGCAGCGCAAGCGCTCGGAGCGTCGAGGCGCCGCAGCCGCACGCTCCAAGGCAAAGATAGACGAGCGCGAAGCCCAGAAGAAGAACGGCATCTCGAGCGTGGAGCGCAAGCGTCGTCAGCGCGAATACGCCGATCTCGAACGTCGCCAGGCCCTTGCGAAGCAGAAGAAGGCCGGCGCCTCCAAATCCAAGCGCAATAGCAAGAGCCTCGCCTGCCTCGTCCTCATAATCATCCTTGCCATCGCCTCGGCAATCGCACTGTACCCGCCGCAAGACAAGATCACGATGGGTCTGGACATCCAAGGTGGCGTCTCCGTCAACCTCAAGGCATCGACCACCGATGGCTCGCCCATCACCGCCGAGCAGATGGAACAGACGCAGCTCGTCATCTCCAACCGCGTCAACGCGTCCGGTGCCGCCGCCGCGACCATTCAGCAGCAAGGCAGCGATGCCTTCCTCGTGCAGGTTCCGGGTGCGGCCGAGAATTCCCAGGCCATCCTCGACACGTTGAGTAGCCAGGGTGTTCTGGAGTTCGTGGATGTCTCCACCATTACCGACGAGACGGTACGCAACTACATCAACCAGGGTCTCACGGGCATGAACCTCAAGAAAGAGGGCGTGTCCTACACGCCGTTCATGACGGGCGAGAACGTCGAGAACGTCACGGTCGATCGTCCGCAGGCTTCGGCCGAGTACGCCGTCAACCTCCAGCTTGACGCGACGGGCACCTCCGAGTTTGCCTCGGTGACCCGCCAGCTCGTGAGCACTAACGGCAAGATCGCGATCTTGCTCGACGGCGTCGTCGAGTCGGCCCCGGCGGTCCAGTCTGCCATCACCAACGGTCAGGTGCAGATTACCGGCAACTACACCGTCGAAGAGGCAAACGCCCTCAAGACCATCATCGATTCCGGCTCGTTGCCCGTCTCGCTCTCCATCGAGCAAGCCTCGACGGTCGGCCCCACGCTCGGCCAGCAGGCGCTGTGGTCGGGCATACTCGCGGCCCTTATCGGCATCGCGCTTGTCGTGGTGTGGCTCCTCATCTTCTACAAGGGGCTTGGCTTGTTGCCCGCAGCGTCGATTTTCCTCATGTCCGTCGTGTACCTCGGCTTGCTTGCCCTGCTCTCCCAGGTGGGATGGTTCTCGCTCACCTTGCCTGGCATCGCGGGCATCATCGTCAACATAGGCATGTCCGCCGACTCCTCGATTCTCATCATGGAATGTTTCCACGAGCAGATACGCGAGGGCAAATCGGTCAAGACGGCGGCGACCGCGGGCGTCAAGGAAGGCATCTTCACCTCGCTTGATGCCGACGTGGTAACGCTCGTCTCGGCACTCATCCTCTACTTCTTCGCCATGGGTGACGTTCGCGGCTTCGGCCTCACGCTGGCCCTCGGCATCATCTGCGACCTTGTCGTCATGGCACTGTTCAGCGGCCCCATCATGCGTGTTCTCGGCCCGCGCGTCATCGATCGCCATCCTGCGTTCTGGGGAATTGTCGATGACGTCAACGAGGGCGAATACGTCGTGAAGGAGGCGATGTAAATGTACTCGTTGAGACCTCATACCAAATTCGATTTCGTCAGGCTCTGGAAATACGGTTTCAGGCTTTCTGGCGTCCTGATCGCACTGGCAATCGTCGGTTTCATCGTCAGCACGGTGCTTACGGGCGCACCCCTCACGCTCGGCACCGAGTTCTCGGGTGGCACCTCCATCCAGATCAATGACGCCGGTGACGTTACGGAAGACGAGATAAAGGACGCGTTTGCCACGGCTGCAAGCGAGCTCGGCTACGAAACGCAGATTTCGTCGATCCAGACGGCCGCAAGCATGTCCGGTGGCAATGGCTACATTGTCAAGACGACCGATACCGTATCGACCAACGCGAGCGAGATCATGGGCCACGTCGAGCAGACCCTTGGTATTGACGAGGGATCGGTCGAGATCGAGACCATTGGCGCGAGCTGGGGTGCTTCGGTCATATGGAGCTCCATCCTGGCGTTCTTCCTCTCATGTCTCGGCATTTTGGCCGTCATTGCCATTCGCTATCGCGAGCCGCGCATGGGTGTCGTCGCGCTTATCTGTCTGTTCCACGATATGATCGTCGTGCTCGGCATCTATGCCTGGGCCGGTTTGTTCTTCCACATGGAAATCACCTCCGACGTTATCGCGGCTCTGCTGGCCATCATCGGCTACTCGCTTTACGATACCGTCGTCGTGTTCCACCGCATCAGCAGGAATGCCTCGCCGCAGATGAAGTGCAGCCTTCTCACCTGCGCCAACCGCTCTCTCAACGAAGTTATCGTGCGTACCATCAACACGTCGATCACCTCGGTCATCCCCGTTCTGTTCATGTTGATCATCGGCACTGACACGCTCGTTGACTTCGCCTTCGCGATGTTCTGCGGCATGGTCGTCGGCGTGTACTCGACGCTGGCCATCTCGGCCCCCATCTACACCAAGTGGAAGGCGAAGGAGCCCGCCTACGCCCGACTCGAGAACAAGTACCCCTACGAGGTCGTGCAATCGCCGTTCACCAAGCAGATGATGATCGAAGCGCGCAAGGAGACGGCTGCCAAGCTCAAGGTCGAGAAGGAGGAGCGCGCAAAGCTCAAACAGGAAGAGCGAGAAGCCGCTGCCAAGATCAAGCAGGAGGAGAAGGAAGCCCAGCGCGAGGCCGCACGGGGTGAGCATGACATCGCCAAGACGACCAAGCGCAAGGCCGATCAGGCGCATGAAGAGCTCAAGCAGGCCGAGAAAGACGCCGAGGCCGCCCTCGACGAGGAGTTTGCGCCTGATAGGCTCGCTGTCGAGGCGGAGGAGGCCAAGGCTACCGAAACACCTGCCGAGAAAGCGACAGGGGCTGACGATGAGAAACAGTCCACCACGCCTGCTGGCACCGAGTCACAGGTAGACGCCGTGCAGGATGCTCCCGTGGAAGCCGTTGAGGAAATCGACGAAGAAGTCGTCGAAGAGACCGCGCTTGCTGAGGCTGCAGAGCCCGACGAGGAAACCGAAGTCGAGGTAGGTGAGGAGACCACCGAGCAACCCGGGGAGCCGGCGGAGGAGTCCGAGCACGCACGTGGTCGCTACTCGGCCGAGAAACGCTCCAATCAAGATGACGATGTCATCACGACGACGAGCTTCTCGTATGGGTACACCACGGATGTAGGCGAAGGGGAGGACCGTCGGGATTAACGGGTCGTGACCACTCGTCTTTTCGGTGCATGAACTACCAGGGCGGGCCGTCATGTGCGGCTCGCCCTTTTACATTTGATCAGGGAAGATGCCGGGAGGAAAAACCATGTCTCAACCCCGTGCGAGAATCTCAGCATGAGCGGATTCGATCAACATAACACTCTGGTAGCACAGCCCATCGACGAGGCAGCGGTGGCCAACGTTGCAACCACGTGCGCGGTCGGTCCGCTCGTTTCGCGCGTCCTCGTCGCACGCGGCTTCGATACGCCCGAGCGCGTGCGCGAGTTTCTCTCTCCCTCGCTCGAGCGTGATTGGGTTGATCCTGCGTGCATACCCGGCATGCTGGAGGTTGCGGATTGTCTGCAAGCTGCCATCGAGTCTGGCAAGCGCATACTCGTATTCGGCGACTTCGACGTAGACGGCATCACGGCAACGGCCATCTCGGTGCGTGCGCTACGTGCGCTCGGTGCACAAGCGCAAGGTCTCATCCCGCATCGCTACGAGGAGGGCTATGCGCTCTCGGATGCGGCAATCGAGCGCGGCATGGCATATGAGCCAGATCTCATCATGACGGTCGATTGCGGTATCTCCTGCGCTCATGAGGTCGAGACTTTGCTCGAGCGCGGGGTCGAGGTCTGCATCACCGATCATCACGAGCCGGGTGACGCGGTCCCCGTCGGCGTTCCCATGACGGACCCTAAGCTCGACCCAAGCTGTCCCTCGCGCGACCTCGCCGGGGCGGGCGTCGCTCTCAAGCTCTTCTGCCTGCTGGGCGAGCGCATGGGCCAACCCGAGCTCTGGCTCGAGCTTACGGACCTTGCCGCACTCGGCACCATAGCCGATCTCATGCCGCTTCTGGGCGAGAATCGCGCGCTCGTTGCCCATGGTCTTGCACGTATGCGCAACGCAACGCGTGTTGGTCTCCTGGCACTTTCCGCTGCTTGTAATGTCGAACCAGAAGCGCTCACTGCCACGCGCCTCTCATTTTCGCTTATTCCGCGTCTTAATGCCGCGGGCCGTATGCAGGAGGCAACGATTGCCTACGATCTGCTCATGTGCGATGAGCTCGATCAGGCGCAGCGCATCGCGGTCGAGCTCGAGCAAATCAACGACCTTCGCCGCCAGACGGAAGGCGAGCTCAACCTTCAGGTCGAGGAGCAACTCGCTGGAGCTGGTTCCGATGACGCGGTCATCGTGGCTGCCGGTGAAGGCTGGCACGAGGGTGTCAAGGGCATCGTCGCCTCGCGTATCGCGCGAGCCAAGAAGAAGCCCGTCATCATCTTCTCGATCGAGGACGGACAAGCCCGCGGCTCGGGACGCACCTATGGAGATATCAATCTCTTCGAGCTTGCCAGCACATGCTCCGACCTATTTGAGAAGTTCGGCGGTCATGCTGCAGCCATCGGTATCACGCTTCCTGCCAACAAGCTCGATGAGCTACGTCAGCGCCTTTGCAGCCAACTGCTCGAGATGCGGCAAGAGGCACCCGATACCGGCATCCATGTCGACACCATCGCGTGCGTCGAGGAATGCACGGTCGAGCAATTCAGCGAGCTCGAGCTACTCCAGCCCTGCGGCAACGGCAATCCCATGCCGCTACTCGCCCTGCAAGGCGTATTTCTCGAAGACCGGGGTGCCGTGGGCAAGCAGAACAATCACTTCCGGTTCAACGCGAGCGACGGCATCGCGCAGGTGCCGGGCATCTTCTTCGGTCCCGACAACATCCAGGAGCTCGTCGATTGCTCGACGATTTGCGATGTCGTCTTCGAGCCTCTCGTCGACGAGTATCGTGGTCGAAAGACCCCCAAGCTCATGACGAAGAACATACTTTTGAGCTCTCACGTGCCTTCGCAGACGGACATGTCCGCGCGCATCGACGAGCTCTTTCTTGCGCAAGATGAGATATGCGAGACGGGTGATTACGCGGGCATCACTCAGGTGGCACGTTTCAACACCAAGGTTGTGGGCGTGAGCTACGAGAACCGCCAGGATGTCCTCGCTGGGCTCGAGGCAGGTGTCGAGCTTGCCCTCAGGCGCGATGCACACAACGAGTACGATGCCAACGCCATTGCCGTGACCTTGCTCGACGGCACGCAACTCGGTTACCTCAACAAGCATCTCGCCAAGCAGCTTGCCCCCGCCATGGATTCCGGCATTGCCTATGACGCGGCTGTAAGCGCCCTGACGGGCGGACCGCTCGATGCGAATGCCGATATGCGATCTCCAGGCCCTCTTGGCGTGCGCGATCCGGGTGCGACCACCAGGAGCTATGGCGTGAACATCGTCGTGCGGCGCATTGACCTCGACCTGAAGGAGCCTGCCGGTGATGCCGCTCCCTCGCTTGACGAGGCACGTGAGCGTTGGCAGACGCTTTCCCCTTCCGAGCTCGAGGATTCCCTGCGCACGGCGCTCATCGGCAATCATGAGCTGCATGAGGCGCAGGCCCACGCGCTCGATGCGCTTTCCCATGGGCGCAACACGCTCGCCATCATGGCGACGGGGCGCGGCAAGTCTCTCATCTTCCACTTGCATGCAGCCCGCATGGCGCTTCTCGAGGGCAAGGCGAGCATCTTCATCTATCCCTTGCGTGCCCTCGTGGCAGATCAGGCATTTCATCTGCAGGAGGTCTTCGCGCAGTTCGGGCTCGCTGTGTCCGTGCTTACGGGCGAGAGTTCCGAGGAGGCGCGCAAGGACGTCTATGCAGGTCTGGCGCAAGGGCGTGTAAACTGCGTGCTCACCACACCGGAGTTCCTCGCCATCCATGCCGATCGTTTCGCTCAATCCGGACGTATCGGTTTCGTCGTCGTGGACGAGGCCCATCACGTTGCCCTCGCACGTGCGGGCAATCGCAGCGCATATGCGGGGCTTGCCACCACGCTCGACGCTCTCGGCAACCCCCTTGTGCTAGCCGTCACGGCCACTGCCGGTACGGACGAGACCCAAATCATACGCCGGGTGCTCTCTATCGAGGAGCTCGTCCTCGATCCGACGGTGCGCGAGAATCTCAAGATTGACGATCGGCGCGACATCCGCAATCGCGAGCAGTATCTCGCGGGCATCGTCGCAAGCGGGGAGAAATGCGTCGCATATGTCAATTCGCGCGATCAGTCACTTTCGCTCACGCGCATGCTGCGCCATCGCCTGCCCGCGCTCGCCCCATACGTCGGCTTCTATAATGCAGGCCTGTCAAAGGCAGACCGAAAGGAGATAGAGGATGCTTTCAGGAGCGGCGAGCTGCGCTGCATCATATCCACGAGCGCCTTTGGCGAGGGCATCGACATTCCCGATATCGAGCACGTCGTCCTCTATCATTTGCCATTTAACGACATCGAGTTCAACCAGATGTCCGGGCGAGCGGGCCGCGATGGGCGCGATGCGACGATTCACCTGCTCTTCGGCTACGGAGACGCCCGCATCAACGAGAATATCCTCGAGTCCGGCGCACCGTCACGCGAGGCCCTCGTCGTTCTCTACCGCGTCTTGCGCGAGCTTTCCCAAGAAGCGGCCAAACGGGGGGAGGCCGGTTTCTCCTGTACCAACCACGAGCTCGCCGGGCGTGCCATGAAGCTCGACAGGCGCGTCAAGCTCGACGAGTCGAGCGTGTCTTGCGGCATCTCCGTCTTTCGCGAGCTTGGCTTCATCGAGACGAGCGGCGCGAGCGTCGCACGCTATATCACGCTCGTTTCCAATCCGGGGCATATGGAACTCGAGGAGTCCGTGCGCTATCGTGAGGGCCTCGAGGAGCTCGACACCTTCAAGGCATTCAAGAGCTGGGCGCTCAAATCCGATGCGCAGGAGCTGCTCGAGAGGTTCAATCGCCCCATTCTGCCCGACGATGAGCTCAAAGGCGCATAAGATATAGAGGAGGTGATCCACGTGAGCGATCAGAAGAACATAGCGACAGAGGCGCAAGATGAGCAGGCAACCGATCGCATCGATGTGCTCATCGAAAATGCGTCCGTATACCTGTCCGATGAGGATTGCGAGGCAATCGAGGAGGCATACCTCTTTGCCAAGGATGCTCACGAGGGCCAGTTCCGCAAATCCGGCGAGCCGTTTATCATGCATCCGGTCGAGGTTGCCATCATTCTCTCCGATTTGCGCATGGACAGCGACACACTGCGTGCGGCGGTCTTGCATGACACGGTCGAGGATACCGAGTATACGCTTGACGATATACGCAAGAAGTTCGGCGATACGGTTGCAGAACTCGTGGATGGTGTCACCAAGATCAACAGCCTCGAAATCGAATCTCTTAGCCATGCGCAGGTCAACAACCTGCGCAAGATGCTCATGGCGATGAGCAACGACATTCGCGTCATCGTCATCAAGCTCGCCGACAGGCTTCACAACATGCGCACGCTCATGGCGTTGCGCGAAGACCGCCGCCTCTTCAAGGCGCGCGAAACCATGGAGATATACGCGCCGCTCGCCAATCGCCTCGGCATGGGTTCGATCAAATGGGAGCTCGAGGACCTTTCGTTCTTCTATCTCGAGCCTGCCAAATACCAGCAGGTCCAGAAGATGGTCAACGAGACGCGCGAGGCACGCGAGAAATATCTTGCCCAGGCCATGGAGGCGCTGCGCGAGGAGCTCGACCGCGTGGGCCTCGCAGACGCAAAGATATACGGTCGCCCCAAGCACTTGTACTCCATCTACCAGAAGATGAAGAAGAAGGAGAAGGGCTTCTCGGAGATTTACGACCTCATCGGCCTGCGCATCATCGTCGATTCCATCCCCGAGTGCTACTCGAGTTTGGGTGCCGTTCACAACCTGTGGCATCCCATCCCGGGACGCTTCAAGGATTACATCGCGATGCCCAAGTTCAACATGTATCAATCGCTGCATACGACGGTCATTGGCCCGGCGGCGCGTCCCCTCGAGATTCAGATTCGTACCGAGGAAATGCACCGCATGAACGAGTACGGCGTCGCGGCGCACTGGCGCTACAAGGAGGGCGCCACCAAGGACCGTGCGGCGCGCAGCTTCGATGAGAAGCTCACCTGGTTGCGCGAGATGCTTGATTGGCAGCAAGAGACGAGCGATCCGCAGGAGTTCATGGAGTCGCTCAAGGTCGACCTCTTCGAGAGCGAGGTCTTCTGCTTCACTCCCAAGGGTGAGGTCATCAGCCTGCGCGCGCGCTCCACGCCGCTGGATTTTGCCTATGCCATTCATACCGAAGTCGGAAACCACTGCGTCGGCGCGAAGGTCAACGGTTCGATTGTCCCGCTCACGTATACTCTGCAGATGGGTGACCGCGTCGAGATTCTCACACACAAGAACGCCTCGCCCTCACGCGACTGGCTGTCCATCGTCAACACCCCACGCGCACGCTCCAAGATCAGGGCGTACTTCGCCAAGATCACGCGCAACGATGATCTCGAGCGTGGACGCGACTACATCGTGCGTGAGGCACGCAAGAACGGCGTCACGCTTTCGAGTGCCAAGATGGCACCGGCCTTTGCCGAGGTTGCCGAGGCACTCAACTTCAAGAACGCCGACGAGATGTACGTTGCGGTCGGTGCCGGCAACCTCTCGCCCAAGCAGGTCATGCATCGAGCGGTGCGCATCATCAACAAGGCGGCGGGTGCCGGGGGCATCACGGCGACGGAACCGGCAACGGAGCACATCATCCTTTCCGAGGTGACTCCGCGCGGCGAGGGCAAGCGCAAGGGCAAGAAGTCCACGCATAACAAGACGGGCGTCGTCGTCAAGGGGCTCGATGACGTCTACGTGCGTCTTTCGCATTGCTGCAATCCGCTTCCCGGTGACGACATCATCGGCTTCATTACGCGCGGGCGCGGTGTATCGGTGCATCGCTCCGATTGCCCCAATGCGGACGATTTGCGTCGCAATCCCGAGCGCATTATCGAGGTCGCCTGGGAGGGCGAGACCGAGGCCGTCTATCAGGTCGAGATTTACATCGAGGCCATCGATAGGCTGCGCCTATTGCAAGATATCGTCATGTTCCTTGCTGATTCCGGCGTCAATATCGTGTCATGCACGACGACGACGCACAAGGACGATATCGTCGAGATGCGCTTCGTGTTCGAAGTCTCCGATCTTGCCGTCGTCAATCGCATTTTGTCCGATACCAAGAAAATCGACGGTGTCTTCGGCGCATCCCGCGTGCTGCCGGGCAAGCAGAAAGACACTGTGCCCAAGAACGCATAGGGAGTGTCATGAACATCGAGACATGCAAAGTCGGACCCATCCAGACCAACTGCTACATCATCGAGGACGATGGGGAGCTTCTCGTCATCGATCCGGGTGACGATCTCACGGTCATCAACGCGGATGTCCGCGCGCGTCCCGTCAGGGAGATTGTCGTCACGCATGCCCACTGGGATCACATCGGCGCCCTCTCGGGCCTTGCCAGCATCACCGGGGCTCCCGTTGCCATGTCTGCGGCAGACGCCGCGTTTGTCGATGGCGTTGCCAATCAGAACGGCCACGATCTTGTTCGCGGCTATGGGGCACCGCATGTCAACCGGCACCTGCATGAGGGCGATGAGCTCACGGTCGGCTCCAAGGTCTTCACTGTCATCGAGACGCCGGGCCATTCCGAGGGCTCCATCTGCCTGTACTGCGCCGAGGACGGCGTGCTGTTCTCGGGCGACACGCTCTTCTCGGGCGGGCGCTTCGGACGCACGGATTTCGAGCATGGCTCCATGGAGCAGATGATCAAGACGCTTTCGACTAAGTTCGTGGACATTCCCGATGAGGTCATCGTCTATCCGGGGCACGAGGGCGCATCGACCATGGGTGCCGAGCGCAAGCTCAATCCGTATTTGCGATAGACGGGGCGCACACCAGAATGCATTTGATACGTTTGCGAACTTTCTTCTTGCGTACCGCCACGTTTCGTCTATAATCTCGACTTGCGCATGTGCGCGGTATTCCTCGGTAGCTCAACGGCAGAGCCCTCGGCTGTTAACCGAGTTGTTGTAGGTTCGAATCCTACCCGGGGAGCCAGCATTTTTCAGGGCCGCATCATCGCGGCCCTGCTCATAAGGGCGTATAGCGCAGCGGGAGCGCACTTCCTTCACACGGAAGGGGCCACAGGTTCGAACCCTGTTACGCCCACCATGAAAGCCAAAAGCCAGGCACTTCTTTCGCCTGGCTTTGTTATTGCCAGAACTCGCGTAGAATAGACCACCATGATTCTCAACGTCGACAAGGTCACCAAGTCATTCGGCACCCGCGTGCTGTTCTCGAACGTCTCGTTTCGCATCAACGAGCGTGACCGTTATGCCCTCGTCGGTCCCAACGGAGCGGGCAAGACGACGCTCATGAACATCATTGCCGGGCTTGAGTCCGCCGACTCCGGTCAGGTCGTCTTCGCACGCGATGCCCATCCGGGATACCTCGAGCAGGAATCCATCGAGATGGAGGGACGCGGCGTCCTCGAAGAGGTCATGACGAGCGTCGCCGATGTCGCAGAGCTCGGAAAGCGCCTTGAGGCTCTCGAGCGCGAGATGGAAAGCGCCGACGAATCCCGCGCTGATGACCTTCTCGCGGAGTACGGTCGCCTGCGTACGCGATTCGAGGCCAAGGACGGTTACAACATCGAGTCCCAGGCGCGACGCGTACTCTTTGGCCTGGGCTTTCACGAAGAGGACATGGAGCGCTCGACCGACGAGTTCTCCGGCGGCTGGCAGATGCGCATCGCACTTTCCAAGCTCCTCTTGCGTGCCCCGGAGATCCTGCTGCTCGACGAGCCCACCAATCACCTCGACCTCGAGAGCGTGCGCTGGCTCGAGAACTTCCTCAAGACCTATCGTGGCGCCGTGCTCGTCGTAAGTCATGACCGTGCCTTCATGAATGGCATGGTCGACCACGTGGCTGATATCTCCAATGGTAAGGTCAGCATCTACACGGGCAATTACGATGCCTACCTCGTCCAGCGTGACGAGGCGCGTGCCCGTCTGCTTGCCATGAAGGAAGCGCAGGATAAGGAAATTGCGCACATGGAGGCTTTCGTCGAGAAGTTTCGATACAAGGCGACGAAAGCCAAGCAAGTCCAAGATCGCGTCAAGAAGCTCGAGCGCATCGAGCGCATCGAGATTCCCGAGGAAAAGAAAAAGGTGCGATTCTTCTTTCCGCAGCCCGCGCGTACCGGTGATAACGTCGTGCATATCGAGGGGGTCTCGAAGTCCTTCGGCGAGAAACATGTCTACGAGAATCTCGACCTTGATATTTGGCGCGGCGAAAAGATCGCGCTCGTGGGTCCCAACGGATCGGGCAAGTCGACGCTGCTCAAGATGATTGCCGGCGAACTTGGCTATGACGCCGGTTCAATCAGCTACGGTGCTCACGTCGAGCTCTCGTACTTTGCCCAGCATCAGCTCGAGGAGCTTAACCTGCGCAACACCGTCTTCGCCGAGCTCGATCATGCGGCACCGGGATGGACGCAGACGCAGGTGCGCTCGTTGCTCGGCGCTTTTCTCTTCAAAGGCGATGATGTCGATAAGAAGGTGAGCGTGCTCTCCGGTGGCGAGAAGGCACGACTCGCACTTGCCAAGATGCTCGTTTCCCCTGCACCCTTGCTTTGCCTCGACGAGCCCACCAACCACCTGGACATCTCGAGCGTCGACATACTCGAGCAGGCTTTGCAGAGCTTCGATGGAACCATCGTTCTCATCAGCCATGACCGGCATCTCATTCGTTCCTTCGCCAATCGCATCATCTATATCGATGGCGGTGTGGTGACCGACTACCCTGGCGATTACGATTACTTCCTTTACAAGTCGGGACAAGTTGACGCTTACGGCAACGCTGTCGATGCGTCCGAGCAGACGGGCAATCTCAAGCTGTCGGCACGCGACAAGACCATGGATGCCAAGCCCGAGCCACGTGAACATCAGAAGCCGCGCCGCACGGTTGCGGTGAGCTCCAAGGGCTCCGCTCCCAAGACCAAAGAGCAGAAACGTGCCGAAGCCGAGGCACGCAATCGCGTGTACCGCAAGCTCAAGGACGAGCGCAGGCGCGTTGCCGAGCTCGAGAAGCAAATGGAAATAGATGACGCACGCCATGAGGAGCTCGTCACGCTCATGGCCGATGAGGCCCTCTACGCAGACCAGGAGCGCTTTGAGGCGGCAATGACCGAATATAGTGAACTCAAGGCGCGCATGACGGCCAACGAGGCGGAATGGCTCGATCTTTCCGCCACCATCGAGCTCGAGCTCAAGCAGATGGGGGAGGACGCATGAGCAACGCGATGCTGACGCAGATCATCGAGGTCGTCATCATGGTCGCGGCCTTCATCCCGGCGCTCGTCTTGCATGAGGTTGCGCACGGCTACGCCGCATACAAACTCGGCGATCCGACTGCCAAGAACGCCGGGCGTCTCTCGCTCAACCCGCTCAGGCACATCGATCCCTTTGGTACGGTCATCCTGCCCGCGTGTCTCATTGCGATGTCGGTGCTCGGTGGCGGAGGCGGCATGCTTTTTGGCTACGCCAAGCCCGTTCCCTACAATCCACGCTACTTCAAGAACATCCGCAAGGGTGAGCTCATCGTCGGTCTCGTGGGGCCCGCCACGAACCTCATGCTGAGCCTCGTGGGAGCCGCGATAGCCTGGGGGGGCATCTACCTATATCAGATGCCCGCCATTCCCGCCGCCGTTGGCTTCTACATCTGGTACTTCGGCACCTACTTCTGCACGATCAATCTCTGCCTCGCGTTCTTCAACCTCATCCCGATTCCACCGCTTGATGGCAGCTCGATTATCGCGGCGTTCCTGAGCGACAAGGCGCTGCGCACGTACTACAAGGTCCAGCAATACTCCATGTTCTTCTTCCTGCTCATCATCCTCGTGCTGCCGTATTTCCTCCACGTGGACATTTTCGGCATCTACCTTGATGTGACTGCCGGCGCGATTTCTCGCTTCCTGTTGCCCATCTAGTGAGAGCGAAGGGGGAGGGACGTCTCGTGACACGTGACAATCACGACATCCGCGTTCTCGTTCTCGTCGCTGCGGGGCTCTTCGTGCTGTCGAGTGTCGTGCGTTTTTGCCTTGCGGACTCCGAAGTGCATCGGCGTGCTCCCCGATGAGATTCGCTACCTTAATCTCGCCGCGAGTCTCTTCAACGAAGGACAGCTTATCGAGCGTGGTGGTTTCTCGAGCTTCCAGAAGATTCTCTATCCGCTTGCACTCTCGCCCGCGTTTCTGGCAGATGATCCCCTGTTGCGCGTGCGTCTCATCGCGCTACTCAACAGTATCTACGTCTCCTCGGCCGTCTTTCCGGCGCTTCTGCTTGCCCGCAGACTCTTCACCGGCAAGGCGCCGGTCATCATCTGCCTGCTCTTCGCCTTGATCATGCCCGACATGTGCTATTCGATGACGTTCTT
>ERZ827492.1995-NODE-1995-length-15094-cov-5.906111_pt1 | contig 15094 bp, 14 predicted proteins | sample MGYA00519704_ERZ827492 | MGnify/ENA primary metagenome ERZ827492 (study PRJEB31778, sample SAMEA3449325) | human gut metagenome | biome: human gut; feature: human-associated habitat; material: faeces | place: United Kingdom | collected 2010/2012 ...
GAGATTCGCCTGGCGGCGAATCTCTGGATACGCGGCGACGGCGGAGCCGTCGCCAGCGAAGATCAGTGGGGAGCGAAGGGATTGCGAAGAGACGGAATGAGAACGGACAAGAGGAAAGAGGTCGCTGGGAGGCGAAATCTTTAGCATCGAGAGGAAACGCATCCGGGTGAGGGAGATCTGGATGCGAAAAAAAGAAGGAGGAAACGGGATGCGGCGCAAGGTACTTTTGCTGCTGGTTGTGGTGGCGCTGCTGACGGAAGCGCTGCTGGGCGGCGGGATCTATGCATTTCAGCGGGCGCTGCTGGCGGATCAGGCGGCCGAGCGCATGGAGGATGTTGCGGTTCTTCTGCTGGAGAACCTGGTGGACGAGGATCTGCAGGCGGAAGTCGACGAATGGGCGGACGCGCTCAACGAGCGCAGCGGCGGCTACCGCGTGACGGTTGTGGACGCGCAAGGGCAGGTTTTGGCGGACTCCGGCGCGGCGGCGGGGGAGATGGAGAACCATCTCGAGCGCGAGGAGGTACAGGAGGCGCTGCACAGCGGCGCGGGGCAGGCGCTGCGCGACTCAGCGACCACGGGCGAGCCGCAGCTCTACGTTGCGATTTCGGACGGGTCAAAGGTGCTGCGCCTTTCGCAGACCTTTGACCAGATCCGCGCGCTGCAGCGGCTGCTGCTGCTGGCGGTGTGCGGCACAGCGCTGCTGACGCTGGCGGTGGCCTGGGCGCTGAGCTATGCGGCGGCGCGGCGGGTATTGCGGCCGATCGAGGCGCTGCGGCAGGGCGCGGGGCGCATCGCGGAGGGAGACCTGAGCTACCGCATTCCCGCGCAGCCGGACGAGATGGGCGCCCTGGCGGGCGACTTCAACGACATGGCGGACAAGCTCTCCAAGTCCCTGCAGCACGAGCGCACGCAGCGCGCGCAGATGCAGGCGGTGCTGCGCGCGATTCCGGCGGGCGTCATCGCGGTGGACCGCGAGGGCGTCGTCTCCCAGATCAACCCGGAGGCGGTGCGCCTGCTGGGCCTGCGCAGCGGGCGCGTGGGCGAGAAGTTCGGGGACCTGGTGCGCGACGGTCAGCTCGTGGACCTGGCGCGCAAGACGCTGGAGCAGAGCCAGGGGCAGACCGCGGAATGGACCACGGACCGCGTGCTCCAGGCGGTCTCTGCGCCCATCCGCGACGAGAGCGGCGCCGGGATGGGCGTGGTGCTGGTCATCAGCGACATGACGCAGATGCGCCGGCTCGAGCAGCTGCGGTCGGAGTTCGTCTCCAACGCGACACACGAGCTCAAGACGCCGCTGACGGCGATCCGCGGCTGCATCGAGACCCTGCGCGATCCGTATGTGGACACGGCAAATCCTAAGATCCTCAGCGAGATGCTCGAGATTATGGACGTGCAGGGCGAGCGGCTGCAGGCGCTCATCAGCGACATGCTCGAGCTCTCGCGCATCGAGAGCGCGCCGGCGCTGGCCGACGAGCGGGGGGACCTGTGCGCCGCGGTGCGCGAGGCGGCCAAGGCCGTGGGCGTGCAGGCGGGCAAGGCGGAGATCACACTGCACGTCTCGGCCGAAGGGGAGCTGCTCTGCGGCGCGGCGGAGGAGCGCCTGCGCCGCATCGCGCAGAACCTCATGGAGAACGCCGTGCGCTACAACCGGCCGGGCGGCAACGTCTGGACCACGGTGCGGCGCGAGGGCGCGCGGGCCGTGCTCGCGGTGCGTGACGACGGCCTGGGCATCCCGGAAAAGGACCTGCCCCGCGTCTGCGAGCGCTTCTACCGGGTGGACAAGGACCGGTCGCGCAACTCCGGCGGGACGGGCCTGGGCCTGGCCATCGTCAAGCACCTGGTGCGGCGCTACGACGGGGAGCTGGACATCCGCTCCAAACTCGGGGAGGGGTCTACGTTCACGGTCTATTTGCCCATCCTGCGCGAGAAGGCGAACGCGGACCGGGAGGCGTGAGCAAGGCGCATTTTTGCAAGGGGCGGCGGAGCGCTTCTGCCGGGTGGACAAGGACCGGCCGCGCAAACCCGGCGTTACGACGGGGGATGAGCTCGGAGAGGTTATCTGCCCATCCTGCGCGAGAAGGCATCTGCGGACCGGGAGGCGTGAGCAAGGCGCAGTTTGCAAGGGGCGGCGGCGAAACCTTGGCCGCCGCCCCTTGCGCTCTGTTTTTTGGGCCCATGGGCCGGCGGCGGAAGGAAGAAGGGGGAAGAATGTAGAATGTAAGGAAGGAAAGCGTGCACAGTTCCCTCCCCCTTAGCGCGGGACGAAAAAGGAGGTTGGAGAAGATGGACGTGCGAGAGCGAACCATGGAATGGCACCGCGAGATGTTTTCCCCCTATGCCTGCGGCGACGACCGCCTCGTCGACCGGGAGCGGCCGATGGAGCCCTGCCCCCTGCGCACGGACTTCCAGCGCGACCGCGACCGCATCCTGCACTGCAAGGCCTTCCGCCGGATGAAGCACAAGACGCAGTGCTTCCTCGCGCCGGAGGGCGACCACTTCCGCACGCGGCTGACCCACACGCTGGAGGTGGCGCAGATCGCCCGCACCGCCGCGCGTGCGCTGCGCCTCAACGAGGACCTGACGGAGGCCATCGCCCTCGGCCACGACCTCGGGCACACGCCCTTTGGCCACATGGGCGAGCGGATTCTCGACGCCCTGTGCCCGCAGGGGTTCTCCCATGCGGAGCAGTCGCTGCGGGTGGTGGAGCGGCTGGAAAACGACGGCAAGGGCCTGAACCTGACGCTCGCCGTGCGCGACGGCATCCGCGAGCACACCTCCAAGGGCCATCCGCGGACGCTGGAGGGCGCGATCGTCTCCCTCTCGGACCGGATCGCCTACATCAACCACGACATCGACGACGCCATCCGCGCGGGCGTGCTCCGGCAGGAGGAGCTGCCGCAGGACCTGCTCGACATCCTCGGCCACGAGCACGGGGAGCGGTTCGACACGCTGATCTTCGACATCTATGAAAACAGCCGCGACGCGGAGGAGATCCGCATGAGTCCCCGCGTCTACCGGGCGATGATGGACCTGCGCGCCTTCCTCTTTGAGCAGGTCTACACCCGGCACGAGGTCACCGTCCAGGAGAAGAAGGCCGAGTTCCTGATCCAGAGCCTCTTTTCCCACTACGAGGCGCACCCGGAGGAGATGCCCGAGGAATACCGCGCCTGCGCCGAGCGGGAGGGCGTGGGCCGCGCGGTCTGCGACTACGTCGCGGGCATGACGGACAACTACGCCGTGCGCCGCTTCGAGGAGCTGTTCATCCCCGTGCACCAGGTGCTCCTCTGAGCGCCGCAAAAGGCCGGAATTTGGGCGAACGGAGCGCACGCGCGCGAAAACCATTTTTTAACCCGAGGGAAATTCCAAAACCGTGAAGGATTTTGCTCGAATTTCGCGAATATCTCTATCGGTTCGTTTTGCGGGCCGCGGTTGCACTTTGGGAAAGGAGGCGCGGCAGTCCCCATGGCAGGCAGGTTCCCCAGCGAGTGGATCGACGAGGTGCGCGACCGGTCGGACATCGTCTCCGTCGTGTCGGAATACGTGCCCTTGAAGCGCAAGGGCGCAAAGTTCTGGGGCCTTTGTCCCTTCCACGGGGAGAAGACGCCCTCGTTTTCCGTGGATGCGGAGCGGCAGCTCTACTACTGCTTCGGCTGCCACGCGGGCGGCAACGTCATCACCTTTGTGATGAACATGGAGCGCATGGAGTTTCCGGAGGCCGTCGTGCACCTGGCCGAGCGCGCGCACATGGAGGTCCCCGAGCGCACGGGCGCGGACCCCGCGCCGAAGAAGGACCGCGACCGGCTCTACGCGGCGCTGACGGCGGCGGCAAAGTTCTATTACAAGACGCTCTACTCCCCGCAGGGGGAGCGGGCGCTCCAGTACCTGCACGGCCGCGGCATCCGCGACAACGTGATCCGGCGCTTTGGCCTGGGCGCGACGGCGGCCGGGCACGCGAGCCTCACGCAGCACCTGAAGGAGCAGGGCTTCTCCGACAAGGAGCTGATCGAATCGAACCTCGCCCTGGAGCGCGGGGGCCGCGTGTTCGACACCTTCCGCGACCGCGTCATGTTCCCCATCTTTGACCCGCGCGGCCGCGTGATCGCCTTTGGCGGCCGCGTCATCGGCCAGGGGGAGCCCAAGTACCTGAACTCCGGCGACACGCCGGTGTTCAACAAGCGCCGCAACGTCTACGGCCTGAACTTCCTCAAGGGCGGCCGGCGCGACCGGCTGCGCCTGGTGGAGGGATACATGGACGTGGTCTCCCTCTACCAGCACGGGGTGGACGGGTGCGTGGCGACGCTGGGCACGGCGCTGACCCCGGAGCAGATCCGCCTGATGAAGCGCTATGCGCCCGAGATCCTGCTCACCTACGACGGCGACGGGGCCGGCCAGCGCGCCATCGCCCGCGGCCTGGACCTCTTTGAGGCCGAGCGGGTGCCCGCGCGCGTCACGGTCGTGCCGGACAAGATGGACCCGGACGAGTTCGTCCGCGCGCGGGGCGGACAAGCCCTGGAGGAGCTGGGGAGCGTGGACGCGACGACCTACCGCCTCGACGCGCTCCGGGCGCAGTTTGACCTGGACGACGCCGAGGCCCGCGCGCGCTACGCGGTCGAGGGCGCAAAGGTCATCCGCCGCCTGGAGGACCCGGTGGAGGTCGAGCGGTTCGTCGGCCGGCTCCACGAGGAGACGGGCTTTACGCGCGAAACGCTCCTGGAGCAGGTGGGCAAGCGCCCCGCCCCGCAGGACGAGGCGCGGCGCCTGGACGCCGCCCAGCCCGACGGAATGGCGCGCGCGCGGCGCGGAGAGACTAAAGCGGAGGACGGCGCCCTGCGCGCCGAGCGGGAACTGGCCTCGCTCCTTGCCGCGGGCGAGCGCGTGCCGGAGGGGCTGATCCGGGAGGAGGACTTCACGGACCCGGCCTGCGCGTTTGTGGCGCGCCTGGCGCTCTCCGGCGGGCGCAGCCGCATCCAGGAGGCGCTCGAGCAGGTGGAGGACGAGGCGCTGCGCGGCGACATCACGCGCCTGCTCACCACGGGCGAGCGCGTGGACCCCGAGCGCCGGCCCCAGATGATCGCCGACTGCACGGACCGCCTGCGGCTGCGCAGGCTGGAAAAGGAGATCGACGACTGCCAGGCGCGGGCCGCGCGGCCGGGCCTTACGCTGCAGGAACAGGTGGAATTGGCCACGCGATTGAACCAGCTCTACGACCAGGTAGAGCGCCTGCGCCGCGGCGCAAAGGGAGGCGAACCCTGAGCGGGCGCTGCGGCAGGGACCGGGGAAGAAACGCGCCGGGCGCATGGCGCCCGGAAGGCTTTGACATAGACGGCTGGCGGCCCCGCCATGGGGCGTGTGCACAACCCGAAAGGAGTGACACTTTTGTCGAATACGGACAATAAGCAAGCTCGCATCAACGCGCTGATTGAAAAGGGAAAGAAGAACGGCGTGCTGACGCAGAAGGAACTCAACGATGCGCTGTCCGAAATGCAGATTTCGCCCGAGGCCTATGAGAAGGTGCTCGACAGCCTGGAGGCCATGGGCGTGGACGTTGTGAGCGAGGTGACCGAGCCCCCGGAAGAGGAATTGATGATGGACGACGGCGAGGAGTTCTCGGCGGAAAACGAGGACCTCTCCGTGCCGGAGGGGATCGCGACCGACGACCCGGTGCGCATGTATCTCAAGGAGATCGGCAAGGTGCCGCTGCTGACGGCGGAAGAGGAATTGGAGATCGCCCAGCGCATGGCCGCCGGCGACGAGGAGGCGCGGAAGAAGCTCTCCGAGAGCAACCTGCGCCTGGTCGTCTCCATCGCCAAGCGCTATGTCGGGCGCGGAATGCAGTTCCTGGACTTGATCCAGGAGGGAAACCTCGGCCTGATCAAGGCCGTGGAGAAGTTCGACTACTCCAAGGGCTATAAGTTCTCCACGTATGCGACCTGGTGGATCCGCCAGGCCATCACCCGCGCCATCGCGGACCAGGCCCGCACCATCCGCATCCCCGTGCACATGGTCGAGACCATCAACAAGCTCATCCGCGTCTCGCGCCAGCTTCTGCAGGAATACGGCCGCGAGCCCACGCCCGAGGAGATCGCCAAGGAGATGGGCGTGTCCGAGGAAAAGGTGCGCGAGATCACCAAGATCGCGCAGGAGCCGGTGTCGCTGGAGACGCCCATCGGCGAGGAGGAGGACAGCCACCTGGGCGACTTCATCCCCGACGACGACATCCCCGCGCCCGCGGAGGCGGCGGCCTTCACCATGCTCAAGGAGCAGCTCACCGACGTCCTGGACACCCTCACCCCCCGCGAGGAGAAGGTGCTCCGCCTGCGCTTCGGCCTGGACGACGGCCGGGCGCGGACGCTGGAGGAGGTCGGCCGCGAGTTCAACGTCACCCGCGAGCGCATCCGCCAGATCGAGGCAAAGGCCCTGCGCAAGCTCCGCCACCCCAGCCGCTCGAAGAAGCTCAAGGACTTTTTGGAATGATTTTTGCAGCAAGAGAGGGACAAAGACTGCGGTCTTTGTCCCTCTCTTGCTGTGCGTGCCCCCCGCAAGGGGCGGCCTGCGCCCGCCCCTTGCGGGGGACCGAGGGTTGGGGCCCCTGCCCCAACCCGGCGCACCCGGGCAGGGGTCGCGGGCCGGGGCGGCGGCCTCCGCTCCCAGGGATCGCTTGACGCGCGCGCGCCCGGACGGTAGAATGAGGGAGAGAGAACGGGAAGGAGGGACCGCCGATGCTGCAGCTGGACGCGCGGCTCGCTTTGGCCGAGGATCTGCTCGGGCGGTGCGAGACGCTGTACGACATCGGGAGCAACCACGGCTTCCTCGCCGTGCACATGCTGCGGACCGGGCGCTGCCGGCGGGCCGTGCTCTGCGACATCAGCGCCAACGCGCTCTCCCGCGCGCGGGGATTGGTCGCGCGCGCGGGCCTTGCCGACCGCGCGGCCTTCGCCGTGACGGATGGATTTGCAGGGCTCGACCCGCAGCCGGGCGACGCGGCGGCCATCCTGGGCATGGGCGGAAGGACCATCGCCGCCATCCTGCGCGAGGGGCTGCCCTGCCCCGTGGTTTTGCAGGCAAACGTGGAGATCGCCTGCGCGCGCCGGCGGGTGGAGCAGGCCGGCATGCACATCGCGCGCGAGGGCGTGGCCCGCGCGGCCGGTCGGCTCTACGTCGTGATGCGGGCGGAGCCCGGGCCGGCGGCGCCCATGAGCGAGGCCGAGCTCCGGCTGGGCCCTGCGCTCCTGCGGGACAAGCCGGCGGGCGCGCGCGAATACCTGCGCTGGCGGCGGCGCGTGGCGGCGCGGGCGCTGGAGGGCGCGCGCCTGGGCACGGACGCGGAGAAACTGCGGCGCGCCGAGGCGGAATTCGCCTGCATCGAGGCGGCGCTGCGGCGCATGGAGGAGGAAGAAGCGTGAAGATTTCGGAATTTTTGCAGATCATCGACACCATCGCGCCCTGGGAGCTGGCGGAAGCGTGGGACAACCCCGGCCTGCTCGTGGGCGATCCGGAAGAGGAGGTCACGGGCGTGCTGCTGTGCGTGGACGCGACGCCCGCGGCCGTGGACTGCGCCGCGGCGCGCGGGCTGAACCTGATCCTCGCGCATCACCCGCTGCTGTTCCGCGGGACAAAGCACCTGCGCGCGGACGAGTACGAGGGCGCGCTGCTGATGCGCCTGGTGCGGCGGGGCGTTTCGCTCGCGGCCGCGCACACGAACCTGGACCGCGCGCCCGGCGGCGTGAACGACTGCCTGGCCCAGGCGCTCGGCCTGCGCGTGGAACAGAGCGAGGACTACTTGCGCGTCGGCGCGCCGGGGGTGCGGACCGCGGGCGAGCTGGCCGACCTGGCGCGCGCAACGATCAACCCTCAGGCCGTGTTCTACGGCGAGCGGGACCGCGCGATCGACTGCGTCGCCAGCTCCTGCGGCGCGGGCGGCGAGTTTTTCGCCGAGGCGGCGCGGCGCGGGGCGCAGGTGTTCGTCACGGGCGAGATGAAGCACAACGAGCGCATCGAGGCCGAAGGCCTGGGCCTGAGCGTGCTCCTGCTCGGCCATGGCGAGAGCGAGGCCGTGGTGCTCGAGCCCTTGCGGGCGCGCCTTGCGGCGCAGATCCGCGCCGAGGTCTTTGCGCCGCAGCGATCGGGCGCGCGGGACTGACGAATCCGGGGAGAGCAGCGCAGACTCCGGCGCGGGAGCGAGACAGGGGAGCGGGGGCCGGGCCGCGACCCGCAGCGCCGGGTTGTCGAGGGTCGCGGCCCGGCCCCCCGTCCCCCCCTTGGACGCGCAGGGCCTCCGGCCCGGAGCGGCCGAGGGGGGACACTCTCCCCCGGGGGGGGCAAAAAGGCGCGCTTTTGCGTTAAAATTTCACGATCGCTTGACAGCGCGTGGGAAAAGGGGTATACTATTGCACGTCGAAGCAGAAGCGCCCGCTTCTCACCCGCGCGGCACCGTCGCCGGGTCACAATGCAAGCACATGCAGAAATGAGAGCTGTGAAAGCGGGTGGAGTCTGTCTGCCCGCTTTTTTGCGGGAAAAAATTTGGACCGCATACGGAGGTGCATCGGAATCAATATGGACATGATGATCAATGAAGAAATCCGCGACAGGGAAATCCGCCTCATCGGCCCGGAAGGCGAGCAGCTCGGCATCATGTCGGCGCGCCAGGCGCTGGACATCGCCGAGGAAAAGGAGCTCGACCTGGTCAAGATCGCCCCAACGGCCAAGCCGCCGGTGTGCAAGCTGATGGACTACGGCAAGTACCGCTTTGAGCAGTCCAAGCGCGAAAAGGAAGCGCGGAAGAACCAGAAGGTCATCTCTGTCAAGGAGGTTCGCCTTTCCCCCACCATCGAGGAGCACGACATGCAGGTCCGCGTGCGCGACTGCGTCAAGTTCCTTCAGAACGGCGATCGGGTTAAGGTCTCCATCCGATTCCGCGGCCGCATGATCACCCACTCCGACGTTGGTCTCCAGGTGATGAACGAGTTCTTCGCTCGGGTCAAGGACTACGCCGTCCAGGACCGCAAGCCCTCCACCGAGGGCCGCACCATGACGATGATGCTCTCGCCCAAGCAGGACAAATAGTTCATAGAAATTTCCCCGAAAGAGAGGAGGAACTTCCCCATGCCCAAGCAGAAGACGCACAAGGGCGCAGCGAAGCGCTTTTCCGTGACGAAGAACGGCCTGGTCAAGCACCAGAAGGCCTTCAAGGGTCACATCCTCACCAAGAAGAGCACCAAGCGCAAGCGCAATCTGCGCAAGACCGGTTACACCACCGCGACGGAGGGCGCGACCATCCGTCAGCTCATTCCCTACAAGTAAGAAAACCTCATGTGGTTCATTCTAAAGGAGGCAGGAAACAATGGCCAGAATTAAGATGTCGGTCAACGCCAAGAAGCGCCGCAGGAAGGTTTTCAAGCTTGCCAAGGGCTACTTCGGGGCGAAGTCCAAGCAGTACCGCGCCGCGACCGAGCAGGTCGCCCGCTCCCTGCGCTACGCCTATATCGGGCGCCGTCTGCGCAAGCGCGACTTCCGCAAGCTGTGGATCGCGCGCATCAACGCGGCGGTCCGTCCCTACGGTCTGTCCTACAGCCGCTTCATCAACGGCCTGAAGCTCGCGGGCATCGAGGTCAACCGCAAGATCCTGGCGGACCTGGCGGTCAACGATCCCCAGGCGTTTGCCAAGCTCGTGGACGCGGCCAAGGCGAAGATCGCCTAAGCACTTTTCCGCAAAAAAAGAGGGTCCGACCATGCGTCGGGCCCTTTGTCGTAAGAAAAAGGGGGGTTCCGAGATGGAGCTGCCGGTTCTGTCCAGCACGGCCAATCCCGCCGTGCGCGCCATGCGCGCCCTGGAGGACGGCAAGGCCCGGCGGGAGACGGGCTGTATGCGCCTGGAGGGGCGCAAGCTCTGCGCCGAGGCCGCGCGCGAGCTGGAGGTGACCGCGCTCTTCGTGCGCGAGGGCCGGGCGGAGCTGTACGCGGACCTGATCGCAGCCTGTGCGCAGAAGGGCGCGCGCGCCTGGGCGGTCAGCGACCGCGTGCTCGAGTACGTCTGCGCGGCCAAGACGCCGCAGGACGTGGTCCTGTCCGCGCGCATCCCCCGCCTGGCGCTGCGGGGCGGGCCGCTGGTCGCGCTGGACGGCGTGCAGGACCCGGGCAACCTCGGCGCGATCGTGCGGACGTGCGACGCGGCGGGCTTTGGCGGCGTGGTGCTCGGTCCGGGCTGCGCGGACCCCTATGCGCCCAAGTCCATCCGCGCCACCATGGGCAGCCTGCTGCGCGTGCCCATGGAGAAGGTTCCGGACCTGGCCGCGTGGCTCTCCGCCCGGCGGGACGAGGGGCGCGCCCTGCTGCTGACGGCGCTGGACGGCGAGGACTTCTTCGGCCGCGGGGCGCTGCCCCCGGACCCGATCCTCGTCATCGGCAGCGAGGGCCGCGGCATCTCCCCGGCGGTCGCGGCCTGCGCCACGCACCGCTACCGCCTGCCCATGGCCGGCGGCGCGGAATCGCTCAACGCCGCGGTCGCCGCGGGCATCATGATCTACGACCTCTACCGCGTGCAGCGGCAGGGCGAATCCTAAAACAACCCGGCCTCCCCCCTGCGGTGGAGGCCGGGTTCGGCTTGCAGCCCCACTCTCTGCATCCGCGGAAGCGGCGGCGTGTGCGCCCGCGAAGCGCCTGGAGGACGGGTGTTTGGGCCGCAGGCCCGCTTTCCGGGATTCGGCAAGCGGCGCGGAATCGTTCAACGCCGCGGGCGTCTCTACCGCGTGCAGCGGCAGGGCGAATCCTGCCAAAATGGCTTCCACCATGCGGTGGAAGCCATTTTGTCCTGGGAAAAGCGCTTTAGCGCATGGCGCTGTAGCGGTAGGTCTGGACCATGTCCCCCTTGAGGGCGAAGCCGAGCTTGGGGAGCACGTCCGAGAGCGCGGTCAGCGCGGCGAGCATATCCTCGTCGTTGGCCGCCTCGCCCATGTGGCCGATGCGGATCACCTTGTGCGCCAGGACGTCGAACGCGCCGGCGAGCAGGATCTTGTGGTCGCGCAGGAGCGCGGAGAGGATGTCCGTGTCCGTCAGCCCCTGCGGCACGCGGAAGGCCGTAACCGTGTTGGAAAACCCGTCCTTGAGGTAGAGGGAGAGGCCGCCGGCGACCAGCGCCTCGCGCACGCCCGCCGCTACGCGCGCGTGGCGGGCGAAGATCCCCGGCTCCTCGAGCACGTTGTCCAGCGCGCGGGCAAAGCCGTGGATGTCGCAGGCGGGCATGGTGTAGGGGAACCACTGCTTTTCATAGTAGTCGCGCAGGGCGAGCAGGTTCGCATAGAAGGAGGCGATGGGCGTCTTGCGCGCCTCCATGCGGCGGAAGGCGTCCTGGGACACGGTGACCATGGTCAGCCCCGTCGGGCAGGAGAGCGCCTTCTGCGACCCGCCCAGCAGCACGTCGATCTTGGCGCGGCGCGCGTCCACAGGGTTGCCGAACATCCCGGACACCGAGTCCACGACCGTGAGGATTCCGTATTCCTTCAGGATCGGGCAGAGGGCGTGGATGTCGTTGAGCACGCCGGAGGGCGTGTCGCAGTGCACGAGCGTGGCGTAGCGGAAGTCCGCGTCCTTCTTGAGGAAGGCGCGCAGGGCCTCGGGCGCGATCGGCGCGTGGGGGTCCGTGGAAAAGAGCACGGGCTCCCCGCCGTAGATGCGCACAAAGTCCGCAAACCCGCGGCCGAAGATGCCGTTGTCCAGCACCAGCACGCGGTCGCCCGGCTCGGTCAGCGACGCGCAGGCCGCCTCCAGACCCAGAATGCCCTCGCCGCTGAGCAGGAAGGAGGGATTCGCCGTGTTCAGGAAGTGCGAATACTTGGCGCAGGTCCTCTTGTAGAAGTCATAGAACTCCGGGTCCAGGTCCGAGTTCCCGGCCTGGATCGCGCGGGCCTCGAGCACGTTTTTGCGGACCTTGCTCGGCCCGGGGGTGAGCATGTTGTAATCGTACATGGGATTTGACCTCCTTGGCGGGCGCGCAGCGCGCCTCTTTTTCCATGATAGCGCAAACGCGCGCATTTGTTAAGCGCGGATTTGACGAAATTTTTGCCCTGGGGACGGATGTGCGCAATGGAATTGACCGCGGCGCGCATTTGTGGTACGATAGCAGAAGATTCCTGCGCCCATGCGGGGCGGGACAAAGGGGGAAAAACGCAATGAAGAAGATCAAGGCGGCGCTCGCGCTGGTCCTGCTCCTGGCGCTCGCGCTCGCGGCGACGGGCTGCGGCGCGCAGTCGCTGATCATCGGCTCCTGGGTGGACGACACGCAGTCCCTCACCATGCAGCTGGGCAAGGACGGCCAGGCGATCGTCACGGCCTACAATTTCCCGCTGGAGGTCACCTACACCTACGAGGGCGACGTGCTGACCATCCTCTATTCCGAGGACATCACGGATACGGGCACGGTCACCTTCTACGGCGACAACGAGTTCGTCTGGGAGAAGACGGACGAGGACGGCGAGCTCTACTGGGAAACCTACACGCGCCAGGGCTGACGCGCGGGGACAGAAAGCGGGGCGAAGGATTGCAAAGCAACCCTTCGCCCCGCTTTTCGCATGCCCGGGGGAAAAGCCCCCGCGGCGGCCCTTAGGCTCTGCGCAGCTTGCGGATGACCAGGACCAGCGCGACGATGGCGAGCGCGCCCACGGCGGCGCACCCCAGGAAAATGAGGAGGTTCAGACCGTGCATCAGGAGGGAGACGGGATTTGGCGCCATACCTTCACGCTCCTTTTTTTGAAAAAATGCGGGAACTCCTACCTATAGAATAGCAAAATTTCCGCGCTTGTCAAGGCGTTTTGGCGAAACCTGCTTGACAAGGCGCGGCACATGTGGTATAACGGGAGCAGTTGGCTGGGATGAGTTGCAGTAAGCGCCCCTTCGGAAATCCCACAAGAGAACGTCCGCCATCGGCTGGAAGCGGACGGGGAGGGGAGGGCGCGCCGAAGTTCGCCTCGGAGCCGGCTCGGGTGCGCCCGCTACAGCGCGCAAGAGGCCGCGCATGTGCGCCAAAGGGTTTGCGCGCAGGCTGCGGTGAATTTGGGTGGTACCACGTTGGAGCTGACGGCCCCTGCGTCCCAATGGGGATGCAGGGGCCTTTTTTTATCCCGTGGAAGCCGAAAAACGAGAGGGAGGAACCATCATGCAGGAGAAACTGGACGAGATCCGGCGCAGCGTGCAGGAGCAGCTTCTTGCCGCCGGGGACAGCGCGCAGGTCGAGCAGATCCGCGTTTCCGTGCTCGGCCGCAAGGGCGAGCTGACCGCGCTGCTCAAGGGCATGGGCAAGCTCAGCCCGGAGGAGCGGCCCATCGTCGGCCAGCAGGTCAACGCCCTGCGCCAGGAGATCGAGGCCGCGCTCGCGGCAAAGGAAGCGGAGCTGCAGGAGAAGGAGAAGCAGGCGCGCCTGGAGAAGGAGGCGCTGGACGTCTCCATCCCCGGAAAGCCGGTCCAGGTGGGCAACGTCCACCCGCTTTCTTCGACCCTGGAGAAGATCATCACGATCTTCACGGGCCTGGGCTTTTCCGTGGTCGAGGGGCCGGAGGTGGAGCTGGACCACTATAACTTTGAGCTGCTCAACCTGCCCAAGAACCACCCCGCCCGCGACGCGCAGGACACTTTCTATTTCAACGAAAACATCCTGCTGCGCACGCACACCTCGCCCGTGCAGGCGCGCACCATGCTCTCCCAGAAGCCGCCGATCCGCATCATCTGCCCGGGCCGCGTCTACCGCGTGGACGAGCTGGACGCGACCCACAGCCCGGTCTTCTCCCAGTGCGAGGGCCTGGTCATCGACGAGGGCGTGACCATGGGCGACCTCAAGGGCACGCTGGACGCCTTTGCGCAGGCCATGTACGGCGAGGGCATTCAAACGCGGTTCCGCCCCTCCTTCTTCCCGTTCACGGAGCCCTCGGCCGAGGTGGACGTCACCTGCGCGGCCTGCAAGGGCGCGGGCTGCCGCATCTGCAAGGGCACCGGCTGGATCGAGATCCTCGGCGCGGGCATGGTCAATCCGCACGTGCTGGAGATGTGCGGCATCGACCCGGAGCGCTACACGGGCTTTGCCTTCGGCATCGGCATCGAGCGCGTCACGAACCTGAAGTACAACGTGCCGGACATGCACCTGCTGTTTGAGAACGACCTGCGGTTCCTGGGCCAGTTTTAACGAGAGGAGACAGATAAATCATGGATCTTTCAATGAGATGGCTGGCTGATTACACCGCCATTCCCGAGCATATCACTCCGAGAGAATTCGCCGAGGCGATGACGATGTCCGGCTCGAAGGTGGAAGGCTACTCCGTCGAGGGCAGTGAAATTAAAAATGTTGTCGTCGGCAAAATTCTTTCGATCGTCCCGCATCCCGATTCCGACCACATGGTGATCTGCAAGGTCGATGTGGGCGGTCCGGAAATTCTTCAGATCGTCACCGGCGCACAGAACCTCAAGGTCGGCGACCTCGTCCCGGCCGCCGTACACGGTGCGGTGCTGCCCGGCGGGCATAAAATCAAGACCTCCAAGCTGCGCGGCGAACTGAGCCAGGGGATGCTCTGCTCCCTCTCGGAGCTGGGGCTGACCGTTCATGACTTTCCCAACGCGATCGAGGAAGGCATCTGGGTGCTCGACGAGCCCTGCGAGCTGGGTCAGGATATTCGCGAGGCGATGGGCCTGAACGATACCGTCGTGGAGTTTGAGATTACCCCCAACCGTCCCGACTGCCTTTCGGTAACCGGCCTAGCGCGTGAGGCTTCCGCCACCTTCGGCTCTGAACTGAAGCTGCCCGAGCCGAAGCTGCCGCATGGCAAGGGGAATCTCAACGAGATGCTTTCGGTCGAAGTGAAAAACTCCGTTCTTTGCCCGCGCTATGTGGCCCGCGCTGTCACCAACGTCAAAATTATGCCCTCCCCCCGCTGGATGCGCGAGCGGCTTCGCGCCTCGGGCGTCCGTCCGATCAATAACATCGTGGACATCACCAACTATGTGATGCTGGAATACGGCCAGCCCATGCACGCCTTTGACCTGCGGTGCGTGGCGGATGGGCATATCGTAGTGCGCAAGGCCTATCCTGGGGAGAAGGTAGTCACCCTGGACAGCA
>ERZ827492.2001-NODE-2001-length-15067-cov-3.716427_pt1 | contig 15067 bp, 22 predicted proteins | sample MGYA00519704_ERZ827492 | MGnify/ENA primary metagenome ERZ827492 (study PRJEB31778, sample SAMEA3449325) | human gut metagenome | biome: human gut; feature: human-associated habitat; material: faeces | place: United Kingdom | collected 2010/2012 ...
GGGCGGCACGCAGCAGCGCGAGTTGTAATCCATCACGGTCACCAGGGCGGTCTCGTAGGGCAGGTTGTTTGCCCTCTGCGAGCACGCGAGCTTGTACAGCGCGTTGTCGCGCCCCTCGCCCTCGTGAATCACGTCTGGCATCGTCAGTTTGCCGTTGTCGGAACCGACCGGCCTTATCGACTCCACCAGCGCGAGCACGTTTGCGTCCGCCTCTGGTATGTCCATGTCGAGCGGAGAGGTCTCCCAGCGGTAGGCGTTGCCGTTCGGGTGGATTGACGGCGGGGCGACGATGTAGCCCCCTTCGCCGCGCACGTCTATGCCCAAATCGGAACCGACTCCGTTTCGCACGGCCTCGCCGCTCCGGTAGAGCATGTGGCCGCCACCGCTGCCCGTGATGGACGTGGGGGCGGCGGGAAGCGGATGCCCGGCCTCGAACTCGGCCAGCGTGTCCCAGCCATCAACCTCGCCGTGGCAGTCAACGTCGATGGCGAAAAGGCCGTCCGACACGCCGCCGCACACTATCGCTATGTTGTCATCGGGATGCGACATCCAGTGCTTTCGCACCTGCTCGACGTTCGCGGTTGCCTTGGTCGAACCGCCCTTGATGTACGGCTCCTTGCCCCTCGGCTTGAGCGGTATGAGCGCAAGGCCCATCTCCGCATAGGCGACCGCCGCCTTACCCAGCTCGCTAAGCTCGTTGGTCATCGACAATCACCCCCAGGAGCTCGCATATGCGCCGCGCACTATCTTCGGGCGCGCAGAACTCGAAGCGGCACCCGTAACGGCGCTCGATGGTGTCCATGGCCTTGTAGAGCCGCGCGCCCTGGATGGGCTTTCGCGTGCCGTGCCTGGGGCACTTGCCCTTGCCGTTTGGGTTGCATCCGCCGCCCTTGCCGGACTTGCGGCGCTTGTGACATTTGACGCAATGGCCGTTCTCCCAGCGCAGCACGTCGCCCATGTTCGTGTAACCCAGCTCGTTCTCCACGAGAATGACGAGGCGATAGCCCCACGAGGCTGCGCGCTCGATCTCGGCGATGAAGCGTTTGTGCTCCTTGCCGTTGATGTTGGAGGCAACCTCGTCGACGCTGGCCTTTGTGTCAACGCAGACGTTGGAGCCATCGGCGCAGTAGTCGCCCGACGGAGCGACGGCGGGATTGGCGGCGTGACCCTTGACGGTCAGCGCCACCCTTTCCAGCTCGATGCCGTGCTCGGCGAACCACGCGTGCTTGGGCTCGTGTTTTCCGACCTGCTGCCTTGTATCTTCGTACACGACGGTCATTAGAACGGCACGTCCGAATCGTCGTACGCCGCCACCGCAGTTGACTTCCGGGGCGCGGGGGAGTCGTTGACGGTCTCGTAGTCGGCCCAGTCCACCTTGGTGCCGTTTTCCAGCTTCACCTTGACCTTCGGGCTGTCGCCTGCGGTCACGATGCGCTCCGGGCGCACGTTGACGTTGACGTAACCCCTGTCGTTCGTGCGCTCGATGCCGTCGAACTGCACGAGGCACTTCTTGCCAACGAACATCGTCCACTTGTCGGCTTCGAACGCGGCCTTGGAGTCGAAACCCGGATTGGCCTCGTCGAGCGCCTTGAAGGTGTGCTTGAGCATGCCGAGCGCCGTGGGCTTCCAGCTCACGTACACCACATGGGCGTACTGCTTGTCGGCGTAGAACGGGCGCGAGAACTCGCCCGCGAACTCGCCCTCGGCAACGTCGAGCAAAACGCGCACGCACTGCCTCTCGTCGCTCGTGGCGCGTCCGTCCTTCGTGTCCCACTCGGTCTGGACGCCCTTGATCTCGCACATGTACACGCCTGGCATCATGGCCTTGAAGTCACCGCCTGCGGTTGACTCGTTGGCGGCCTCCCATTCGGTCGGGTCTAGCTTAGGCATTTTCGTTTCCTTCCTTGTCGTTGGTTTTGTCGAAAAGCTCGCGCACCCTGCTCTCGAGGCAGTCCGCGAGCGATATGCCGTCCCCGGCGTTTTCAGCAAGCTCGTCGATGGCGTTGAGCACTCCGGTCATGTAACCCTTGAGGTACGCTGCCTCCATGACGAGCTTGCGGTACTCATGAAGCGTCACTGTCGTGGTGAGCACGTCATCGCCCGCGAAGTCCATCTCCGCGAACTCGCTGTACGGGGTGTAGGCCATCAGGCGTCACCACCCAGCAGCGCAATGGACACCTCGCCGCAGACAGCTCGATTTACTGACGGAACATCCACTCGGATAGACCCGCCCGCATACTGACCACCAGGCGTTTCCACTTGCGACACGTTGCATCCGTCAGGCACTTCCCCCGTTTCCAGGAAGTGCGCGTGGGCCGCGTCCTCGTCTATGACCGTCTTGACGAAGCCGTGCTCCTCGCACCAGGCTAGGTAGGCGCTCTGGTCGTAGCAGTCGCATACCGTCTGCACCTTCGGCTTGGTGACCTTTACGGAGTACGTGCCCACCTTCTCGTCTCCGATGCGAACCTCGAAGCTCTTGGCCCCGGTCTGCTCGAACAGCTCGCGGTAGTGAGCGTCCACCTCGGCGCGCAGGTTACCAGGCTCCTTCGTGCTCACCTGCTCGGCAGCCAGCTTGTAGACGGCCTGGGCCACGGCGAGCTGCTCGACGCGCTTGGCGATGCCGTTATTCGTCATTGCCATCGCCATCGCAATCCTTCCGGTCGCCAATCCCGACCACGGTGAAACTGGCGCTCGGCGACTCGCCCCGCATGAACAGCGTCTCGTAAACGCGCTCTTCGCTATCCTTGCCGAAGATGGCATCCGACAGCATCAGCGCGTCCTCGCGCTTGTCGAAAGCGGCGATTGGCCTGCTTCCGTAGCCTGAAACTATGTAAACCTTCTTCATTACTCCTCCTATTCGTACTGCTGGCCCATCGCCAGCATCGTGTTGCTGTACGCCTCGTACGCCGACTGCTTGACGATTTCCATGGCATGCGCCTGGACTCGCAGCCGTCGGCGCTGCTCGGCGTTCTCGACTTCAAGGGAATGGACTTGCAGGCGCAGGTCGAGCACCTGGCTGCGTGCCTGACGCAGCATGGACTCAAGCTCGCGCTCACGCGGTGACATGGCGCGCCTCCTCGAATCCCCCGTAGATCGTCTCGACACCGCACCAGATATCGGCGGGATCGACCCACCAAATGTCGCCGTCGCTCGTCTTCGGGTTGACGCAATCTCGGCACACGGCGATGGACTCGCTGTCCGGGCAGCGCTCGCACTTGGCGCAGTCACCGCACCTGGCGATGCGCTCGGGATGGCTCCAATCCTCGGGGTTCGCCCACATCATCGGCTTAGGCATCGGACTTCGCCACCTTCGACACCTGCTCGGCGAGGCGTTCGGTCTCCGATACGCACATCTTCTCGGTCCAAAGCGGCTTGAGGTCTTCGGCAAGGTCGCAAATGTGCGCCGTGTCGAACCCTATCCACCAGATGTCGGGGTCCATCTCATCGAAAAAGTCGGTGAACGTGACGCCCCCATGGACATCTGGGTATTCGTCCATCTTTTCGAGCTCCGTGTAATGGATCCCGTGGAACGGATGGCCATCCCTGACCCCTACGTACCCGCACGGGCAATCGAAAGCGCCCCTGCGCGTCAGGCAGTCGAGACCAGCGTGCTCCCATCGGCTCATGCGGCATCACCCGCCTTTGGCGCGGCCTTTGCCTGTTGCTTGGCGGGGGCATCGCCCAATGGACGCATCTGCCAGTATTCCCTGATGGCGGTGTCCACGGCCTTGAGGTCGTTGTCCATCGTGTCGGGCAGCATGTTCATCGGCGCTTTCGCGGCGTTGAATCCGTCGCCCTTGGTCACGAAGCGGTACTTTCCGTCCTCGATGACCGACTGGATGACGATGGGGCACGCGCCCTCGATGCAGAACTTCTCGTCGAGCATGCGACCTATGCTCTTTGGCTTCATGCGACCGTCTGCGTCCTTGTCGTAGTGCATGAACAGGTAGACGATGGTGTCCTCGTCCGTCTTGGTCGCGGCCTCAATGAGCCGCTCGAACTTCTGGGCCATGTCCGTGAACTTCGTGTAGCCAGTCTCCTTGGCCCGGGCGAAGTTCTCAAGCGACATGAGGTATCCCGCGTCGTCGATGGCGTAGGCCCTCAGAGCGTTCTTGGCGAGGGACTTCATGATCGTTTCGTAGTCGGCGTGGTCGGCCTTGGTGAGCTTCTTGCGGAACGGCAAGGGCTTGCCCATCACGTTGAAGATGCCGATCTCGCCCTCCGCGAAGTTGCGAAGCGAAGTGGACTTGCCGCTGCCGCTGTCGCCGAGTATCAGAGCGCAAACGCCCATGGACTCACCTCCGCTTCTTTCCGTGATAAAATGATCGTTGTCATTGATGGTTACCTGCCTTTCTCTGACATTGCGCTCGTGGTTGCCCCCACGGGCGCGTTTTCCTTCAATCCTCGAACGCCGACCTGTGGACGTACCAGGTGCGCCCGAACTTGCGGCACTTGACATGCCCGTCCCGGCACAGCCGGTTGACCACCTGCCTGGAGCAGCCAAGGATCTCCATCACCGCCTCCGGCGGGAGCCACTTGTTCTCGATGGCACCGCACATTTCCGTTTCCTCCTTTCCCTTGTCTTCATCGCTTCCCGGCAGGCCCGCTGGCACCCATCCGGCTGTGGAATGCGGAGTAACCGTGGCGAGTTACAGCTTCGGGGGTGGTGTCCGGATGGGCACCGGCCGGCCTGTCGGGGATTTCGTTTGGCTAGTACGTCACCGCCTTTCGCGCGTGAACACACGCCATCCCTCAAGTCCACGCAGCTGCCTCTCGGTCACGCCGAAGAACCTGCACAGCACCGATGTCGTGTACGTGGTGGGCCAGACGGTTCCCGACTCCGCGTTTCTGATGGTGCTGACCGACAGACCGGTCTCCCGAGCCACCTCTGACACCGTGAGACCCCTTCGCATGCGCAACTTGCGCAGGTTCGACGCAAAATCATGGTGCTCCTGTTCAAGATTCATCGTCATTTCCTCCTTCCCTATCGCTTCCCCGTGGTTGGAATGCGCTACGCCCTTACGGTCTTGCGCTAGTCGGTGCGCTTGTCATATACAAGTAAAACTTGTATCAGATTGTAAAAAAATTCGGTAATGCATCTTTGATAGCGTCACGGGCGATTCTTGCTCCACGCTTGCTAAACTTTTTATCGAGCGCACACAGTTCATTGATACTCAACGTACCAGGATTCTTCACCCTGCTCTCAAAAGTAGCTCGTGAGCAGCCAAGAGCTGATGCACAGTCCTCAAGCGTTAGATTTTCTTCTTTACGAGCTTTTTCAAGCCAGCTAGTCATAGTAAACCTCCTTTCGTTATATAGTTTAATTTGTATATTTATCTTGTCAACAATTTTATCAAAATAATTTGTTATCATTGTGTTATCCGACAAAAAGAGGAAATAATGAATAATCACATCGGCATAAACATAGACACTCTAAGAGCAAAGAAAAATCTAAGCCAAACCGATTTGGCTGAAATAGCTGGCGTTACACAGCAGACCGTTTCGGCATGGGAAAACGGTACGAGTACGCCAAGAAGAAAAGCGATAGTAAAAATCATAGAAGCTTTTCCTGAGCTTACTTATGACAGCATAATGAGCGATGAAAACGGCTACTACAAATCTTTAATTAAAGAAGCAGAGAGAAAGGGGAAAGCTAACGCCGAAGTAGCTATAAAGAAAATACTTGATGAAGTGAAACAAGAGTTTAGCTGTAAGACGTTTGTAGACGTTCCCCTTTATGGCTCCATCGCAGCCGGAACGCCCATAGAGATGATAGAGGTCGACGACACCCACCCCGTCCCCGCCGCCGTCATGGACGAGCACCCCGACGCGTTCCTGCTGACCGTCAAGGGCCAGTCCATGAACCGCATCCTGCCGGACGGTTGCTACGCCCTCATCGACCCGTGCGAGGAAATCGAACGTGACAATCAGCCTCACGCGGTGTGCGTCAACGGATACGACGCGACGATAAAGCGGGTGCGCAAGCTGGACAACGGATTTGAACTTGCCCCCGACTCGACCGATCCGACGTTCAAGCCGAAGGTATACGACTACGGCGAGGAGGGAACCGAGGAGATAACCGTCATAGGGCGCGTCGTGTATCACGTCCTGCCATTCGATTGGGCCTACTAGGAGGAGGAGAAAATGGAGTTTGACGAGAAGGTATCACAGATAGCCCGCAAGGTCGCCGAGCAGAAGGACAGGTACTTCTTTCCCGCCGTGTTCACCTACGAGGACGGCGAGGAGATCGCGGTGACGTTCCCCGACCTGGACGTTGCCACAAGCGGCGAGACCGACGAGGAAGCGCTTCTGTCTGCCCGCGAGCTCCTAGGATGCGTCATCTACGGCATGGAGCAGGACGGTGAACGAATCCCCGACCCCACGCCCCTGGACGCGGTCATGACAGAGCCGGGCGAACATACGGCCCTCGTGGACGTGTTCATCCCCGCCGTAAGGCAGGCGGAGTCCACCAAGGCGGTGAACCGCACCGTGACCCTTCCCGCATGGCTCAACGCCCTAGCGGTAGAGCGCGGCGTGAACTTCTCGCAGACGCTGCAAGCCGCCCTCAGGCAGCAATTGGGGGCTTAGCGCCAAAAGAGCCGAGCCCCGCGCATGTGGGCTGCATTGATGGCAATCGGCGAATGGCTTTGATATTTGTAATCAACTGATTACACTATGGAGAGGAACGTATGGTTGGCTTGAACCAGGTTGGGTTGTTCTTGTCACTCGCCAAGGATTACGTAGGCAAGGACAGGTTCATGTTCATTCCACGCAGGCAGAATGTGGAATACATGGCCTCGGTCGGCATGTCGATGGACGACCTCAAGTCCGTGATCCTCTCGCTCGACGAGTCAGATTGCTTTGGCGGCCCCGAGCCGGACAGGGATGACGGGTACGACGAATGGACGGTTGCCAAGTTCTCGCCCGAGTACGAAGGTGACAAGCTATATTTGAAAATTTCCGTGAAGGTGACTGCCGAGAGGTGCAAGTGCCTCTCCGTTAAGCTGCTGAACGATGGGATGGGTGATTGAGATGGCCAAGACGATAGAGACGTATTGCCCCGCATGCGACGCGGAAGTGAACGCGGCTGTCTCCATGAGCACCGGTCACATCGCCGTCAGGGGCGAGGACGTGGAATTCGAGGAACACGTCGCCGTCTGCCCTGTATGTGGTGAGGAGATTGGCGATAGCCGCGTCGAGGGCGGCAACCTCGACCGCGCCTATGCCGCCTACGCCAAAGCGCATGGACTCGTCACCCGTGACGAGGCGCGTGCGCTTCGGGAATCCTACGGCCTGTCGGTGCGCGAGTTCAGCAGGTTCCTCGGCTTCGGCGAGCAGACCTACGCCCGCTACGAGGCGGGCTCCCTTCCCTCCAACGCGCACAGCTCCATCATACGAAGCGCCATGACCGCTATGGGCGCCACGAAGCTGCTCGGCGAGAACCGTGACAGGCTCGCCGACAAGTCCATCGTCTCCGTCTGCGAGAGGATAGACGAGATGGCCGGAATCAGGCCGGAACCTATCCGACGCGTCGACTTCGATTGGCAGGAAAGCGAACCACCATCACGCGAGAACGGCTACAGGGCGCTTGACATGGAACGGCTCGCCGCGCTGGTGTCCACCCTCGCCTCGGAATGCCGCTCGCTATACAGGACGAAGCTCCAGAAAGCCGCTTTCTTCTGCGACTTCCTCGCATGCGAGAGGCTCGGGCGCTCTATTAGCGGTGTCAGGTACGCCCATGCGACCTACGGCCCTAAGATGGACGATGGTGATTCTCTGCTTGAGGGAATAGAGCGAAGCGGCGTCATCGAAATACGGGAGCAAGACAACGGCGAGGTCATCATCCCAGCGGGCACGATGGACAACCCCTTATCGGAGTCCGAGATGTCACTCATCGCCGAAGTCGCCGATTTCGTAAACACGTTCCCGACCTGCAACGACATATCCAAATTCTCTCATAGCCTGTCAGGCTGGATTGACACGCCCAGTGGAAGAATTATCGAGTACAACCACAAGCATGGTGAGATTGCAGATGCCATAGCGTCTCGCATGTGCGCATAAAAGAGCGAACCCCGCTTCAATCTTGGCGGACTGCGCGGGGTTCAGCAAGTCACCAACCGAATACGGAAGGCAGGTGCAATTCTACACCATGGAGGTGCTCGGTAACGGCTCGGTAGTCCAAAGGGACAAATCCAAGCCGAGAGGCAGATGCCGCAAGTGGGAGCTGTCCGTCAGGGTCAGGCTCGACAACGGTGACAAGGCGACGAAGACCCGACCGTTCCACGGGACGTACGGCAACGCTGTCAAGGCAAAGGGCGAGTTCGTCGCCGAGCTGTCGGACGACCGGCGCGCACCGGACGGCGGCATGACGGTTTCGGAATGGTGGGACGAGTGGAGCACGCGCAGGGGCGAGTCTGGTTCGGTCAGCAAGCGTACGCTCGATACGGACGCGCAGAAAGCCAAATGCGTACTCGAACGCATCGGGGACATGGACATGAACGACGTGTCGCCCGATGACGTGCGCGACCTGTACAGGAGCGCCGCGCTCGGCAACACCCCGTCAGGCAAGCCGTGGAAACCTGCGACCGTGCTCAGGATGCACACCATGCTGCTCGGCATGTTCGGCGACGCGGTGCGCGACGGCCTCATATCGCGCTCACCGATGGACAGGGTGGACGCACCCAGGCAATCGGCTACCGACGCAGGAAGGGCCATGCCGTCTCCCCAGATGGACTCGCTGCTCGACGCACTCGACTACTCGCACCCGATGCACCGTGCAGTGGCGCTTGCCCTTGCGTGCGGCCTCAGGCGATCCGAATGCTGCGCCCTCTTCTGGGACGACGTGTCTGACGGCCGCATACACGTCCATTGCTCGTCCGAGGATGACGGCTCACCGAAGCCGACGAAGACGGGACGCGCGAGAAGCGTTCCCGTTCCAGCCCGCGTGTGGGATGCGCTCGAACGCGAAAGGGGAACCGGGCCGGTCGTCGGCATGCTTCCCCATTCGGTCACGAGATGGTGGATGACGCACAGGGACTCGCTCGGATGTTCCGGCTACCGCTTCCACGACCTTCGCCATTCTTACGCGACGAGGCTTGCCGCAAACGATGTCCACATGCGCGTGGCGATGGAATTGTGCGGTTGGTCGAGCGTGGATACGGCCATGCGGGTCTATACACATGTTTCCGATACGATGCAACGGGATGCCGTCGCGAGGTCATTTTCGTGACATCAAGTCGCATCCCGTGCGGGTTTCGTGCGGGAATTATCTGATGGAATGATAAAAGGCCAGAGCGAAAATCGCCCTGACCTTTGCGTTTCATGGTGGCCCTGATACGATTCGAACGTACGACACCCGCTTTAGGAGAGCGGTGCTCTATCCCCTGAGCTACAGGGCCTCATGCCCGTATTATACCATAGCCCAAGCTCAGGCTGTTTTTCCCGGTAACATGCAGTAACGTTCGGTAATTGCCGGAGGCACTCAGGACGCGAAAATATCGTCGGGAAATCGTCAGAATCGGTAAAAAATCGTCAAAAAATCGTCAGTTTGACGACGGAACGCGACCAACATACCAAACGAGACGTGACCAACATAATATCGGTAGGCGAGGCCGGGAAACCCCGGCCTCGTTTGCTGGCCCTGGCGAAACCATGTTTCGCGAGAGGCTATGGTTTGAACCGGCGACTACGCCGCGTACCAGTCCGCGTCCTCCTCGCGCCATCCCGCTCCAACGAGCATGTCGCGCTCGGCAGGGTCGGTGGTCCAGTGGTGGCTTCCCGAGTTCGGATTGTACAGGCGAAGCACCGGCGTTCCCTCGCGGGCGCTCGCGAAGGTGACGGTCTCTGTCCGCCACCCGGCCTTGACCAGCGACTGCGCCTCGTCGTAATCCGTTGTGTACATGTGCTGCTCCGCGTTCGGGTTGTACAGTCGGTACACGATTGCCCCGCTGTCCGCCCCTTGAAACGCCACCTCCTCGCGGGAGTACTCGGCGGGCAGGTTGTCGTACTCGGTCTTGGAGCCGGTCAGGAAATGGTCGTCCACATCGGCACGGTATGCGCGGTAGACCGGGTAGGTTCCGCTAGGAATATCGACTCTAATCAATTCGTCCTCCTTCGTTCCGCCCGGCGCGATGCCGAACGCTCCCATGATGCCGAGCGCGAGCTGGTCGATGTGCGAGTTGAAGGTGCCCACGTCGAGCTCGTCGGTGATGAAGCCGCATTCGAGCAACCGGTAGCCGTAGCCCTTCTGCGCGGCCCTGCTCGCGTTAGCGAGCGATTGCCCCCTGATGGACTCTGCTCGACCGGGGAACATGCCCGACAGAAGCGCGGCGAGCGCCAGATCGTAGCCGTCCGGCTGCTTTCCGGGCTTGACGATGACGTGGCCTCCTCTGGCACCGCGCGGCCCGGAGTCCATGTGCAGCTCGACTATCTGGCTTACGGGCGGCAGGTCGAGGCCGAGGATGCCACGGTCTGCGAACCAGTTGCGCGACATGTCGAGCACGACGACATCGCCGCCTCCCAGCTCGCCCGTGCGCGCTGCAAGGGCACGCACGCGCTCGGCCTCCTGGTAGCCGCATCCGCACGCGCCGGAGTCACCTGCGCCGTGTCCGGCGATGACGTAGAGCGGCATACTATTCACCCCGCTTGATGTCGCTGGTCACCGCATCTCCCACCATCGCGGCGGTGGTGAGGTTGTTGTTGCGCCACCAGGCCCACACGATCGACGCCGCGCTGATGACGCTCGTGGCCGCGACCACGAACGGCTCGGCGTCAACGGCGTAGCCGATGACGTTGAGCACGTTGGCGACGGCCGTGATGACGATGGCGGCGATCGCCTTTGCCCGCTCTGCGGTCGCGTCGATGACCTCCTCGGTGCCGGTGGCCTCGATGACGACCTCGGTTTCCTTCTCCTGCATGATGGTCCCTCCTAATCGGTCACGAGATATGGCCTTAGTTCCATGATCTCTTCCATGTATGCCTTGGCGGTTCCGTTGCCGCCGAGAAGCCTGTACGCCTCGTACTCCTCAAGCAGCTCGTCGTAGGCAGCTATCGTGAGCTTGTGCTTTTCAACGACGTACTTTTGGTACGCCGCCTTGACGTGCGCCCTTGCCGATGCCTTCTCGATGATGATGCGGGCCTTCTCGCGCTTCGTGAACTTGGTCAGCAGGCCCGCGAGGAACCCTGCGAGCGCCGTGAGCGCCGAGATGGAGAGCGTTGTGAGTATCTGCGTCACGTCCATCAGCAGTCCTCCGCTTCGGCGAACTCTGGCCTGGTGGACTTGAGCCAGGCGTAGGCTTCCTCTACGGTCATGGGACCTTCAGGCCCCTCTGTCGAGTAGTAGCAGTCCTCGTGATACGCGACCTCGCCGGAAAGCTCGCGTTGTCTTTCCGAGGTGTCGAGATACGAGCGCACCATGACGCCTACGCGCACGTTTGTCTCGATGCTGAGCTCGCTTATGCGGTGATAGCCCACGGGCAGGCCACTTGATCCGCGCATTGATATCTTAAGCGCCATATCTATTCCCCTCTATCCAACCGGGTACGTGATCGTGTTCCAAAACGTCTGGTCGCTGCTGTAGCCATCGAAGTCAATCTTCACGGCACCTCCCGTTTCAATCAGGACGGGCCACACGTAGCAACTCGCTGCCGGTCTATAGCCGCTCGGCACCGTGGCTACCGTTGTCCTGTTGTTCGTCATTCCGCCGTGAATCGTCAGACCGTTCATGTTGATGATGGCGCAGGTGCCTCTCCTGCATACGGACAGGTTCCTGCCGTCCGTGTAATACGATGACGCGTTGGCGCATGTTACGGCTCCATAGACGCCCTCATAGGTCAGTCCAAGCGTGCTGCGACCGCCTGCCGCCGTGTTGGAGCCTAGCCCGCCGTTCGATAGCGGAAGGATTCCCGTGACGCCCGGCCTCGGGGCACTCTTGAACACGAGGTCTGCTGCGGTCGAGCCTAAGTTGACCAACATGGACGGGTCGCTCGTTATGTTCTTGCCGGTTCCGCCATGTGCTCGGTCGATCACGTCAAGCGACGTGACCGACCTCGACCACGCGCCCCATGTCGACCCGCCGTTCGACGATTGCCTGCGGTACACGTTGGCGTACAGGTCCACTATCTCCTGCACGAGGTAGGTGCAGGTGAGCTTCGCCGCGTCATAGCTCATGCCGGTGCCGTTGGCCACCGTCATGCGCAACGCGTAGGTGGTGGGGCAGTTCTTCCACGTCCTAACGGTATCGCTGGCCGCGCAGTAGTACGTCCCGAACTTCACGACCGTGTTGAGGTCGGTGTTCGAGCCGAGCGAGGTTGTCCCCACGAGCGAGGGCACGAGCAGGTTCTGCGCCGCGTTTTTCGGGGTGCCCGCGTTCGTGCCGCCATGGGGCACGTCAATCACCTCGTTGTCGCGCACCGCGCACACCCACGAGGTCCATCCGCTGCCGCCGTTCACGCGGTAGAACTCCCTGCCCGTGTTGTACTCGCGGATGACCTGGGCGATTATCGAGTTGTTCATGCTTCCTGGCGTGTTCCCGAGCACCTTCCACACCGTCAGTCTGAACGCGCTGTTGAGCTTGGCGGGCTTGTTCGCCATCGAAGCAACCCACGAAGAGCGACCGGCGACGTAGTTGCCAGGAGTCTTTATCGAGTTCAGGTCGACGCTTCCGACCGCCTCGGTAGGCGTGAGTTCCGTTCCGCCCCCGATGGACTGCACGAGCAGGTTGTCTGCGGCGTCTCCCCTGTTGTCGGCGTTCGTGCCGCCGCTCGGGATGGGGACGGGCTTGGCGAACATGGGCTTGCCTGTGGAGTCCACCGTGAACAGGTCGTTTCCGGCCCCGTCCGAGAATCGCAGGAACGACTTGCCGTCCTCGCCAGTCCCCGCGCTGAACACGTTGTCGAACACCACCTGCTCGACGCCATCGACCGTCTTGGTGTGGAACTTGCCGACGGCCAGCACGTCGCTCTCGATGGTGGTCTGGCCGCCTGGGCCGCCAATCGTCGTTGTCGGCCCGTACGTGGCGACCTTGTTGCCGAACATGTCGTATATCTCGACGCCCGTTGTGGCGAGCTTGATGTATCCCGCCGCATGCGGGTTCTTCGGCCTGCCCACGACATCCACGTCATCCTCGGTGAGCGGTCGCCTGCCGTCGTCGAAGTCGTACTCGTCGCCGACTTCCCACAGGTCGTTGACCGTAACCGAGCCGTCCGATCCCTTCTCGTAGGGCATCTGCTTCGTGACGTACAGGCCGCCCTTCTCGCCGTTGGTGAGCGTGAGGTGGCTCTGCACGAAGTTCGCCATGGTGGACTGCTTGTCAACGACGTAGTAGCTTGCGATGTCGGCGAAGTCCGGGAACTCCACAGGCTCGTAGAGGTTGGTATGCTGGTTGAGGACGAAGTAGGCCGTTCCCGGCTTGATGGAGTAGTAGTCGGCAAGCCCGTCCGCCGTCGGCTCGTCCACCTTCGAGAACGTGCCGTCCTCGCCCTTGACGTAGTAGACGTGGCCGGGGTTCACCTCGGTGTCGGTCGTCTTCTCGGGCACGGCGGGCATCTTGATGGAGTTGGCGTTGAGCCATTCGAGCGTGCCCATCACGTCCTGCACGGTTCCGAGCGAGTTGAGCGCTCCGTTCGCCGCCCAGTTCGCGTCGAGCGCGGACTTCTCGGCAGACTTGGCAGAGACCTCGGCCCTCTCCGCGCTATCCGCCGCGCTCGCCGCGCTCGTGGACGCGTTCGATGCGCTTGTGGCTGCGCTATCTGCGGCATCTGCGGCGCGGGCGGCATCGGCCTCGGCACGTTCGGCCGCGTCCCTCGTTGCCTGGGCGTCTGCGATGGCGTTGGTCGCGAGCTCGTGGGCCATGTCCGCGGTCTGCTGCGCGGAGCTGCCGGTGCGGATGGCTTCCTCTGCCTTTGAGTCGTCGGTCGCGGGGGACGTGTAGTTGCCCTCGATGGTGGCACGGTTGTTACGCAAAGTCACCGACACGGAATCGCCAGGCTTGCAGGCGACCGAGCTTCGGACGCAGCAAGTGTCGAAATCGTTTCCCTCGATGCGCACCCACGTCCTGCCATCGGGATCAACCCTCGTCACGTCGCCGCGCCTGGTCTCGCCGTTCGATTTCGGCTTGACGAGCGAGGTGATGGACTCGACTAATTCACGCCCGACCGCGTTGCTCAGCTCGGTCATGACGCCCTCCTTCCCCACGTCTCGCTCACCTTGATTCCGGCACCGCACTTGAGCTTCTGGCTCATGACGCGGAAATCGCCCGTGACGCCGCTCTCGGGCATGTTCGAGCGCACTGTCGAGTAGGGATGGACTCCGTCTGCCCACTCGCGCCCGACGTCGATGGTCTCGTATACGTCTGCGAGCTCTTCGAGCCTGCGCTTGGCGTATTGCAGCAGGCTCTCCCCCTCCTTGCGCGTCGGGTCTTCCTCTGACTTCGCCTCGATGACCATGTCGTTTCTGCTCGGCACTGATGTTGGCGATGAGGGGTCTTCGTTAGTCCACGTCTCGTGCCTGCCGTCCTTGTAGACGGTCAGCGAGTTGGGTACGGACTCGATTGGCAACGACGACTCGAACTCCGGCATGAGCAGCCCCAGGTTCTCGGCGCAGATGACGAGGTCCGGTTCGGTCGGCAGCTCGCGCAGCGTCACTGTGCCGTCACCGGCTATCTGAATGCACCAGCCTACGGCCTTGAGCACGCTCCACACGGCGTCGAGCACGCTATCTGAGCTTTCGAAGCTCATGAACTCGCCGAGCCTGAAGCTGCCCTCCACGACTACCGGGGCCTTGATGACCTCGCGTAGCCTGCTCGCGCACCATGCGGCTCCATCGACGCCCATGGGCGCCTGCTGGCCCGGCCTGCACATGCGAACGGAAGCCGGGGCGAGCACGCTCCTTCCCGACGCCTTGCCGCCCCACGCGCGATGCGACCACTTGCGCCCGTCGGGGCAGAACAGCAGGGTTGCGACGGTGACCATCTCGCCGAGCGAGGGGCGCATCTCGATGCGGTAGTACCCCTCATCGACATCGCCCGAGACCTCCATGCTGCCCGATTCGAGCAGCGGGGAGCTGCCGT
>ERZ827492.2009-NODE-2009-length-15033-cov-2.768260_pt1 | contig 15033 bp, 13 predicted proteins | sample MGYA00519704_ERZ827492 | MGnify/ENA primary metagenome ERZ827492 (study PRJEB31778, sample SAMEA3449325) | human gut metagenome | biome: human gut; feature: human-associated habitat; material: faeces | place: United Kingdom | collected 2010/2012 ...
TCCGAGTTTCTGTACCGCATGTTATCGCGAAGGAAGAACGGGAGACCGTTTTATGGCACTGTGCAAGAGCATGCAGATACTTAATTGCTGTCATCCGAACGCACTCATGACGCTGGAGGAATATCTGGTGGATTATGCTTCGCCGGAGACCGCGGAGATCGGCAGGAGACTCATACAGGATGAGCTGAAGAATATTCCGAATGAGAAAGTCAGACAGATAGTGGTCGAGAGACTTGACAGGATAAAGCACGGAGACAGAGATTTTAGATTCTAACACATTGTGGAGGAGCAAAATGAGTTTAAACGATACACCGTCGGCAAACAGAGTGCATATAGGTTTCTTTGGATGCAGGAACGCAGGCAAGTCCAGTCTGGTAAATGCAGTGACGGGGCAGAGCCTTGCTGTTGTGTCGGATGTGGCGGGAACCACCACGGATCCGGTGTACAAGTCCATGGAGCTGCTTCCACTTGGACCGGTGGTCATCATAGATACACCTGGAATAGACGATACCGGTGAGCTGGGTGAGCTCAGGGTTTCGAAGACGAGACAGGTACTTGCGAAGATAGATGTGGCTGTGCTCGTAGTTGATGGCACGGCTGGATTGTCCGCGGCGGACATGGAGCTCACGGAGCTTTTCAAAGAGAAGAATATAAATTATATAATTGCGTACAATAAGAGTGATCTCGTTAAAGATGATACAAAGGTTCAGAATTCAGCGGAGAATTCCATATGGGTCAGCGCAGAGCGCAGACAGGGAATAGAGGCGCTGAAGGAATTGATCGGAAGACTCACGGTGACAGACACCATGACCAGACGGCTGGTAGGAGATCTGATACAGTCTGGAGACATGGTGGTGCTGGTCATACCGATAGATTCTGCAGCTCCGAAGGGCAGGCTGATACTTCCGCAGCAGCAGGTCATAAGGGATGTTCTTGAGACCGGAGCTACGGCTGTGGTGTGCAGGGACACGGAGCTTGAGGACACTCTTAGACGGCTGGAGGGGAAGGTATCTCTGGTGGTCACTGACTCCCAGGCATTTGCAAAGGTTATGAAGATCGTGCCGGATGACATATATCTGACATCGTTCTCCATACTGATGGCAAGATTCAAGGGGCAGCTTGATGCGGCGGTGAATGGTGCATATGTTCTGGACAGGCTGAGGGGTGAAGGACAGCGGACAGATGCGGACAGCAGACCTCCAAGGATACTCATTGCCGAGGGCTGCACCCATCACAGACAGTGTGATGATATAGGAACTGTGAAGCTGCCGGGATGGATACGCAGATACACAGGACTTGAGCCTGAATTTACATTTGTCAGCGGAACGGAATTCCCAGAGGATCTGACAGGATATGATCTGGTGATACACTGCGGAGGCTGTATGCTGAATGAACGCGAGATGAAGAGTCGTCAGGGAAGGGCGGAGCAGCAGAGTATCCCGATGACGAATTATGGAACTGCTATAGCTCATATGAATGGGATTCTTGACAGGAGTCTGAGGATTTTTCAGACAAAGACGGACATATAAATATTTGGATGAAAGGTGATCGATATGGCAAAGACAGGTTTGGTACTTGAGGGCGGCGGCCAGAGAGGCATATATACCGCCGGAGTCCTGGATGTGTTCATGGACAATGATATAGAGGTCGACGGTGTCATAGGGGTGTCGGCGGGAGCCATACATGGACTCTCTTATGTGGCGAGACAGAGAGGGCGCAACATGCGTTACAATATGAAGTACAGGAACAACAAGCACTACATGAGCCTGTACTCCCTTTTAACTACAGGAGATATATGTGGTGAGCAGTTCTGCTACCACGATATTCCGGAGAAACTGGATCCACTTGACTACGATGCATTCCTTGCAAATCCTACGAAGCTCTATGTGGGATGTTCTAATCTGGATACAGGAGAGGCGGAGTATCTGGAGTGTACAGATATGAGAAAGCCTGAGGATGTGAATAAGGTGAGGGCTTCGGCATCCCTCCCACTGGTGTCCAATATTGTAGAGGTTGATGGAATGAAGCTGCTGGATGGAGGTGTATCCGACAGCATACCGATATTTGCATTCAGAAGGATGGGCTACAGGAGAAATATAGTAGTTCTGACAAGACCGGAGGGATACCGCAAGGGCCCGGACAAGATGCTCAGGCTGGAGGCCGGAAGGTACAGGGAGTACCCTGAGTTCGTTAAAAGATGTCACATGAGACACATGTATTACAACAAGACCCTGGACAAGCTGGAGGAGCTTGAAAAGGAGGGTGATACGTTGATAATCAGACCGAGTGAGACTATAGAGATATCAAGGCTTGAGAAGAAGCCGGAGATGATCGAGGCCATGTATGAGCTGGGTGTGTACGATGCAAAGGAGAAATTGCAGCAGGTTAAGAAATTCCTGCGTGAGAGTAAGGAAGAAAGCAGGGACTACACACATGGACAGGCGCAGCAACAGACGGCGGTTACACAGCAGACCCGATAATGGAATATATGACAGATTGATACTTTCGGGAATGGACATTCCTGAGAGTGTGGATACACAGAAGAAGGCACAGGAGAATCACAGCAAAATGGCTGAGACTCCTGTGCCTTCTCTCATACTGTCACTTTCGGTATCTACAATATTCACCATGCTGATTGCAACCTCCTACAATATTGTGGACACTTATTTTGTCTCAGATCTTGGAGAAAGCAGTGTGGCCGCAGTGGGGATCATGTTCTCTGTTATGGCATTGATACAGGCTGTGGGTTACACCTGGGGCATGGGAGCTGGAAGTGAGATAGCGAGACTTCTCGGTAAGCAGAAGAAACGCGAGGCAGAGCAGACGCTTGCCACGGCGCTGGCGGGAGGAATACTGTCGGGCGCGGTCATGGCGGTTATATTTGCCGTGTTCAGGGAGGATGTGGTAAGACTTCTGGGGGCCACGGACACAAGTCTTGCTCCTGCTGGGCAGTATGGAATATATATCATGCTCGCGGCTCCGGTCATGTGCGGTGCCTATGTTCTGAACAATGCCCTGCGGGCTGAGGGGCAGCCGTATCTTGCCCTGCTGGGTATTCTGGCAGGAGGACTGTCAAATGCGTTATTTGACTATATATTGGTGAGAGTGCTTGGACTTGGAATAGCCGGTGCAGGCATAGCGACCCTTGCCGGACAGGGGATAAGCCTTGTCATCATGTATATATGTGTCAGGTCAAGGTGCAGCGTGGTAAGGCTGCATATATCAGACTTGTGGAGCTTCAGATATGGGGTGCGTATAGTGAGAACAGGACTGCCGTCCTTCCTGAGACAGGGGCTCATGTGCCTTGCGGCGGTCATGATAAGCAGAAGCTGTAGGCAGTACGGAGATGGAGCTATGGCGGGCGTCACAGTTGCAAATAAGATATTTGCAGTCATATTTGCGGTGCTGGTGGGCTATGGGCAGGGATTTGCCCCGGTGTGCGGGTTTGCCTATGGTGCAGGACTTGAATCCAGAGTGAAAAGGTCGCTGAGATTTACCATGATAACTGCGGTGATATTCATGTGCGCTATGGGTGCTGCGACCTGGGTGTGGGTATCCGAGGTGGCCGGTGTATTCTTGCATGAAGGTGGCACTCAAGCTATGCAGCTTGCGGCGCTGTCTCTCCGGGCGCATGCCGTGTCCATGCCATTTGCTGCGGTGTGTCTGGTGACTGGAATGTACTATCAGGCTCTTGGAGCATATGGAAAAGCCACCCTCATATCCGCCCTGCGGCAGGGAGTATGTTTTATACCATTGGTATTCATACTGCCGCGCATGTATGGCGTAGATGGAGTGGCTTTTGTCCAGGCCGCCGCCGATGTGCTGGCGGGGATTGTATCGGCCTTTTATCTGCTATATACAAATGAAAAATAGTCCGTGTTTATCATCTCGTCCGATATGTACAGACGGTTTTCAACCTCCTCGATCATCTGATCCACGTATCCATCAGGAATCTGTGACTCAGGGACGAAGTAAGAGGTCTCCCCCGTGCTGGCATCGTACCTGACCTTGTCGGTCATAAAGCTTTGATCCGCGAAGATCACAAGCTCATCGGAATCGGACAAAATGTTGTGTCCTGCCAGGAGTCTTGAGTCAAAGTCGGCTCCGAGAAGGTTTAACACAGTTGGAAGTATGTCCACACTGGAACAGAGCTTGTCGACAACTACTGGCTTCTCCATGGATGAGCTCCATATACCAAACTGGTTGTGGTGAAGCTCAAAGTCATCATTCTCTATGTCCTTGCCCGCAAGCTCGTTGTAGGTGCCGTCGCTGAGTCCGTAAGGATAGTGGTCAGGTGCCACGATGAACAGAGTGTTGTCCAGCTTGCCAGTCTCTTCCAGCTTATCCATCAGGAATTCCAGAGCCTTGTCAAGCTCCATCTGGGCTGCAACATAGGCTATGGCCTCATCTGAGTACCCTTTTCCGGAGAGGACATTCTCGGCTCCCTCCCTGTTAATCATACATATATACTGATTGTCGTAATTGTAAGGCAGATGGCCGGAGAAACTCATAAAATACATGTTAAATTTGTCATCCTGAATGAAATCCCCATACACAGCCTCCATACATTCGAGATCGGAATACATAACGTGGTCAGGAATATCCAATCCTGCGCCGATGGCCTTGAAGGTGGTGTAGCCCATATTCGGATGGGTTCTTGTTCTGTCGTAGTATGTGGCATCAAAGTCGTGGTAGCCGTAGCTCTTGTAGCCCTGTGCGTTCAACATATTGCCGAGGGCGTATGGCTGGTAGGTGTCCGCGGATGCCTCAAAGCTCCATTTGGAGGATGCCGGATACTGGCTGAGGCAGTTGGTATATTCGCCGTCTATGGTGCTGTGATACCACAGTGGGTTGTAGAAGTTAGTAAATTCAAAGCCTTCGTGATAAATCTTGTACAGTGTCGGTGTGGCCTCCCTGGATATTCCATATGTACTGAGACTTTCAGCGGTGACAAATACCACATTGTACCCCTCGAACATGCCGGTGTATTCGTCCGTGTAAGTTGGCTGTACCCCCGAGAAATATGCCGTCAGGCTTTTAAGCTCCTCGTCATCTGTCTGATTGTACAGACTTTGGAAATCTATGCTTTCATCGACCTGCGGAACATATACAGGCTCGTCGGCCTGGGTTGATCCTGCCGCCTGATCTGAGCCGCCGGTCTGAGAAGCTGATGAAAAATCTGTCTCGTCCACAGATGCGGCATTGATATCTGATGCGGCAGTCTGTGCATCTGACTGATTATCTTCAATATCTGCAAGCTCAAATGTCTTGCTCTGGCTGCTCTGAGTCACCATGGTCACACAGTCTCTTCCCGTGGTGACCATGACTCCAAGCTTGTTCATGGACAGTTCAAGTACATAGCGTCCGTGGAACAGCGCATATGGAGTGTAGGCCTCAGTCCCGTGCACTGCCAGAATACAGATGGCAAGTACCCATGCAGCTGCGGAGATACCCAGCTGCACCAGCACTGCCCTGAGCACACCAGGCTTCTGCCCGATGCGGCATCTGCCAAATGAAAACCAGAACCTGTTCATGATGATAAGACATATAAGTGGCAGCAGGAACAGCACTGATATACCAGTTGGATCGCAATGCTGAAAAAAGCACAGTCCTGAAGTTCATAGCATCCTGGGCACCGCCGATGGACACCAGACTCAAAAATGTTCTGAATATCTTATAGTATACAAATTGTGCAATATAGTAGATCGTAAATATACTCCACAGCAGGTAGGCTATGGCTGCATTTGCATATCTGTGCCAGAAGGAGGTCAGTGCTGACAGGGTAAGTCCGCATGCCAGCGCAAATGTCAGGGGATGTAGTATGCTGCTGCCTGCAGATCCATAAATTGCAATGTGAAACAGGAGCTCCATATAAATAAAGGCCAGCGGAAAGAATATGGAACGCCACAGCAGACCACTGTGTCTGCTTTGAGTTGTATCTGTTTTCATCTGGCATCTCCTTATTCGTGTGCGAGTATGTCGTCAAGTGCGCCCCTCACTCCTATAGGATCTGTGACCAGAAGAGTGTGGAAACCAAGCTTTGCGGCGGCATCGAGATTCGCCTGCCTGTCATCAAGAAAAATGGATTCCTCAGGGACAAGGTTATATTTGTTGCAGAGATGCTCATAGATGGCGGCGTCTGGCTTGGTCACGTGGTATTCATAGGAGACCACTCTTCCGTCCGTGTAAGGCAGGAAGTGGAATCTAGGCGTGTGGAGTGCAAACAGTCTTCTTGGGTAGTTGGACAGGAGGTAGATGTTGTAACCTCTGGACTTGAGATCCTTGAGCCACATGTCGGCTCCCGGGAACATGTCCACCACTTATAGTATGTTCCATAGTTAAGGTAATCGCTACCACCCTCGCTGGCTTTTCTCTCTGCCTGAAGAATAAAGTCAGAGATCGTCTTTGTTGTCTTGTTTATATCAGGAGTCGTCTTGTTATCATCTGCCTCCTGATAAAGTGTCTTAAAGAAATCCGGCTCTGTAACAAGGACATTATCATATCTTGCCACAGCACCCTTAGTGATCAGCTTGTATGCAAGTGCACCCATTCTGTAATCATCATTATTTCCTGTTATAAGCTCTGGCTCTGATGTACACAGAGTTCCTGTACACAATGCTATAGGATGTGAGTTTGCTGTAGCATACGCATCCAACCAGTTATACAGATCCTCGCTTATATCATTTGCTTTGCTGGCATAATCGCTGGCACCATTCGCCCAAATATATATGAAATCCGCCTGATTGAGGATTCCCTGGGCTGTTGTATCCATGCTGTTCAGCTCGCTGACTGTACAAGTTGTAAGAGTCACCGCACCGGCAGCCATGTTATCGCTTATCGTCTTATATCCATTGAACACTGCAAGTCTAAAATACTCACCTGCATACACATATCTCCAGAGATATGTTGTTGAATCGTATCCTGTCAGCTTCTTCGCATCACCTGAAAACTTGCTATCAGTGACGGTTTCCTTCAGCTTCTCATCCATATCTGCATTACCACTATATGAATCAGGTACTATCTGGACGATTCTGAATTTGTCCTCTCCTGTCTGTTTCTTGCCAGCATCGTTGGAGTTCTTGACTGCCAGATCGATATTGGACAATCCTGTCAGACTTGTAGATTTGCTTCCGCTGCCGTTCGCATCACTCAGGGAAGCCTGAGAATCGGAGTTAGCCAGTGTATAATTCACAAATATAGAGCTGACTACAAGTGCGAATATAATAGCTATAGATGATAAGACTATTTTTTTATTCTTAAACACTGTATTTTCCTCCTCTATTAATCCCACTCATGCTTCTTGAGCACGAATGAATTTCTGAGTCCAACTACACTTGTTACTTTATATGTCTCTTTTGTTTTTGTGTCTTCAAATCCAATAATCACTGCAACACTATTGTCTGCAGGATTGACCTGAAGCTGAAAGCTTTTCACGTTGTTAGCAAGCACTGTACCTTTCTTGGAGCTTGCATCCACATACTTTGTACACGATGAAAGCACCGCCTGTGCCTGATTTACCTTTGCTGAATCGCTGCTCTTGAGATCCTGCTTTGCCTGATTAAGCGTTTCATCACTCATCTCCTGTCTGAAAACATACAATTTCTTGTCTGTCTTGCTGTAGGTAATCGTACAGAATGCAGTCTTATCTAGCTCAGATGAATACTGAATCCACAGATAATCAGCATCTATAAATGTGTGCACATCCTCTGAGGCACCTGCGCCGCCAAAAGGCTTGACATCTGCTATATCATAGCTATTGCTTTTTTTCTTTATCACACCACTATCTGACACTATATCCTGGATTACATCGGCAACGCCTCCCTGCTTACGGAGTGTGCTCCCTGATCCTGCAGATTTCACATATGTATCCTCGGGAACAATAAAGCTTCCTGTAACCTGAGTGAATGATGTTCCAGTCTGTACATAAGCAGTTCCATCAATCTTAATATCACTTGCCCCCATCAGTATGTCTGCTATCGAATCATACGTCTCAGTCGCCTGAGACTGAAGCTTCTGTCTGGACGACTGCTTCTTATGTGACGCAACAGTTGTAGATATAAGAGTCATTACAGCAACCATGAATATTCCAAGAATTGCCATATACAGTATAAGCTCTATGAATGTGAAGCCCTTGTCTTTGTTTTTACTTATCATTCTTCACACCCCCCTAATCCTTTCCATATATATGACCGCCTGTATACTGGTTCAGGTTAACCCTTCCAACAGTATTACTGCTATTATACTTGCAGAAGCGATACTCTCCATATCCAGCCAGCACCTGACTGTCAGATTTCCTGATAATAATAACCTGCTCAGAAAGAGGAGTAGTCACTGAATCTGCATCATAATCGTCAGCATAATATATAGTAACTCTCTCCAACACCTTGTCAGGTGCAGATGAATTAGCTGTAAATGACTCAGCCTTTCCATCAGCACATGTACCATAGAAAATATCATAATTAGCACCATTCTGTACTATTCTGATTGCCTCTCCAGCTTTTTGTGTCTTTGTACGCATCTCAAGAGCCGATAACTCACTATCAAACTTCTGCAGTGAAGCAGTTGCCTGAGACGCTCTTATTGATGATATAGTGAGGAAGCCCACGCCTGACATTACTGCAATTATAGCAATAACAATTATCATCTCTATAAGCGTGTATCCGTTATTTGATTTTATACCATTCTTCATCAGCTACACCCCCTATTCAACGTTCTTCTTCCAGTTCTGGAATACAAGAATATCTTCGTATGAGATGTCTGATATTGATGCACCTGTTACCTCTGTGTTACCTTCGCTCTTGGATGATGTATAGTTCTTCAGCACCTTTGTTGTAAGCGTATTGAGCTTTTCGTCTGTGCTCTCTGAACACTGTTCAAGAAGATTTGCAACAAATGCAGCGTCTGCTGATATTGACATATTATGGTCAATTATAAGCTTTGATCCAGTGATTATCATACCTCTGAAGCTCTTAACATTCTTATCAAATCTTACATTACCACCGGCAATTATAATTCCCTGGAATGATCCATCACCATTGTTTGGCTGGAGCTTAACATCACCAGAATTGATAACTATGGTTTTAGCCTCATTATTTGTTGCATTTCCAATTGTCTTCTCAATTGAAAGGTTTTTGCTAAATACATAAGCAAAATCAACATAGTGATTTAAAGGAGTGATACTGTAATCATATGAATATGTATCTCTATCCTTATCATATGAGCTTAAATATCCTACCGATGAGGAAGTGTAATTAGCTATTTCCCACGCATTCTGTGAAAGCTTTGTGGTATCATCCACATTGTTAAGAACCGACAGATGATCCTTCATATTAATATACATATATGAAAGGAATGTGCTTGTCTGCTCCTCCACACTTGCAGTTCCTGAACCAGCAAGCTTAAGTGCATCCGCCTTGAGATCATTAAATGCCTTTTTATTGTTGTCTGAACCCTTGTTTCCAAGAATATTAGTAAACACCTTGCCTGTTGAAACATTATCAAGAGCTGTAGCCACATCCATTGTGGTAGTTGTGGATGCTCTCAGGAACAGCGAATCATCGTTATTCTGATCTGTGACAGCACCACTTGCATTTATCTTGCCCTCTGCCGGAAGAACCAGCTTAACCTGGAACTGCTCGTACTTCTGTACATTATAAAGCTTGCTGCTTATCTCATCGCCATAATCCTGGAGAAGCTTATAATATTTCTCAGCAAATTTCTCAGCATTGCTTACATTAGACGAATCCTTTCCATCCTCTATATATAAATAGTAATAATCATGTCCTGAAACAGTCTGCTTAATCGCTGTTACACCCTTATCTCCCTCTGTAGCAAGATCATTGAGGAAATCATCGTACAGATCAAGTATGTTCGCATCTGCCTCAAATGTCTTTGGGAACTGAAGTGTAACTGTAGTGATTCCTGTGTCAGGGTCAACCTTCTCAGTGTTGTTCACTACAGACCACTGGGTAAGGAACATAAGCTGATTTGTCTTCACATCAAGAGACTGTCCTGTAGAATAATCCTCCAGTGTTGTGAATGCGTAATCTGCATTCTCATCAACTGTTATATTCTCATCATCCTCAGGAACACTTGAAGCAGCAATCTTTGAGAATTCGATATATGACTTACCTGCTATATACAGTGAATTAAGATCCTGTAAGTCAAGTATTGAATTCTTACCATTTACAATAATTGCACTATCACTAAAATGTGATCTGAGCTTATATCCGGTTGCCAGGTATCCCTTCTGTCTAAGATAATTCAGGCTTCTTGTATCCTGAGCATTGTAGCTGTATCCAAAATAGCTGCCCTGAGTAAACTTAAGACTCGCCTTCTCTGCATTAAGCTCTGTATCATCAAATATGTATGCATCAGCAGAAGCCTTAAGAGAACCGCTATCCTTTCCACCTATGACAATATTGTCTGCCCAAAGCTCTGAAAGAGTCTGTGTTCGACCTGAAAGGTTTATCTCTGCTCCATTGTATGCTGCAAGAGAACCTGAACACACAACAACATCAGAGTTGAGTGTAAGTGATGTATTTTTTCCATTTACAAATATTCCGGAATAAGCACTGCTGTCCTTTGTTCCCCACATTGTACTAGGCTTACTCTCATATTTGTTCGTAACCTTTGTCTCGGCTACATCATTATAATCCTTATTGTAATAATCGCTTGCTGCGTAGATGTTACCCTTAACCTGTGCGTCGGTTGTCCGGTTGTCGTTGTCCTCTCCTACCTCGACACCCATATCCGCAAGTATCGCATATTCATACAATGTATTGTTTGATACACTGCTTGTGTCAAATGAAACATTGTACTCAGGCTCCGTGAGAACAATGTCCGTAGTGATAGACTGCTCATAGGTTCCTGCTGTTGATCCCTGCAGATCCACACTTCTCTTAACACACACATTCTTGAATGTGACAGACTGAACCTTGTCATTTTCGTAACCCGACTGCTTCTCCGTCTTAATTCCTCCATTATTCTTATAATACTGAGTTGTTGTCTTGTTATTAACATCAGTATATATAAGCTTCATGTTCGATGTATCAAGTCTGACACCATCCGGATTGTCCACCGCATCATACTCATTAGATATGAAAGACTGAAGTGTATCTGTCACGTTCTTAAGGCTCTTATAGTTTGTATCTGCAACAAAGCCTGTCATGAAAAGCTTTTTGAAAAGCTCATTTGCCGATTTATTGTCAAGGGTAGTATACGCCTGAGCCTTAGTATCATACACAACAACCAATTCAGCCGTAGTTGTGTACGCTGAATAAAGGTGCTCATTGGTCGCTGCGCCTACCCCCGCATACATCTCATCAAGTGCAGTTTCTACCTCATAAAAGTTATTCAGGGAATTCAGCTTATAAAACTTGAGCTTGTATGTCATCATAGCTCCCATAAGTATCGCTGAAGCAAGAATGCACATAAATGTGGTTGCGACTATTACAAGGACGAAACTTGAACCGTGATCATCGTTATGCCTAAGCTTTCGCTTTAATCTCTCAATCATCTGTTACTTCCCCCTTGTTCCAGTAACCGTCGTCTTGTTTCCTTTACTATCTGTCAAAGTAACTGTTATATCGTACATATATACACTGTCACTCTGATCCTCTGTCAAACGAGCTACAGGATAGTCAGAATTAACATTGTCAAAATCAAAGTTGGCATATACATTAAGATCTGACGACTTTGCTCCCGCTGCCAGCTTAAGTCTCACCTTGACATCTGACATCTTGGTGTCCTTTCCTGCATTCGTATATGTAAGATCATCAACGTTCGCCACATTGAACTGCTCACGTATGATCTTCTTGTATGTATCGCTGAGCTCTGCTGTCGTCTCGAATACATACACATCCGCCTTCTCAGATATTCCTGAATTATCCACCGTTATGGTATCTGTCGTACAGTATGAACCATTGTATATCGCCGGAACATAGAGAAGATACACAGGTGGCAGACCATTCGTAAACTCCTGCTTGTATACTATTCCATCACCATATAAGGTGGTAGGCTTGTATACATTTTTGCCTGAGCTCTCATACTGTGATCTGATAACTGAGACCGTTGTATAATCTGTGTATTCCACATAACACTCAACTGTATATGTGGATCCCAGCTTTGATATCTTGATCTTGGTATTCTTCTGGAAATGATCCTCATCGAATGTTCCACCACCGGAAAGATAATGGTTGTACTGCACATCATACTTTCTCAGCACGTCAAGCTTCGCATCCAGGAAATACTGATATGCGAGATTATCAAGATTGTTGCCTGTTGCGGCTACATTATAGGTGGCACCTATAATGATAGCCGACTGTTTGCTGTCCAGATTTCTGATAGTTCCCGATTCCGTAGCATTAGTCTGTATGGCGCCACTTTCATCGCTCTTGAATGTCGCACCACCATCAAGACCTGCAAGCACATATCCATTCTTAAGAACCTGATATGCCGCATCATTCACATCCACCTGACAGGTGTAGGTCTCATAAGATTTTCCTATGGATACATCGTTGCAGGTATAGGTTGTGTCCGAATATTCCGCCGTTTTAGAATTCGGCAATGTGATAGACTTTCCCGATGGTGTTCCCTTTGTAAAGGAATATGTCTTTGTTCCATTGCCATCAGGAATATTCACATTTCCTGACAGATCAGCGGTCTTAAAGATCTCCATGATCTCCTCAGCCTTCTCGACTGCATACTGCTTCTTCGTCGATGTAGTACCCGTCTTCGTGGCTGTGATCAATGCATTGGTTATCGGATAGATCAGAATGGCAAATATGGCAGCAGCGATTATAATCTCTACTAAACTAAATCCTTTATTGTTTGATTTAACCATTTATTTGTTCACTCCATTTAAGTGTATGCATCTACTGGGCTGTTGTTGTGGTCGTAGTCGTAGTAGACTTTACTGTTGGGTTTCCAAAGATGTTGTTTGTACCTGTCTGTACATTCACATCTGCGTGATCTGTAGTTCTGTCATCACCGTTTACTGCATATGAGGTTATAGTCATATCTCCCTCATACTTTCCTGTCTGTTCGTTGAATGCTATAGTGACATCGTCAAGAGTCATTCTGTAATCACCATTCTTGATGTAGTCGATGACATCCTTGATATCCTTGTAGTCTCCCTCGTATGTGACAGGGAATGATGCTGAATAGCAGTTGTAACCTGATGCTGTAGCTGCTGACTCATCTATAGTCACGTCAGATGCTGCTGCATCTGTTGAAGCACTTGAATTATCAGCAACGGTAACGTCGCCCACAGCGCCTGCGCCAAGTGTATAGAAAAGTGTCTCCTCCCCCATTGTTACAGTAGGGAAGTTGAACTTATACTTATCCTTTACACCCTGTAAATACATGATTGTGTTATCCTGATACAGCTCTGATGGAAATTCTGCAAGAACAGCCTCATAGTCTGCCTTGTACTTCTCAGTGTCAGCTATGTACTGCTGTCTGTTCGCATCCTTCTCAAGCAGGCTGTTATAATATGTCTGTCTCTCGTTGTACTGACTTTCAATACTCTTCTTGTCATCAAAATTGCTCATGGCAAGGAATCTTATAGGAAGCACTAAGATAGCAATTCCCAATATGAATAATAATAGATTTCTCTGGCCCTTTGTGATTGAATCCATGATAGTCCCTCCTTAATTAACTGATACTTCATCTGTTGAAGTCTCGGTGTCATCTGCATTTACATCCTTGTAGATACATGTAACTGTAAAGTCGTATGTTGTATCCCCGCTCTGCTTATCCACATTCTCAGTGACAGACTGAACGAATGAATTGTCTATGCACTCTATATCCTTGAGGTTTATTGCAAATGCAGCTATATCCTCGTACGACTTCGTGTTACCTGTGAAACTAACCTCTGTTGAAGATGAATCAAACGCTGTAAGACTGATTCCCTTTGGCATCTTGTCCTCAAGCTCCGCAATAAGTGTTCCAACATTCTCATTGAGGTTCTCTGTGTAGCTGTACATATTCTGAGCATCCATGTATACAGACTCTGCATCCTCATAGTCCTGTACGATCTGCTCTATATCCTTGATAGAATCAATATCTCTGTTCACCTGGTCAAGCTTTGACTGAGCCTTGTTCTTAGCTATGAACGAGTACGCTGTAACACCACCTGCAACTATGACTGCTATGATGATAAATGCTATAACCAGTGGTGTTGTGTCAACACTGCTTGCACCGCCCTTGCTGCCAGTCTCACCAAGCTCGAAGCCCATAGGGTCAAAGGCAGCTCCGATAGGAACCATGAGATATACAGGATTATAAATCTTAAGATCAATCTTTGGGTCAAATTTGATGTTATACAATGTATCCATTACTCTGGTTGATACATTGAGCTGAACCTTGAACAAGCCGTCGATTCCCTTGATAAGGGCTCCATCACCTGTGAGGAATACATCATCAATAGGCTTATCAGGATTCTTTGATGTGAAGAAGTCCATAACTCGACCGATGTTGTTGATGAGATATCTGAACGCTCCTGTTATTGCGTTGTCGTCGAAATCTACCGTGAGAAGTCTTTCATTCTGAAGTAATGTCATGGCTGTTGTTGCATCCACGCCCTTCGCATCCATAACTTCATTCACAACAACATTTGTTCCGTATGGAACTGTTCTCTGAAGGAGAAGTGTATCTCCTTTTACGATGTTGAGCACTGTTGATTCACTGCCCAACTGGATTACCATAGTTGTCATTGCCTCTGTTGTCTGAGTCTTGATCAACTGAAGCATTGCATTACCAATATAATCAAGTGCTACTACTTTCAGTCCAGCCATAGCTGCGAGATCATAGTATGATCTTACCATGTTCTCTGGTGCAGCGACTGCAAGAACTCTGAGCTGCTTGTTATTCTCTTCATCAGTAACTGTCTCAAGAACTGTATGAGACACTACGTAATCCTCTATATTAACAGGGAAATACTCTGATGAGTTCGCATTAATAATTCCTTTAATTTTGTTCTCCTTAACGAAAGGTACAAGAACCTCTCTGTTAACGATCTTTGTAGAGGTA
>ERZ827492.2010-NODE-2010-length-15032-cov-7.683915_pt1 | contig 15032 bp, 13 predicted proteins | sample MGYA00519704_ERZ827492 | MGnify/ENA primary metagenome ERZ827492 (study PRJEB31778, sample SAMEA3449325) | human gut metagenome | biome: human gut; feature: human-associated habitat; material: faeces | place: United Kingdom | collected 2010/2012 ...
TCGACGTCATGACCACGGAGACCACCTGCCTTTCCTCCATCTGGGAGACGGACGAGAAGGTCCGCGCCTGGTACGAGACGCACCTGCGCCCCGAGGCGTACAAGCCCCTGCACCCGCAGGAGGGCGCGGTCTACGACGGCCTGGTGGAGGTGGACCTTTCCGCCGTGCGGCCCATGATCGCCCTGCCCTTCCACCCCTCCAACGCCTACACCATCGAGGAGTTCCGCAGCAATGCCAAGGCGCTCCTGGAGAAGGTCGAGGAGACCGCCCGCACCATGCTCGACGAAAAGTACCCCTTAAAGCCCCTGGCCGACAAGGTGCAGGACGGCCAGGTCTACGTCGAACAGGGTATCGTCGCGGGCTGCTCGGGCGGCACCTATGAGAACATGATGACCGTGGCGGACATCCTGCGCGGCAGGAGCATCGGCTCCGGCGCCTTCACCATGAGCGTGTACCCGGCCTCCCAGCCGCAGTTCCTCGCGCTGACCCGGAGCGGGGCCGCGGCGGACCTCATGCAGGCGGGCGTCGTGCTGCGCACGGCCTTCTGCGGGCCCTGCTTCGGCGCGGGCGACGTGCCGGCAAACGGCGGCCTCTCCATCCGCCACGCCACGCGCAACTTCCCCAACCGCGAGGGCGCTAAGCCCGCCAACGGCCAGATGGCCTACGTCGCCCTCATGGACGCGCGCTCCATCGCCGCAACGGCGCTCAACGGCGGGCGCCTGACCGCCGCGGACGAGATCGACCTGCCCGAGGAGCGGGAGTACCCCTACACGTATGACCCCACCATCTACGACAACCGCGTCTACGACGGCTGGGGCAAGGCCGATCCCGAGGCGGAGCTGGTGTTCGGCCCCAACATCGCGGACTGGCCCGCGCAGATCGCCCTGCCGGAGAACCTCGTGCTGGAGGTGGCCAGCGCCATCTACGACCCCGTCACCACGACCGACGAGCTCATCCCCTCCGGCGAGACCTCGTCCTACCGCTCCAACCCGCTCAAGCTCTCCGAGTTCGCGCTCTCGCGCAAGGACCCGCAGTACGTGCCGCGCGCAAAGGCCGTGCAGGCCCTGGAGCAGAGCCGCCGCCAGGGGCAGCTCTCGCCCGAGGCCAAGGCCCTGCTCGATCGGGCGGGCCTTGCGCCCGAGGACACGGGCATCGGCTCCCTGGTCTTCGCCCTCAAGCCCGGGGACGGCTCCGCGCGCGAGCAGGCGGCCTCCTGCCAGCGCGTGCTGGGCGGCTGCGCGAACATCGCCCAGGAATACGCCACCAAGCGCTACCGCAGCAACGTGGTCAACTGGGGCATGCTGCCCTTCATCCTGGACGGCGCAAAGGACGCCGGCATTGCGGCGGGGGACGTCGTGGTCATCCCCGGCATCCGCGCGGCGCTGCTCGCAGGCCGGACGGACGCGATCCCGGCCGCCGTCCTCTCCGGCGCGGGCAAGCGGGAGATCACGCTCTCGCTCCCGAACCTGACCGCGGACGAGCGCGACATCATCCTGGCCGGATGCCTCATCAACTACTACGCACAGTGAGCGGACGACCGGCCGCGCGGCAAGATTTGGCCGCGCGGCCGGTTATTCTTTACAAAATATTCATAAAGCATGGGCGGGTTATTGACAGATGCCGCAAAGAACAGTAAAATAAATCTGTATGACAGGGGTCGAGAGGGGAAAAGAACAATTTTTTATGGAATAGATAAAAAGTGAATATTCTCCCGGAGTCGCCTGTACAACGGGACAGGGCATCGGAGCGCTTGACAGCCCAGCACGAAGAGGGGGCGGCTGCGTGCGCGTCCTGGCCGTGGACACGCGGCATGCGACAACTGTTTATCATAAATGTTAGGTGGTGAAACAGTTGCAGACTTTATTCTGGATTTTGGGAATTCTTGCCGCGCTGGCCGGCGGCGGCTACGCGGGCTATGTCCTCGGCGGCAAGAAGAAAAAAGAGGAAATCGAAGGCAAGATCGGCCGCACCGAGGACGCCATGAAGAAGCTCGTGGACGAGGCCACGGCCAAGGCCGAGGCGGTGAAGAAGGAAAAGATCCTGGAGGCCAAGGAGGAAATCCTTCGCCAGAAGACCGAAACCGAAAAGGAGCTCCGCGAGCGCCGGAACGAAACCCAGCGCACGGAGCGCAGGCTCCTGCAGCGCGAGGAGATGCTCGACAAAAAGCTCGACAACTTGGAGGTTCGTGAAGAGGGCCTCAACAAGACCAGCCGCGAGCTCGAACAGCGCGCCCAGGAGGTCGAGGCCATGCGCGCGCAGCAGCAGTCCGAATTGGAGCGCATCGCCCAGATGACGGCGGAGGAAGCCCGCCAGATCATCATGAACAACGTCCAGCGCGAAGCCTATCACGACGCGGCGGTCATGGTCCGCGAAATCGAGAGCAAGGCAAAGGACGAGGCCGATAAAAAGGCCCGCAACATCGTCTCCCTGGCGATTCAGAAGTGCGCGGCGGACCACGTGGCCGAGACCACGGTCTCCGTGGTCAACCTGCCCAACGACGAGATGAAGGGCCGCATCATCGGCCGCGAGGGGCGCAACATCCGCGCCCTGGAGACCGCGACGGGCATTGACCTCATCATCGACGACACGCCCGAGGCGGTCATCCTGTCCGGCTTTGATCCCATCCGGCGGGAAATCGCCCGCATCGCCCTGGAAAAGCTCATTACCGACGGCCGCATCCACCCGGCCCGCATCGAGGAAATGGTGGAAAAGGCCCGCAAGGAGGTCGACGCGCAGATGCGCGAGGCGGGCGAGCAGGCGGTCTTTGAGACCGGCGTCCACGGCCTGCACCACGAGCTGGTGCGGCTGCTCGGCCGCATGAAGTTCCGCACCTCCTACGGCCAGAACGTGCTCAAGCACTCCATCGAGGTCTCGCACCTGGCGGGCGTCATGGCGGCGGAGCTCGGCGCGGACGTGGCGCTGGCCAAGCGCGCGGGACTCCTGCACGACATCGGCAAGTCCATCGACCACGACGTGGAGGGCACGCACATCCAGATCGGCGCGGACCTTGCGCGCAAGTACCGCGAGAGCGCCGACGTGATCAACGCCATCCAGTCCCACCACGGCGACGTGGAGCCCACGACCATCGAGGCCGTGCTCGTCGCCGCGGCGGACGCCATCTCCGGCGCGCGCCCCGGCGCCCGCCGCGAGACGCTGGAGAGCTACATCAAGCGCCTGCAGAAGCTCGAGGAGATCGCCAACTCCTTCGACGGCGTGGAGAAGTCCTACGCGATCCAGGCCGGCCGCGAGGTCCGCATCATCGTCAAGCCCGAACAGGTCAGCGACGCGGACTCCGTGCTCATGGCCAAGGAGATCGTCAAGCGCATCGAGAAGGAGCTGGAATACCCCGGCCAGATCAAGGTCAACGTCATCCGCGAAACCCGCGCGACGGAGTTCGCCAAGTAAACCCGCCTGCGCAAGAGCGCTCCCCCAAAATGGAGCGCTCTTTTTTTGCGCCCGCAAACAGTTTCTGCAAAAAAAATGAACCGCAGCGCCCGATGCGGCGAATATAGAGGGGAAGGCGCAAGGAGGTGAGCGGGTGGAAGCAAGGGAGATCGAGCGCTGCATCGACGCGTTCGGCGCGGACGTGTTTCGGTTCTGCCGCAGGCTCTGCGCGGACCGGGCGGACGCAGACGACCTCTACCAGCAGGTCTTTCTCCGGGCGCTGGAGGCGCGCGTTGCGCTGGACTGGGCGTCCAACCCGCGGGCGCTGTTCTTCTCGCTGGCGTATCGCCTGTGGAAGAGCGATGCGCGAAAGCGCGCGCGCCGGCAGGCCATCGCCCCGAGCGAGTGCCTGGACGACGCGCCGGCGGACGCCCTGTGCGCCCCCGGGGACCTGCAGGAGCGCGTCGAGAACGCGCAGCGGGATGCGGCGATTCGCGCGATCGTGCGCGATCTGCCGGAAAGACTGCGCATTCCGGTCGAGCTCTACTACCTGGGCGACTGCACGGTCGAGCAGATCGCCCGAACGATCCAGAGGCCCCGCGGCACCGTCAAGAGCCGGTTGTTTCAGGCGCGGGAAACCATTCGGAAAAGATTGGAGGAAGCTGGGTATGAAGTCTGAACGCAGAGATCCAAAGCTGGAAGATGCCGTCCGGAGCGCGCTGCGCGCCGCGCACGCGCCCTCGCCCGAGGAAAGCAACGCCTTGAAGATCGCCCTCTACCGGCGCGAGGCAGAGGCGCGAAAGGGGCGCACGCTCTCCCTCTGGTACCTTCCGATGGCGGGGAACGCGCTCCTCTTCGCGCTGCTTGCGGCGGCTGCGCTCCTGGGGATTTCCGATCCCCTGCTGGCGCGCCTCCTGGCAGGGGCCTGCGCCTACGCCGCGCTGGCGGGCGCCGCGCTCACGGCCGTCGGCGTGCGGCGCGGAAACCTCAAGGCGGAACTCTCCGTGCGGATGCGGAGAAAGGGGGCGGAGGCATGAACCCGGTAAAGCGAGGCGCGCGCCTGGCGATCTGCATCGCCGGGGCCGCGGGAATCGCCCTGCTGGCGCTGCAGCTCGCGCTGCTCTGGGCGGTCAGCGACGGATGGAGCGGCATCCGCGCAAGCCTTCCGCTCCTGGGCGCGGGGGCCCTTCTCTCCGCGCTGGCCTGCGCGGCGCTGTTTGCCGCCTGGGTCCGCGCGGACTGCAGGCGGCGGGGCGAGGACGAAGTCCTCTGGCCGCTCGTCGTCGTGCTGACGACGCCCCTGATCGGCCTCTTGGTCTACTTTCTGCGCCGCGCCGAGGTGCGCCGCCCCTGCCCGGCCTGCGGGCACAAGGTCGGGCTGCGCGCAAAGTACTGCGAGGAGTGCGGCGCGCACATCGAACAACAGGAGGAATTGTCCATGACACCGTCTGCCGTTCATCATGGGAAACTGCTCATCGCCGGCTGCGTGAGCTTTGCGCTGCTGGTGGCCTGCCTGGGCGCGGGCATCGCCAGCGTGGCCGCCGGAACCAGCGTCAATACGGACGTGACCTCTCCCGAGCAGGTGTGGAACCTGGGCGTCATCCAGATGGACCGCAGCACGGTCCTGGGCGGCGTTTGGCGGCTCGAATTCGCGCGGGCGAGCGAAGGATTTGTGGCCGGGGAGAAGCTCGCCCTCTCCGACCCGTCTGCGCAGCAGCTCCACGCGCAGATCGCCTGCGGATCTGCGCCGGAGGGAACCTCCCTCGTGCTGTGGCTGGTGCAGGGCGACGTCGTCCAATCCGTGGACGTCACGCACCTGGAGGAGGAGCTGACGCTCCCGCTGGATGCGTTCCAGGCGGGCGAAATCTGGGTTCGCCTGCAGATCAACGGGGTGCAGAACTGCGCCAGCGAGATCTGCATCCGATGAAAAAAACGCGGCCGGGACGTCTGTCCCGGCCGCGCGTCATTTGGGGAAGGTGAACGTAAAGGCGGAGCCCTTGCCGGGCGCGCTGTCGACGGAGATCGTGCCGCCGTGCGCCTCGACGATCCAGCGGACCATGGGCAGCCCCAGCCCGGCGCCGCTGCGGCTGGCCGTGCGCGAGGGATCCACCTGGTAGAAGCGGTTCCAGATCTTGGAGAGGTGCTCGGCGGCGATGCCGATGCCGTCGTCGCGCACGCAGCCCTCCACGGCGCCCTCCGCGTCGCGGAGCGTCACCCAGATGTTGCCGCCCTCCCGCCCGTAGGAGATGGCGTTCTGCACGAGGTTCATGAACAGGCGCATCATCATCGTCTCGTCCGCGCGCAGCAGCACGTTGGGCGCGATCTCCGCGTGCAGGGCGATGTTCCGCGCCGCCGCCGCGTCCGCCTGCTCCTCGCAGATGATCTCGGCCAGCTCGCTCAGGTTCAGGGTCTCCATGTGCAGGCTCTGGCGGCCGCTGTCCGTGCGGGCCAGGGTCAGCAGCTGCGCGATCAGCGTGGACATCTTGCGCGCCTGCGCGGCGACCACCTGCAGGGCCGAGCGGCGCTCCGCCTCCTCCGCGTCCTCGCTCAGGGCGAACTCGCACTGGGAGAGGATGACCGAGACCGGCGTGCGCAGCTCGTGCGAGACGTCGGAGGTGAACTGCTTTTCGCTCTCAAAGGCGGATTGCAGCTTGTCCATCATGCGGTCGAAGGTGTGCGCCAGGCGGTGGACCTCGTCCTCGCCCGGGCCCATGCGGATGCGCTGCGTCAGGTCGCTGCCCTGGCTGATGCGCTGGGCCGTATCCGTCACGTCCTGCAGGGGGCCGAGCGTGCGCCGCGTGATGGAGTAGCCGCCCAGGGCCACCAGCAGCACAAAGAAGGGCAGCAGGATCAGCGCCAGGCGCACGACGGCGTGCAGCCCGGCGTCCGCCTCCGCCTGGGAGACGACGCCCCGCACCCAGAGGTTCCCATACCCGGGGATGGCGCGGCAGGTGTCGTAGACATACCACACGCCCGTATCCGTCTCCACCTGCTGGATTTCGTCCATGATGAGCAGCGGCGCGCCGTTGAAGTTCGCGGGGATGCGCCCATAGACCAGGTTCCCCTGGCTGTCGTAGACCGAGAGGCTGATGCCGCTGCCCAGGTGATTGATGTCGTCGTCAAAGGTGAGCACGCCGTCCTCGTACTCGATTTCGTAAAAGCTGCGCTCCACCGTGTCCTGCAGGCGCAGGCGCGCCTCCGAGATCATCTGGTTGGAGCTGAGCCGGAACAGCAGGAACAGCACCGCGACGACCAGCACCGTCATCAGGATCGTGTACCAGAGCGTGATGCGCCAGCGGATGGGAACCCGGCGCAGGGGAAAGCGCGCGCCCCGGCTCATGGCTGCTCCCGCAGGACGTAGCCCGCGCCGCGCACGGTGTGGATGAGCTTGGGCGAAAACCCGTCGTCGATCTTCTTGCGCAGATAGCGGATGTAGACGTCCACGACGTTGGAGCCGCCCGCATAGTCGTAGTTCCAGATGTGCTGCTCGATCTTGTCGCGGGACAGGACGACGCCCTGGTTGCGGATCAGGTACTCCAGGATCGAGAACTCCTTGGAGGAGAGCGTGATCTGCACGTCCCCGCGGCGGGCGGTGCGCGCGTCGCAGTCCACCGTCAGGTCCGCAAGGCGGTAGCAGTTGTCCGCGCGGCCGGCGTCGCGCCGGAGCAGCGCCCGGACCCGCGCCAGCAGCTCCTCCAGCGCAAAGGGCTTGACCAGGTAATCGTCCGCGCCGGAATCCAGGCCCTTGACGCGGTCGGAGACGCCGTCGCGCGCGGTGAGCAGCAGCACCGGCACGCGGTTGCCCCGCGCGCGAAGGCGCGAGAGCACCGTGAGCCCGTCCACGCGCGGCATCATGATGTCCAGGATCACCGCGTCGTACTCCGCCGCGGCCAGGCAGTCCAGCGCCTCTTCCCCGTCAAAGCAGCTGTCCACGCTGTAGTGGTTTTTGAGGAGCGTCCGGGTGACGACCTCGTTGAGGTCCCGTTCGTCCTCCGCATAAAGCAGTCGCATGCAGTCTTCCTCCTTCGCTTCCCTCTCTATATTCTACGGCCGAGAGATGAACCCTGCATTAAGAAACGGGCGGGGCGGCGCATTTTTTGCATACATCCCCGCAAATGGAGAAAACTAGGGGCAAAGGAGGAATGTGCAGTGGGTTTTGTGTTTGCGATCCTCGCCGGCGCGGCCATGAGCGTGCAGGGCGTGATGAACACCCGGCTCTCGGAGAAGCTGGGGCTCTACGAGTCCAACGCATGGGTGCAGGGAACGGCGTTCGCCCTGTCGCTGCTGGCGATGTGGATCTGGGGCAAGGGCAGCTTCCGCGAGCTCGGGCAGACGCCCAAGGTCTACCTGCTGGGCGGCGCGCTGGGCCTTGTGATCACGCTCACGGTCATGCTGGCCATCGGCCGCCTCTCCCCGACGGTCGCCATCTCGACCATCCTCATCGCCCAGCTCCTCGTCGCGGCCGTGATCGACGCCTTCGGGTGGCTCGGCGCGGAGCGGGTCGCCTTCCACTGGAATAAATTCGCGGGAATGGCGCTGATGATCGGGGGCGTGGTGCTCTTTAAGCTCCGGCTTTAGGAAGCTGCGCAGGAGCGGCGCCTGCGCGGTCCGGGACGGCGGCCAGGTCCTCCGCGGGGCCGTCCAAGCCCGCCCTGCGGAGCAGAAGGTCGTTGGGCATCACGTCCAGCCCGGCGCAGATCTTCTCCAGCGTGCGCAGGGTGGGGGAGGTGTGCCTGCGCACGATCTCGCCGAAGTAGCGGGGGCTGATATGGCAGCGCTCCGCGACCTCCTCGTAGCTGAGGCTGCGCGCTGCGCAGAAGCGAAGCAATGCTGCGGAAAGGTTGTCCCAAAACATCGAATCTCCTCGCTTTTTGCAGTATGATGAGTTTAGGATAGAGAACCCGGCCCCTTCCATCCAGGAAGGATGCTGCTGAAGTTGCGAAGGCCGCAGCCGAAAAAATATAGAAAAACCCCCTGAAAACCTTTGTTTTCAGGGGGTTTCCTTTGGCGAGCCCGGAGGGATTCGAACCCACGACCTTTTGATTCGTAGGAGAGACAGAAGCCTAAGATTGCAGCACAAATACGATCAAATTATGGTGAAAAGGAAAGAAGAAAAAAAAGTATGTTGTACGATGCTGTAAGACGTGCGTATGTACGCAAATAGGGGAACCCAAATAGTACCCAAGGGGGAGGAGGCCCACAGAAGAGAGGTCTTCATATTTTCATATCGAGATAAATCGCAAGAGGGGGCTTGTTCCTATTTTGCGTACAATGGGAACAATGGTAACACTACAAAATAATATAAAATAAACATGCTTTGACAATGTAAGATGTTGACAATAACAATATTATTTCAAGTATATAATATTAAAATAGCTTCAAAAGTGTACGCAAAGTGTACGCAAGCAAAAATTTTTGCGTACACTTTTGCGTACACGTCATTATAGAATTGTTTACAAGCGCGCAAATGCTAAAATACCGTTTCCTAAAAGAGGAAAGAGAGGGAATCTGTATTTGAATATGAATCTACGATGTTGGATTTACATCTCCACACCTCCTCCTGTGGGCCGTGCATGCGCGTAGGCCTGTACTGCCGCTGCGCGTCTTGCGCAGCGATTGCGCACCCGCGCGCGAGCGTCTCTTTTGTCCGGGAAGGCCGCGAGTATGGCATTTTCCCTGCGCCTCTCTTTTTATGAAGGGGGGCGGAAAAACTTACGCGAAGGGGTAGTTAGTTTCGCACAGATGTGAGATAATGAAAACAAGAGAAGGCGGCGCGCCTTCCGCCAGGCACGCCGCCCCAGTCTCTTTTCTAATCCCCGCAGGTCCGGTCTTTTCCGGGCCTCTTTTTTTGCCAGTTTTTGTTGCGCATGCGCGCAAGGAAGTACTCGCGCGCCTCCGCTTCCTCGGTGAAGTACTGACCGCCGCCGCGGTACTGCACGCAGAAATGCGGCACTTCCCCTTTTTCTGTGCGTGCGCGCTGGAGGATCAGGGGATCTCTCCACGCCAGCGTCACTTCCAGGATCGCGTAGCGGTCCCAGTTCAGGCCGCGGGGAATGCGTATTATCGGCTGCGTCATGTCTCGCTCACCTCCTTCCAGCTCATTTGCTCGCCCTCCTGGTCCCAGTACGTGCGCCGGATGGACCAGACGGGCAAGGGCGTGCCGTTGATGCGCTCCTTGCGGGTGGCACAGCCTCGGCTGTCCGCCTGCAGTATGCCGACGTCACGAAGCTGCTTGCCCAGCGCGTCTCGTGTCAGCGAGAAGGCTCGTCCTTGCTTGCGCAAAGCCTCGCTGACCGCGTTGTAGGCCGCGTGCGGCATCAGGTGGACGTAGTTTGCATCGATCTTGCCCACAGGATGAATGGGCGTCAGGGTAGCGTCCTGATTCTGACCGTAGAAGGAAATTTCATGCACCGCGTACAGTTCGCGCAGTACGCCGAAAAAGACGTGAACGGGATCCTCTGTGCGCGTGATCTCCGCCTGTTCACGGGCGTTTTCCAGCAAGACCCGCCGCCCCTCCGACAGGATTTCCTCTCCCTCCTGTGGGCTGCAGATTCCCATCCCTTGCCAGTGCCGCACGGCCGCTTCCAGTCCGAGCAGGAGGAAAGCCGCTGATTCCGGCACTCGCGCGTGCGCCCTTGGCAAGGCCTCGGCCAGTTCCTGCCGCAGCGTCTGCGCGCGCGACGCGAGTTCCTGACCCAACTTTTGCAGACCTTGTTCGTTTGGCGCCCGGCGCTGGAGACTTTCGATGTATCCGCGCATGGCAGCGGCGTATACGCCTTGGGCGCCCCTCTGTTGCAGCTCGCTCATGCGCGCCCGACCGCCGTTGCCGAACACGTCCTCGGGCTGGAATTCCAGTAGGTAGAAGCGGGCGCTGCCGCTCTGGCCGACGCCGGGCAGGTCCTCGCCGGAAATCATGCCCAAGCCGCGGGGCGGCTTTTCCGGTCTGGCCTCCGCGTTGGCGTTGAGGCGGGCACGCTCGGCATTGTCCCCGAAGGAGCGGGTCAGCGCTTGGACCTTATTTTCCAGGTCCTTACGCGTGCGCAGGTCCACCGCGGGATGCAGATCGTCCACTAGGAAGGGCACGTCCTTGGCCGCGTGTGCCTTCTCTCGCAAGGCGTTTGCCGTGCCCTCGAACGAGGCTGGCAGATGGCGGTTGGTGAAGTCCTCGCCAAAGTGCGTGAGGAAGAGCGCCGCTGTGGTGGTCTTTCCCGTGCCCGTGCCACCGTAGAGAAAGAGCAGGAACGAAGGAGGGAAGCTGGCTCGCTCCAGCGGATCCCGCAGGGGTGCAAGGTACATCTCCGCCAACAGAGGATAGGAAATGCGCGATGGGAAGGCTTTCAGCAGATCCTTGCTTGCGCGGGCGGCCTCCAGCGGATCGTGCCGCACCTGCGTGAGGCTATAGTAGCCAGCCAGATTGCCGCCCTTGCGCAGGTCCACTTCCACGCCGTCTTTGCCGATTGCCCCACCGCTGTAGAGGTAACAGGCCGTTCCGTCGATCACGCGCCAGCCGGTGTGCGTGAAGACTTCGCGTCGCTCGGCGTTTCGCCCAGTGGACTGGATGGCGTGGCGGAGCGTCTCCTTGATTTGCGGCCCCGGCTTGATGTTGGCCCGCGCGCCCCACAGCTTGAGCACCCAATTCATGGTCCCGAAACTCTGCGCGGTTACCTCTACGCAAGGGAGAAGTTCGCCGCGGTCGTTGACACCTTCCAACTCGAAGCAGATCGCCCGCTCCGTGCCGTCGTCGTAGTTAGTTTCCCGCTTCAGAACGCACGTGAAGTCCGCCAGCGGGTGAGGGATCGACACGCCACTTCTGTCCGTTTTGACGTGGTAGAGCACGCCATCCCGGGAACTATATGGCGGAATCGACTCGAAGAGACGAGCGTATTCGTCCATGCGCTCACGCGCCTTGGGCGAGAACCGGCGCTGCGGCGCGCTCTCTCTTGTGGGCACCGTTTGCATCGCCTGCACGCACTTCTGTGCCCACTTGCCATCGAAGGCCTTGGAAACAGTATTCGCGCCGTAGGTCTGCGCTCCGTGCCGCTGATCCCACTTCCTACGCATGAGGCGAGATGTGCGGAAGATGCGGTCCACCTGCACCGGATCGTCCGCGCCGGCGTTAACCAGGGAATTGCATAGGGACTGATCCGCTTCGCTCTGTGAAGGAAAGCCCAGGTTCTCCCAGCCTTCCGAATAGAGCTGATAGGCGCGCGGGTTCGCGGTCTTGAGCTGGAACAGGAGCGCCTCGTCTCCGTCCGTGAGCGCCGCCTTGCCCACAGAAGAGGGGACGGAGGGCGCGCGGGACCTCTCTTGTGGGGCCGTAGAAGGCTCGTCCTGCGGCCCCGCAAGAGACCGGACCAGCTCCACCAGGGCAGGCCCTACGGGGCGCAGAAGAGGCCTGGACGGCCCGTAGGCGCGCCCTGTGATGGTGAAATAACGCCCGCCGTCGTAGACCTCGACGGGCCCCCTGCGCCGCCTGTCCCCGGCCTCCTCCGGTATGCGCCCGGCAAGGAGAATGTGCAGCCCCGTGCCGCTGGGCGAGAGCTCCGTGTAGGAGTCCAGCTTCCGCACGATATCCGCCGCCCAGGGCTGCGGCTCGCCGGTGGCAGTGTCCACGCAGTGGTCCAGATCCACGCCCACAAAGCCGTCTCCGAGCATGAACCCTATGCCCCAGGCGTTTGCCTGCGCAGAGCGCACCGCCTCCTCCAGCGGGCCCCAGGTGCTGGGATCGTTGCAGGCCGCGGGCGCTTCCTCCTCCTGTGGGCGCAGCGGGGGCTTGGTCATGCCCCCCTTTCCGCGCGGGACGCCGTGCCAGCAGACCCAGCGAGGCGCTGCCTTGATCTCCTCCGGCAGGGAATCGGTCGAAAAGCTGTAGTTTAGCCCTCTCGGCACTGCCGCACCACCTCCTGTTGCGCCGCCTGGTTGTTCGCCGCCTCCTGCGCCAGCGCCGCCAACACCGCCTCAGTGTCAACCAGCATATGGCTGCCCGGAAGGCCGCCCGCCTGAATAAAGGGGACGCGCCCTTCCTTGATCATCTTGCGCAGTGCGTAGGTCGAAAGGCCCAATTCCTCGGACGCTGCCTTGATCTTCTGGAGTTTCATAGACTCCTCCTTTCTTGTCCGCCGCTTCGGCATGGTTTAATGGTCTTCTGCTCTAGTCTACACGGGACTACGCGCTTTGTCAAGATTAATTTGTCAATGAGATTTTTTTTTGAATATTGACGCTTGACAGTACGTTTAAAAGACTGTATCCTAAAAACGTAAGAAATATGTGCAAGGCAAATAGAGCCAGCACAAAACAAACAATGGAACGCAAATGCGCACAGCGAAGAGAATACCCCATGCCCCCACACACAGAGAGAAGAGAGGAGACGCCTATGCAGTACTTTTCCGAGAACCTAAAGAAGGAACGTCTGGCACACAATTGGACGCAAAGCGAGCTGGCGGACCGCGCACGCGTCAACGTCAGCTCCATCACCGCCTACGAGCAGGGCCGACGTACGCCGCCGCTGGACGTGGCGCACCGCCTGGCCGAGGCCCTGGGCGTCCCTCTGGACCGGCTCTGCCGGGACAAGGACGCCAAACGGGAGACGTTTCGCACACTGGCAGACGTGGCCGCCGGCTTTCTGCTTCTGGAGCGCAAAGGCCTGGTGACGCAGGTCGGCACGCACTGGCAAGGCCCCAATCCTGGAGATCCTGTCTTGTATGAGGACGAGGTAGACCCGCAAAACCCGGGGGAAGCCTGCCGCTGGGCAGATTTCTCCGTGCGCAGCGATGCACTGGCGGGCTTCTTTGCGCAGCTGGCCAGTCTGCAGGCGATGGAGAGGCAGAACCCGAGCGCAAACCTACGCGCTGCAATCAATGGCTGGATTCTCTCGGAACTGCCCGGCCTGGACAAGATCTCCTTGGGCCCACAGGAGGACCGGGAGGTGAAGTCGTGAGCGGCAGCATTGAAAAACGGGGGAAAAATGCCTACCGCCTAACTGTCTGCGAGGGTTACCGCGCAGACGGGAAAAAGCTCGTACGCCACAAGACTGTTCGCCTGCCCGAAGGCCTGACGGACTACGCGCGCAAGCGCCGCCTAGACGATGAATTAACCCGCTTTAACGAGGAGATTCGCCGCGGAGAGGTCCCCGAAGGGAGGGACATCACCATGGCTGAACTGATCCAAGAGTACATCGACGTCCATTGCGTGGCCAAGGGGAATGCTCGACAGACGATGGACGGCTATCGCCATCTGGCTCAGAAGGAGATCTTACCCCGATGGGGCCGCCTTTCTGCGCGCAAGCTCACGCCGCGCATGGTGCAGCAGTTCTATGCTGAGCTGCGCAACACGCCGGCGCAGGGCAACCATAGAAAGGGGGACACGCTCTCTGGCAACACCATTCACCACTACCACACCTTCCTACGCGCGCTGATGAACTATGCTGTGCGACAGGACTATATCGCAAAAAACCCCATTGATCGAGTGGAAGCCCCGCGCCTGGAGGAGAGGGAGCCCACAATTTACACACCGGAGCAGTGTCGCGTCCTGATTGCAGCCTTGGAAAAGGAGAGCTGTACCATGCGGGCCGGCATACTGCTTGCGCTGCTGGGACAGATGCGCAAGGGCGAGATCTGCGCCCTGAACTGGGAGGATGTAGACCTGGAATCTGGTTGCATCCGCGTGAAACACTCCGCTTACGCGCCCACAGGAGATAGGGTGGAGATCAAAGCCCCGAAAACACGCCGTAGCCGACGGCAAATCACCTTGCCGGAAGGCGTTGTGGCTGCCTTACGCGCGCTGCAAGAAGAGCAGGCGCGCGAGAAGGTCCGCGTCTCCTCTCTGTGGGAGGACTCCGGCGCGGTCTTTGTGGACTACACAGGAAAGCGCCTCCATCCAACCACCATTCCCCAGCGTTTTCAGAAGATCCTCGAGGAGAATAATTTACCGCACATCCGCTTCCACGACCTGCGACACACCGGCGCGTCCATCCTCTTCATGGGAAACACAGACGTGCAAACGCTATCTGCGCGCCTCGGCCATAGCAAACCTTCGGTAACGATGAATATTTACGGCCATCCTTACGGAGCGCAAGACAAAATTGCATCTGATTTTTTGCAAGACACGTTGTTCAAAACGCCCGCCGCAAAGGGGTCACGGCCCACCAAAGAAGAGCAGCGAGAGAATTCTGACGAAATGCCTGAGATCTAGCTACAATTAAATGCTGTGTACGCAAAAGTGTACGCAAGAAAAAAATTTTGCGTACACTTTTTACACTGTGAAATTGTTTTGCAAGTGATATAAATAGCGCTTTCGGCAAAATAAACGCCTATATAACAGACAGGCAAATACTAAAACATAGTTGTTACCATTGTTCCCATTGTACGCAAAATAGGAACAAGCCCCCCTCATATATTTTAAATCGCCTATCAAGACGAGGGGAGGATAACAATACTGAGATGTTTTAAAAATATCTAAATTTCGATGTTATCAGCAGATAACTTAATCCGCAGTACCCAAAACAGTACCCAGTTCCGCTGGATGTCTCGAATTATGAACAGAAAAACCCCCTGAAAACCTTTGTTTTCAGGGGGTTTCCTTTGGCGAGCCCGGAGGGATTCGAACCCACGACCTTTTGATTCGTAGTCAAACACTCTATCCAGCTGAGC
>ERZ827492.2016-NODE-2016-length-15005-cov-6.448562_pt1 | contig 15005 bp, 10 predicted proteins | sample MGYA00519704_ERZ827492 | MGnify/ENA primary metagenome ERZ827492 (study PRJEB31778, sample SAMEA3449325) | human gut metagenome | biome: human gut; feature: human-associated habitat; material: faeces | place: United Kingdom | collected 2010/2012 ...
TGCAAGGGCGGATTGCATATCCGCCCGCGGGGCGTCGAGGACGCCGCCCCCTACAGCGCGGTAAACGCAAAATCTGGAGATACACCATGAAATTTCTGCACCTTGCAGACCTGCACCTGGGCAAACGGGTCAACGGGTTTGATATGCTGGAGGATCAGCGGTTCATCCTTGAACAAATTCTGACCCTCTGTGAAAAACACGGCGTCGAGGCCGTCGTCATCGCGGGCGACATCTACGACACGCCGGTGCCGCCCGCCGCGGCCTGCACGCTGCTGGACTGGTTCCTGACCCAGCTGGCCGCCCGCCGCATCCCGGTGCTGGCCGTCTCCGGCAACCACGACAGCGCCGAGCGGCTCGACTTTGCCAGCAGTCTGCTGGCCGAACAAAACGTACACATTGCCGGGCGTTTCACCGGCTGCCCCAAGCAGGTCGTACTCAATGACCGCCACGGCCCCATCGAGTTCACACTGCTGCCCTTTGTGCGGGCGGCCACGGTGCGCCACTACCTGCCCGACGCCGACATCACCGACTACGACTCCGCCGTCGGCGCGGCGCTGGCCGTCTGTGAGCCCGCCGCCCCGCGCCGGGTGCTCGTCGCCCACCAGATGGTGGTCTCCGGCGTCTGCCCGCCGCAGCTCTCCGGCAGCGAGACCGCGCCCCTGACCGTCGGCACGGTGGATTCCATTGATGCAGCGCGGTTTGCGGGCTTCTGCTATGCGGCGCTCGGCCATATCCACCGCGCCCAGCGCGTCGGCATCGACGCCGTGCGCTACGCGGGTGCGCCGCTCTGCTACCATCTGGACGAGTGCGGGATGCAGAAATCCGTCACCCTCGTGCGGGTCGGCAAGCGCGGCGTGGAAAAAATCGAGCAGCTGCCGCTGACGCCCCGCCGCGCCATGCGCCACCTGACCGGCCCGCTGGCCCGGCTGACCGCCCGGCCAACCGACACCGAGGACTACATCTGGGCGACCCTGACCGACCCGACGCCGCTGCCCGACGCCATGGCGCAGCTGCGCGCCGCCTATCCCAACGCCATGCGGCTCGACTACCTGCCCCAAGGTGAGGTCGCGCACCCGCTGGACATGACCCAGGCCGTGCGCGGCAAGCCCTTTGTCGAGCTGTTCCAGGACTTTTTCACCAAGATGAACGGACGCCCCCTGACCGTGGAGGAGACCGTGGCTGTGAAAAGATTGCGCGAGGAGGCGTCAAAAAGCGAATGAAACCCCAAAAGCTGATCCTGACCGCCTTCGGCCCCTACGCGGGCCGCACCGAGCTGGACTTCTCGGCGTTCGGCGGCAGCGGACTGTTTCTGATCGGCGGCGACACCGGCGCCGGCAAGACCGCCCTGTTTGACGCCATCACGTTTGCGCTCTACGGCGAGACCTCCGGTGAGAACCGAAAAACAACGATGCTGCGCAGTGATTTTGCCGCCCCCGACGCCGAGACGAGCGTCGAGCTGGCCTTTACCCACCGCGGGCGCAGCTACACCGTGCGCCGCTGGCCCGACCAGCAGCGCGCCGCCAAGCGCGGCACCGGCATGGTCAAGGTGCCCGCCAAGGCCGAGCTGATCCGTGAGCCGGACGAGCCGGTCAGCGGTGCGTCAGCCGTGACCGACGCCGTGGTCAAGCTGCTGGGCATCGACGCCAAACAGTTTGCCCAGGTGTCGATGCTGGCGCAGAACGACTTTACCCGGCTGCTCAACGCGCCGTCCGCGGACCGCGCGGCCATCCTGCGCCGCATTTTTGACACCGCCGACCACCAGCGCCTGGGTCAGGCCGCCGTCGAGCACGCCCGTAAGGCCGACGAGGAATGCAAGCGTCTGGACGATGTACTTTTGATGCACGTCGGCACGCTGATCGGCGACGGCGCCGACGAGGAGACCGCCGCCGACCTGGCCGAAATGCAGGCCGAGCGCGACCCGTTTGCCGCAGGGGCTGCCGCCGAGCTGGGCAGGCTGCTGCTCGAGGCCGACGACGCCAACGAAAAACGACAGACCAACGTTATGAACGAGCTGGACGAGAAGATCGCCCGCGGTGACGCCGGCCTGAAAATTGCCGAGGAACGCGCCGCCCGCCGCCGCCAGCTGGCCGGGCTGGTGGCCGAGGAGCAACGCGCCGCCGATGTGGAGCACCAGACCGACCTCATTATGACCGATCTGGAAAAGCGCACGGCGAATGTGAAGGAGAATATTGCCAAAAACGAGGCGGACCGCGCCGCGCTGAGCCAGGCCGAGGCCGACCTGCTCAAGACCGACCACCGCATTGAGCTGGCCGAGGGGCTTTCCGCTGACTGCAGGCAGCTCTTGCAAAATCTGGCGGACGCCGACAAGGCCGACGAGGACGCCGCCGCGCGTCAGACAGAGTATGTGGCCGCACAGGCTGCACTGGACAGCGCCGAGGAAGAATACAGCACGATGCAGCGCCAATTAAACGCCAACCGCGCGGGCCTGCTGGCCAAGGACCTGCAAAAGGGCAAGCCCTGCCCGGTCTGCGGCTCCACCAAGCACCCGAAGATCGCCGCGCTGCCCAAGGACCACATCACCGAAAAGCAGCTGGAGGAGCGGGAGAAGGCGCTGACGGCCCAGCGCCGCAGCACTGCCGCGGCCAGCCGCACCGCCGGTGACGCCGCCGCCCACGCGCATGAGCTGCGGGCGGCTTTGCAGCGGGACGCGGATGGATTTTTCGCGCGCCGCGGGGACCGCTACACCGGCAAGCCCGCCGCCGAGCTGACGCCCGACGAGCTGAAAATCGCGCTGACCGCCCAGCAGACCAGCCTGACCGAGGGTCTGCGCGGCCTGCAGGCCGACCACCTGAAGCTGAAGCAAAAGACGGACCGCGCCCGCAGCCTGGCCAAGCAGGCCGACCTTTTGAACGGCCAGCTGGCAGACTTGGAAAAGCAGCGCTTTGCGGCCACCCGCCGCGCCGCCAACGCCAAGGCCGGGCACGCTGCCGCCAGCGCCCGCGTGCAGCAGATGCGCGAGACGATGCCCAAGCGCGACAACCCCGACGCACTGACCCAGCTGCAGGACGCGCTGGCCCGCCTGCGCCGGGACCGCGCTGCCGCCATGGCCGCCCGGGACGCCGCCGTGCACCGTCTGCACACGAACCGCGCCGCCATCGACGCGCTGCAAAAGACGATGCGGGAGAGCGCCGCCGCCCGCGAGAAGCGTGCCATGTGGGACAATCTGTCCAAAACGATCAACGGTAATTTGACCGGGAAAATCAAACTTCCGTTTGAACAGTACGTACAGGCGTTCTATTTTGACGGCGTGGTCGAGGCCGCAAACCTGCGCTTCACCCGCATGACCGACGGCCAGTACCGATTGCTGCGCCGCAAGAGCGAGGCCGTCGGCGGCAAGACCGCGCTGGACCTCGACGTGTTCGACGCCTACACCGGCAAGACCCGCCCCGTGGGCAGCCTGTCCGGCGGCGAGAGCTTCATGGCCGCGCTGAGCCTGGCACTGGGCATCAGCGATACGATCCAGCAGAACGCGGGCGGCGTCGTCATCGAGACGCTGTTCATCGACGAGGGCTTCGGCTCGCTGGACTCCGACAGCCTGGAAAAGGCCGTGGACACGCTGGCCGGGCTGGCCGGGGGCGATAAGCTCATCGGCGTCATCTCCCACGTCGAGGCGCTGCAGGACCGCCTGACGAGACAGATCCACGTGACCAAAACGCGGGCGGGCAGTAAGGCGGAAATTGAGATTTCGTAAAGGCTCCCCTTTGAGGGGAGCTCCGCCCGCAGGCGGTGAGGGGTGGCCGGGTGTAGACCTGTAAAGTGTGTGTCTCCCGCCCACCCCTCCGCCCCGCGGGCACCTCCCCTCAAAGGGGAGGCTTTTTAGCTTGCACTTATTTATAAAAAGTATAAAAATATGACAAAATCAACGCTGCAACAACAATTAGAAACTCTATCTGCGGCGCGTTACCCGCTGCACATGCCCGGGCATAAGCGGCGGGTGCCGCCCGCACCGGGGCTGGGCTGCTATGCCTGGGACCTGACCGAGATCGACGGCGCGGACGACCTGCACGACGCGGACGGCATTCTGGCCGACGCCATGGCCCGCACGGCGGCGCTGTACGGCGCGCGGCGGTGCTGGTACCTCGTCGGCGGGTCCACCGTCGGCCTGCTGGCGGGCATCCGCACACTGGCACCGTTCGGCAGCACGGTCATTGCGGCGCGCAACTGCCACAAGGCCGTCTACCACGCGATTGAGCTGGGGCAGCTGACGGCCCGCTGGCTCACGCCGCCCGTGGACCCGCAGTTTGGCATCTACGGCAGTGTGCGCCCCGCCGATGTGGCCGCCGCGCTGGACGCTGCACCCGACGCCCGCTGCGTGATCCTGACCAGCCCGACGTATGAGGGCGTTTTGAGCGATATACGTACTATCGCGGAAATCTGCCACGCCCGCGGCGTGCCGCTGCTGGTGGACGAGGCCCACGGTGCGCACTACCTGCCCTTTGCCGCCCGGTACGGCTGGCGCGGCGGGGCCGTAGCCGCAGGGGCCGATCTGGTCGTGCAGAGCGCCCACAAGACGCTGCCCAGCCTGACCCAGACCGCGTTTTTGCAGCTGAACGGCGATCTGGCCGACCCTGCCGAGGTCGAGCGCCAGCTGGACGTGTTCGAGACGAGCTCACCGAGCTACCCGCTCATGGTCAGTCTGGACGGCTGCACCCGCTGGCTGGCCGACGAGGGAGAGGCCGCCTTTGCCGCGTGGCGCACCCGGCTGGATGCCTTTGACGCGGCGGTGCGGGATCTGAAAAATACAAAGATACTGTGCTGCGGCGCGGACGCACTGACGGCGCATCCTGACTTTTTTGCGCATGACAGCGGCAAAATTTTGCTGCAAATCGGCGCGGCGGGGGCGGCGTACCTGCGGGCCGACGGCTTTGAGCCCGAGATGGTCTGCGGCCCGAACGTGCTGGCCATGACCAGCCCCTGCGACGACGCCGACGCGCTGGAACGGCTGGCCGATGTGCTGCACGCCTGGGACAAAACGGCGGCCCCGCCCGCGGCCCCGCGGCATATTCTGCCCGCCCCCGGCGCGGCCCGCTGCACGATTGCCGAGGCGCTGCTGCGCCCCGCGCGGGCCGTAAGGATGCGGGATGCGGTGGGGGAGACCGCCGCGGAGTATCTCTGGGCCTATCCCCCCGGCGTGCCGCTGGTGGCACCGGGCGAGGAAGTGACGGCAGAGCTGGTGACGGCCTGCCGTGCATTGGAGCAGGCCGGAACCGCGCTGAAGCATACGGGTGGCAGCGGGGCGGAGGAAATTGCGGTTTTGCTGTAAAGGGGTTCCGACGGGCCTCCCGCTGTCTGTTGTTTTCCTTCTGCCCCTATTGACAAACCCCGGATTTCCGTGTACAATAATAATAATTCTAAAATGTATAAAGGGGTGACTGTTTTATGAAGCACATCCAGACTCTCGAGACCCGCGACATGGCTAAGAGCCTGCTGAACGGCGGCTGCGGCGAGTGCCAGACTTCCTGCCAGAGCGCCTGCAAGACCAGCTGCGGCATTGCCAACCAGCCTTGCGAGAAGACCGACAAGTAATTTTTGCTGGCTTTGATGCCGGGATGCCGTGTGGCAGCCCGGCATTTTCTATGATACAAAGGGTGCGGCGGGCGCATATAGAATGCGCCCCTACAAGGGGAATGCCGTAGGGGCGGATTCCATATCCGCCCGTGGCTGTCCGCCGCATTGCACCATAACAAAACGGAGAAAACCATGATCCATCAATACAAATTAAGCGGTTACAACATTGTGCTGGATGTCTACAGCGGCAGCGTGCATGCGGTGGATGACGTCGCCTATGACGCCATCGCCCTGATCGACCAAGGCAGCAGCCGGGAGCAGGCTGCTGCAGCCCTTGCCAAAAAGTACGCGGACCGCGCCGATGTGACCGCCGCCGACATCAGCGACGTGCTCGACGACATCGACGAGCTGACCGCCGCGGGCCAGTTGTTTGCGCCCGACGCCTACGCCGACCACGCCTTTGACTTCAAAAACCGCTCCAACGTTGTCAAGGCGCTCTGCCTGCACGTCGCCCACACCTGCAACCTGAATTGCAGCTACTGCTTCGCCGCGCAGGGCAAGTTCCACGGCGAGGCCGGTCTCATGAGCTTCGAGACCGGCAAGCGCGCGCTGGATTTCCTCATCGAAAACTCCGGCACCCGCCGCAACCTCGAGGTCGATTTCTTCGGCGGCGAACCGCTGATGAACTTTGAGGTCTGCAAGCAGCTGGTCGCCTATGCACGCAGCATCGAGAAAAAGTACAACAAAAACTTCCGCTTCACGATGACGACCAACGGCATCGGCATCACGGACGAGGTCATCGACTGGTGCAATAAAGAATGCCACAACGTTGTTTTGTCGCTGGATGGCCGCAAGGAGGTCAATGACCGCTTCCGCGTCGACCTCGCGGGCAACGGCAGCTATGACCGCATCGTGCCCAAGTTCCAGAAGCTCGTCAAGGCGCGCGGCGGCCAGGGCTACTATATGCGCGGCACGTTTACGCATCACAACGTTGATTTTACGAAGGACCTGTTCCACATGGCCGACGACCTCGGCTTTACCGAGCTGTCCATGGAGCCGGTTGTCGCCCCGCCGGACTCCCCCGAGGCCCTGACCGAGGAGGACCTGCCCAAGCTGTTCGACCAGTATGAGCTGCTGGCCAACGACATGCTGCGCCGCCAGAAGGCCGGCAAGCCGATCACGTTCTATCATTATATTTTGGACCTCAAGCACGGCCCCTGCATCTACAAGCGCATTTCGGGCTGCGGCTCCGGCACCGAGTACATGGCCGTGACCCCCTGGGGCGACCTGTACCCCTGCCACCAGTTTGTCGGCGACCCGGCGTACAAGCTGGGCAACGTCTGGGACGGCGTGACCAACACCGCCCTGCGCGACGAGTTCAAGCTGTGCAACGTCTATGCCCGCCCCGACTGCAAGGACTGCTGGGCACGCCTGTACTGCGCGGGCGGCTGCGCGGCCAACGCCCTGCACGCTACCGGCGACATCCACGGCACTTATGAGTACGGCTGCAAGGTGTTCCGCAAGCGGATGGAGTGCGCCCTGATGATGCAGGTCGCCCAGCGCCTTGACCCCGAGCTGGCGAAGAACGCCGTCCGGTTTGAGAGTGACTGCGACGGGTGTGGGGCGACGGAGTCGAGCGCCGCCTGCGGCGGATGCAGCGAGACGGAGGAAGCGCAGCGGTCGCAGAAAACGAGCCTGTAAAGGCGAAGTTTGATGCGGTAACCGCAAGAGTAGGGCAACGACGGCGCGTGCGAGAAATAAATAGCCATTGAGTATGCCGCTCTGTAGGGGCCGGACATGTCCGGCCCCTACCGCGTCACAATGGCAAACGGCAGCTGCGGAGGGGTCAAGACCCCTCCCTACAGATCGGGGTCCACGGGTGCTTTGTAGGGAACGGTCTTGACCGTTCCGGGGACGTGTGCCGTTATTGCATGGTAAAACATTGTTGAGGCGTAGGGGCCGGGCATGCCCGGCCCGCAGCTTACCGGCAAGCACCTGCTTGCGGTTTATGTTGCGGGCCGGACATGTCCGGCCCCTACCGCGTCACAATGGAAAACGGCAGCTGCGGAGGGGTCAAGATCCCTCCCTACAGATCGGGGGTCCACGGGTGCTTTGTAGGGAACGGTCTTGACCGTTCCGGGGACGTGTGCCGTTATTGCATGGTAAAACATTGTTGAGGCGTAGGGGCCGGGCATGCCCGGCCCGCAGCTTACCGGCAAGCACCTGCTTGCGGTTTATGTTGCGGGCCGGACATGTCCGGCCCCTACAGGAATATAAAAGATAAACACCTGTCAGCTGTTTATCTGCCAATCGCCGCGCACTTCTCCTTCAGCCAGACCTTCTCGTCCTCGTTCAGGCGGGGGCTGAGCATCTCGTAGACGTGGGCGTGGTAGTCGTTCAGCCAGTTGATCTGGTCGCGGCTCAGCTCGTCCACAAGGACCGGCTCGGTGGAGATGGGCACCAGCGTCAAAGGCGCAAAGCCAAGCCAGTGGCCGTACTGGTTCTCGCCCAGGTCGATGCACTCCAGCTCGTTCTCAATGCGGATGCCGACCTCGTCGGTCTCGTAGATGCCCGGCTCGTCGGTGATGGTCATGCCGGGCTTAAAAATCACGGGGTTGTTCGGGCGCAGGCTCTGCGGGCCCTCATGCACGCCGGAGATAAAGCCGACGCCGTGGCCGGTGCCGCAGCGGTAGTTGACCTTGTGCGCCCAGACCGGGCCGCGGGCAAAGGTATCCAGCGCAAAGCCGGTGCAGTAGTCCAGGAACACCGCGCGGGCCATGTCGATGTGGCTCTGCAGCACCCAGGTGTAATAGCGGCGCTCGTTGTCGGTCAGCGGGCCGACGGGGTAGGTGCGGGTGATGTCGGTGGTGCCGCAGTCGTACTGGCCGCCGTTGTCCACCAGCAGGAAGCCGCGCGGCTCGATGACGCTGTTCACGTCGCCCTCGGCGTGGTAGTGCATCATGGCGGCGTTGGTGCCGTAGGCCGCAATCGTGGAGAAGCTGTCCTCAAAGTAGCCGGGCATCTCGGCGCGGCGCTTCTGCAGCATCGTGTCGATGTCGATCTCGGTCAGCTGCTTACCCTCGGCCAGCGCCTTTTCCAGATCCATCTGGAACCGCACCACGGCGACGCCGTCGCGGATATGGCACTCGCGGATGTTCTTCAGCTCGGTCTCGTTCTTGATGCCCTTCAGGGCAAAAATCGGGTCGGCACCGGCCACGGTCTTGTGGGCGGTCAGGGCCTCGTATAAGGCGTAGTTGGTGGCCTTCTCGTCCACCAGGAACACCTCGTCGGCGGGCAGGGCGTGGACGGCGTCGATAATTTCCTCGTAGCCGCGCAGCGTCACGCCGCTCTCGGCCAGCGTGGCTGTGTCGGCGTCGGACAGGCGGCCCGGCGCGATAAACAGCGTGCAGGCGTCCATCGTGACCAGCGCGTAGGCAACGGCCAGCGGGGTGCAGGGCAGGTCGCGGGCGCGCAGGTTCAGCAGCCAGCCCACGCAGTCCAGACCGGTCACGGCCAGTGCGGTGGCACCGGCCTTCTGCAGCTCGGCACGCACCATGGCGATGCGGTCCGCGGCAGTCGCGCCGGTCTGGGCCGGGGTCAGCAGCTCACAGGGGGTGTTGGGCAGGGCCGGGCGCTCGCCGGTGGCGTCCCAGATCGGGCTGGCCACGTCCTGGCTCTTGAGGGAGGCACCCTTCTTGGCCAATGCGTCGATGTACTCCTTGGCAATCGTGGCGGGCACGCAGCTGCCGTCCAGCAGCAGGGTCTGGCCGTCCGCAAAGTGGCTCCCGAGGTACTCGGCCACGGTGGGCACGCCCGCGGAGCCCGCGTGCATGCACTCGATCTCGCTGCCGGCCAGCTGCTTGTCGGCCTGCACGTAGAAGCGGCCATCGCACCACAGGGCGCTGCGGTCTTGAGTCACAACGAGGGTCGAGTTCTCGCCGATGAAGCCGGAGAACCACGGCAGAGCGTTATAATAGCCGGGCAGGTACTCGCTGCAATGGGGGTCGCTGGTCATGATGAGCACGCCGTCCGCGCCCGCCGCTTTGGCAGCGGCACGCAGCGCGGCGATTTTTTCATTGGTAGTCAAAATGGATCGCTCCTTTTTGTGATAGATATTGGGGTTAGGTATATCATACCACGAATGCTGCAAATAATAAATAGATAATAGATAATAAACAGGTGGAGTTTGCGCCCGGGGGCACATACAAAAATGCGGCGCGCCGTAGGGGCCGGGCATGGCGGCATGTATGCCGCCCCTACGGGCCAACTCGCTAACGTCTGCCTACCCGGCGGAGCGGTCAAGACCGCTCCCTACAAAGCACCCGTGAACGATAGCCCGTAGGGAGGGGTCTTGACCCCTCCGAGGCAGTGTCCCATTAGCGCCAGCCCCCTGCAAATCCCATAAATTTTGCAAAAAATTCAAAATTTCCCGCGCAAAATGGCGCAAAACCCCTTGACGTGTTTGTTATAATAGTATTAGCAGTTAGTGTAATAGATTGCCAACCAACTGAACATCTGAACACATCTTGAATAGAGGTACCCAACTATGGCTGAAAAGAAAACCAAAATCGACATTTTCTCCGGCTTCCTCGGCGCCGGCAAGACCACCCTTATCAAAAAGCTCATCAAGGAGGCCTTCGCCGGTGAGCAGATCGTCCTGATCGAGAACGAATTCGGCGAGATCGGCATCGACGGCGGCTTCATGCGCGAGGCCGGCATTCAGGTCAATGAGCTGAACTCCGGCTGCATCTGCTGCAGCCTGGTCGGCGACTTCCGCGAGGCACTGAAGAAGGTCGTCGAGACCTACCACCCGGACCGCATCCTCATTGAGCCGTCGGGCGTCGGCAAGCTGTCCGACGTGACCCGCGCCGTCGAGGGCGTCGCCGAGGATCTGCCCGTCATCCTGAACAGCTTTGTCACCGTCGCCGACGTGAACAAGGTCAAGATGTATATGAAGAACTTCGGTGAGTTCTATGACGACCAGGTCAGCCATGCGTCCTGCATCATCCTGAGCCGCACCGGCAACGCCAGTGAGGAGAAGGTCGCTGCCGCCGTCGCCCTGCTGGCCGAGAAGAACCCCACCGCCACCATCGTCACCACCGACTGGACCGTCCTGACCGGCGCACAGATCGTCTCCGTCATGGACGGCAAGCGCGACCTCGTCGCCGAGCTGCTGACCGAGGCCCGCGCCGCCAACGTGGCCCATGCCGACGAGGATGAGCACGAGCACCACCATCATCACCATCACGACCACGATGAGGACGACCACGACTGCTGCTGCCATCATCATCACGACGAGGACGACGACGAGGACGAGCATGAGCATCATCATCACGACCATGATGACGATGACCACGACCACGACTGCTGCCATCACCACGACGACGAGGACGAGCACGAGCACGAGCACGAGCATCACCATGAGCACCACTACGACGAGCACGGCGTCTGCTCCTGCGGGCATCATCACCACCACGACCACGACGCCGACGAGGTGTTCACGAGCTGGGGCAAGGAGACGGCCCACAAATACAGCCGTGAGGATCTGGACAAGGCCCTGCACGCGCTGGACGAGGGCGCTTACGGCATGATCCTGCGCGCCAAGGGCATTGTGGACGGCGGCGACACCTGGTACGAGTTCGACATGGTCCCCGGCGAGCACGAGATCCGCCCCTGCGGCCCCGACGTCACCGGCAAGCTCTGCGTCATCGGCTCCCAGCTGAAGGAGCATGAGATCGCGGAATTGTTCCACGTTTGATGTAAACCGCTGCCCGGTAAGAATGCCTTCCCCCTTGAGGGAAGGTGCCCGAGGCCCCGCCCGAGGGCGGATGAGGGGCGAGCCTGCCGCAGCAGCCCACGAATGGCAGGCCGCGATTCGCTCTCCCCTCATCAGTCCGCTTCGCGGACAGCTTCTCCCCCGGGGGAGAAGCCTTTGACTGCTACTAACCGAAAGGACGTCCCCTATGCCTAAACAAATCCCCGTATATCTCTTCGTCGGCCAGCTGGAGAGCGGCAAGACGAAATTCATTCAGGAAACGATGGAGGACCCCAACTTCGACTCCGGCGACAAGACCCTGCTGCTGGTCTGCGAGGAGGGCGAGATCGAGTACGACCCGTCCAAGTTCGCCTTCGGCGGCGTGCACGTTGCCCAGATCGAGGATAAGAGCGAGCTGACCGCCGAGAACCTGACCGCGCTCGAAAAGAAGTCCGGCTGCGGCCGCGTCATCATCGAGTACAACGGTATGTGGCTCATTCAGGAGCTGTACGACGCCCTGCCCGACAACTGGCTCGTCTACCAGAGCCTGGCCACCGCCGACGGTACGACCATCAAGACCTACGCGGGCGACAGCGCCATGCGCAGCCTGCTGCTGGACAAGCTGCGCGGCAGTGAGCTGCTGGTCGTCAACCGCGCCGAGGCTGTCAACGACGACGAGAGCCGCCAGCTCATCCACAAGCTGGTGCGCCAGGCCAGCCGCCGCTGCGACATCGCCTACGAGTTCAAGGACGGCAGCGTCGCCTATGACGACATCCCCGACCCGCTGCCCTTCGACGTGGACGCGCCGGTCATTGAGATCCCCGAGGAGTTCTTCGGTATATGGTACATGGACTGCATGGACGACCCGAAGAAATATGACGGCAAGACGGTCAAATATCTGGCTCAGGTCTGCCAGACCCCCCAGGCCGGCAAGGGCGCGTTTGTGCCCGGACGCTTTGCCATGACCTGCTGCGTGCAGGACATCCAGTTTGTGGGTATGCCCTGCAAGTACGACGATTACAAGTCGCTGGAGCAGCGCAGCTGGATCAACATTACTGCCAAGGTCAACGTCAAGTACCACCCCATCTACAAGGGCCAGACCCCCGATTCCACCGGCCCTGTCCTGACCGCCATCTCCGTCGAGCCGGGCGAAAAGCCCGCGCAGGACGTGGTGATGTTCAGCTGATAATGCAATAGAAAAGCACCTGCCTTCGATAAAAAGGCAGGTGCTTTTTGATTGACAGGCATTTTCCGAAACGTGCCGCGGAGCGGTCAAGACCGCTCCCTACGGGCTGACGTTCACGGGTGCTTTGTAGGGAGGGGTCTTGACCCCTCCGTCGGGTAGACAGGGCGCTGATGTGGCGTCTGCTAACGGAAAACCTCCGGGCCGGGCATGCCCGGCCCCTACGGCGCAAAAATCAACCGCGCGTCCCCGCGATCTTGGAATCGGTGCTCCAGCCCTGCAAATCGGTGGGCGTCAGGCTGCTCATCCAATTTTCGCGCTCGGTCTCCCACTGGTCCCAGGCTGCCTGGCTGCGGATGGCGGTGCCGCTCTCAAAGGCATCGTCCCACGGGTTGGCCGGGTCGGGGTCGGTGGGGTCCCAGCCGCGCTTCTCGGTGTCGGCGGGGTCGGTGTAGATCGTGCCGGGCTTTCCCATCGGGCCGGGGTCGTCGGCGTCGTTGTAGATGATGACCGGCGTGCCCAGCGGGCAGTTGTCGTAGATCCACTTCACGTCCACCACGGCCAGCCGGATGCAGCCCAGACTGGCGCGGGTGCCCAGCAGGTTGAACTCGTCGTACTCCACATCGTCCTTGTGCTGGCTGTAGTAGGGCACGCTGTGGAACAAGTAGCTGTCATAGATGCGGGTCGCGTACTGGCCGTAGCTCGGGCCCATCAGCAGCCGCCAGCTGTAGTCCACCGGGGTCGAAAAATACCCGGTGGGGGTGTCCATGCCGCCGCTGCACACCATCGCCATGAACGGCACAGCGTACTTTTTTGTGGCAGAATCCACGGCGTAGACCGTGACCACGCCGCCTGCGTTGTTGACCGCCAGCAGGTAGGGGCAGCCCTCCTTCGCGTCCAGCGTTAGGCCGTAGGCGGAAAACTGCGTTTTCAGCCCGGCCAACGTCTCGGCGGCGTTGTCGTCCCAGGTCGTCGGGTCCTTGATCTGCGGCGCGTCCTTGGTGGCGTTGCTCGTGGCCGTCGCCATCGCGGGGGCCACTGTCGGCTCGGGCGTCGGTGTGGGGCTTGTCTCCGGCGTGGCGGCGGGGGCCGCCGTGGGCTGCGGCGTCGTGGAGGGCAGCACGTCCTGTGGGGCGTTGGGCATCTGCACGCAGGCACACAGCAGCGCAACCGTCAGCAGAAGCGGAAAAATGCGGCGTAGAATCGACATAAAATCTCCTTAGTGTTTGGTGACGCCGTACTCCTCGGCCACGAATTTCTCCAGCGCGGCAAAGCTGCGGCGGACTTTTTCGGTCTCGATGCAGTACGCCATGCGGAAGTAGCCGGGGCAGCCGAAGCTGTCACCGGGGACCAGCGCCAGGTCATATTTCAGCGCCTTTTGGCAGAACGCCTTTGCGTCGTCCTCCAGCGCCTTCGGGAAGATGTAGAACGTGCCGTCCGGCTTGACGACGGTGAAGCCCAGCGCGATCAGCTCGTCGTAGATCAGGTTCATGTTCGTCTCGTAGACGGACAGGTCGCTGGTCACGTCGAGGCAGCGCTCGACGGCCATCTGGATGAGTGACGACGGGCAGTTGTGGCCGGTCCCGCGGGAGATCTGGCCGCACATCGGCACGATGTACGCGGCGTCCTCGCACCGCGGGTTGGCGGCCACATAGCCGATACGCTCGCCCGGCACGCTCAGACTCTTGGAGAAGGAGTAGCAGGTGAGCGTATCATCGTAGAATTTGGCGGGGTAGGGCGTGACCCTGCCGCCGAACGAAATCTCGCGGTACGGCTCGTCGGAAATCAGGAAGATGTGGTGGCCGTATTTGGCGCTTGTCGCGGTCAAAAAGTCGGCCAGCTGCTGCAGGGTCTCCTCGCTGTAGGCGGTGCCGCTGGGGTTGTTGGGGCTGTTGATGAGCACGGCGGCGGTGTTCTCGTCCACAAGCTGCGCGAACGCCTCAAAGTCGATCTGAAAGTCCGCGCACCGCGGCGGCGTCACGCGCAGGGTAAGCCCTGCGCCCTCGATGTACGGCTTGTACTCGGGGAAGAACGGCGCAAACGTTACGATGTTCTGCCCGGGCACGCCGACGCAGCGCACAGCATGGGCCAGCGCACCCGCCGCGCCCGTCGTCATAAAGATATGGTCGGCGGTGTAGTCCATGCCGAACCGGCGGTTCAGGCTTTCGGCCACGGCCTTGCGGGCGGACGGCAGCGTCAGCGTCGGCGTATAGCCATGCAGCCTGACGGGGTCGGTGTGGGCCAGCAGGTCCGCGCAAGCCGCGGTGAACTGCGGCGGGCAGGGGACAGACGGGTTGCCCAGCGAGTAATCGAACACGTTCTCATAGCCGATCTCCGCGCCGCGGGCGGTGCTCCATTCAGAAATCTGACGGATAACCGACTTGGAGCCCAGCATATCTTTATAGTGCTGTGCAATCATAATAACAGCTCCTTTTTGTGAAAAATGTTGTAATTTGACCCGGAAACGGCAGCCTCCCGGGAACTCGCTTTCTTTTGGCAGCAAAAGAAAGCTCGCAAAGAAAACTGCCGCTGTTTCGA
>ERZ827492.2036-NODE-2036-length-14877-cov-5.227365_pt1 | contig 14877 bp, 10 predicted proteins | sample MGYA00519704_ERZ827492 | MGnify/ENA primary metagenome ERZ827492 (study PRJEB31778, sample SAMEA3449325) | human gut metagenome | biome: human gut; feature: human-associated habitat; material: faeces | place: United Kingdom | collected 2010/2012 ...
ATCTATTCCACGATCCTCTTCACCGAATTCATGGATCGCAAGCTGAACATCATCGACTGCCCGGGCTCGGACGACTTCTGCGGAAGCCTCTTCTCGGCATTCAAGGTAGGCGACGTGGGCGTATTCCTGTTCAACGCACAGAACGGCTGGGAAGTCGGCAGCGAGATCCAGGCCCGCTATGCACGCCTGCTGAAAAAGCCCGTCATCGGCGTGGTGAACCAGCTCGATGCCGAGAAAGCCAATTTCGAAGCCACGATCGAGTCGATCAGGGCCGCATCGCGCGTGAAGCCCGTCATCGTACAGTACCCCGTCAACCAGGGGCCTGAGTTCAACGCCTTCATCGACGTACTGCTGATGAAGATGTACCGTTTCAAGGACAACGACGGCCACCGCGAGGAGCTGGAGATTCCCGCCGACGAGATGGACAAGGCGCAGGAACTGAACAAGGAGCTGGTCGAAATGGCCGCCGAACACGACGAGGCGCTCATGGAGCTCTACTTCGACAAAGGTACACTCACGCAGGACGACATTCGTGCGGGTCTGAAAATCGGCGTTTCGAAACGCGAGGTGATGCCGATCTTCTGCACCAGCGGCAAGCGCGACATCGGCACCAAGCGCCTGATGGAATTCATCATCAACGTGGCACCCGGCCCGCTGAAGGCTCCGTGGTTCCTCTCGACCAAGGGCGAGGAGATCGCCGCCGACGAGACGGCACCCGCCGTGGCGTTCGTATTCAAGAGCCAGGTCGAACAGCATATCGGCGAGATCACCTATTTCCGCGTCATTCGCGGCAGGATCGCCGAGGGCACCGAGCTGGTAAATACCCGCACGGGCAACAAGGAGAAGATTTCGCAGTTGTTCGCCGTGGCGGGCAAGAACCGCATCAAGGTCACGGAGCTGTCGGCCGGCGATATCGGCTGCACGGTGAAGCTCAAGGGCACCCGCACCAACGACACGCTCTCGGCTCCTTCGGCACCGGTCAGCATCGAACCCATCGTCTTCCCCGAACCGCGCTACCGCGCCGCCGTGAAGGCCAAGGAGCAGAGCGACGAAGAGAAACTGGGCAAAGTCTTGAACGACGCCAAGTTCGAAGACCCGACGATTCTGGTCGAATACTCCAAAGAACTGAAACAGACCATCATCCAGGGTCAGGGAGAACACCACCTGAATATTCTGCGCACACGCATCGAGAAGGAGAACAAGCTCTCCTACGACTATATCGCACCGAAAATCCCCTACCGCGAGACCATCACCAAGGTTGCGCAGGCTGATTACCGCCACAAGAAACAATCGGGCGGTGCCGGGCAGTTCGGCGAGGTGCATATGATCATCGAACCCTACTACGACGGCATGCCCGAGCCCAAGAACTACAAGGTTCCCGGCAAGGGCGACATGATCGTGAACCCCAAGACCAAGGAAGAATACGACCTGGCATGGGGCGGCAAATTGCAATTCTACTCGGCGATCGTGGGCGGCGCTATCGACGCACGCTTCATGCCCGCCATCCTGAAGGGTATCATGGAGAAGATGGACGAAGGCCCGCTGACGGGTTCCTACGCCCGCGACATCCGCGTGGTGGTATACGACGGAAAGATGCACCCGGTGGATTCGAACGAAATCTCCTTCAAACTGGCGGCGCGCAACGCCTTCAAGGAGGCTTTCCGCAACGCGGGGCCCAAGATCATGGAGCCGATCTACAATGTCGAGATACTCGTCCCGAGCGACTACATGGGCGCCGTGATGTCCGACTTGCAGAACCGCCGTGCGATGATCGCCGGAATGGAGTCCGACAAGGGCTTCGACCGTCTGAACGCCATGGTTCCGCTGGCTGAACTATACCGCTACTCGACGACACTCTCGTCGCTGACGTCGGGCTCGGCCACCTATACCATGAAATTCTCGTCCTACGAGCAGGTGCCGGCCGACGTGCAGGACAAGCTGCTGAAGGCTTACACCGATACCGACGACGAATAATCCCCGGCAGCGGAGAAATACAGCGGGCGGGCAATCCCCCTTCCGGACAGGGGCGGGCACGATTGCCCGCCCTTTTTCGCCGTCCGGGAACCGGCAGTCCCCGCCTCCGCCCACCGGCGCTCCGCACGCCCTGCGGTATGGCGTATGCCCCAATCCGCCCGGCATCCCGGCATATCCAGCGCGGCCGCAACGAACAGAGCCGCCTCATGTTAAGTTAATGTTAACAATCGGTGCCAAAACCGTTTCATCGGAAAAAATGGCGTAAATTTGTTCACAATTTGCACTAAACCCTAACATGAGCGAAATCTACACCGTAATCGTAGTTATTCTGGGAATCCTCGCCATTTCAGGTCTTTTCGTCGGCGTCACGAACGACGCAGTCAATTTCCTCAACTCTGCCATCGGCTCCAAGGCCGCTTCGATGCGGGTCATCCTCACCGTCGCCTCTGTCGGCATTATCGTCGGCGTAGTCACCTCGAGCGGCATGATGGAAGTGGCCCGAAGCGGCATGTTCAATCCCGGACTGTTCACATTCCACGAGGTCATGATGTTATACCTGGGCGTGATGTTCGCCAACATTATCCTGCTGGATCTCTACAACTCGTGGGGACTGCCCACCTCGACCACCGTCTCGCTGATCTTCTGCCTGCTGGGCTCGGCCATCGCCGTGTCGATCTACAAGATCTCGAACGACCCCGCGCTGGGCGTCGGTTCGCTCGGGCATTTCATCAACACCTCGCGCGCCATGGGTATCGTCTCGGCGATTCTGCTGTCGGTAGTCATCGCCTTCACCTGCGGTACGATCGTCATGTATATTTCGCGTACAATCTTCTCGTTTCGCTATACGGTGATCTTTCGCCGCTTCGGGTCGTTGTGGTGCGGCGCATCGCTTACGGCGATCATCTATTTCGCAGTCTTCAAAGGACTCAAATCGCTGCTTGCGGACAATGCCTTCGTCGGAATGGTCGACCGGCACCTGCTGCTGTCGCTCTTCATCTGCTGGGTGGCATGCTCCGTGCTGCTGTTCTTCATCCAACGGTTCAAGATCAACATCCTGCGCATCACGATCCTGTCGGGTACGTTCGCCCTGGCACTGGCTTTCGCGGGCAACGACCTGGTGAATTTCATCGGCGTACCCGTCGCCGGATTCGACGCCTTCTCGATCGCCAAGCATTCGGGTGACCCGCAGATGATGATGGGGGCACTCTCGGAAAACGTCCCGGCCAATTTCCTGATTCTGCTTGCCGCAGGGGCGATGATGATCCTCACGCTCTGGACTTCGAAAAAGGCCATGCACGTCTCCGAAACCGAGTTGTCGCTCTCCGCAGCGCAGGAAGACGAAGGCCCCGAACAGTACGGCTCGTCGGTCATGTCCCGTACGATTGTCCGCGCAGCGCTCAATATCAACGCCGGCATCGAACGGATCATCCCCGCACGCGTACGGGCAGCCGTCTCACACCGTTTCGAATACGAGGACATCGAACATAGCGGCGCCCCCTACGACATGATACGCGCTACGGTCAACCTCACGACCTCGGCCATGCTGATCGCCATAGCCACCTCGCTCAAACTCCCCCTTTCGACCACCTATGTCTGCTTCATGGTAGCCATGGGTTCGTCGCTCGCAGACCGCGCATGGGGCCGCGAAAGCGCCGTGTACCGCATCTCTGGCGTCATGACCGTCATCGCCGGGTGGTTCATCACGGCGCTGGGCGGATTCCTGATCGCCTTCGTCGTCGGACTTACCCTGATCTATGGCGGCACGATGGCCTTCGTTATCGTCACGGTACTCTGCGGCTACATGCTCATCCACAGCAATTTCCTCAAGAAAGGCAAGACATCCGCCGCCCCAGCCGCAGCCGGGGTGAAATCCCAGAGCACGGAAGACATCATCATCAACCTGCGCGACGAAGTATGCCGTACGATGGAGTCGGCGACAAAGATCTATGACCGTACGCTGATCGCCGTATTCAAGGAGAACCGCAAGGTGCTGCGCGACATGGTCAAAGAGTCGAACGACCTCTTCTACCAGTCGCGCGAGCGCAAATACACGCTGCTCCCCACCCTCAAGAAACTCCAGAGCAGCGATGTCAACACGGCCCACTACTACGTACAGGTGGTCGACTACCTCAACGAAATGACCAAGGCGCTGATGCACATCACGCGTCCGGCGTTCGAGCACATCGACAACAACCACGAAGGGCTTTCGAAGGAGCAGGCCAAAGACCTCATGTCGATCAACGACGACGTGGAGTCGATCTACCGCCATATCAACCAGATGCTGCGCGACGGCGATTTCTCCGAAATCGAGATGGTGCTCACGCTGCGCGACCAGTTGTTCGAGTCGATCGCCGAAGCCATTAAATCGGAGCTCTCGCGCATCAACGAAGCCCGCTCGAATACCAAGGCCAGCATGTTGTACCTGACGATCCTCACCGAAACCAAGAACATGGTGCTGCAATCGCGCAACCTGCTCAAATCACAGCAATACTTTCTCAAGCACCGCACGGGGCCGCAGAAGTGGATTAAATAACGACTACGTATAAATCCCTGCATTCCGTTTGCAGCGGGATAAAAGCAGACGCGGCAACGGGCGCCCGGAGCAGGCGGGCCGAAAGCGCAGCCGTTCGGGAAAAACCGCGAACGCTCCCCCCAAAACAGCTTGCAGATGGTTTTAGCTACCTTTTGTCACCCAAAGGTACTCGAGATTGCTTTTTTGCAGAGAAAACACATAAGCGCATCCTGCACGAAAGCACACGACAGGTTACACAAAAAAACGCATACGACATGGATATAGCACAGGCCAAGCGGCGGGACAACATCGCCGAATACATTCTTTACCTCTGGCAGTTGGAAGACCTGCTGCGGGCGCTGCAATTCAGTCCCGAGGCGATCTTCTCGACACTGATCGCCCCCCGCAAGGACATCGCCGAGGAGCAGAAGCACGTCTACCTGCTGTGGTACATGGACATCGCCAACCTCCTGCACCAGGAAGGCAAGGACGAGAAAGGGCACCTGGAGCATACGCTCCACCTGATCGGCGACCTGCACGACCTGCACCTGCAATTGATGAAGCTGTCCGTCGGCGAACATTACCGCCAGACCTACGCGAAACTGGAGCCCGAGTTGCCTCGTCTGCGCGCCGTCGTGGGCAATCCCGGCATGAACGACACGGAACTCTGTTTCCGGGCACTCTACGCGGCGATGCTTTACCGCATCAAGGGCGAGGGTGACAAGCAGGCCGTCACCGACACGCTCGAATACATCTCGCCCGTCATCGCCAACCTGGCAGACATGTACGGCAAAGTCGAACGCGGAGAAATCGACCTGTTCAAGACCGACACGGCGAAATAGGCCGTTCCGGAGGCAACGCAGCCAGATAGCGCGCCCCGGCATCAGGGGAGCCGGATGCCGGCATCGGGCAACAGCCCCGCCACCGAAGACTCCGGCAGCCCGGGAGGGGCCAAGAGCCGCGCCAAATCACCTGCGACCGGCCTCCAAGCGAAAAAACGGACACCCACAAAGGCATCCGTTTTTATCTTGCGAACCGCAGCAGCGACGCGCCGGCCCTACTTTATATCCAACCCCATGATATAGTCGTTCATATAATATCCGTCACCGATCGGGAAATCGCCTTCGCGCAGTTTGCGCATCCCCATCCGCTCGTAAAAGTGCAGCGCCCGGTTGTTGCGGTTGACGTTCAGCTCCATGCGGCAAGGCGCAGGATGCACCGAACGGATATATTCCACGGCATGGCGGAACAGGAATTCCCCGGCGCCGATTCCCTGGAAGCGGGGAAGGACATAGATTTTCTGCAAATGGAAAAGGTCTTCGGCCTCGTGCTGCACCGAAAGGTAACCGCACGGTTCGCCGTCGGCCGAGGCGATGAACCAGGCGAACTCCCCGCACATCTCGCGCGCAAGCACCTCCGCCCCGTACATCCACTCCATCATATACTCCATCTGCGACGGAGTGATGATCCCACGGTAGGTCGCAGGGAACACCTCGTCGGCAAGGCGGCGTATCAGGGCGCAATCGGCCTCACAGGCCCATCGTATCGTCAGCATCATCTGAACCAATAAAAAAGGCCGGCACGAAAGCCGACCTCTTAGTCATTTTCCCGCAGGAATTAAGCGTACTTGAACGTCGACTCGTCCGATACGGTCAGCTTCTTGCGACCTTTTGCGCGACGTGCAGCCAGCACCTTGCGGCCGTTCGCCGTAGCCATACGGCTGCGGAAACCGTGCTTGTTGATTCTCTTCCGGCGCGAGGGCTGGTAAGTTCTCTTCATTGCCATAGCTATATAATTTTTGTTGTTTCAGACATTTTTACGGATTGCAAAAGTACAACAAAAAAGTTATCCGCAAAAATTTTTCAAGAAAATATTTCAAAAAGCCGGGTAAAAAGCATGAAATCTTTTTATCTTTGTCAACGAGAGAGTGGCCGCCGGCAAAGCAGCATGCCCGCACGGGGCATGTCCGCACGACAAGGGGCGGCTTACGGCGGGAAACGGTTCCTGCCGTTAATTTTCACGGATTATGGCGATTTTCAAAGTCGAAGGAGGCCACCGGCTCCACGGCAGCATCACGCCCCAGGGCGCCAAGAACGAAGCGTTGCAGATACTCTGCGCCACGCTGCTGACCCCCGAACGGGTCACGGTGCACAACATTCCCCAGATCCTCGACGTCATGCAGCTCATCGAACTGCTGCGGCGCATGGGCGTCGAGGTCGAACAACTCGCGGAGGATACATACAGTTTTTGCGCCCGCGAAATAGATTTCGACTACCTCCGCACGGAGGACTACCGGCAACGCTGCACGCGCCTGCGCGGCTCGGTGATGCTCATCGGCCCCATGCTGGCGCGCTTCGGCGTGGGTTACATACCCAAACCCGGCGGCGACAAAATCGGCCGGCGGAGGCTGGATACCCACTTCCTCGGGTTCCAGAAGCTGGGTGCGAAGTTCGATTTCGACATCGCCGACGAATTTTTCATGGTCGAAGGCCGCGAGTTGAAAGGAACCTACATGCTGCTGGACGAAGCATCGGTGACCGGTACGGCCAACATCGTGATGGCCGCCGTGATGGCCAAGGGCTTCACGACGATCTACAACGCCGCCTGCGAGCCCTACCTGCAACAGCTGTGCAAGATGCTCAACCGCATGGGCGCACGCATCTCGGGCATCGCCTCGAACCTGCTGACCATCGAGGGCGTCGAGTCGCTCGGCGGCACGGACCACACGCTGCTGCCCGACATGATCGAGGTGGGCAGCTTCATCGGCATGGCCGCCATGAACCAGTCGGAACTGACGATCCGCAACGTATCGTTCGAGAACCTGGGCATCATCCCGGCGCAGTTCGCCCGCATGGGCATCCGTTTCGAGCAGCGTGACGACGACATCTATATCCCGCAGCAGGAACATTACAGCATCGACACCTTCCTCGACGGGTCGATCATGACGATCGCCGACGCCCCGTGGCCGGGGCTTACCCCCGACCTGCTGTCGATCTTCCTCGTGGTGGCGACGCAGGCCAAGGGTGCCGTGCTTATCCACCAGAAGATGTTCGAAAGCCGCTTGTTCTTCGTCGACAAGCTGATCGACATGGGGGCGCAGATCATCCTCTGCGACCCGCACCGCGCCACGGTCATCGGCCACGACCACCGCATCCGCCTGCGCGCTACGCGCATGACCTCACCCGACATACGTGCGGGTGTGGCGCTGCTGATCGCTGCCATGTCGGCCGAAGGGGTTTCGACGATCCAGAATATCGACCAGATCGACCGCGGCTACAAAGACATCGACGGGCGTCTGAACGCCCTCGGCGCACGGATTACCCGCATCGACGACTGCGAATAAGAGGGAAGGGCAAACGGCAGCGCCGCAGCGGGGAACAAGACTGAAACAAGATTAAGAAACACGATTGGGAACTTATGTTTTTGGAAAATGCCAGCCGCAAGGGCTGGATCGAAGTGATCTGCGGCTCGATGTTCTCGGGTAAGACCGAGGAGCTGATACGCCGCCTCAAACGCGCCAGGTACGCAAACCAGAAAGTCGAGATATTCAAACCCCGCATCGACGTGCGCTACTCGGAGGAGGAGGTCGTTTCGCACGACGCCAACGCCATCCGCTCCACGCCGGTCGACTCGCCGCGCAACATCCTGCTGATGACCTCGGAGGTCGACGTCGTGGGCATCGACGAAGCGCAATTCTTCGACGACAGCATCGTCGAGGTCTGCCGCGAACTGGCCGACAGCGGCGTGCGGGTCATCGTCGCAGGGCTGGACATGGACTACACCGGCAAACCCTTCGGGCCGATGCCAGCGCTGATGGCCACGGCCGAATATGTCACCAAGGTGCACGCCATCTGCGTCCGCTGCGGCAACCTCGCCCATCACTCGCACCGCCTCACACAGGACGAAAAGCTGGTCGTACTGGGCGAAACGGACTCCTACGAAGCCATCTGCCGACACTGCTTCAAAGAGCTGGTACGCGACAAGAAAGAGAAATAAGCGCAACGGGCTCGCACGGGGAACCGGGCACCTGCCAGCCTACACCAAGAAAAGCACACCGAGGGCTACAAACGCGCCACCGAAGGACATTTCAAACGTCGCATGGCCTATGCGGATCGCAGCCGGCAACAAGCCCGCCCTGCCGAAGCCTGCGAAGAATAGCGGACACACCTGCGGCCTACTGCGCAGCCTGCAGCGCAGCGATAAACCCGGGCCACAATACCCACAGGTTCTCGGTCTGCAACCAAAGTTCGCGCGCCTGCGCCTGCACGGAGGGACGTTCGCCCTCGATATCCCGCAGGTAAGCATCGTCGGCAGGGTGCTCGGCGGCCGTAAATTCCCGGAAGAAAGGCGCAAACCGCGTCTTGAAATGCAGCAACTCCCCTTCGGGAAGCGTCCCTTCACGACGGAATGCCGACCAGAGCAGCAATATCCCGCGGCTGGCACATTTGTCCGAAACGTCGTTTATCACTTCGTCGAACAGTTCCTGCTCGTCCATCGCCAGGTAATCGAACGCCAAGAGTTCGCTCCCCTCGAGGTGGTCTTCGGGATCCAGCTCCAGGAGCATCTCCAGCAGCGCCGCAGACATCTCGAAATCGTTGATCAGAAAGTGGTCGATGGCCGAGGCACGGATCAGTTCGAGCGCAGACTGCGAATTGCGGTGGCTCCATTCGAGGTTGATCTCTTCGTCTTCGGGCAGCAACCCCGCAAGCCGCTGGAATGCCTGGTAACGTTCATTGCAGGCATCTTCGACATTCCCCGCGGCCTCCAGCTCACGGGTGTGTGCCAAAACCCTGGTGAAATTATACGGCCCGTCGCCGACGATTTCGAAAGTCTGGTCGGGCGTGGGGTTAAGATATGCTTTTTGCATCGCGGCGCATTTTAAAAATCATGGTTATCAGTATAGCGAGTGTCAGCGCGCCGCCCAGCAGGTAGGCCGCTGCCCGGTCGCGCATGCCGCACATAAGCGGCGATATAAAGACATAGGACATGCAGACGTAGGTCATGACCAGCGCCGGCAGGAGCCCCACCCAGCGGTTGCGGCCCCGTTTGTTCAGGTAGGCCGTAATCATCCACAGCGTGACCATCGCCAGTGTCTGGTTCATCCATGCGAAATAGCTCCACATGGCCTCGAACGGCAGGCAGAAAATAATGACCAGCCCCGCAGCGAAGAGCGGGATGCTGATATAGATTCGCTTGCGCAGGCTGCGCTGTTCGAGCCCCATGAAATCGGCCACGATCAGCCGTGCCGAACGGAACGCCGTATCGCCCGAGGTGATGGCGCAGGCCACAACCCCGAAGATCACCAGTCCGGCCAGCACTTCGCCCAGCGTAGTGCGGGCGATGACATCGACCATCACGGCCGCCTGCCCGCCATACTCCGCAATCGCGGCATTCAGCCCGGAGGCACCGTTCCAGAAGGCCATGGCGATGGCCGCCCATATCAGCGCGATGATGCTCTCGGAGATCATGGCGCCGTAAAACACGGGGCGGGCCTGCCGTTCGGAACGCAGGCAGCGTGCCATCAGCGGCGACTGGGTCGCATGGAAGCCCGAAATAGCGCCGCAGGCGATGGTCGTAAAGAGCATCGGCAGGATCGGGAACCGCTCCGGGTCGGCAATGCAATTTTCCAGGGAGGTAAACTCGGGGATCGTATATTTGCCGCTGAAAAGCAATACGGCGAGGATTCCCAGCGCCATGAAAAGCAGTGCGCAGCCGAAAACCGGATAGATACGGCCGATGATCTTGTCCACGGGCAGCAACGTCGCCACGATATAATAGATCAGGATAACGCCCAGAATGATGAGCAGCAACCACGAGAAACTGCCGAAGGCAATACCCGACAGCGCCGGGGCCTCGATGCGGTTGGCGATCAGCGAAGCGGGCTGCGACAGGAAGACAGCGCCGACGAGCACCATCAGCCCCACGGAAAAGATGCGCATAAGTTGTTTTATCCCCGGCCCGAGGTAGGTGCCGACGGTCTCGGGCAAACTCGCACCGTTGCTGCGCAGCGAGACGATCCCGGCGATGAAGTCGTGCGCCGCCCCCATGAAGATACCGCCGAAGGTAATCCACAGGAATGCCACGGGGCCGTATGCCGCCCCCAGCACGGCACCGAAAATCGGCCCCAGCCCCGCGATATTGAGCAGCTGTATGAGGAAAGTCCTCCACATCGGCATCGGGATATAATCCACTCCGTCGAACGACGTGGCCGAAGGCACAGGCCGCGCAGCATCCACGCCGCACAGGCGTTCGAGATAGCGTCCGTAGGTGAAATATGCTGCCACGAGGAGCCCCAGGCACCCCAGGAAAGTAATCATAACCCGGTCTGTTTTCGGTTAGTTTTGACGCGAATATAGCAAGAAATGCGAGAATTTTCCGAAAATTGTTGCGAGAAAAATATTTTTTTCAGATATTTGCAATCCCAAAGAGAGCTTAATGTTCTCGGCAAGCCGAAATAGCTCAGTTGGTAGAGCGTTTCACTCGTAATGAAGAGGTCCCGGGTTCAAGTCCCGGTTTCGGCTCGGAAAGGTCGCCATACGGCGACCTTTTTTCGTTATAAGGCCTTGCGAACCCGAATTTTTTATACTTTTGTTGCGCAATGGTTCGCAAAGGGGTTCCGCAACCCCCTGACCGATTAAAAGGGAATGCCGTGAAAATCGGCAACAGTTCCCTCTGCTGTGAGTTCCTGCCACCCGAAATGGCACAACAAGTCCTGACAATCTTTTGCCACTGGCCCCAGTCCGGCCGGGAAGGCGTCTCGACGGGAACGAGTCAGAAGACCTGCCGTTGCAATGATTTTACAATCCAGGGGAATGGATCGTGATCGGCATGAAGAGCCTGCCGGCAAGGCATATTCCCGGATGTAAAATCAGTTTGACAAATACGAAGGCCGCACCGGACGTCCGATGCAGCCGGCCGTAGCCCCGCACCAGGGAAGAGGAGGGGCCGGGCGTTTCTTTAATTTTCGACGCATGAAACGGATTTTACGACATATCCTGCCCGTGATCCTGTGCCTGCCGGCACTGGGCGGCTGCATGAAGTGGGACTACGCAGACATGGAAGAGTTCGCCGCGACGGGGCCGGGGTTGTTCATCACCAACGAGGGAAATTTCCAGTACGGTAACGCCACGCTCTCCTATTACGACCCGGCAACGAAAAAGGTCGAGAACGAGGTTTTCTACCGTGCCAACGCCATGAAGCTGGGCGACGTGGCACAGTCGATGACCATCCACAACGATCTGGGATGGATCGTCGTGAACAATTCTCATGTCGTCTTCGCAATCGACCTCCGTACATTCAAGGAGGTGGGCCGCATCACGAACCTCACCTCGCCGCGGTACATCCACTTCGTCTCCGACGAAAAGGCCTATGTGACCCAGCTTTGGGACAACCGCATTTTCATCGTCAACCCCAGGCGGTACGAGATCACGGGCTACATCGAGTGTCCTGGCATGACGCCCGGATCGGGATCGACCGAGCAGATGGTACAGTACGGTCAATACGTCTACGTGAACTGCTGGTCGTACCAGAACCGGCTGCTGAAGATCGACACCCGAACCGACAGGGTGGTGGACGAACTGGTTGTCGGCGTACAACCCACATCGCTGGTACTGGATGCCAACGACAAGCTGTGGACGATCACCGACGGCGGTTACGAAGGCAGCCCCTACGGATATGATGTTCCGGCACTGTACCGCATCGACGCCGCCTCGTTCCGCCTGGAAAAGCAGTTCCGTTTCAGAGAGGGGGATGCACCCTCAGAAGTGCAGCTCAACGGCACGCGCGACACGCTGTACTGGATCAACAAGGATGTCTGGCGCATGCCCGTGGCTGCCGAGCAGCTCCCGGCGCGCCCGTTCCTCGAATACCGGGAGACGAAATATTACGGGCTGACGGTCGACCCGGACAACGGCGACGTTTACGTGGCCGACGCCATCGACTACCAGCAGCAGGGGATCGTCTACCGCTATACGGCCGACGGCGACGCGGTAGACGAATTTTACGCGGGCGTTACCCCGGGCGCCTTCTGCTGGAAACGATAACCCGACAAACACGCGAAGCAATGAAGAGACTCCTAATCCCGCTGTTCAGCATCGCCCTCTGGTGGAGCGCCGCCGCCCAGGACAAGGCGCAGTCGGACGGAGGGTGGTGGAATGAGAATCCGTCGCTGGTGTTGCCCATCCGCGCAGTCGGGGTGACGGGCGTGAAGCCCATGAAAGAAATAGGCGTTCAGAAAACGCAGCTCGACACGCTCGTCCTGCACGAGAACATTGCCCTGTCGATGGCCGACGTGCTGACATTCAATTCGTCGATCTTCATCAAGCAATACGGACGGGCGACGCTTTCGACGGTCGCATTCCGCGGCACGGGCCCTTCGCATACGCAGGTGGTGTGGAACGGCATGCGCATCAACTCGCCGATGCTGGGCATGACCGATTTCTCGATGATTCCCTCCTACTTCGTCGACGACGCACAACTGCTGCACGGCACCTCGTCGGTCAACGTCACGGGCGGCGGCCTGGGCGGTGCGGTCATGCTGGCGACCAAACCCGCCGGTACGCAGGGCTTCGGGCTGCAATACACCCAGGGCATCGGGTCATTCTGGACGACGGACGAATTCCTGCGTCTCACCTACGGCAACGACCGCTGGCAGACCTCCACGCGCGTGGTATATTCGTCGTCCCCCAACGAATATTCCTACCGGAACCACGACAAGAAGGAAAACATCTACGACGACGAGCACAACATCATCGGTTCGTACTATCCCCGCGAAAAGCACGACGACGGAGCTTTCCGCGACTTCCACCTGTTGCAGGAGGCCTATTACAACACGGGCAACGGAGACCGGTTCGGCCTGAACGCCTGGCTGATCGCCTCGAAGCGCGGGCTGGGGCGCATGACGACCGATTACGGCGATCCGAAGAAATTCATCAACGAACAGCGCGAACGTACGCTGCGCAGCGTGCTGTCGTGGGATCACCTGCGCCGGAACTGGAAAGTCGCGGCCAAGGCCGGATACATTTACAGTTGGTTCGCCTACGACTACGCCAACGACGTGGGCAACGGGAAACTGGAATACATGACCAACTCCCGGAACTGGTACCACACGCTCTTCGTCTCGGGCGAAGGGGAGTACTACATAGGCCACAAATGGCTCTTCACGGCACAGGCCGACCTGCACCAGCATTTCGTCACGAACAACGACCGCAGGATCATCTCGCAGGACATGAACCGAAAGACCATCGGATACAACCACGCGCGCACGGAGCTTTCGACCAGCATCACGGCCAAATGGATGCCCACCGAACGGCTGGGGCTGTCCGTCACGCTGCGCGAAGAGATGTACGGCGCGCAGTGGACGCCGCTCATCCCGGCGTTCTATGCGGACTACCTGATCTCGAAACGCGGGACGATCCGGGCAAAAGCCTCCGTATCGCGCAACTACCGTTATCCCACGCTCAACGACCTCTACTTCCAGCCGGGCGGGAACACCGACCTCGTGCCGGAATCGGGGTTCTCGTACGACGGCGGGATATCGTTTGCCATAGGGAAGGAAGGAGTATATTCGCTGCACGGCGAGGCGACATGGTTCGATTCCTACATTGATGACTGGATTCTCTGGCTGCCGCTGGGCGGCAACACCAACTACTGGACGCCGCTCAACATGAAGGACGTACACGCTTACGGCGTGGAACTGAAAGCCGGGTACGACCGTATGCTCTCCAAGGAGTGGCAGCTGGGGCTGGACGGCAACTTCTCGTGGACGCCCTCGGTCAACCGGGGCGAAGCGTTCAGCAAGGGCGACCGGTCATTGGGCAGGCAACTCCCCTACGTGCCCGTATATTCGGCCGCGGTGACGGGGCGTCTGGCCTACAAAAGCTGGCGCCTGCTATACAAGTGGTGCTATTACAGCGAGCGGTTCACCATGACGAGCAACGCCTTCACCTACACGGGCAACGTCCCCTACTACCTGATGAACGACGTGACACTCGAAAAGCTGTTTTCCGCGCGCTGGGCCGATCTTTCGGTCAAGGCCGCCGTCAAAAACCTCTTCGACGAAGAGTATGTTTCCGTGCTGGGACGCCCCATGCCGGGGATAAATTTCGAAATATTCCTCGACATCCGCCCCAAATGGGGGAAGAAAAAAGCCAGGGATTGATCTGACCCACACAAGGGCGTCGGCAGGCCGGCACTATTCCGATTCCCTGACTCCGAATCACGGCCCGGCGGTAAGAACTTTCCCGGGAAAGGACGTTTCGTAGGAGCTTGGCAAAAAGAGTTTTCGTGACATCTTTCCCGAAACGGCGTCCCGGAAATAAAAAGCCCGGATCCGGCGGGTGCGGGATTAAAGTAATGTAACGACTTGATTTATATGGTAGTTACATTTTTGT
>ERZ827492.2048-NODE-2048-length-14763-cov-10.224708_pt1 | contig 14763 bp, 9 predicted proteins | sample MGYA00519704_ERZ827492 | MGnify/ENA primary metagenome ERZ827492 (study PRJEB31778, sample SAMEA3449325) | human gut metagenome | biome: human gut; feature: human-associated habitat; material: faeces | place: United Kingdom | collected 2010/2012 ...
TCGCGGGGGAGGTGACGAATGATATGGTGCTACAAAATATATTTCAACATTTTTGTGTGGGCAAGTAATGGCTTGTAAACAGCCATAAACAACCATAGTCAATTAGAAGAAAGTCGCTGATAACCAGTGACTTTTCTTTTTATATGGTTTTCAGTCAAATCTGACTGATTGCGGATTTCCAGCATTATTTTGTACCATAATTCTACCGCCGAACAATTAAGCGGACACTTCGCACTCATCATAGCGACATCTTGGACACGATGTGAGACGCTATGAGAATGAGCGGAACCGCTATAGAAGACACAGTGTGAGACGCTGTGAGAAATTGTGAGACGCATTGAGACAGAATAGGCGAAATTAAAGGTGACTAATATATGGAAATCCAAAGAAAATGCCAGTGGTGCGGCAAACCATTTATAGCACACACGATGGTAACACGCTATTGCAGTAAATCGTGCAATGAAAAAGCGTACAAAGAGAAGAAGCGGAAGCAGAGGTTACAGGAATACGAGGAACGGCAAAATGAGCAGCCCATGCAGGAAGTCGGTATCGTAGGAAGCAAGTTGTATCTCTCCCCTGCCGAAACCGCAACCCTTTTAGGTATTAGCCGTGCGACCATCTATCGGCACATGGCTACCGGTATCATTCGGGCACTGCAACTTCGTGGGCGTACCATTATCCGCAAGTCGGACATTGAAAAAATGTTCGACAATGCACCCGACTACAAGAAACACAGCTATGGACGGAAACAGACCGTTCTCTATTACACTACCAATGAGATTCTGGAGAAATTCCAAATTCAGAAGAAAACACTGTATCGTCGATGCAAATTATACAACATCCCTAAGGTTGAAGAAGGCAATCGTGTGTTCTACAACCGTACCCTTATAGACAAATACTTTGCCGACCTTGCCGAAGAAATCAATCCGGACTGTTATTATACCCCAGAGCAGGTCATGGAAAAGTACGGTATGAGCCGTAATGCCGTTGTCACTTTTGCCCTGCGGCACAATATCCCCCGAATCAACCGCCACCACGAGGTGTATTATTCCCGTGCCCATATAGACGCCATCAAAGAAAAGCAGGACAAATTGAATCCCGACTATTATACCTATACGGAAATCACCGAGAAATATGGGCTTTCCAAGATAAACATCAGCTACTATGTCAACAAATACGACATCAAACGGTTCAAGCAAGGAAGCCGAACAATGGTACTACGTTCCGAGTTTGACAAAGTCTATATAGAGCATCGTGATGGAACATATACACCCAAGAAACGGAAAAAGAAAAGCGACCTGTCGAAAGATACCTTTGTAATCCCTGAAGGTTATTACTCATCCGAGCAAATTGCGGCAACCTATCAGATGAACAGAAAAACCATTTGCAAGCTATGCCGTGAAAACGACATTCCTAAAATCAGTCATGGTGGATTCAACTACTATGAACAATTGGCAGTTGACCGTTTCTTCGCCAAATACAAAGCTGCAGACAATATAAAGGAATGGATTAGTGCGGAGCAAATGGAGGAAATCTACGGTATGAGCAAAGATGCCAGATGCTCATTTGTACATCGCCATAAAATCCCGTCCCGTGTTGTTTATGGCAAAGTCCAATATTCAAAAGACCATATCGACATCATCAAAAGCGGAGGTTTCGACCAACGGGAAATGTATTACAGCGTAACCGAAGCAATGGAAAAATATAGTCTGCGTAGGGATGATGTCTACAATTATGCGAGGTATAACAAGATACGGAAGATGCATCACGGAAAGTCCATGTTCCTGTTGAAAGAGGATTTTGACAAGGTGATGGCTGAAAAATCCGGTATCTGAGAATTATTCCGCACAGACAAGAATCATTTTCGGCAATGGCAGCCATCAGCATTGTTTCATTGTATTGGTTTGCAACAAATTAATTACCAATTATAAAAACATATCATTATGCACGAATGTAAAACTGTAACATTGAGGACAAGACCTTTAAAGAAAAACATGTTGTCGTTCTATTTGGATTATTATCCCGGTTATCGCGACAAAGAAAGTATGAAGGTAATCCGTCATGAATCTTTGGGCATCTACATCTATGCCGAACCAAAGAACCAACGGGAACAGAACTTTAATGCCGTCATGTCGGAAAAAGCGGAAGCCATCCGATGCCGACGTTTTGAATCCATCGTAAATGAGCGGTACGATTTCTTTGACAAGAGCAAGATGAAAGGAGATTTTCTTGCCTATTATAAGAAGACACTCCGCAAGCACGACCAGAAATGGGAGTTTGTATATCTGCATTTCTTCAATTTTGTGAGTGGAAAATGTTCGTTTGAGGAAATTGATGTGGACTTATGCAACAAGTTCAGAGAGTATCTGCTTAATGCGAAACAACTTAGACGAGCAGAGCGTCCCATATCACGCAATTCGGCTGTGGGCTACTGGTCCACATTCAGAGGATTTCTCAAAATACTCTATCGCAACAAGTTGATTCACTCCAATGTAAATGACTTCTTGGAGAAGATAGAACCGGAAGATGTAGTGAAAGACTATCTGAGCGTAGATGAACTGTACAGATTGGCAGAAACACCTTACAAGATACCGATTCTGAAAACAGCCTCGTTATTCTCTTGTCTGACAAGTCTGAGAATCAGCGATATTCTCACATTGCGATGGGAAGAAATCGTGGACTTTGCTGCCGGAGGAAAATGCGTCCACACCGTCACTCAAAAAACAAAGACAGAAGATATCATCCCCATTAGTGATGAAGCCTTGCAATTGATTGGTTATTCTCCCGAAAAGACAGGGCTGGTATTCAAAGGATTGAAAAGATGCTGGACGCAATACCCCATGAAAGAGTGGATCCGAGCCGCAGGTATCACCAAAAACATCACCTTCCACTCCTATCGAAGGACATTCGCCACTTTACAGGCTGCTGCCGGAACAGACATCCGAACCATCCAAAGCATCATGGCACACAAGAGCATCACCACAACCCAACGATACATGAAAGTGGTGGATAGCAACAAGCGAAAAGCAAGCAACAAAATTTCCTTGATCCGTAAGGATTAACGGTCATTATTGCCTCTTTTATATGGTTAGAGTATGATTTCTGAGTATGATTCATATTCTAACCATAATTATTTGTAAATATCAGTCCAATAACTATTAGTATTTATGGTTATATGAAAATTAGTGCTGAACTTTGTGCCATAAAACTGTAAACAATCACAACTATATGGAGAATAATATACAAGTTCAGAAAGCAGCTGATATCAGCAGTTTGGCTGGAGTGGTCATCGTTTCACTCTCGGCACTTACCGCATACAATATCGGTGAAAAGTTCAATCACAACATCCTGTTTGATGCCACCATTTTTATTATCTCTTTGGTAATGCTTATTTTGACCTTTGCCATATTCCGCAAAGTAATGGCAGGGCTTTTTACGACAATCTCAAGTAGTACTACAAATAAGCAAGTACAAAGCGAATGTTCACAAGAAAGCAGCCATCAAAATGCTAATCAAGATTCAGTAGAAGAGGAGCAGATACCTGATAGTCTGGAGAGATATGAGAGCATTCTTGTGAAAGAGCAACTGAAGGAGGTGAAACGAAAAAGGGACACCATGATAGCTATCCGCGAATATGTAGTGGAAAAAACCTCGAAATATCTCTCAAAAGAGAATATCAGCACACTATTCCGGAATATAGAGTGCATTGCCGAAAACCGGGTTAACGATTGTCAGCCAATCCATTCAACGAAAGAAGCAAAGATCAGTTCTCCCTCTTTAAGACACTTAGCTTGGAATATCGGTGAACGGCTTGGAGTCTCCCGTCGCGACAGAGCGATATTCATTAAGTCTTCTTTCCCATATGAATTGCGCAACGCCGATATTGAATATCTGGAAGCCAATTTGCGTGTCAATGTCCCATGCGACATTCCTATTGACGTGCCGGACAAAGGAGATTTCCACTTTCACAACAATACTTGAAAATTAAATCGTGCAGACGGTAATCATTGTTCCGGCTGACAGATTTCTGCAAAATTTCATTCTGTTGGTTTGCAGCATATTCATTCTAATTATTGAAGATATGAACACAACAGATTTGACTTTTAATGACCTGCCCAAAGTGGTAGGCGAACTCTGCGAGAGAATCGCAGGAATGGAAAATTTACTTAGGGACACTCTTAACCGCCAAAGCGAACCAAAAGAGAATTTGCATGTACCTATGACGGTACAGGAGGTCTGTGCCTATCTGAAAATGCCAGTCTCCACCTTTTATTACAAGATAAAGAAGGACAACATTCCGGTTATCAAACAAGGAAAGCACCTTTATATCTATCGTGACGAGCTCGACAAATGGCTGGAGGCATCTCGTAAAACTTCAGTACCTCTCCCCTATGAGGAAGAAAACGAAGCAATGTATATCTCACACCGTCGCAAGCCTAATCCTAAAAACTGGTGAGTATGGAAACTGCAACACCCATTGAGGATTTTGCTCAAATCACTACGAGATGGCAAGATACTATGCTCAGTCTGGAAAAGGTGTACGAACAGGAGCCGGAAGTCCTAAGCATAGGTGGAGTGGCTATCGGGACATTGGGAAATTTCAGTGCATCCATTGGCAAGGCAAAAAGCAAAAAGACCTTCAACGTGTCAGCTATGGTAGCAGCAGCTTTGTCCGGGAAGGAAGTTCTTAACTACACAACGGATTTTCCCGATGGAAAGAACCGCATCCTTTACATTGACACCGAACAGAGTCAGAACCATTGCATGATTGTAATGCAACGTATCATGAAACTGGCAGAGTTGCCGGCTAATGAAGATTGTGACCGTTTCTATTTTCTCGCTCTACGCAAGTTCAATCCGAAGGAGCGTTTGGCTATTATAGACGATGCCATCAGTCAGATTGAAGGGCTTGGCTTTGTCGTGATTGACGGAATCCGTGATTTGGTTTATGATATCAATTCACCAAGTGAAGCCACATGTGTAATATCCAAACTTATGCAGTGGACTGACGAATACCAGATTCATCTTCACACCATCCTTCACCAGAACAAAAGCGATGAAAATGCCCGTGGACATATTGGCACGGAAATCAATAACAAAGCGGAAACGGTCATCCAAATCGAGAAAGACAAGGACGACAGCAACATCAGCAAAGTGGAAAGTATGCATACCCGCTCAAAGGACTTCCTGCCATTCGCTTTCTACATCAATGACCAATCGCTTCCCGAACTTTTGCCGGACTATGTGCCGACCAAGAAAAGTGCTGGTCGTCCCAAGCAAGAACCATTCTCCCCAAGTAAGAACATTCACGAATCCACCCATCGCAAGGCTCTCGAAATGGCTTTTGAGGGGAAAGAGACTATTTCGGGATATAAAGCTTTGGAAGAAGAACTGATCACTGCCTACGAACTGGCAGGAACAAAATTGAATCACAACAAGATTGTGGAAACAATCAAGTTTCTCACGAACAAACGGATGGTGGTTCAGGAAAGCCGTGGCATTTATCGCTTCATACCGGATTACCACTATTGACTCTCCACTTGACTTTATTCTCAAAGCGTGTATTCTTGTATAAGCCAAAGTTAAGTGCAACGGCTGGTTTTATGATAATTCTCGAAACTGGTCGTTGCCGTCTTATCTCCCAAACCTATCTTTTTAAGCCAAGGGCTTGCCCGTTGTACAAACATTATCTTGTATGGGGAGCCTAATACCCCAAGCGACCAAGCGGTCGTTTGAGAGTGCCAATTTTCCAGCAAGCTGATTGGATGAAAAATAGCGTTATTTAAGCACTTTTTCTTTTCACTAGCCTCTTCCTCATCTTTCTCGACAAAAAGCGAAATTTGCACACTTAATTGCGCCCTGGGCTTGCTCATTATACGACCTCCATTGAGTCGGGGTAACTAAATATCCCAAGCGATAAAGTGCTCGTGAGAAGTTGTCAATCCAAGGCAAGTAGAATATGGCTTTATTGCGATTATAGAATACTTTAACTCTCCACGGAATCACGTTTTGGTTGGGCTAACCTCTGTTTGATAGCTGGCACGGATAAGCGCATTTCAATAATGCTTTTATGAACCCTACTGGTTCTTTTATGAACTCTTATGTGAACTCTTTTCCTGGTGTTAGGTTGATATTCCGGAGTAATATCAGCCACCATAAATGCAGATACTAGATGATGAACACAGAACTATTGTCCGAACGCTTGCCAATCAGTCGAAACGAATCTGCCATATTCCTTAGGTCGATTTTGCCAACCTCAGAATGGCACCGTAATCATTCCATATCTAATGAAGGAAGGCTATTATCCTCAAATCTATCAAAGTCTGATTGGAAAAGACGGTCTTGAATGATCCTGTATTTCTCAAACTCGGATTCAGCAAACTCTTTGGCAAATTCGGCAGAAACTTTTCCGCTGTCCTGCAATATTGGGCTCTCAAATAAATTAATGAATTTGTCTATTCGCTTTGCCCAATCTTCCATTGTCATAAGGATATGACGCTTGGCCATACTTTCTGCCATATCAAGCGATGCATTGACTATTCTGCCCATTTCTTCCAATTCTTTTTCTCGCAAATAGTTCTTTGCTACGGACACATCAGTTTTGACAATTTTTCCATTCGGAGCATTTTCCCAAGTGGTCAAACCCATGTGTTCCTTATTCGCATTAGCTCGTTCTACAATCAACTCAGCAGCGGTATGCCCATGCACAGCATAGTGCATTTTGTTCTGTACCTTCTTGAAAAAGAGGCGTGTAGTCGGAGCATCCTTGTTATAGTCTATTGCCGTAGCATATATATCCGTCAATTTTTGATAGAACCTACGTTCACTCAATCGTATTTCTCGAATCTCGGCAAGCAAATGCTCAAAATAATCCTCACCGATAAACGAACCATTCTCCATTCGCTTCTTGTCAATCACATAACCACGGATGGCAAACTGACGAAGCACACATGTACACCACTGCCGAAACTGGGTGGCACGAACAGAATTGACGCGATATCCGACACTGATAATGGCGTCAAGATTATAGAATGTCGTATCGTAATTCTTGCCATCCGAAGCAGTTGTTTCCATTTTGGAAATAACTGAATTTCCGTCCAACTCACCACTCTCAAAAATATTTTTAAGGTGCTTACTGATTGCAGGTACTCCTACATCAAAAAGCTGCGCCATCGCCTTTTGTGTTGCCCAAATGGTTTCATCTTTATACATTACCTGAATCCCATCCTCCTTGCCTTCAAGCATGAAGATAAGAAACTCTGCCGTACTATTTCGTATTTCTATGTTTTTTGCCATATCTTAATTATCATTATCAAATTTGAGCCGACAGCTATTACATACCAATCTGATACCCAGCTCAAATATCAGGTTTTATTGTTGATTAATAGTCAGGAAGACTTTTCAATAAACTCGTCAGTGTAATTGGGGATTGCAAACCTATTACACTAATTGTGTCTTGGCATCTTGATATAATTTTTTCAATCTCCATACAGACATGTCGATGAGCGGCTCAAACATAAAACTATTAAGGTGTATATTTTCGGGAGTTATCAGGTTGACCTCTTTAATAAGTAACTGTATGTTGTTATTAGGAGAACATAACTCTTCAAATTTCTTTGTGAGAGCGGAAGTCTGATTTGATGTAATACGATTATAGAAAATATTGAAATCCTCGATAAGCATTACTTGTTTTAGCTTGGATATCATATAATCTTCCGCTTTTAATCTGATGGCAGCAGCAAAAACTATCTTGTTCTCTATATAAATTTCATCAAGAATCGGTTGGCCACAAAGAGCTTCCGCCGTGTTGTAAATATAATTTTTTATATTGCAATCAGTTTTTGCTGTTGGCAACCTATGCGCATCTATATTGTTACTCACAATTTGGGCAATGTCGTTTACTGTCAAACTTGCCGTTTCTGTTTTAACATGAAGACATGAGGTTAATTTAATATATTCCGATTTGGAAGGATCGGTGGAAATGTCTTTGGAATATTCAATAAGATTACGCACCAAAGGGATTAAGGCAATGAAGAATTCTGGTTTATCCGCATTGCTCTTTATGAGTTTGAATGGTTCTCTCAAATATTCAGCCTGATGAAATTTAATTTCATCATTAGCATCTTTATAGGCCATGTATGTGCTATTTCTTTTAACTCTCAAACGGGATGATATTGTTCGATAAAAATCAAAATTGTGGGTAAGGATTATCATCTTGAATCTTGCGTCATCTTTCAAATCGCAAAGGTATTCAACTATCGCGTATTTATTCTTGTAGTCAAATGAGTCTGAGACGTCATCAAATACAAGAATATGCTCTTGCCCTCCATCGTGTTTCATCTTTTCAATAGCAAAGAGCAGTTGTAGAGTATAGAATGCCCTCAGTTCCCCTTTACTTAGAACGACTTCTTCCAAAACTTTTGACTCAACAGCTTTTGGGCCAGCTTGAGTGCTGTATTCAAAAGATAATGCTGCCGCTTCCTCATTAAGTAAAAGGTCTGTCTGATTCTTGATTTTTACTTCAAAAGGAACTGAAAATCTTCGATTGAAAATACTTATTGTCTTTTCCCAAGCAGATCTTTGACTTGCCGCTTGTTTTAGCACAGAATCCAATGTGGGTTTAGCTTCTTGGTATGCCAATAAAAGTTCATCAGCCTTATCCTTAAATTTGGCAAAATAACCCTTCCATACTTCTTTGTGAAAATTGTCGTAGTCAAGTAATTTGTCTACCAAATCTGGTTGGTTTTCAATTATCTCTTTGAACTGCCTCAAAGATTCATTTGCACTGGCTTTTTTATCAATCTTTTCAAATGCTTTTTTGACCGAAGAATCGTTAAGAATGCCAGAAAGTTCATCACTTATTAGATTTACAAGTGAGGCCGAAGAATCAATTGTGGTTTTATTATCACCCAATACAATTTTATGACTGACTTCGAAGAATGCATTGTCTGCAACAGATTTAGACAGCTCAGAAGCTTGGTAAGTGCCAAATGTCTTGCCATTTTTCTGTTTGAATAGTTTCGAAGATTGCAATATGGTCTGGTATGTATCGGAATAATCTTTTAATGCCTTATGATTAGCATCAATAAATGCTTTGACTTTACCATCTTTATCAAAGATGCTATTATATTTAAAATTATAGCATACCTCGTTCCCAACAGCCTCAATCATCACTTCCTCAAACTTGCTATAGAAAAGGCTAGGTTTACCTTCACAGAATGTTCGCACAAATTCAGATACAATATCAGTACTTCTTGCGTGATCGCTGATATCCTTGAACAATGCTTTCTGTTTGTCAGACAATTTTTTTAGGATATCATCATATTGCTGCTTTAGCACACTATCAGCAAGGAAGGAGGTAATATTCTTTGGCGTTTCAGAATCAGGTTCTTCACAGTTCGAGACATATATTGAAGAAGGCAATACAACATTGCCGTGTTCATCCTTTATATTAATACTCCCAGTAATGTCTGCTACTACATCTTTGAGTTTGTCAGCTTTGCCTTGTCCATATAATTGCAGGGCTTTAGCAAAAGATGTCTTCATCAAACCATTGGGCGCATATATAAGCACCGCATTCTCACCTTCGAAAGTCAATTCTTGTGAAAGCTTTGTTATACCAAAGCAATGATCCAAACTTAAATTTATTTTATTCATAATTTCTATCTAATGTATGTGATATATAATGTCTTCATTATCAGTTATCCCGCACAAATTCACTCTGATTATTATCGTACTCAGTCGCTGGTTCTGCCACCATGCTATATTCTTCCTCAGTCACCTCGTATGATTTGATTCTTCTATCCTCAAGATAGATATGGCAAAGCGTGTATTCCAAAGCTGCTAAAGTCTGTTGGCGAACTTTTGGTTTCAACTGACATTCCCAAATCGTGATACAATGCCAGCCCATAGCAGCAAGCTGGCATTGTTCTTTTTTATCTCGTTCCTTATTCCTTTCTATCTTGTTTGACCAAAAATTTATGTTGGTTTTAGGTAAACGGAAATATTTACAATTATCATGACCATGCCAAAAGCAGCCGTTCACAAAAATGACCGTCCGGTATTTGCGAAGCACCAAATCGGGATGACCGGGAAAGCGTGGATGATTTAGCCGATAGCGGAAGCCACGGCTAAAAAGGAACTTTCTCACTATCATTTCAGGTTTTGTATCCCTTCCATGTATAGCTGCCATATTACGATGACGTTGTTCTTTGGTCAATCTATCCATATCAGTACATTAGATGAAATATCTGTAATCGTACGTTCTACCATCGTAATGTCCCAATAATTGTCCAACTTGCGCCAATGTACTAGACGTATCAATAGTAGCTGGAAATTTTGTATAAAAATTAAAGGAATTCCAATTCATTTTGGTAAACCCAAGAATTTCCTTAACTATTGTTTGCATCGAACCATTACCATGATATTTAGCTATTCTCAAAGGCGAAGGTATGCCCCGTCCTCCAGGGAAGTAATTTCTATCTTGCCTTACTGAGTCTATCGTTCCATGTGTCCACAGCAAACATTCATATTGGGAGACGGGGAAACAAATTCCTCGCATAACCGGATAACTGGCATTAACAGGACATCCATTGTCTAAATATTGGTCAATACATTTTATGGAATCTTCCATTGTTATCGTTATCAAATCTATATTTTTGATTCCTGCGTGAGACAAAGCATCGGTTATACCTTTGATTTCTTCTTCTTTGAACGGTGTTCTTTTATGTACAACCACTCTTTGAGGCATCCTATCCATAGACTTCACAAATAATTCTTGAACATTGATACCTAATTTGTATGCTTCTTCATAAGACAGATAAGGATTATTCTTCCTATCTAAAATCGGATTGTCTATTTTGGATAATTTGTATCTTAATCCTTGCCCCTTGGAATTATATATATGGCTACATCCTACAACAATGTTCGTTTTGCCATTTGCTTCCTTCTTGACACTATATCCAATGCCCGCATAAGCTGTATCTGCGTCCAAATCAGATAAAGTCCACGGCGTTCGCATCGATTTGACAAACAAAGCTAATGAAAGCCACCAATATATTTGGTTCTTCATATAAGTATTGAATATTGTTTTTTCTTCTACAAATTGTGTGGTAAATTCATACTGAGCCGCATATGCTTTTATATAACTGTGCATGTCAAAAGTTTCACCATCTTTTTTGAAAGAGCGATGGCGTTCCCATACTTTAGGAATAAAAATAACAACGATAATATTCGGATTGTTATTGGCAATTTTATGGGCGAATTTACATATGTTTTGCGCCAAACCTACAGAATCTTGTTGTATCTCACGACAGCTAATCCATAAATTAGAATTAACTGCAGGTATATCTAGCGAAGCTGAATAGATTTGCTCAAAACCTATATATGGCTGCAAATAATCTGTTTTTGGAGCTGTTATATTTCCATTTAGGCCATTAAGAAAATCCCGAAATTGATTTGTATAAGTACTCGGACAGATTACGCCAATTTTAACATTAGTATTAAAACTGGATTGGAATTCATAATCATATGGATTATTTTGTAGAAGCCCTCTCATCGGATTAGTATCGTGGATTATTTTTCGAGATGTCTTACTACAAAAGTCAAGATTTGGCTCAGATATATAAATCCCAGAATATACTATTTTTTTATTAACAAACTGAGTTTGAGGTATAAGACCTTTTTCCGTATAGTCTACCGCAACCAATCCTCTATTATTACTTATTTTAAAATTGAAATTATAACCACTATTTAATGGATAATCAAATGCACGCTGATGCCCATTAAAAAGAATTTGTTCCCAAATAGAGATAATCTCATCATATTGAGAATTGTGTTTTTTGTCAAGATATTCCGACATTAGATTCTTACGTCTGTCACTAGTGATATTTTCATCTTTAAAATATAATGTTGGAACAACAGACATAAGGGAATAATTCTTATTGTCCAAAAATACAATATCTATTTTTATTGTTTCGTAAACATCTTTATAATTTTCGAATTGACGTGTTTTATCCCAAATCAAACGTTTGGAAATAACCGCTTCTTTACCACAACTAGAAGATAGTCCACAAATCAAAGTTTTGATTACGACAGATTTCAGAGCCTGATTACTCTTCAATTCGTTAATTGACAATGGTAAACGAGATATACTATCCTCTTTAAGACAATCGGAAAATGCTTGATGTATATGCTCTGAATAGCCAAAAGCAAATACTTTCCCCTTATAAGGGATAGCAATAATATCCTTCCCTTTCATTCTGCTTTTGAGAAAATTCCACGGTGTTTCATTTTGAGGAAAAGCAATCTCAAAAGTAAATATATCAGAAGGAATAGAAAGCGGATACAGATTTGTTTTAATACACCCACTTGAATTCAATCTGTTCAAAGCAAATGGTGTAATTGAAATCTCCGTATTTGCTTCTTCCAGTATCTTATGAATTTCTTGGTATTTATCTTGTTCATCATTATATGTGGAAAGGAGTATAGATATCATTGTCTTGTCAAAACCATCCGTTTCAACAAATACAGCATCTCTTCCTGCATTTCTAGCAGCAGCAAGTAAGCTCTTAACGTCTTCATTTATAAATGAGCCATATCCACACCAATATAAACGGCCTGCCCCCGGATGACTAAAAGCTTCAGTCAATGCTTCCATCAAAGACTTATCTCTTCCACTGTATCCGATTACTATTAGATTTTTGTCTACAAAGTATTCTTTAAGTCTATGTTTAAATGTATCCTGTTGAGAATCTAGTTCTGTAGCAGTATTCTTAAGTTCAGAATATTTATAATCACCATGTAAGGCTATATATAATAATTCCTGGCTATTTTCAGTGCGATGAATACGTTCAGGATTGTCTAAATTTATATTTATTGGAGTTATGTTTGCCTGATGAGCCGCCCTTTCAACTAGTCCATCAAAATTTGTAGTCCAAACAGATTTTAAGACTCTATATTTATGCAATAAGCACAAAAGTTTATATCCAATATTCGGATTCTTATCAAAACATAGACTCTCAAAATATCTTGTTCTATCGCCAGACAATGGGAATGCTTTTTCTGCATAGAAAACATATTCTTCATCAGATTTTTCTATTGGATAACCTCTTTGCTCATTAAGCCATGTCTGAATTTTTTTCCTGCAACAGTCAGAATGTATATCAAGAAATGCTTCATTTGTCGGGTTGTTTGTTACATATATAAGTTTTTTCCAATCCCAAATACAATCTTCCGCAGATTGGACGCCTGATGTAATGGATGCACCGGCTCCTAATAAGAACGCAAATGAGCCATTCTTACTTTGTTTGAAAGATCTTAAAAAAGCATCGAAATCCATTCTGAATTGTTTTTCCTCCATTGTCTTAAATCCTTTGTTCGTATAATTTCACCATCAAATCATTGGAAATCAACTCTCCCGGCTGCATTTTAATACGATATATAGGAGTTCGACTGCTGCCCAATGAAATAAAGGAAGATAGATTCAACTTCAAGCATAGCTTTTCGTTCTTTGTGCCAAAATACACTTTCTCCACTTTATAATAACCGTCAATATCTCCACCAACCATAGGTAAGAAATATCTTATATCCATCACATTGATAGATGTCGGTATCTTCTCCATCGTATAGTTTTTTGCTATATGGCTGTCAAAATCTAAATAATCAGCATCGGTTCTTCGCACTAATCCAGTCAGAATATTCCTAATCTCCTGTTTCGGTTGTTGAGCCAAAGAGCCTACATTGTCAATGCTATCGATATGGAACTCCGTTTCAAGTTCAAACGGATTGCTGACATAGAAATGAGTCTGTAAAGCATCCACCAGCTCTTTGCTTTGAGTCGTTTCCCTTTTTATTGTTGAAGATTTTATTTTGAGAGACTTCCATATATCAGAATCATCATCCTTCATCAAAGCAAGAATGAGATAATTGCTATCACTCTTCGGACGATACAATTTACCATTCAACCGTTGGAAATTGTCCTGAATGAACTGATAACAATCCATACCATCACGTGGCTGCAAAGTTCTGAATGTGTAGAGCTTGTTGAGTGTGCCTTGAATCTTATTCCTGAACTCTTTTCGGACATACTCTCGCCATGCTGCTTGTGCACTCTTATTGTTGCGGCCATACAAGGATACGATGTACAGGAAGTTTACATCATAGTGGCACAACAACAGCGTGTCTCTGTCAAACAAGCGATTTTCAAACTGGCGGTTCAACTGTACCCCACCATCCTGTGCTTTCAATCCTCTGTCATCAAAGGACAGGAATTTGTTTCCTCCAGCCTTTTTATTGGGAATCCGAGCACTGATAAAGAAATTGGGGATGGGATTATACCCTTCAGTCAATGCATCTCTTAACTGAGGATGTTCCCCGCTGCCGTCACCGTCCAAAAACAGATTCATGTTCCACTGAATGACATTCCTGGCGTATGTATATTGCTTATAAATGGATTTATCGCCAAGTTGTGTCCTGTCATTCTTGGAACGCTTGTAATACTTGCTATCTCCAATATAATAGGTGAGTTCGGAAGCCAAGTCAGATTGTTCAATCAGACCTTGCCCTACAAACATGTGATCCACCAGTTTACCGTCTCTTTGCTCCGTGAGTTCTTTCGGCAGATTTTGTTTGTCATTACCGCTTACCAGAGTGTCAATCATGACTTCAAAGATGTGCTCGAAATCTTTCGCCAGCAGATAGTCCTCCGACTGCCTGTTCATCGCAATCTTATACTCCCTGTCAAAGAATGCATAGCACAAATCC